>Ga0116202_10002746_pt1 | contig 10535 bp, 8 predicted proteins | sample LakKivw325mmetaG_FD_94479 | JGI IMG/M metagenome (GOLD analysis project Ga0116202, IMG submission 94479) | Anoxic lake water microbial communities from Lake Kivu, Rwanda to study Microbial Dark Matter (Phase II) - Lake Kivu water 325m metaG | ecosystem: Environmental > Aquatic > Freshwater >... | reverse complement strand
GTGAACACGGTGCGGACGCCAAGCTGGCTCTCGACCTTGATGTCGCCGTGGCAGCTGTTGACGATGCGGCGGACGATGGCGAGACCGAGCCCGGTACCGACGACCATGCGCGTATCGTCGGTCTTCTCACGAAAGAACTCGTCGAAGATGCGCCGCTGCCCCTCTTCCGAGATGCCCACGCCCGTGTCCGAGACCTCGATGATGGCATGCGGCGGGGTGGCCAGCACGCGTACCGCGACCTTGCCCGCAGGCCGGTTGTACTTGATGGCGTTGCTCACAAGGTTGTTGAGGATCACGCTCATCTCCTGGGCATCGGCCTCGATGGGCGGCATCTTCTCCTGCACCTCGACAGAGATGGTGACGCCGCGCTCGCGGGCCACCTCCTCCATCAGCGCGCACACCTCGCGGGCGATGGCCCCCAGGTCCAGGGCCCGCACCTCACGCACGGTCGTGCCCGCGTCCGCGCGCGAGATGGTCAGCAGGTCGTTGACCAGTTCGAGCAGCGCCTCCAGGCGGGCATGAGACCTTGCGAGCAGCTCCGTCTGCTTGGCGGCATCGGCCACATAGCCCTGCAGGATGGCCTGGATCTGGGAGCTGACGGCGGCCACCGGGGCGCGTAACTCATGGGCCACCATGTTGATGAACTGGGCCTTGATCAGCTCGACCTTCTTGAGTTCGCTCACGTCGTGCAGCACGGTCACAACGCCCAGACACTGACCCTCGTCGTCCGTGACGGGCGCCACGGAGGCGGCGACCACCTGGTGGGCCTCGGGGCCGAACTGGATCTCCTGGCTGCGCAACTCCACTTCCGGGTTGCTGTCGGCGTTCTCGATGAGCGCGACCAGGGCGGGCGGGTACGCGCAGTCGGACAGTGGCATCGGCTCCGTTCCCGACATGCTGCAGCCGGTCAGGGCGGCCGCCGCGGCGTTGTGCAAGACGACGCGGTCCTCGCGGTTGGTGACGATCACGCCGTCGCGCATGGCCTCGACGATGGAGCGCAGGCGGCCCTTCTCGGTGGCCAGCTCGAGCAGGCGCCGCTCTCGCTCCTCGGCGAGGCGGTTGCGTTCGCGCACCAGCCGCGCGCGCTCCAACGCCCGGCGGGTCAGCGTCAGCAGTTCATCGGGGGTGAAGGGCTTGGCGACGAAGTCGTAGGCGCCGCGCTTGGTGGCATCCACGGCCATGCCCAGGGTGGCGTAGGCCGTCATCACCACAAAGATGCTCTCGCTGGGCACTTCCTGCGCGGCCGACAGGAACTCCAGCCCATCCATCCCGGGCATCTTCACGTCCACCAGCACCAGGTCGTAGTTGGTCTGCTTGAGCAGTTCCAGGCCCTTGAAGGCGTCCTCAACGATGTCCACCGCGTAGTCCTCGGCGAGCAGCACGCGGCGGCAACCCTCCCGCACGCCCTGCTCGTCGTCAATGACCAGGATGCGTGAGGTCGCGTCTGGTTCGGGTATGGCGATCTGCACTGGGGACTCCTGGTGTGGCGGGCCGGCAGCTTACTCGGCCGCCGGCTCACCAATCGCGGCCTGGTGATCCGGCTCCACGGGTGTGCGGATGAGCAACCTGATGGTCATGACGGCCCCGCCCTCGGGACGATTGGCGGCCGTGATGTCACCATGGTGCATCTTGACGATGCCCTTGGCAATCGCCAGACCCAGACCGGTGCCCTGTCCGGGCGGCTTGGTGGTGAAGAACGGCTCAAAGACGCGGGGAATGACCTCTTCGTCCAGGCCGGGACCGGTGTCGGCGAACCGCACCTCCACGCTGTCCTCGCCCTGCCGCCGGGTCGTGACCGTCAGCTGCCCAGATCCGCCCATCGCTTCGAAGGCGTTGTCAATGATGTTCTGGAAGACTTGCGTCAACTGGTCGCCATCGGCAAACAGCGGGGGCAGATCGGGCGCAAAGTCCTGCACGACCTCCACTTCGCCGACCTTCCGCGTCTCCATGGTGAGCACCGCGCTCAGCAACTGGTTCAGATCGAAGTTGCCAAGCTTCAGGCGGTTTTGGCGAGCAAAATTCAGGAGCGCCACCATGATGTTGCGGCAGCGGGAAGCCTCATCCGCGATGACCTGCAGGTCCTCGCGGCTCGGGTCGGCCGGCGTCAGCTGCCGCAGCAGCAAATGGCTGTAGAGCAGCACCGTGGAGAGCGGGTTGTTGACTTGATGGGCGACCCCGGCCGCGAGTTGCCCGATGGCCGCCAGCTTCTCTGCCTGCACCAGCCGCTCCTGGGTATTGGCCAGAGCGTCATGGGACCGCGTCAGTTCTACCAGCGCCTTCTGCGTCTCCTCCACCAGATACGGCAGGCACATCTCCGCCTCGGCCAGGCCCTGGCAGACGGCAACGGCCTTCTCGCGGCAGGTCGCGTAGCCGCAGGCGCCGCAGTTGAGTTCGTCCTCGGGGCTGAACTTGTTGACTCGCGCCAGCGCCTGCTTGATCTCCGCCTCCGCGGGCGTCGCCGCCGCGACCGGCTCGCCGGTGAACTCGCGTGACAGGTCCACGTCGTCGTACTGCGCCAGGAACGCCTCGGCCTCCTCGGCCGTCAGCCCGGGCTGGTTCCGTACGTAGTCGCTGACGAGTTCCTTGCGGTGAACCTCACCGGCGTCGGTGCCCATCACCGGACCGCTAATGCAGCCCTCGCACAGCAACACGTCCAGGATTCCGGCGTGGATCTCGCCCTTCTGGAGGTCCTCGATCAGCCGCTGCACGCGTTGCACGCCGTCGGTGACCAGGATGGAGTTGTCCAGCACGTCGTGCTGGACGGCGGCGGTGCGCAGGAGCCCGCCAGACACCGGGAAGACGCGCCCGAGCGCCGCCCGGGGCGGATCGAACTCGTCGTCCGGCCCGGCGGCGACGTCAATCTGCGCGTCGGCGAGCATCGTGCGCAGTTCGTCGAAGGTCAGCACCGCCTCGATGACGCCGGACACGTCGGGATCGCGAATCTCGTTCTTCTTGGCGGTGCACGGACCGATGAAGACAATCTGGGCGTCGGGCCAGTGCTTCTGCTTCAGGGCCCGGCCGAGAGCGACCATGGGCGACACGACCGGGGCGAGGTGGGCGACCAACTGCGGGGCGAACTTCTCGACGTAGGCCACCAGCGCCGGACAGGGACTGGTGAGCATCGGCTTGCCGTTCTTGGTGGCGATGAGCTCGCGGTAGCGACGCGCGACCAGGTCAGCCCCGAACGCCACCTCCACCACGCGCGTGAAGCCCAGCTGACGGAGCGCACTGATTAGCTGCCCCGGGCGGACCGTGTCGAACGCAGCCGGGAAGGAGGGCGCCAGCGCGGCGACCACCTCGCCGCCGGACGCCAGCAGCTCCTGCGTCATCTCGATGCCGCTCTCGATGCTCTTGGCGTTCTGGGCGCACACGCGATAGCAGTTGCCGCAGGCGATGCAGCGCTCCTCCACCACGGTGGCCTGGCCCTCGACGACCTTGATGGCCTTCGCCGGGCAGTGCCTGACGCAGTGGTAGCAGCGTTTGCAGCGGTCCCCAATGGTCTGGATGATACTGGCCATAGTCGCAATCCTTGCAGCAGCACAACGCCGGGCGGCGCCGCGGCGGTTCCTAGGTCGCCAGGTCGGGAGCCGTGCCGCCCTCCGCGGGCGCCGTAGGCAGCTGCACGGTGAAGACCGTGCCCTCGCCCAGGACGCTGTCCACCGCAATCTCGCCCTGATGGGCGGTCACAATGGCCTTGACGATGGCGAGGCCCAGGCCCGACCCGTGCACCTGCAGCGCGCGGGCCTCCTCGGTGCGGAAGAACTCATCAAACAGACGCGGCAGGTCAGTCGGGGAGACCCCGATGCCAGTATCGGCAATGCGTATCAGGACCCGGCGGTCACCCTCGTCCAGGCTCGCGCTGAGCGTAACGCGCCCCCCGGCCGGGGTGTACTTGATGGCGTTGCCCACCAGGTTCTCCAGAGCCGTGCGGAGACCTTCCGGCTGCCCGGAAAGGGGCGGCAGGCCCGGTGCGACCTCCATGTGCAGCTCCACCCCGTGTAGCTCCGCGGAATCGCCCAGCGCCTCCGTGACCTGCTCGAGCAGGTGGCTCACCGCCAACTCGGTGAAGGGCTCCTGCAGAGGCGCCTGGCGCGCGCGGCTGAGCGTCAGCAGGTCGCCCACCGTATCCAGCAGCGACTCACTGCGGGCCTCGGCACGCGCCGTCAGCTCCCGCACCTTCTCCGGGACCTCCCCGGCCAGCCCGTCGCGGATCGTGCGCAGGGCCATGTTGATGCTGGACAGGGGCGCGCGCAGTTCGTGCGACACCTTGCGCATGTACTGCAGCCGCATCTCCTGGGTGCGTTGGAGGTCGCGCCGCGCGAGGTCTGAGGAGGTGGCATAGCGGGCCACTCGCTCCAGAGCCTGGGCGAGGTCCTGCTCGCGCTGCCGCAGCTTCTGGCTGACGGTGATCGTCAGGAAGACGGCGATGAAAAAGGCGGAAGCCATGACCGCGACATGGGCGGCTGTATCCAGCGCGTTGAGGAAGCCGCATCCGGTGAAGATCACGACATGGGGCAGCACCTGCGCGTACTCACCGAACACCACGGCGGCATAGAGGACCGTGGCCAGGCCCGCCTGCGCATAGGCATGGGTGGGGGGCAGCAGGATGCCCGCGATGATCATGTGAAAGACGAGGTAGATCGCGAAGGGGTTGGCGATGCCACCACTGAAGTGGATGAGGGCCGCCAGGGCGATGAGGTCCAGGGCGATCTGCGTGTTGGCCAGGCGCTGCGCCGCGGTGTGGTCGTCCTCGGCATGGTCCAGCAAGCGGCGATTGACGATACTCAGGACCGCGTTGTAGCCCCCCACGGCCGCGCCCAGCAGCACCAGTTTGGCCAGCGGCACCGGATACCCCAGGGGCCCGGCAGCAACAGCGGCGGACAGCACGATGCCGCCCGCCGCTAGCCACCGCAACCGTATCAGCCAGCGATTATTGCTCGCCAACTCCTGCTCACTCGGCACGGAGGTGTTGACGGGGCCTCACTCCTGGCTGGCGCTACTTGCTCCACATCTGCAGCACTTGCTCGATGCGCTTGAGCAACATCTCCGGCTCCGCCGGCTTGTCAATGAAGCCCTGCACCGGCAGGAACTCGCCGGACCGGTAAGTCCCGTCGCTCTGGTCGGGATAGAACCGCAGCTTGGTGGTCTCGTGGATCGCCGACAGCACGATGATCGGCGTGTCGGCCAGTTCCGGCGGGAATTCGTTGCGCAGCTTCCAGACGAACTGGAAGCCCTCGGTGCCGTCCGGCATCATGACATCCAGCAGGACCAGATCCGGGCAGAACTCCTTGACCTTGTCGAGGCCCTGCGGCGCGCTGTTGGCCGAGGCCACCTGATAGCCCGCAGTCTCCAACACCAGGCGCAGTATCTCAACCACATCGGGATCGTCGTCCACAACCATGATCTTGGCTTGTGCCACGGCAAGACCCTCCTTGACCGTTAGTATTCCTCTGCAGCCGTGAGGCCTGGCGGACCTGGCCGCGGGCCCCTACTCCGCCAGGGCAAGCCCGTCTTCGCGCAGCAACTGCCGCACCTTCGCGATGGCCACGGGCACCGCCTCTGCGGCCGTCGCGCTGAGCCCCAACCCCGGCGACACGCTTTCCGGCTGTATGCCCACGACGTGCAGTCGGGCGTCGAAGCCCATGAGTCCGGCAAACTCCAGCACCTGCTCCAGCCCGATGTGGTGCAGTGAGCAGATGGTGCCCGGGGGCAGCATCTTCACCTCGGCCGGCGTAAAGACCGCCACCTCGCCCGGGGTGCGCCCCATCTCCACCGCATCCACGATGATGGCGTGGTCGGCGCCGTCCATGTCGAAGAGCAGGTCCAGCCCGCCGACATGCCCCTCGACCACCTCCACCTGTGGGGGCAGGTCGGTGTCAGCCAGTTCGCGCGCCACGGCCACGCCCACGCCGTCATCGGTATAGAGTTCACTGCCCACGCCCAATACGACGACGCGGGCCGGCGCACCTTCTGGCATCACACGAACTCGACCTTCAGCAGATGCGTCGCGCAGGAGATGCAGGGATCGTAGGCTCGCACCAGCATCTCGAGGGTCAGGGCGATCTTCTCCTGCGGCTGATCCAGGATCTGCGGCACCAGCGCCCGCATGTCGTGCTCGATGTTGTTGAGGTTCTGGCCCGTCGGGATGATGAGGTTGCAGTCCACGATCGTGCCCTCATCATCAATGGCGTACTCATGGAAGAGCGTGCCGCGCGGCACGTCGGCAGCGCCCACGCCCCGCCCGGCCTTGACCTTGACCGTCATGTCCTCATCGTGCAGCATGTCGCCGTCCACGAGCCGGTCAATGAACTCGATGCCGTCCAGCGTGCACTCGACGCACTCGACGACCTGGGCGATCGTGTTCATGAACGGGTTGTAGCAGATGGGCTGGAGGCCCAGGGCCTCGGCGACTTCCTTGGACTCCGGCCGCAACTGGTCGTAGTTGATGTTGAACCGGGCCAGCGCGCCGACCATGTACGGCCCCGCCGCCGAGGCGACCTGCTTGGCGTGGGAATGGGGCACCACGAACTCGCGCACCTGGTTCTTATAGTCCGGGATCGCGGTGTCGCCGGTGACGGTCGAGCGGATGACTTCGCCACGATACAGGGCGTACTCATCCGGATGGTGGAGCGCCGTGAACTCCATCTCGCGCTCGAACGCCGGCAGCGAGAGGGTCTTGAGCAGCGCGACCGTGGCGTGCAGGTCAGGCACCGAAGCGATCAGCCGCTGCTTGAGCGCCAGCAGGTCCTCGGCCTTCGGGGACTTCGGGAAGGCCGGGACTTTCATGGCGCAGGCGTGGATATGGCGTCCGGCCACGGTGCAGCAGATGTCATTGCCCAGGCGCTTGAGGCGCAGGGCCATCTTGACCACGTCCGGATGGGACGCCACCAGCGGCAGCACGCTGGGCACGCCGAGCAAGTCCGGCGCGACCAGGTAGAAGGCGTGCAGGTAGTGACTCTGCAGCGTCTCTCCGGCGAACGCCAGCCGGCGCAGCAGCAGCGTCTGCTCGGAGATCTGCACACCGAGGGCATTCTCCATGGCCTGCAGGGAGGCGCTGGTGTGCCCGATGGAACAGATGCCGCAGATGCGGCAGGTGATGTGGGCCGCGTCGTACCACTTGCGGCCCAGGAGGAAGGCCTCGAAGAAGCGCGGCGACTCGGTGATCGCGAGCTTCAGCTCCTTGATCTCTCCGGACTGCACGTCAAGGATGACGTCGCCGTGGCCCTCCACCCGTGTAACGTCTTCAACATGTATCTTCACATCGCTCATGCTTGATACCTCACTTGCTGTGACGTGAGCTTCTCGGCCCCACGCCCCGCGTTACGCGTGTTGGTCCTCCTGATAGCTGTTGAACATGTCGAAGTGCTTCAGGACCTCATCGAGGCTTAGCCCGGCCTCGGCCAACGTCTCCTTGTGGGCCTGCTCGTTCGGGTTGTCCACCAGCCCGCGGCACCCCTCACAGCCATCGCCGAAGGTCGGGCAGATCGCCCCGCAGCCGGCGCGCGTCACCGGACCCATGCAGTTCATGCCCTTGAAGAAGACGCACACGTTCTCTTTCTTCTTGCACTCCACGCACAGCGGGTAGCTGGGGAGGGAGGGCGTCTTGCCCAGCGCCACGTCTCGCACCACGGTCATGAACTCGTTGCGATCAATCGGGCAGCCCGGCAGGAACAAGTCCACGGGCACGACCGCGCTCAGCGGCCGCGCCGGGATCGTGTCGAACTGCTGGCCGGCGTCGCCGTAGACCATCTGCTTGACTTCCTGCATGCCATAGCGGTTCTTCAGGGCATTCAGGCCGCCGGTGTGAGCGCAGGCGCCGATGGCGACGAGCACCTTGGCCCGCTCGCGGATGGCCTTGAGCTTGCGTTCGTCCGTGTGGGTGGAGATGCTGCCCTCCACCAGCGCGATGTCCAGTTCCGGCGGATCGGCCTTCTCACTGAGGCCCTCGCGCCACTCGACCAGGTTGATGAGGTTCAGCACGTCCAACAACTCGTTCTCGCACTCGATCACGGCCAGGCCACAGCCCTCGCAGCAGGTGAAGGCAAACATGCCGACGCGTGGTTTCATTTAGATCGCCTCCCACATGTGCTTGAGCTCCGAGTACGTGAACACCGGGCCGTCGAGGCACACGTACTTGTTGTTGATCTGGCAGTGGCCGCACTTGCCCACGCCGCACTTCATGTGCCGCTCCAGCGACAGGATGATGTTCTCATCCGCGAGTGACTTGTTCTTGCACTCCAGGATGACGAACCGGTACATGATGGGCGGGCCCACGACCACAGTCCGGGTCTTGGGGGCGTCGAGTTCGAGGTCGGGGAAGAGCGTCGTGATGACACCGACATGCCCGGACCAGTCCGGGTGAGGGCGGTCAATGGTCAGGCGCAGGTCCACGGCGTCGCTGGCCTGCCACGTCTCGATCTCGTCGCGGAACAGCATCTCCTGGGGGGTCTTCATGCCGTACAGGATCGTGAAGTTGTTGTAGTCGAAGCGGTTGCACATGATGTGGTGGATCAGCGGGCGCACCGGCACCAGGCCGATGCCGCCGGCCACGATCAGCACATCCTGCCCCTTGAGGCAGTCATCGGGGAAGCCGTTGCCGAAGGGCCCGCGGATGCCCACCAGGGCCCCCTCCTTGAGGTTGTGCAGCGCGGCGGTCACATTGCCGACCTTGCGCACGCACAGCTCGAAGACGGGGTCTTCGCAGGGCGCCGAGGCGACCGAGATGGGCGCTTCGCCGATGCCGGGGAGTGAGATCTCCACGAACTGCCCGGCGCGATGCCCCAGGGGCTGGCCGTCCTCGAAGCGGAACTGGAAGAGCGTCTCCAGCGGCGTCTGCGGCGCGATCTTCTCCAGCACGGCCAGCTTGGGCACGTAGAGTTGGCGGTTGGATTCACACTGGCAAGTGGCGGCCATCAGCCTTGCCTCCCTTCGGCTTCAACGATCAGGTCGTTGAGGACCTCGACCGGGTCAATGTGCACCAGGCACTGGCGCACGCAGCGCCCGCAGCCGCAGCAGAACGGCCGACCGTGCTTGGTGAACAGGTAGGAGTACTTGCGGTAGAAGCGGTGCCGCAGGCGTTCCTCACGTTCCTCGCGGAAGTTCTCCCCCCCGGCCACCTTGCCGAAGGCCTCCAGCATGCAGCCGTCCCACTCGCGCTCCTTGGTGCCCCGGTCCAGGCTCAGTGCCATCTGGTCGAGCACGTTGAAGCAGTAGCAGGTGGGACAGACGAGGTTGCACGTACCGCAGCTATAGCACTTCTCCGCGTGCTCTTCCCAGTGCTTGCTGTTCTCCAGACCCGACAGGAGCATCGGCAGGCTGTGGACCTCGACGTTCACCCTCGACGTCTCCTGGATCTTGCGCGCCAGGCGCTCCTTGACCTCGGCCAACTCGGCGGCCGTGGCCTCGCGGGTCGGGAGCCCCTCGAGCATCTGCGCGCCGGCCTCCGTGACCGTCTCGGCCACATAGCCGCCGGTGATCGGGCTCAAGAACAGGTCGTAGCCGTCGTTGGGTGAGGCGGTGCCCATCGAGCCGCAGAAGCAGTACTTGTCGGGCTTGCAGTCCACCCCGACGATGCGCATCTGGCTGCGCCGCGCCTCGTAGTTGGGGTCCACATTCTGATCGGAGAAGGCCAGGTCCAGCGCCCTGAGGCCATAAATGTCACAGGGGTGCGCGCCGAAGATGACGAGCGGCTCGCTCTCCACCACGGCTTCCATGACGGGGCGCTCGGTCAACTCGTAGCGCAGCAGCTTCTCCACCGGCGGGAAGGCATACTTCTTGGCCGGCAGGGTGGTGCTGATATACTCCAGGTCCACGTCACACGGGTCCTTCACATCCGCGAAGGCCCATTGTTCCGTGCCTTCGCGGCGCTGGGGTCCCACCACTCGGCCCTCAGCCATCAGCTTGGCCAGGAGCTGCGGAATCACTTCGCAGCCAATCACCTGTAACGCCATCAAGATACCTCCTTAGGCGGCTTGTTGTGCCGCCACCGCTATGGTGCGGCCCGGAGAGTGACAGGGGCACTCTCACCGGCGGTGAGCCATTGCGCAGGCCACATTGCCGCGACACCTGCCACGACTGGGGGGACGTGTCGGGGGCCGGCGCTGCTGAGCGCTCGACCGGCCAACGTGCCTCGTCACATCACCTCCCCTGCCCATGGTGGTGCGCCCGGGCCCATACCCGGGCGCGGCAGCAACACGCCACGCCTCCACCCGCACGCCGGTGTGAACCGGGACGCGGCGGCGGCAAGCAATGAGCCCACCCGTGCCTGCGCATGCGCGCACACGAGGGTGGGCTCCGTAGTGCCTCTCGGTCCGGGTTGGGGTTCAGCAGCCATGGCGCTTCTGACCATCCCGTTGTGCAGGGCGGCGCGCCCCCCGCGCGGCGCCCTGTTGCTGCGGTCAAGGATCGACGGTATACTCACAGGTCTTGATGATGACCGTCTCGCCGCCGCAAAGTCGTACGTCCTCCCCGCCACAGGCGGGGCAGACCATGTCCTCGCCCAGCGCTGAGGTCTCCTGGCACCCGTTGCAGGTGCC
>Ga0116202_10002745_pt1 | contig 10535 bp, 10 predicted proteins | sample LakKivw325mmetaG_FD_94479 | JGI IMG/M metagenome (GOLD analysis project Ga0116202, IMG submission 94479) | Anoxic lake water microbial communities from Lake Kivu, Rwanda to study Microbial Dark Matter (Phase II) - Lake Kivu water 325m metaG | ecosystem: Environmental > Aquatic > Freshwater >... | reverse complement strand
GGCTGATTGACATCCCCCTCGCCTATCAGGGCTTTGAGCTACCCGACCTCTTTGTCGTCGGCTACGGCCTCGACGCTCACGAACACTACCGCAACCTGCCCTTTGTCGGCGTGCTCAAACCCGACGTGCCGCGTTGATTCAAGACCTGAGTGGTCCTACTCTTAGGCGAATAGCTTTGTCCCCGGGCGTAGATACTTTTCTGCCGCCGCCTCGTTCAACTCTACCCCTAGCCCCGGCTTATCTGTCAGGGTGATATAGCCGTCCTGGATCAGCGGGGGATCGGCCAGCACCAGCTCATGCCAGTGGGGGCGCTCCATCCAATGCCACTCCAACACGAGGAAGTTGGGGATTGCCGCGCAGCAGTGGCAACTGGCCACCGTGCCTAACGGCCCGCAGACGTTGTGTGGGGCCATAGGGATGTAATAGACCTCGGCCATGTTGGCGATCTTTTTCCCCTCGGAAAGCCCGCAACACTTGGGCAGATCGGGCATGATGATGTCCACAGCCTGCGACTCCAAGAGGTCCTTAAAGCCCCAGCGCATGTAGACGTTCTCCCCGGCGCAAATGGGGGTGGAGGTAGAGCGTTTCACCTCGCGCATGGCGTCCACATTCTCCGGCGGCACCGGCTCCTCAAGCCAGAGGAGGCTGTACGGCTCCAGAGCCTTGGCGATGCGGATGCCGGAGGAGGTGTCGTAACGCCCGTGGAGGTCCATGGCCACATCCACGTTGCGCCCCACGGCCTCACGGACAGCCGCCACCTTGGCCACCATAGCATCCAGCTCAGCATTGTTGACCGTGTGGTTGAAGGGATCGTACTTGTGGGGGCTGGAGAGGTCATCAATGTCGAACTTGATGGCCGTAAAGCCGTTATCCACCACCTCTTTGGCCTTGTCGGCGTTGGCTTGGGGCGAATCGTCGCCCCCGGCGTGGCAATCGGCGTAGATGCGAATCTTGTCGCGGAATTTGCCTCCCAAGAGGGCATAGACGGGCAATTTCGTCGCCCGGCCCACCAAATCCCACAGGGCGATCTCGATGCCGGTCATCGCCGTGACCAGATGCCCCGCCGCCGCACCATCAAAGACGTAGCTGCGGCGCATCTTCTCAAAGAGCCGATCCACGTTCATGGGGTCCTCGCCCAGGATGAGCGCGGCGAGTGAGGCGATGATGTCCTGAATCCCCGCCCCACCGTGGATGCACTCCCCCGTGCCCACCAGCCCCACGTCGGTGTAGATGCGCACAAAGCAGGAATAGCCATGTCCCCAGACCTCTCCGGTCTTGATCTCGGTGATCTTCATGCTAGGATTGACACTACTCAGGAATAAGTGCGCCAGATGGTAGCACTGGGGCAGCGAAGCGTCAAACTACGGGGAACGTGGGGCGCTATGGCGTTGGCCGGGGCACGCGCGTGGGGCGGCGCAGGCCCGCCGTCGGCGTGACGCCAGGGGTGCGGGTCGGCGAGGGCTGGGCTGTGGACGTAAAGATCGGCGAAGGGGTCCCGGTGGATGAGGGTGTGGCGCTCGCTGCAGGGCCTTGCACTTCCGGCAGGGCCACGCGGATCAGGGTGGGGGTCACGAGGCCCTCACCCTGGCCCTCTCCCGATTCCGGGAGAGGGAGCGCGGTGCTTTCACCTTGGCTCGCGCCCGATTCCGGGAGAGGGGGCGTAGCGTCCTTACCCTCACTCGATTCCGGGTGAGGGAGCGCCGTGCTCTTCCCTGATTCTACGAGAGGGAGGGCAACCCCCTCATTTCCCTCTGATTCCGGGCGCGGAGTGTTCGTAGTGTCCCCGTAAGAGGACTCCTCGGAGGTTATCAGCCGGTCAAAGGAGCTACCCAGGAGGACGATAGAGAGGAGGAATACCAGGGCGCCCAGGATGACTACAAGCAGGCTCTTGGGCTCATCGGCGGGCGCCATGTGGGTCATGCGACGTTGGCTTTCTCCATAATTGGCTAGGGGTGAAGCCCTGGCAGCCGGCCGTTTCACCCCACAGGGCGCCTCGGCTGGCCAGGGCTTCACCCCTACTCGAGCAGTTCCATGTTCACATAGGGCACGAACACCCGGCGCCCATCCCCCAAGCGCACCTCGGCCCCGTCGGCACGCGTGCCGATCAGCGTTTCCTGCGGTGTCCCGGGCAAGGCCGCCACTTGGCCGATCACCCCCACGTAGGGCGGTCGAGCCAGCCTGACGCGCGCACCCACCTTGACTGGTCGCACCACCATGAGCGACGAGGCCTTGCCCTCGTCCGCCAGAGGCACGATCACCTCCGGGATGCCTCGCCCATCGCGCTCCGCGCCCGAGATCACCGCTAGCTTGCCCTGCTGCGCGCGAAGCAGCTCAAAGATCGGCCCGGCCAGGGGAATGCGCCCCACGCCCTCGGTCACCACCACCGGCAGCCGGTACGTCTCGCACAAGCCCCGTAGGCCCGGCAGGATACTTCCCAAGATCAGCCCCCTGATCCTGAAGCGCCGTGCCCTGAGGAGCACGCGCGCATCCTCCAGGATTCCCCCGGCCAGGATCATCCCCCGATAGCGCAGGCTGACCTTCTCTAGCGTGAGCGCATCGGCGGGGCTGCTTGCCGTCATCATCAGGTTGCCCTGCCCCTCCTCGCCGCAGCCCCATATGCCGCGAATGAGGGAGCCGACCCCGCGGATGGCCACACCGCGATGGGGATAAAGCTCGATGACCTCCCCCGGCAGATACGCGCACAGGCGCAGGACCTCTGGCTCCTGGCGCAACAGGAGGCGGCCATCCACCAGCCCTTGCACCGTGCCCGCAACAGGGGAGGGCACCACCCGGCGCACCCAGAGCCGTTGCACGGCAGCCAGGGGGGCGCCTTCGGCTACGGACTCCCCCTCGCTTACCAACAGCCGCCGCGAGACGCTCTCCACGCTGATCCCCAGCGCCTCGGCCAGGTCAACGGCCAATAAGCGCCCCCCTAGGGGGGCCTGGGCGACGACATCGTTAGGTCGGACCCGGTCGCCAACATGTACCAAGACCTCGCCAGGCACGGGCAAGAGTCGCTGGCGCACCACCTGAGTAGAGGGCGAGAAACGCACCTCAAGCGGGCTGACTGTTATTGCCGACAAGGTTCTTTAACCATTCCTGAATCTTTGCGCGGCGCCGCTCCGCGTCTTGCGGCAAACTGAGGGGGCGACCACGTGTATCCGCCACGATCCCCAGGCCGCCACCGCGCACCCTAGCCTTGCCGCCCAGGCCCTTGCGCCCCAAGCCGATGTCAAAGGCGCGGCTAGGACGCACTTCCAGCGTGGCCTCTTGCCCCGGAGCCAGGGGAAAGCGCCGCACGGTGCCCGCAGGCACGTCCACGTCGCTCGGAGAGCCGCCGTCGGGGATGATCGTCAGGTGTAAGGCCCGCTCGCCATCGCGCGCCTCACCGAGGGGGGCAACCAGGGTGCCCAACTCGCGAAAGCCATCCTGGGCCAGCACCTGCGCTGCGGCCGCGGGGGCCATCAGCGCCACGGCCCCCAGTTGCGGCCAGATCGAGGCCCAATCTACCACCAGGCGCGCCAGCCCCACAGGCTGTAAGGAATCGAGCAGTGTAAGGGCGGTCAGCCCATCCTGTGGGGTGTTGGCCAGCGGCCCGCCGCGCACTGCGAGGAGGTCAAAGGGGGGCGTCGTCTCCTCCTCCGGCCTGGCGCCCGGGCGGTACCAGTACTGCCGGCGCATACTGCGCATGGTGAATAGGAGAGATTGGCGGATCACCGCATGGGTTAATAGCAGTTCCTCCATAGTCTGGGGGATGCTGTAGGGGCGCAGGCGAGCGTTCTCCAGGCGGCTGGTGACCTCCTCCTCGCTCAGCGGGACAGGCAGCCAGCGCAGGATGCTCGCCACCCCGGAGAGCTCTAACACGCGATCCAGCCCCAAGCCCGTCCCCAATCCGGCACCGATAGCCCACTGGTAGAGCGCGCCGCGCGCTGCGCCGATATAAGTGCTGGCCCCGCCGACATCCACCCCCAACACCCCTTGGGCCAGCTCATCGCTCCGCGCTACGAAGCGCAAGGTATTGGCCAGGGCGCTGGCCGTGGAGAGGATGGGCGCGCCGCACATATGGCGCAACCGGCGATAGCCTGGGAGCCTCGCCAGCTTGACGCGCTCATAGACCTGAGCCAGCTCGCGCTGGAGCTCGCCCAGGCTTTCCACGTGTACGTTGGGGCGCACATTATCCACCACCCGCAAGTCAAAGGAGGATTGCAGGATCGCCAATACCGGCTTGCGGGCCTCCTGGTTCCCGGCAAAGATGACCACCGGGCGCCGCTCAGCCTCGACATCGCCATAGATCAGGTTCAACACCCGGCCGGCGTTCTCCAAGAGAGCCACAGGCCCCGTATCCACGCCGCCCACGAGCAAGATCAGGTCGGGCGGGTTCTCGTACAGGGCGGTAAAGGCGTGCTCATCCCAGCGTCTGATGCGCGCCCCAAGGGAGATCGTTTCGCGCACGGTCACGTTAGCCGCCGAACAAGCGTACTGGGCACTTTCCGTGCTGAGCTCATCAGTCAGGCCGATGATCACGCACCCCAGCGGGGGAGCCGCGTTGGAGGTGGCCACGAACGCATCCACTCCCGCGCCCGATTCCTGCTCCGGCGTGATCAGCTCGCCATCCTGATCCAGCAGTTGGCGCAAGGCGACCTGCTCCAGGCGCTGAATCGCCCGGCGCAGGCCGATGGTCACATCGTTTTCTGCCTCGCTCAACGTGCTGGGCGCTTCTGCATGGGCGACAAAGCGGTACGTCCCCTCGACGACGTCAATGAGGCAAACATGGATGAGGGTGCTGCCGAGGTCCGCGGCGATGATGGACTCAATGGGCCTATCGCTCAGCTGTGTTCTTGTACCCAAAAACATCCGTCATAACCCCATGCTGTCCAGCAGCTTGAACCAGTGCTGAACAAGGTAAACCATGCGGCTGCTCAAGACGGCGAAGGATGTGAGCGCCGCGCCGGCAAAGAGCGCGCCGAAGGTGATCATTAGGAGCACCCGGCCCGCGCGGCCCAGCGTCCTGAGAACCCCATGCCAGAGGGCACTGAGGGGACCACGCCCCTGGGCGGCAAAGTGAAAGACGCTCAGCACAGCGATGGTGCCCAGGGTGAGGAGCACGGCGTCCAGGGCATAGGCCCAGCCCGCCAGCCCTTCGCCATAGTCTACAGGCACCACCGAGACCACGGCAGCGCGCAACTGGGGAATGAACGAGCCGGTGAGCGCGCCCCCCAAGGCCAGCGCTGCGCCCACTCCAAAGAGCACGCTCAAAGGCAGGTTGGCCAGCGCCCCAAGCGGCCTGACTCCGCGCGTCAGAAGCAACAGCCCCAGCACGAAGAAGAGACCATAATACCAGTAAGCGGCAGGGTCGCCCAGCAGGAGTTGCAACCGCGGCCAAAGCACCTGCCGCCAGGCCAACACCCCGGCATAGCCAGCGGCCAGCCCCACGAAGAGGTGCTCGGCAAGGCGAAAGAGGGGGTTGGGGCCAAAAATATAGCTCAAGACTGCCAGCGTGAGCAGGGCGGCAACCCAAACCCCAATCGTTTCGGCCGTGCCAGGGGGAAGCTGGCTAAGCAGATTGCTGAGCGCCTCTCGCATGACGCCTCCCAACAGTCACTTGGAGCGCCTTACAATGCGCGTTTAATTCCTCCCGGCCCCCGATCTGGTCGGGGGGCTCGGGGGCGCGCATGTGACGCCACTACAAACGGGGTCTATTTACCCCGCTCGCCTTTGATGATGTACAAGACGTTGGTGACGATGGCCGTCACCAGCAGCACCAGGAAAAGCGCCGCGTAAGCATCCGATTGAGGCAGCGCCGCCGGCTTGACCGCACTGGCGACCTCATATTCGGCGGCCCCGGTGGCCGCAGGGATCAGGGTGCGCAACTGGCCTGATTGCCGATAGGGCATCAGGAGCGGCTCGATCGCGCTGGTGACCAGGGCGTGAAAGCCTATATCGTTGCGGCTCTGTACCTGCTCGATCCAGCGGCGCAAGATCAGGCTATCATCAGTAAGGATGATGACCAGGTCAAAATCCTTAAGGGTTGCCAGGCCGCTGGTGGCGGCGAGTTCTCCCAAGGGGCGGCTCTGAACATAGTCCGCCCTAAAAGTCTCAGCCAATGGCGCGTTCAGGGCGCGAAGGCCCGCCTCTTGGCCGGGGAGATACCCCAGCAGGGCGTAATGCTCGCCGTAGAGATAGCTAGGAAACTCCCCCGCGACCGTGCGATAGACCCCCTCTGCCAGGCCAATACCCTCCGGCTTGGTGCTCATCACCACCATGCGCACCGAGCGTCGGGCAAGGTGGCGCACCACCGCCAGGGCCAGGGGATCCAACTCACCGGCGTAGGTGGGGCTGTAATCAAAGGAGAGCAATACCTCCGCCTCGGCGGGCAATGCCTCCATCTCCTGGGCAAAGGCACGCACCGCTTCGCGCGGCTCCACAAAGAAGCCAGTCTGTCCCCAGGTGAAGTGGGGCAACAGGGCAGCCAGGAGGACAAGAAGGCAAAGCGCGATGCGCCCTGCCCGCGAGAGCACCTGTACCTTGCGCGGCAGCACTTCCTGGGCACCCTCCTGCAAGGGGGCACGCTCGACGGCCACCTGCTGGAAGAGCTCGGCCTCGTAATCCCCTGCGGGGGCGGCGGGCCGGGCCACACGGCGCGGTGCGCGATGGGGGAGAGTCATAACCGGCTCAAGGGGCAAAGCCCCATCCACTCCCTCCAGAGGGCTGGGGGGGACCTCCGCCGGCAGCACCTCCGCCTGGATGGAAGGCGCAGTTTCGGCGGGGGCCGGGGCTGCGGCGATAGGGATGGTGGGCTGCGCGGCCGCCGCCGCAGGAGGCTGTGTGGCCGCCTCGGCGGGGATGGCCGGCTCCTCTACAAGCTGGGTTATCTCCGCCTCGGGGGCCGGGGCGACCGCCTCGGCGCTGGGGGGAGCCATCTCCGGGACCTCAGCCGGCGCCGTTGGCGTGACCTCAGCGGACGCCGGGCGCTCGGCAGGCACGACCAGCGGCACGTGGGCTTCCGGCTTCACGGCAGCCGGGGCGGCTGGCGTCGGTTCTACCGCAGCGGGGCGTGTGGGCAGCTCCTCAATGCGCTTGAGCTCCGGGAGAGCCTCCTCCCCCAACGAGACGATCGCCGGGGTGAAGGGCTTCACCAGGGAGCTATCGGGAATCGGGCTTTCGCCTTCGGCCAGGGTCAGCTCGGCGAAGCAACGATGGCAGAAAGCGTGCCGCGCTGCATTCAGCGCCCCACAAGAGGGGCAGACGCGATAGGCAAAGCCCTCCAGCCCTCGACCGCAGGCCGCGCACAGCTTGGCCCCTTCCGGGTTGTGGTGTTTACATGCTGGACAGACAATCATCCGCGCCAGCTCCTATCCTCACGCGTAGGGATGGTCTACGGCCAAGAGTATACGCAGTGAAGTGGCAATGGTCCCCAGGGCGGTGCCCAAGATGATCCCCCGCATCCCTGCCGTCACCGGGACGGTGAGGATCCATTCCCGCGCCAGGGGCAGGAAGGGCGCAAGCGCCCTGCTGAACGGTAACTGCGCCAACAGCACCAGCAGGCCGGTGACGAGCATGACTAGAGCCTCGCCGTTGCGCAACCTGAAGACGCGATAAGCTGCGCTCACCACGAAAAAGGCCAGGAGCGCGGCCATCGTGGATTGCAGGGGGTAGTACATATAACCGAATATCCAGGAGATGGCCCCTGACTCGGGTGCGACCACGCCGACGGCCAGCGTTCCTAAGAGGGCGGCGATCAACACTATGCTATACCCTTGGCCCTTCTCGCCCGCCGAGGAGCGCCGCGCATGCACCCCCAGCAAGTTCAGGATTCCTGCGAGCAGCGCAAAGGCGGCGAGGATCATCACCCCCTCCACCAGCTTGGCCCCCAGAGAGTCAATCAGCGGGTGAGGGACGAAGAAATCTACAAGGGCAAAAAGCCCGCAGATAATGGCCGCGGCAGTGGGCAGGACTTTCTTCATCTTTTTCTCCCCTAATGCCAGTAGCCCAGCGAGGTGATGATTACCCCCACGATGAGGACCAGGATGGTCACGAGGCGCACCACGTCCTGCGTGGCCAGGCTGCCCAGGTGACTGGGGCGGTGCAGATAAGCTCCGGCGGCATAGACCTCTTCGCCGATGAGCGCCTCATCCAATGAGGCCCACAACAGCGCCGCACCCTCAGGCCCGCTCGTGCCCCCTACGCGGGGGATGCCCTGGGAGGCCGTCGCCTCGGAGAGCCATAATCCTTCGGGGCCAAAGCGGCCCACCAGGATATTAGCCAGATGATGCCCGCGCTGCAAGGCCTCCCTCGCCCCAGCGGCATAGGCCAGCGGGTCAGGCCCGGAGAAGGCCACATCGGTGGCCGCATAGCTTTCGGGGAAGCCGGCCTCGGCGCGGGCTTCGCGCAGGATCCCTTGCGCCCCGGCGAGGATGGTCGGCTCAGCGGTCGTGCCCAGGACGGCCTGATTGCTCGCCGCAGCGTGACGGGCCACATACTCGAATACCGTCAGCCCCATCGTCGCCTCGGCGGTCGCCTCGCTGCCGAGGGCCCCCGATCCCAGGCCAATATGGATGGGCTGACCACTTTCGGTGGCCTGGCTGACGAGGTGCTTGAGGCGCGCAAAGGCGGGGATGGCGCGCAGCGGGAAGCGCTTGCCCGCCTTGGCCCGCGCGGTGAAGAGCACGAAAAGAGGCAAGAAGAGCAAGAGCATCACCAATGCGGCAAGGTCGGCGCTATTGGGGATGAGGGTCATGATCTGCTGGAGCAAGGGATCCATCTGGCCTGCGACCTCCTCTTGGGGCGGTGTACGGCCCCGACGGCTCTACTCTACCTGCCTGGCTCGGCCTCCAGGGCCTCCAGAAGCCGCTCGATATTTGCCCGCTCCTCCAAGAGCGTCACATAGCGGCGGGCCTGCCCCCCCAACAGGGGGCTGAGAAGCGGCTCAAAGAGCAGCATCGCCTGGCTGCCGATAAAGCTGAACGGTTTGAGCATCTCCAGGAGCACCATCGCCGGTGCGCGCCAGCCTCTTTGGGCAAGGGTCGCGGCCAGGGTCCGGATCAGCTCCTCATCGCTCTTTTGGCCAGACAACATGGGCCCTCCCGCAGGTTCGAGGGATGGAGGATGAGGTTCAGCATTCATGAGTATAGCACAATTAGCGCCTTTTCTCCAGGCGATGGCACAGGGTGTAGAAGGCTCGACGGAGCATGTTCCAGGGGCCCAGGCAGCGCTTCTTGATGGCGGTAATGGCTTCGCTGGCCACTTCAGCGGTGGAGCGACCAAAGAACGTCGTCTCATCATCCTGGAGGCGCTGCAAGGCGGGCAAAGCGCCCACATCGCCCACGCGCCCCAGGCCGCGGGCCGCGTACCAGCGGAGGGCAAGATCGCCGTTGCGTGCGGCCTGCTGCAAGAGGTCTCGCGCTTTGGCAGTCTGCATGTGCCCCAAAGCGCACACGGAGCCGGCGCGCACCAGGTGTTCCGGGTCGCCAAGGGCCTGTTGCAATGCGGGGACGGCCTTCGGGTCGCCGATTGCTCCCAGGGAGTCGGCTGCAGCGCGACGCACCCAGGGCGAGGGATCGGCGAGGGCCTTGGTAAGGACACTCACAGCCGCCTTATCGCGGAGCTTGCCAAGGGCTGTGGCGACGCTGAGGCGCACCGCTGGGTCAGGATCCGAGATAGCCTGCACGAGATAATTCACCGCCGCCTCGTGTCCCCAGAGGGCCAGAGCATCAGCGGTGGCCGCGCGTCGTTGAGGATCGGGATCGTGCAACGTGCGATGCAGGAGCAACAACAGGCCACTATGGGTCAACTCGGGCGCCTTGCGATCCCAGGTGGGTGCGCCCATTCTGGCACGGCGGCGCATGTGTGCGGCCGTATTGGCCAAAGCCCGCCCGGCCTCCCAACGCACAAAGGGATGCTCATCGCCCAGGTACTCCAGGAGCTTTTGCACGGCGGGGCGGCTGATCTCGCCGGCCAGTGAGGAGGCTTCCTTCAGGCGGGCGAGGGGATCGTGGCCGTTATAGCGCTCCGGCGCAATGGTAGTGTCAATGACCGTGCTTGGATAAGCACTCAAGCTGTCTCCCCCCTTAGAATGGTTACTTTTCAATTATCTGCTATGTCGTCTAGTATACCACGGCTTGCGGAACGGCGCAAGGGGGTATTGACAGGTGCCAACTCCCGGCTTGACGGAATTGGGCGAGTCGGGTATTTTCCTCTCTGGGAGTCAGGGTATTCTGGGTCTGCCTGGGAATCTGGGAGTGGGGATGAAGCATTTGGGTGGCAGGATGAGCACAGAGCGGCCCAACCCATCCCAAATGCTTCATCCCTACAGTTCTGGGCGCACACGCTGTCAGGCGATCAGCAAAGATCTTTGATCAGGAGGCACTATGACCATCATGGACCTTGAATCCCGCTACACCAGCGGCCTGTATCCCAAGCGCGAGGTGGCCCTCGTCCGCGGGCAGGGGGCGCACGTTTGGGATGAGCAGGGGCGCGAGTACATTGATTGCATGAGCGGCCACGGCGTGGCCATCGTCGGCCATTGCAACCCCGCC
>Ga0116202_10002741_pt1 | contig 10548 bp, 9 predicted proteins | sample LakKivw325mmetaG_FD_94479 | JGI IMG/M metagenome (GOLD analysis project Ga0116202, IMG submission 94479) | Anoxic lake water microbial communities from Lake Kivu, Rwanda to study Microbial Dark Matter (Phase II) - Lake Kivu water 325m metaG | ecosystem: Environmental > Aquatic > Freshwater >... | reverse complement strand
CTGCCGGTATCTTCCGGCCGAGCGCGAGGGAAGAGTTCCAGCGCGACCGGCCGGCCGGAGAGCGCCCGGAACGACTCCGGGCCGACAAGTTTCGTGGCGTGGCGGGTCATCACGACCTGGACTTCACATCCGGCCTTGCGCAGCAGCCGGACCAGTTCGAGGGACTTGTACGCGGCGATGCCCGCGGTGACGCCGAGCAGGACGTGCGGGGCGAGGTGCGGGGTTCGAGGTGTCGGGGCAGGAGCAGCTTTTTTCATGCGGCGGGCCACATGGTCGAGGACGACCGACGCCGGCACAAGCACCCCCTCCCTTTTATTCCCTCCCCCTTGAAGGGGGAGGGAGAGGGTGAGGGTGGTGCGACGCGAACTTCATATCGCGTCTAGCCGGCTGCGAGCGTCATGCCAGGCGGCTGAAGCTCGGTTCGGCGTAGCCTTCGCGGTTCAACGCCTCCATCTCAGCTTCAGTCAGCTTCACGAACTTGAGCTCGCCGTCGGTCAGCCGCTTCAGCGCCACCTCGAAGAGGTTCTGGGTGGTCTGGACTTCGCCCTTTTGCAGGGCCTCGATGATGCGGCGGGCCTCAAGCGAGGCGATGTTCAATGCCTGGTACTTGTTCGGATATCGCTTCCAGATTTCTTCAAGCGACAGATTCTTCATTCGCGTGACTCCTTACATTCTCCCGGCGGTTCGGGCCATGCGCCGCGTGGCCAGGCGTTCGGCCCGGATGATTGCCAGGACATCTTCGATGGCTTTGTTCAGGTTGTCGTTGACCACCAGGTAGTCAAAGTCAGGGATGGCGGCCAGCTCGGCGCGGATTTCCGCCTGCCGGCGCCTGATGGTTTCGGCCGAGTCGGTGCCGCGGCCGCGCAGCCTCCGGTCGAGCTCGGCCAGGTCCGGGGTGATGATGAACACGCCGACCGTGCCGGGCAGGCGGGCTTTGCACGAGCGCATGCCCTGCACGTCAAGGTCCGCGATGACGTCGCGGCCCTGCTTGAATGCGGCCTCGACCTTGGCTTTGGGCGTGCCGTATTCGTAGTCGTACACCCGGGCGTGTTCGAGCAGCCCGTCCTGCTTCAAGAGGCGGTGGAATCGGTCCTTTGAGTAGAAGAAGTACGAGCGGCCGTGGACCTCGCCCGGCCGCTTGGGCCGGGTCGTGGCCGAGACCGAGTAGGCGACCCGCGAGTCCCGCCTGACTACTCCTCGGCAGATTGACGTCTTGCCCGCGCCCGAGGGCGACGAGAGGACCACCAGGAAAGGGTCGTGCCCGTGACGGCGAGTGGCGGTCCTACTCGACATTCCTGACCTGCTCCTTGAGCTTCTCGATTTCGCCCTTGATTTCGATGGCCCGGCGCGAGATGACCATGTCGCGCGCCTTGGACGCGATGGTGTCGGTCTCGCGCAGCATCTCCTGGGTGATGAAGTCGAGTTTCTTGCCCGAGGTCTGGGCCGACGACAGCGCGCGCAGGAACATGCTGCAATGGCTCTTGAGCCGGACGCACTCCTCGTGGATGTCCACCCGCTCGGTGATGAAAGCCACTTCTTCCAGAATCCGCTTGGGGTCAACCTCGACCTTCATCGCCTTGAGCTGGAGCAGGAGGTTGTCGCGCCGCTCGCGCAGCCGGACCGGCACGCGCTGCTCGATGATGCCGACCACGCGCCGGATGTGCGTAACCCGCTTGCGCATGTCGCGCACCAGGTTCGCGCCCTCGGCCTTCTTCATCTTCAGGAGCTGGCCGAGCGCCCGCTCGATGCTCAGGCGCGACTGGTGCCAGAGCTTCGCCCGGTTCTGCTCGGACTTCTCGGCGGTGACGATGCCCGGGTAAGTGAGGAGCGTGTTGATGTTCACCTCGCCCGGCACGCCGTACTTGTCCTTGACCTCGCGGGCCAGGCGCAGGTAGTCGGTCACGGTGCGGTGGTGCAGGGCCAGGACCGGCGCGTCGGCGTTCTCGTCAACCTCGATGTGCAACTGGACGTACCCGCGGCTGATGCGGTGGCGGATGAGCTCTCGGATCTCGCCCTCGTGGCCGGCCAAGGCCGGCGGCAGGTGGGGGACGAGCTCGAAGAACTTGTGGTTGACCGAACGGATGTCAACGGCGATGCGGCCGTTCCAGGGCTGAAGCGTGCCTTCGTGCCGGCCGACGCCGGTCATACTCTTTATCATCTACGAACTCCGTTCTGCGAACTCCGATAGTGCGCCATGTGAGGTCACCCTTCCATTATCAGTGTTACCGGGCCGTCGTTGGTCAAACTGACCTGCATGTGGGCGCCGAACACGCCGGTCCGGGTCGGCACACCCAGTTCTCCGAGTTCGGACGCGAACCGCTCGTAAAGTTCCTTCGCCCGGCCCGGCGGACAGGCGTCGGTGAACGACGGCCGCAGGCCCCGGCTGGTATCAGCGTAGAGCGTGAACTGGGACACGACCAGGGCCGAGCCGCCGGTTTCCTGCACCGAGCGGTTCATCTTGCCCTGCTCGTCCTCGAAGATGCGCAGCCGGGCGACCTTCGAGGCCAGTTGCCGGCAGGTGGTTTCGGAATCTTCGTGTCCGACTCCGCACAGCACCAGAAGACCCGGGCCGATGCAGCACTGCTCTTTGCCCTCGACCGCCACCCGTGCTTCGGACACGCGTTGAACCACGAGCCGCATTCCTATCGGCCGCCGAGCTTGTGGCCCAGCACCTTGCCCAGTTCTTCGCTGTTTTCGGAATCGGCCGCGGTGAGGAGGAGTCCGTCGGTTACCACCGGGTTGGCAACGTAGGTTGCGCCGGCGGCCTTGAGTTCGGCGACCGCGTTCCGCTCGGCGAGAATCGTCGCTTTCTTGCCTTTCAGCAGGCCGGCCCGGGCGAGCACGACGTTGGCGACGCCGACCGAGGCAACCGGCTTGCACGCGGCGATGAACCGGCGGCAGAGGGCATGGAGAAGCGTGTCGGCCCAGTAAAGGATTGCCCCGGAACCGTCGGCCAGGGCCAGGGCCCGGAAGTCCTCGACCCGGACGTCGGCAAGGACGAAGTCCGGCCTGAGAACGGTCATGTCCATGCTGATGCAGAGCCCGGTGTCGCGGGCCACGGTCTTGGTCGCAAGGCCGAATTCCTTGAGCCCTGCTCGGAGCCCGCCCACGGCTTCTTCTGAGAAGAACCGCTGGCTCAAGAAGACGAGCACCGTGCGGTTCGGGTCAAAGGCTGCGGCCGTGTCGGCCTGAGGCAGCGATTCCTGGGCCGCGCTCAGACCGAACAGCAGTACAACGACCAGAAGCAGTTTGGACATGGATATAAGCAGTGTAGGATATTGACAGGTTCGGATAAGTCAAGGAAGGTCGTCTTGCGCTGCGCCGACTGCAACGGCTGGCGGGTACGCTGTGGCAGACCGTGAACCGTATCGCCGGGGCGGAGCGAGTGCTGCTGGAACCAGCCGGAGTTCATTTCAAGCGCATACTTCGCAGGCCGGGCCGAGAGATAGCGGCTGGTCGTGTCCTCGGGCGACATCTCAAGGATGTTGATGATGACGCCCGCGGAGTCGAGGAAGGCGATGCTCAGGGGAATCCAGGTGTTCTTCATCCAGAAGGAGCGATAGTCCTGGTCTTCGAACACGAAGAGCATCCCTGAATCCTGAGCCATGTTGGAGCGGAACATCAGCCCCTGCATTCGGTCCGGGTCTTTGGAGGCTAATTCGACGTGCGCGACCGCGTCCTTGATGCTCAACGCAGCGGTTGGCAGCGCGGGTCTTGGCACCGGTACTGCCGGTTTCGGAGCGGGCGGCTTCGGGCAGCCGGCGAGGACGCATATCAAAATGCAGAATGCAGATTGCAGAATGCCCTTCACTTGAACCCTCGAACCCTTGGCCCCTCGAACCCTCGTCGGCTACTGCCCTTCTATTACGATTCTTGACAGGTCCGCGACTCGGCGGAAGAGGGAGCGGACATAGAGTAGCAGCCGGAGCCGGTTGGTCTTGAGCTTCTCGTCTTCGGCCATGACCAGCACGTCGTCGAAGAACCTGTCAATCTGCGGCCTGAGTGTCAGCAGCAGTTCGAGCGCCGGCGCAAAGTCGAACTTGGCCATCGCCGCTGCAATGCCCGGTTCGACCTTCTGCGCGCCGGTCCACAGCTCTCGTTCCGCCGGCTGCTCAAAGAGCGTCGGGTCAGGCGAGCCGGTGACATCGAGTCCCTTGAGGATGTTGGCCACCCGCTTCTGGCCGATGACGAGCTTCTCGAACTCGGGCCTGGACCTGAGCTCGCGGAGCGCCGTGGCTGCGGCCAGGGCCCGCGCCGGGTGGTGCCAGGTCGTCTCCATCACTGCGTCGGATATGTCGTACGGTATCCCTTTGTCGGCCAGCAGGGCCTCAAGTCTTTCGGCAAGAAAAGGCGCGAGCTTCGCGGCATAGTCCGGGTTCGGCGCCGGGAACAGGCCGAGCGCGTGACCGAGCAGTTCCTCAAGGTCGAGGTCCAGCTTGTGCTCAAGGACAATCGCCAGCAGGCCGTAGGCCTGGCGCCTCAGCGCAAACGGGTCTTCGGACCCTGAGGGAATCGCGCCGGACAGGAACGTGGCCGTGATGTTGTCGGTCTTGTCCGCGACCGAGAGCAGGGCCCCGGCCAGGGTTCTGGGCAGCGCGTCGCCGACGCTTCTGGGCAGGTATTGCTCGGCAATCGCGGTCCCAACCGCGTCCGGTTTGCCGGCAAGCCGCGCATAGATGCCGCCCATGACACCCTGCAAAGACGTGAACTCCTTTTCGCGGACGACCTGAGTCAAGAGGTCGGCCTTGGACAGCCGGGCCGCGGTCAGCAGGGCGTCTTTATCCGCTGCCGGAACCGCCGCGGCCAGGTGGCGGCAAAGGGCGACGAGCCGCTCGGTCTTGTCAAAGTAGCTGCCCATGCCCTCAATCCAGGTGACCTTCTTCTCTTCTTCGACCAGCGCTTCGAGCCCGACCTTGGCGTCTGCCTCGAAGAAGAACCGGGCGTCGCGCAGCCGCGACTCGACCGCGTCCTCGTACCAGCGGCCGACCGCACGAGCGTCGCAGCCGGGCGTGTTGGCCACGGCGACGAAGTAGGGCACGAGCTTGCCGCCGGAGTTCTCGACCGCGAAACAGCGCTGGTGTTCTTTTAGCGCGGTCTTCAGGACCTCGGCCGGCAGGTTCAGGTGTTCGGCGTTGAACCGGCAGAGAATCGGCACCGGGAATTCGGTGATGCAGGCGGTCTCGTCGAGCAGTTCGTCGTCCTGAACCGGCCGGGCCTGGACCTGGGCGCAGGCCTGCTCGATGCCCGCCTTGGCCGCGCTGCGGCGCTTGTCAAAGGAACCGATGACCTGGGCCTTTTCGAGCAGCGGCTCGTAGGCGCCGGGGTCAGGGATAGTGATTGCGCCGGATGCGAGCCGAAGCCCGAACGTCTGGTTGGAGGAGCAAAGCCCGGCGAACTCGAAAGGAACGACGGCTGTGTCGAGCAGGCAGACGAGCCAGCGTACGGGCCTCGGGAACCGGGTCTTGTCTTCGCGCCAGCGCATGGTCCTTGGGAACGGGAGCGCGGAAAGCACCAGCGGCAACCCGGTCTTGAGCACCTCGGCAGTCGGCAGCGCGGGTTCTTCCTTCTTCAGACAGGCGTATTCACCTTTGGCGGTTTGCTTGACGTAGAGGTTTTCCGGGGACTTGCCCTGGGCTTTGGCAAACCCGACGGCGGTCTTGGTCGGCTTGCCGTCAGTGCCGAACGCTACCTTCCTGGGCGGGCCCTGGACCTCGGCGGTGTGGGCCGGCCGCTCGGACGCGACATCTGAGAAAACCACTGCAAGACGCCGCGGAGTGAAGAACAACTCAGCCGGGCCGCAGGCGATTTCAGCGTCAGTGAGAAGTCGTCGGACCCGGGCCTCAAGCTCGCGCGCGCCGGATGACAGGAGTCCGGGCGGCAGCTCTTCGGTGCCGATTTCAAGCAGCAGTTTGGCCATGCGCGGATGATACCGGAAACGGAATTGCGGTGCAAGCCGGGCAAGTCGCTCGGAGCCACGAAAACACGAAGTCCATGAAGACCGGAATCAAGAACAGCGAACTGGTCAACGTACACGCAGGTGTAACCCGGGGCCGCGCCGTTGTGCTCTGACTCGGTATCTTCGTGTTTTTCGTGCCTTCGTGGCATCCGGCTCTCCGGGTCTTCTCCTGGGTTGACAAATACGGAAGGGGTGGTAGAGTGTTGCGGGAGGACACAATGGCACGTATGTATCGCCACTGGTCTCGAGACGCGGTAATCCGCGAAATCAGAAATCTGCACTCACAGGGCGTGACCCTGAACTCCGGGTACATCGCCCGCACCAATCCCGGCCTGGCGTACGCCGGCCGCAAGTACCTCGGCAGTTGGGAGGCCGCGGTCCAGGCCGCGGGCTTCGACTATTCCGAAATCCGAATCAAGAACCGCTGGAACCGCGACCGCATCGCGGCCCAGATCCGCGAACTCAGGCAGCAGGGCAGGCCATTGAACGTCAGCGCCGCGGAGCGGGAATACGGCGGACTGGTCGGCGCGGCCATCAGCTACTTCGGCTCCTGGGGCAAGGCCATCGAGGCCGCGGGGCTCGTCTACTCGGACGTGAAGCTGCAGAAGGAGTGGTCGAAGCGCGAGATTGTCAAGGAAATCCGGCGCCTGCACGCTCAGGGGTTCGACCTCAGCAAGACGATTCCGGTCCGGGAGAAGTATCGAATCCTGCACGCGGCCTCGGTGCGCTACTTCGGCTCATGGGCCGAGGCGATGAAGGCCGCGCGGCTGGAGCGATTGCTCAGGAGAGGCCGGGGCAGCCGCCCGCGACTCGGTACGGCCCTGACCATCGGGCAGAACGCGCATTGAAATTCCTGGTCGTCGGCTCCGGCGGCCGGGAGCACGCGCTGGCCTGGAAGCTGGCGCAGTTCCACGAAGTCCATTGCTGTCCGGGCAACGCGGGCATAGCCGGCGTTGCCGAGTGCACTCCGATTGACTCCAATGACATTCCGAAACTGGCCGAATATGCGGAGCGCGGCCGGTTCGACCTGACCGTGGTTGGGCCGGAAGCACCGCTGGTCGAGGGCATCGCGGATGAGTTTCTGCGCCGGGGCCGCGCAGTCTTCGGGCCGGTGCAGGCTGCGGCGCGGCTCGAAGGGGACAAGGCGTTTGCCAAGCAGTTGATGCAGGATGAGGGGATTCCGACAGCGGGCTTCGGCACCTTCGGTAACTACGAACAGGCGCGGGCCTATCTGCGTAAGGCGGCGGTTCCGGTCGTGGTCAAGGCGTCAGGCCTGGCCGCGGGCAAGGGCGCGGTCATCTGCCGCACCCGGGACGAGGCAGAGGAGACTCTCGGCCGGATGATGGTCGAGCACGAGCTGGGCGCGGCGGGCGCGACCGTGGTCCTCGAGGAGTTTCTCGAAGGCGAAGAGGCGTCGGTCATCGGCGTGTGCGACGGGACGCGGGTCGCAATGTTTCCGTCTTCGCAGGACCACAAGGCGCTCCTGGACGGGGACCAGGGCCCGAACACCGGCGGCATGGGCGCGTATGCACCCGCGCCGGCCGTGACCCGCGAGCTGCTTGACCGTATCGAGCGGGAAGTGTTCGCACGGCTCTTGGCCGGTTTCAAGAAGATGGGCATTGAGTACCGAGGGGTCATCTATGCGGGCATGATGCTCACGAAGCAGGGGCCCAAGGTGCTTGAGTTCAACTGCCGGTTCGGTGACCCGGAGACTCAGGTGCTCTTGCCGCTGCTTGAGAGCGACCTCGCCGAGTTGCTGCTGGCCTGCACCCGTGGCGACCTTGGCGCGGTCAAACCGCGCTGGTCGGACGAATGGGCCTTGACCGTGGTCGCGGCATCGGCAGGGTATCCGGGGAAGTACGAGAAGGGCAAGCCGATTGAAGACAAGGGGTCAAGGGGTCAAGGGTTCGAGGGTTCGAGTGAGAACAGCAGTATTGTCTTTCACGCCGGTACGAAGCTGGATAGCGGCCGGGTTGTGACCAGCGGCGGCCGGGTGCTGGCGGTGACGGGCATCGGTTCGACGCTCAGCCAGGCCCGCGACCGGGCGTACGAACGGCTCGGTACAATCCGGTTCGACGGCATGACGTACCGTACCGACATCGGCCATCGCGGCTTGTCAAGGTTCGGCAGCCATTCGGGCTGAATCCGGTCCCGCCTCCACAGAACCGACGTTCACCACCAAGACACAGGAATGCAGGCAGACATGGTTGACAGCGCTTCAGTCCGGCCTACCATTGATTGAGAAGGCAACATGAGAAATGCTATCCTCTGTCTGGCGCTCCTCGCCGTAGGAACCAGCCACGGTCAGTGGCTGGAGCAGACCTTCTTTCTGCCAGGTGAGTATGGCGGGCTCGTCTGGCCGGATTGCATCGCCGTTGACACCGTCCACGACAAGGTGTATTTCAGCATGGGCGACGAACCGTTCATGTCCCGTGATGGCCAGGACTCCACTACATTCTGGGTGGTGGTTGTTGATGCGGTGACCTTGGAACGGGTGGCACACATTCCCGTGCCCTTCCTGGCCGGCTGTCTCGGTTTCAACCCGGCCAATGGGAAGCTCTATTGTTCCTTCCGCGGCACGGTCGGAGTGATTGACTGTGCGACCGACAGCCTGGTCGCGCTGATTCCGGTGGGGAACCACGAGGACGACAGCCTCTGCGTCAACCCGGACGACAACAGGGTCTACTGCGCCCACCATCAGGAGGTGACGGTCATTGACGGCGGGGCCGATACCATCCTGACCAGGCTGCCGGTTCCCGGGTATCCGCTCCTCTTGACCTACGCCGGCGTAAACAACACCGTGTATTGCGGTGACGCAAAGGGCAAGTTGACACTGATTGACGGCCGGCGTGACACGATTCGGGCCGTGCTGGACTTGAGCCCGGGAGAATCCGAGGTTTCGGGCGCCTGCTGGAACCCGACCGAAAGTAAGTACTACTGCCTCTTGTATGACGACCTGCTTGTCGTTGATGGGTTTGGCGACAGCCTGCTGACCCAGATGGAGGTCGGCGGTGCGGCAGCCCTGTGCTGCAACCCGACCGCCAACGAAGTCTACTGCCTTGTCTATCCTGAATCGGTCTTTGTCTTGGACTGCTCGGCCGACACGGTGAAAGCGAAGTTCCGATACCCGAGACACTGGTCTGAGGCGGCACACGGCTGCGTCAGCAGTCCCGCGTCGAACCGGCTCTACGGCATAGCGTGGTGCGGAGGATACAACCGGGACGTGATGGTCGCGGACTGTGCTGCCGCCAGGTTCCTCGCCTACTTGCCGACCGGGTATGCGCCGAGGGGCCTGGGTTATGACCCGGAACGCGACCGGCTGTACATCACTAACGCCAAGGACGATGACGCAACCGTCATTGACTGCGCCGGCGACAGCGTGCTTTGCACGGTCGGCCTTGGATTCAGGGTCTGGGGCATGACCTGCGCCACGAACGAGAACAAGGTGTACTGCTCCGGAACATCGTCCGAGGTCCTGGCCATTGACGCGTCAACGAACCGGGTAGTGGCCGAGATTCCCGCCGGCTCGTACGTATACGAGATGTGCTACAACCCGGTACTGAGCAAGCTGTACTGCACGCGCAGTAATACCGACAGCATCATGGTCATTGACTGCGTCACCGACAGCATCGTAGGTTGGGTGGCTCTTGGCGATACGGCCTACTACCTGGCTTTCAGTCCGGTCGGCGGGTCCAAGGTCTACTGTTCCGGCTACCCGACGTCGGTCATTGACTGTGTCAGAGACAGCGTTATCGCCAAGGTGCAGTGCGGCGGCCCGCTGCTCGTGAACACCCGGGAGGACAAGCTGTACGCGACCGCCGATGCGTGGCCATATCACCTTGCGGCCATTGACTGCCATGGCGACACCGTGCTGCACGTGAGCGACGTCGGCGGGAGACCGCTTGTCTACAACCCGGTGGGCAACAGGCTGTACGTTGGAAAGTACGAGGGCGGCGGTGTGGCGCGCCTGCATATCGTGGACGGCCATACCGACTCGGCCGTTGTGACACTCGACTCTATCCAGATGGACGCGTGGTACGATGGGTGTTACAACAGCTTGAGGAACAAGGTTTACGTGTCCGGGGACCCTTACACCCGCCATGGCATCCTCCTGGTCTTCGATGGCAGTACCGATTCGCTGTTGGGCCTTCACTACGACCCTGCTGGCGACGGCTGGGGAATAGGCAGCTTGATCTACGATTCGCCAAGCGACAAGGTCTATTTCTTCGGTGGTCGCGGCTTCGGCGTGCTCGATGGCGCGACGGACTCGCTTGTTGCCAAGTTCACGCTCGGGGACGACGGCCCCTCCGCTTTGGCCTGGGCTCCTGCGGTCCGGCGACTCTATGCCGCAGAGGACCACGCGAGCCGCGTATCGGTCTTCCGGGACAGCCTGGTGCCGGGGATAGAGGAAGGACGCGATACGCCGAGCGCCTTACGCCAGACGCCGGAAGCGACAATCGCGAAGGGAGTGCTACGGCTGGAACACAGCAAACAGAACACAGAAAACAGGGCTGAACTGATGGATGCGGCAGGACGCGTCGTGATGAGGTTAGCACGCGGTGAGAACGACGTGCGGCGACTGAGTCCCGGAG
>Ga0116202_10002739_pt1 | contig 10552 bp, 11 predicted proteins | sample LakKivw325mmetaG_FD_94479 | JGI IMG/M metagenome (GOLD analysis project Ga0116202, IMG submission 94479) | Anoxic lake water microbial communities from Lake Kivu, Rwanda to study Microbial Dark Matter (Phase II) - Lake Kivu water 325m metaG | ecosystem: Environmental > Aquatic > Freshwater >... | reverse complement strand
GGCGTGCTGAAAACTAGGTTTTCAAGCATTTTTACATACAGATACCTCGCCCTTTAGGGCGAGGAGCGTCATTTTGTTTATTTAATATTGAAAGTAATTAAATAAAAGCTTAATAATGCGAATTATTAGGATAAAATATGAAGCCTAATGATAATTTCTCAAAATTATTCGGAAATACCCCTGTCTTAGGGATGATTCATCTTGCTCGTGATTTCGGAGAGGATTGTGTTATGAGAGCGCTTCATGAACTTGAAATTTTTGAGCTTGAGGGGGTTGATGGGGCTATAATCGAAAATTATCACTCACATGGCGTATGTGATGTCGAAGATACATTGAGAGAGGCATCTAAAGCCAGAAAAAAAGTTGTTCTTGGGGTTAATGTTTTGCCTAATGAATTCAGGACTTCAATGTCGCTAGCATCTCAATATGGGGCGAGTTTTGTACAATTAGATTATGTAGCTGGGAAATATCGCAATAGAAAATTTAAAGAATCGCCCATAGAACTTAATCTATCCGAGTATGAAAGAGCGAAATCTGAATTTCCAGAAATTGTTGTTCTTGGCGGAGTCTGGCCAAAATACTACCACCCTGTCTCCGATTCACTTTTAGAGATAGATTTAAGACAAGGAATGAGTAGAGCAGAGGCAATAGTTGTTACAGGAGAGGGAACTGGGCAAGAAACCCCTTATGACAAAATTAGAACCTTTAGAATGTTTATGGGTCAATATCCTCTTATTGTCGGGGCTGGCTTAACTCCACAAAATGCATATAAGCAGCTTATGATTGCAGATGGGGCAATAGTTGGAACTACTTTCAAACCAGATGAAGATACTTATCGGGTGGTTGATAGAAAACTTGTTAGAGATTTCATGAATGTTGTAAAAAAATGCAGAGTAGATAAAGCTTCTAAAAGAGGATTATGCTAATTGCGTATGGGCGTCAATCAAATATCTTTCAACCTCTCCTTGAATAAGAATATCATCGCCGAACTTATCACTTAAGAGCTCTCTTAAACCGCCTTCTGCATCTATACTGAAGTCGGTAGTCCCCAAGAGTGATTTCAAGGTCCTTAGCCTTTTTTTTACATTTTTCGAAGTGAAGCCTCCAGCAAATCCTATTGTTAATCTTGGAGACTGCTCTTTTAATTCTCGGTAGATTGCTGCTGAAAATGGGATATCAAGTTCTAATCCTTTTCCACCCGATGGATCTATAAGAACATAATCAATAGAATCCCCATATTCTTGAACGAGCCTAGCAATTTCGTCTGGGTCATGGCATTCGAGTATTTTGTGATTTAATTGCAATACTATCTGCATGTCATCGAACTTATCTTTTATAGATCTGACTTGGGCAGGATCTGGAATATGGACATTTAATTGTAAAGTTCTGCAAAGGTCATCTTGATGGATACCTGTTCCGTCAAATAGTCTTCTAATATGCATATCAAGAGCATCGCCTTCTCGTTCATGATAGTGAATCATTGCAAGAGCTTTCCCCTTAGCATCATACAGAAGACTTCTAAGTTTTTCGATAGGGGGATATCTCCTATTTGGTGGAAGATGGTGATTAAGCGTATCTCTGCTAACTAAAAATCCGAGCATTGGAACATGGGGGGTTTCCGTAGAATATCCTGCTCTCGAAAAATCCCCAAGTACCTGATTAACCTCTGTCTCTGTTGTTAATCCTGTAACTCCGATATAGGGTTTTGCTTTTGTATCCATACCGCTGATTAGAGCAAGAGAATATAAACTTTTCTATAGAACAACTTCTGTTTAATCTTAAAAAAGATAAAAAAATTAAAATAAAAAAATGTGAGGCCTATCTATTTAGTCGTGTGCCATTGAGAACACAGACTTCAGAGCAACGACGATTGTTGCAGGCACGAAAAGTGCTAGAACATTTGTCAGTAGCTTAGGGATATAGGCTAGTCCTGCGAATGCGCTTGCTCCAAGAGCAGTGACAATCACAAGAACAACGCCGGCCATCAAGAATGGCTGAGTCTCTTTATCACTTATGTTCAATAGGCCCACGACTATACCGATTATGAATAATACCCATCCAAGCCATGCTCCGATGCCTGGTATGAATGCGAATATAATCGCTAGTACCAATCCTATCAAAAAGGCCCATGCACCAATTAAGTTGCTTTTTGCTTTAGGCATTTTTAAACCTCCTTTTTTTATATGTTGGAATCCCACTTGTTTTGATAAGTGGTTTGAATATTTTGGATTCCAAGCATGTTTGAAAATGATTCATTTTCAACATATTTGAATATAATCCTAGTGCTCTGGAGTTTTTAAAGGTTCTTTTTTTACTCGAGAATAGATAATTTGTATGTGGATTTCTTGCTGACCTTGCTCTCAAGCACGGGCAAGATGTTTTGATAATACTGTTATTAATAATACATTGTATTGCCAAGGTTGTGCTGAGGCATTGGCAAGTTGATATGAATGCGCTTCTTCTTTTTTAGCATAAGAACATTTATTAATTTAAGAGGATTAAGATAATCATGCTAACTCAAAGCCAGGGGGCTAAGCTCATTAAGCTAGCTCGGAAGTCGATAGATGAGGAGTTTTCTGGCAAGAAAAATGGTTTTGACAGAGAGATTAAAGAATTTGACAAAAGACATGGTGTCTTCGTGACCTTGAAGATGAAAGATTCTGGAGAACTTCGTGGTTGTATCGGTTTTCCTTATCCTATTTTTCCTTTATCTAAGGCTATAATCGAAGCTGCCAAGTCAGCTGCATTCTCTGACCCTAGGTTCATGCCTTTGAATCAAAAAGAGCTTGAAAAAATCAAGATAGAGATATCTGTCCTTAGTGTTCCTGAAGAAATCAAGCCCAGGCCTAACAAGAGAGAAGATATTGTAAAGGCAATAAATATCGGGGAGGATGGTTTGATTGTCCAGCTTGAGGGTTTGTCTGGATTGCTCCTTCCGCAGGTCGCTACAGAGTTCAAGATGAACCAATTAGAATTCCTTGAAGAGACTTGTCTGAAAGCAGGCCTGAATAGAGAGGCTTGGAAGCACAAATCATGCCATGTCTTCAAGTTCCAAGCGCAGATTTTTGATGAATGAACTTGACTTGTTTCTTTATTCGGTTTCAGCGAATTCCTTTATGGCATCGAAGTTGTCAATAATCAACTTTGCCTTGCTTCTTCCGAAGCTAAAAGGGAACTGGTCATTATCGTCCTTTTTCAGCTTGATGATCTTGTTTCCCTTGAATTCAGAGTATTCTACTTTTGACATTTTTTTGTTTTCCTCTTTGTTTGTTTTTTAATCACCAGATTTAATTTATTTTATCCTAGATGAAAGTCTTTTTTAAATGTTTTGTTTAGCATAAAAAAGACTTTTGAGATTCTTATTCAGCAGGAATCAGAATTAAGACCATTTACGGGCAGTCGGGCTTCGAGTATCTACCTGGACTTCTGGGAATGATACTTTATAGCAATTGATCTTCTGGAACTCTTTCATGTATCGCTCAGATTCCTTGAACTTCTCCAAGCTCTTGACTTCTTGGACAAGTCTAGCCATATAATTAACTAGCTTCTCTTTCATCTCTTCTTCTTTCTCGAGCTTCAAGTTGCTTGCTCTTTTGATTTCAGATATCAAGTTCAAGACAAAGGTCACATTGTTCTCAGACAATGGAAATGTCTTGAATATCTTCGTCTGCTTTCCAAGAGCTGTATACTTGAAAGAAAGGTCAAGAAGTTTCTGGCCCATGCCAAGTTTCTCGACTTTAAGTTCATCGATTGTCACAAATTGCGGCTTGTTTTCTTGCATTTTTTAAGATATGTTTATTTACTTACCTTTTTTATATCAAATAGAAAGGCTATTTCTTTTTAAAGTTTTCTGTGATGAAATGATATATGTGGGTTGGCATGTTTGGTTTTGCAACGTTGTGAAATCGAGATTTCACCAAAACCACTATCTCATATTTTAGCACTTACATCAATTATACTCTTGTCTTGAGATAAGCCAGAACTCTATCCAAAACTTGCTCTTGATTCAGGTGTGTCGTGTCAAGGACAAAATCGAAATGCCTTCTGTCTGTGAAGTCCGCTATTCCATAGTATCTTGTGTATCTCTCTTTAGTCTCTCTTAATCTTTTTTCGAGCATTCTTTGAACAGTCGCAACAGAATCTTGATGAGGCTCATCAGGCCTTTGGTCTCTATAAACTCGCTGAGCCCCGACTGTTGGGTCGACTTCAAGAAATATCTTGATTGAATGTGGAATGAAATGATAGCCTACCCAGGCTTCCATTATGAAATTGTTCTGTGTTTTTCCAAGAGAAGTCTGAAAGACATCGACTTCTTCATCTGTCCATTTCTCTGTTTTGCCTACCTGATTAAGTTCATCTATAGTCATTCCGTGCCTCTTTGCTATCTCTCCTCGCATATCACCCATTGACCAGAATTTATAGCCTAATTTTTCTGCGAGATTCTTTGCAGTTGTTGTCTTTCCTGAGCCAGGCAAGCCGCTGATTGTGATTATCATTTGATATCATCTATGCTTGTTTTATAAGCTTTTGGCTATTATGCTATTATAATCCATAAATCTTTATTAATCTGATAATACAGGGGGTTTCATGGTAGAGAATAAGATCCCTTCTGGTTCTATAGAGCTCGATGAATGGCTTTTGGGAGGATATGACAGAGATGTCATCACTGTTTTTTATGGGCCAGCTGGCTCGGGGAAGACGAATTTATGCTTGATTGCTGCTGCTGAGCAGGCTGCACTTGGAAATAAAGTCATTTTCATTGATACAGAGGGGGGATTTTCAGTTGAAAGGCTTAAGCAACTCGCGAACTTTGATGTAATGAAGAACATAATTCTCTTGAAAGCAACTACTTTTGATGAGCAGAGAGAGTGCTTCAATAAACTTTTGGATTTGATTGGAAAAGGCATAGGGCTTATTGTCATTGATTCTCTTGTGATGCTCTATAGATTAGAGATTGGAGATGCAGCAAGTTCTAAGGATTATGAAAAGATTCAGGCAATAAACAGGAGCTTGGCAAGGCAGCTCAGAATCTTATCAGAAATTGCAAGGAAGAAAAATATTCCTGTTCTTGTCACAGATCAAGTCTACGGAGGCTTTCTGAGCCAGGAAGACCTTGATTCTGGGAAGAAGAAGCAGATGAACATGGTCGGAGGAGACATAATCAAGTACTGGAGCAAAGCCATAATCGAGCTGGAGAATCTTGGGCATGGAAGGAAACGCGCGATTCTAAGAAAACATAGGAACTTGCCTGAAAAAAGGTTCGAATTCGAGATAGTCGATGATGGGATAAGGAAGAAGAAGGGGTTTTTTAGCTAGCTAAAAAATAAATTTTAAAGTATTGGTTGAGGTTCGTAGGCTGCTTGTTTATCGTATTTTGAAGTTAGTGCCTTTGCTGTTTCAACTACTTGAGAGATTTGCCTTTTGGCATTTCCTATAAACTTAGCTCTTTCAGTAAGTATAGAGTCTGTATCTCCGATGGTTATACCTGCTTTTTGAAAGGATATATCTCCGGCAAGGGATTCTGCTAAGTGATTTTCGCACTCCCCTGTATTTCTCATTCTAAGTGCTTCTGCTACAGAATATTTCCTAATAATCTCGTGTGCTGTTTCCCTTCCGATTCCATGATCTGTTGCTAACTTAAGAAGTTGGGTTGTTGCCATAAAAGGAAGGAATCTATCAACTTCTTTTTCAATCATTACTGGATACGCCCCCATTTCATTTAGGATTGTCAGTGTTGTTTCACAAATACCATCTGAAGTATAAAAAGAACCTGAAAGAAAAACTCTTCTTGGAGATGAACAAGATACATCTCCCTCTTCCCATTGGTCTCCTGAAATTCGTGAGGCCATATCTTGGTAACCTTTGAGAACTTGGCAGAGACCCCGCACTCTCTCTGAACTTCGAGTATTCATCTTGTGGGGCATTGCACTGCTTCCTACTTGGCCTTCTTTAAAGCCCTCGGTCACCAAATCATATCCTGCCATAAGCCTCATCGATTGAGCGAAATTAGAGCAAGCCTCTGAAGCCCCAACTAATTGATCCACTAGTTTGGTATCTAGAGACCTTGGATAAATTTGACCAGGGGAGGTGATTAGCTGTTTAAAACCAAGCAGTTCTGCGACCCTTTTTTCAAGAGCATCTACTTTTTCTGGACTTTTAAGCATATTTAGCATATCTGCCTGAGTTCCGACTGGACCTTTTATTCCTCTTAGCGGATAATTGTCAATAAAGGCTCTGAAATCATTCAAGTTTTGTATTAACTCCTCTGCCCACATTGAAAATCTTCTTCCAAGGCAGGTTGGTTGTGCTGCCTGATGATGTGTTCTTGCTGTTAAATAAATATCAGAATATTCTTGGGCTTTGTCTGTAAAATGTCTTAACACGGATATATAACTTCCGAAAATCAATTCTGCAGCTTTTCTATTTTGCATCTGTTCAACATTATCTGTAAGGTCTCTTGATGTCATGCCTTTATGAATATATTCTCCTGCTCCGGCTGCCTTAACAAATGCTTCTATTTTGGCTTTTACATCATGCCTTATCTCTTTTTCTCTTGCTTCTATTGCTTCAGGGTCAATGTCCTTGTCTTTTGCTGCTTCAAATTTTTCTATATCTTCTCCAGGTATATTCACTCCGAGTTCTTTTTGGGATTTCATTACAGCTATCCAGAGCTCTCTTTCACATATGATTTTTGTTCTATCAGAAAAAATATCATTTATAGGGTCAGTGGCATACCTCCGTGAAAGTACATCTGGATTTCCTCTTATCATTTTTTAATATCCCCCCTGTCTTTTTAAAGATTATTGAGAAAAAAGGCATATGTATACTTTTTTACAAGAATGCTTTTAAAGTCCGGAGTATGTCCCTAAAGATGACTGCATTAAAACCTGGAGAAGCTCTTTTAAAAAAAGTTGAAGAGGGTGAATTGAACCACATTCATTCGCTTGTTGAACAAACTGGGAATGTTGATATTGCTTATGAAATACTATATAGGGCTCGAGACATTAATCACCTAATGCTTGGCCTTGTGGACAATCCTACTTATATTCCTGATAAGTTTGGTGTACCTATAGAACAAATATTAAGGGTTGCCCAAAGTCTTGTTGATAGCGGATTAATTTACTGCTATGATGGGCGAGGTAATCTTGTTCATTTTGAGCATAAAGATGCAAGACTTGCTGTTTCACACCCCATGTCAGATGTTGTCAAGAATTATCTTTTCTCAGATATTCCCTTTGGCAAAAGAGTATTATTGGATGCTGAACGAGGAACAAAGGAACATGCTATGGCAGCTATGAAAGCTGTTGCAGATTTCGTGACCTTTTATTATAAACTTGAGGTTCAATTGACTCCTGCAAGAAGAGCTGTTCTAAGTGAATTAAGAGCGAGGGTTGAGCCAAAAGTCAGGGAAATCCAAGAAATGGAAGAAAAGTTTATTGATACTATGCTTACTGATGTTCCACCAGAGTTCAGACGTTTAGGATATCATTTTGCGCAAACCGATGATTGGTTAAAAGATAGAGTAGGTATTGATGTTTGTGGAAGAACTTTTGATTCTATTGACAGAGCATTTGAGGCGGGTTTCAAAACTGCCTCTGGTTATCCGAAAACTTCTAAACCCTATGTATATGGTGGCGGTAATCAGCCAAGAACTGATTTTCCGGAGGGTATTAGTATTTCTAGTTATAGTGATGGCACACACAATATCGTTGTTAATAATCTCAAGTGGCTTCTTGCAAAACAAAGGTATGGCATGAATGTGATTGAACTTAGAAATGAAGCAGGAAGGATGTCAAGACTTTTAGAAGATAAAGTAAGGGCTGCACTTTCGGTTGCATTAAAAGAATAAATCCTTTAGATTTTCTCGTTCATCCTTTTTTTGATGCCTTTTTCGATTATCTTCTTCTCTCTCAGCTTCTTTGCTCTCTCTTTATCGCGCTCTTTCTGCTTCTTTTTCTTTTCTCTCTCGACTTTGGCCCTCTCTTTCTCAGCTTTCTTTTCCTCTCTTAACTTTGCTTTAGCTTCTTGCTCTGCTTTCTTGGCTTCCATCATGGGCTTCCAGCAATCAGGATTCATACAGAAATACCAAGGAAGCCTTGATTTCTTTATCAAAACAAGCTGAGGCATAGAACATGTAGGACATTTTCTGTCAGAGACTTTAACTAGGCCAAATTGTGGCAGTGGATAGGTCTTGCCGCACTCAGGATTATTGCATGAGACATATCTTTTTCCTGTATGGCCTCGTTTCATTATCAAATCTCCGACTTTGCACTGCGGACATGAATATAATTTATTAGATTCTTGTCTTCTTTCTTCTGCTTCTCGTGTGGCTTTCACTAAACTTGCTCCGATGTCCTGCTCATTGCTCTTGAATTCCTTTGATATCTTGATGATGACATGTTTTGCTTCATTCAGGATGTCTTGTTCTTCTTTTTTCATCTTCTCTGGACTTTTTTCTTCTTGAATCTTCTCCATCTTCTCTTCAAATTCTCTTGTGAGCTTTTCATCTAGAATAGAGGGAGAGTTCTTTTCAAGTGTGTTGACTGTCGCCATTCCAAGCGGGGTTGCTTGTATCTGTGTCCCGAAGATATATCCTCTTTTATATAACGTATCAATTATCATAGCTCTAGTTGATTTTGTTCCAAGTTTTCTTCTCTCAAGTTCAAGGATTATTGAAGCTGGGCTGTATCTTCGAGGGGCCTCGGTCATCTTCTGCTCTAGCCTCGCTTCTTTGACTATGATCTCTCCATTCATGTCTGGCAACCGCGTTTCTATAATTTTATAGGGATAGATATCGAGCCAGCCATGCTTAAGGATTTTCTTTCCATCTATGAAGAATTCTTTGTCTGCGACTATTGCTTTGATTGTCTTATTCTCTATCAAAGCATCTGGGGAGAAACAAGCAAGGAAGCGCTTGACTATGAGTTCATAGACTTTCTTTTCATCTGCTGTTATCTTGAAAGAAGTTTCTCCTGTCGGGAATATAGCTGGATGAGCTGGGTCTGACTTTCCTCCTTGAATAGGAAAATCTCTCGTCAGATTTTCAGTGAGTTTGGGGAATGCTTTTTTGAGCTTATCAAGGATTCTTTTATATCCTATGCTTGGAGGAAGTTTTTGACTTGAGGTTCTTGGATATGAAATCAATCCAGAGAGATATAATTTTTGTGCTAGTGCGAGTGTCTGCGCTGGACTAAAACGGAAGAACTTATAGGATTCCATTTGTAAAGTTGTAAGGTCAAATGGAGGCCAAGGTTTCATATCCTTGGCTTCTTTGGTTGTTTCAACTCTGCCTTTCTTGCCTTTTAGCTTGAGAAATTTATTCGCCTCTTCTTCTGAAGTTATGTTCTCAGGGAATTTGACTTCAATCTGCTGTCCTTTATCATTCTCTATCAAAAGAAAGACCTGCCAGTAAGGAGTTGGTTTGAATTCTTGAATCTTTTTTTCGAGTTCAACTATAAGGCCTAGGGCAGGGCCCTGGACTCTTCCTATGCTCAAGATTTTGAAAGTCCCTTGTGACTTGATAGCTTCCATCAGGGCTCTTGAGAGATTTATTCCATAGAACCAATCTAAAAAGTGTCTAGTTTCTCCTGCATAGGCTTGGCCATAGTTCGGAGTCTTCTCCATATCCTTGAAACTGTTCATCAAATCGTATTTTGTCAGGGCAGAGAATTTCATCCTTTGAGCATGCTCTCTATTGAAAATAAACCTGAGAACATTAAAACCTATGACTTCTCCCTCGACATCGTAATCAGTAGCTATTATGACATCGCATGCTTCTTTTGCAAGTGATTTTAGAGCATTGATATATTTTCTTCCAAAACTCTCTGTCTCTTTCCATTCAAGGTCAAAGCTCGGCCATTCCTTGCTTGAACTTGATTGTCTCTGCTTTAATCCATAGAGATGACCGACTGCACTTGCAACTATATACTTCTTATCCTCATGATTTATCTCATAATATGGGACGCCGAAGTAGTTCCTTTTTACAGGAGCTATGTCTGCTAGAGAATAAGCTATCTTCATCGCTGCCTGAGGCTTCTCGCATAAAATGAGTGTGTACATTTTTGGTGTAAGTGGTTTAATTTGGCAAGATATGTTGCGCTGAGGCGTTCTTGCTTGATGATTAGTTATGCTATTTGATATAGAAATGACCTTTAATAATCTTTTTTACCTTAGTGCTTTATCTGCTTGCTTTACAACTTTTCTATAGTCTATAGGATTTGGGACAGCAATCCAGACTTTTTTTAGAGATGTTTTAGAATCTAGACATCTTTGAATGGGGTCAAGCATGAGCTTTAAAGAATCTTCAAGAGACATGTGACCTTGGCCTGCGCCTAGCATCGGAAATGCAATAGAACCTAACCCAATTGTGGTCGCTAGTGCAAGACTGTTTTTTGTTGCATCTGTGATCATCCGACTATTTGTGGTTAGATAGGGATGGTCTGTATCAGAATTATCTACCCTTAATGTAGTGGCATATAAAAAGAATGCTCCACCATGGGCATCAAGAAGGGGGTAGACTTTTCCAGGTTCAAACTTTAATCTGGCTATATCC
>Ga0116202_10002738_pt1 | contig 10555 bp, 6 predicted proteins | sample LakKivw325mmetaG_FD_94479 | JGI IMG/M metagenome (GOLD analysis project Ga0116202, IMG submission 94479) | Anoxic lake water microbial communities from Lake Kivu, Rwanda to study Microbial Dark Matter (Phase II) - Lake Kivu water 325m metaG | ecosystem: Environmental > Aquatic > Freshwater >... | reverse complement strand
GTGGTGAGCCGGCCGCGCTGGTGCAGCTCCAGGTCGCGCCGCCAGACGCTGGCGGCCAGCACGGGCGGCTCGGGCTGTGCCGCGGCGCTGGCCGTCTCTGGCGCTGCCTGCGCCGCGGGCGCTCCACCCGCCAGGGAATCGCCGGGGACGGGGGCGCGCAGCAGCCGCCACAGCGCCATGGCCAGCTCGGCGTTGAGCTCGGCGCGACCGCCATCCAGACGGGACAGGTCCAGGCCGGGCCACAGATAGGAGCCCGGTGGCGGGCCGGCCGGCGCGCCCTCTGGCACGGGCGCGCTGCCGCTGGGCGGGTACACCGTGACGGCCACGCGCTCCTCGGGACCGAGCTGGCCGATGGCGGGAGCGAATCTGCCCAGGAACTCGCCCGCCAGGGCGCGTGCCTGGGCCTGGGCGGTCGGCCCGTCCGGACAGCCCTCCAGCACGAACACCACCCCGTACCCGTCGACGTGCGTGCCGCGGGCCACTGGGGCACACTCCGGCCCGCAGCCCTCGGGCCGGCTGTGGCGGCACAGGCTGACGAGCACGTCCTCCATCACGCGCAGGTCGCGCTCGAACTCGGCCTGGCCGGACGCAGAGGCGGGGCTGCACAACGCCGCCTGCAGCAGGACAGCGCCGCAGGCTCCCAGAGCCGCTGCGCGCGCGACTCCTGCTGCCGGCATGTCGGTCACGGCGTTCCCCTCCGGATCGGTGGCGCTGCCCACCCGCGCCGGGCTGCCACGGCGCGGCGGCCGGCCGGACTCACCAGCGACGGAACACGGTGACGGCGTTCTGGCCGCCGAAGCCGAAGGCATTGGACATGGCCGCGGCGATCCTGGCCTCGCGCGCCTCGTTGGGCACCACGTCCAGATCGCACTCCGGGTCGGGCTTCTCGTAGTTGATGGTCGGCGGGAGCACGCCGTGGTGCAGGGCGAGCACCGTCACCGCTGCCTCGATCGCGCCGGCGGCCCCGAGCGTGTGGCCCAGCATCGACTTGCTCGAACTCACCGGCACGCGGCGGCTGCCGAACACGCGGTGGATGGCCATCGCCTCGACGCGGTCGTTGGCCGGAGTCGAGGTGCCATGGGCATTGATGTACCCGATCTCCTCCGGTGTCAGGCGCGCCTCCGCCAGGGCCTGCTCCATGGCGGCGGCTGCCCACCGGCCGTCGGGCTCCGGCAGCGCGACGCTGTAGCCGTCCGCGGTCATGCCGCAGCCCGCCAGCACGGCCAGCGGCGCTGCCGCGCGCTGGCGCGCATGCGCCGCGGTCTCCAGCACCAGCACCCCCGCGCCCTCGGCGATGACGAAGCCGTCGCGGTCGGCGTCGAAAGGACGGCTGGCCCGCTCGGGCGCGTCGTTGCGCCGCGAGAGCACGCCCATGCAGCCGTACCCGTCCAGCACCAGCGGGGTGATGGTGGACTCCGCGCCGCCAGCCAGGACGATGTCGGCGCGTCCCGCGCGCAGCATGTCCAGGGCGACCCCGAGGGCGCAGGCTCCGGTCGCGCACGCCGCGCACGGTCCCAGGTTGGGGCCGTGAATGCCCAGCACCATGGCGGCATTGGCGGCCGGCATGTTGGGGATGATCCTGGGCACCGACAGGGGGTTGACCGAACCCGGGCCGTTGGCCAGGAAGCGCCCGTGCTGCTCCTCCAGATGGGTGTAGTCGCCCGCCGCCGAGCCGATCACGCAACCGATGCGGGCCGGGTCCTCGCGGTCCAGCTCGAGGCCGGCGTCCCGTGCGGCCTCGACCGCGGCGGCGGCGGCCAGCTGCGACACGCGGGCCATGCGGCGGGCCTGCTTGCGCGGCAGGTAGCGCTCCGGGTCGAAATCCCGCACCTCGGCCGCGATCTGGCTGAGGTGCCCCGCCGGGTCGAAGGCCTGGATGCGGCGCACGCCAGAGACGCCGGCCAGCAGGTTCCGCCACACGTCCCCGCGCGTGCAGCCGAGGGGCGTGCACAGGCCGATCCCGGTGACGACGGCCGCCGCCGCCGCCGCCGCGCCGCTCACGGATCGTCCTCCTGCAGGTGGCGAGCGGCATCGGCGGCCAGCTCGGCGATGAGCTCCCGCACCGGCACGATGCGGTCGATGCGGTAGGAGTTCGCGCCCGAGAACACGAACGCCTCGTCCAGCCTCCCCTCGGCGGCGTTGACCAGCACCTTGGCGATGCAGTACGGAACCGTGCGCGGACTGCACGTCTTCAGGCACTTGTAGGCGCACCGGAACGGCACGGTCTCGCCCCGCTTGACGCGCTCGACGAAGGCGTTGTTGAGCACGCGGCCAGGCAGTCCCACCGGGCTGCGGATGATCGTGATGTCCTCTTTCCTGGCGTCCAGGTACGCCTGCTTGAACCGGGGATGGACGTCGCACTCGTCCGTGCAGACGAAGCGCGTGGCCATCTGCACGCCCGCCGCGCCCAGGCGCAGGACGCGAGCGATGTCCGCGCCGTCGAAGATGCCCCCGGCGGCGACGACGGGGATGGGCGGCTCGAATCGCCGCGCGACCGCGATGACTTCGGTGAGGATCGTGTCCAGGTCCGGCGCGGTGCCCTCGCTGGCCTCTTCGAAGCTGAAGCCGAGATGGCCGCCGGCCAGGACTCCCTCGACGACCACCGCGTCGGGCAGGCGGCCGTAGGCGCGCTGCCACTTCTTGCAGATGATGTTCAGGGCCCGCGCGGAGGAGACGATGGGCACGAGCTTGATCGGCTTGCCGGCGACGAAGCCCGGCAGGTCCAGCGGCAGGCCGGCTCCGGAGATGATCAGATCCACCGCCTCGGCGGCGGCCACGGCAGCCAGGTTGGCGTAGTCCGTCAGCGCCACCATCAGGTTGACGCCCAGGACGCCGTTGGTCAGGGTGCGCGCCCGGCGAATCTCGTCGCGCAGCCCCTCTCCGTTGATCCGGACGTACTCCGAGCCGGGATGGTCTTCGAAGCGCCCGAGTCCCACCGTGGCGATGACGCCCGCGCAGCCCTCGTTGGCCACCGCTGCGGCCAGCCCGGCGCGCGAGACGCGGACGCCCATGCCGCCCTGGACGATGGGCGGGTTGATCTCCAGGTCGCCGATGCGCAGGGTTGGCAGCGCAGGCTTGCTCATGGAAGCGACTCCGCCGAATCGCGGTGTCTCGGTGGCCAGCTGCATGCACCGGGCGGCGTCACTCGCACCGGCAGCGCGGCTCGCCCGGCCGGGCAGTGGAATCTAGGCGCCGCCCTCGCCGGACACAAGCGAGACGGGGGCAGCAGCAGGCCACGGGCGGCTTGACGCAGCGAGGGCCATTGGGCTGCGTATTCCCACGGGCGGCGCCGCCGGGCAGCCGGACGCCGGCGCGCGGCCGACAGCGAGCCGATGCGGGGGACCCAGGCAAGGAGGAGCGCACATGGCAGGCACCACCGAACCGACGTACCAGCAAGCTGTGCAACGATTCGCCGATCTGGGCGTGGACGCCGAAGCCGCGCTGGACAGGCTGCGCGGCACGCCGATCTCTCTCCATTGTTGGCAGGGCGACGATGTCGGCGGCTTCGAGACGCCGGGCGCCGAGCTGTCGGGCGGCGGCATCCAGGCGACCGGCAACTACCCCGGCAAGGCCCGCAACGCCGATGAGCTGCGGGCGGATCTGGAACAGGCCCTGGCGCTCATCCCGGGAACCCATCGGCTCAACCTGCACGCCTGCTACGCGGAGACGGGGGGCAAGCGGGTCGAACGCAACGAGCTGCAGCCGGAGCACTTCAGTCGCTGGATCGACTGGGCAAAGAGCCGCCGGATGGGCATGGACTTCAACGGTACCTTCTTCTCCCACCCGCTGGCCGCCAGCGGCTTCACGCTGAGCAGCCCCGACCCGGCCATCCGGCGGTTCTGGATCGAGCACGGGCAGGTCTGCCGCCGCATCGGCGCGACGATGGGCCGGCAGCTCGGCACGCCCTGCGTCACCAATGTGTGGATCGCCGACGGCTACAAGGACATCCCCGTGGATCGCCGCGGGCCGCGCCTGCGCCTGCAGGAGGCGCTCGATCAGCTCTTCGCAGAGCCGCTGGACCCCGCCGTGCACCTGGATGCGGTCGAGGCCAAGCTGTTCGGCATCGGCTCCGAGAGCTACGTGGTCGGTTCGCACGAGTTCTACCTGGGCTATGCCATCCGCAACCGCAAGCTGCTGTGTCTGGACGCCGGGCACTTCCACCCGACCGAGGTGATCTCCGACAAGATCTCGGCCGTCCTGACCTTCGTGGACCGCATCCTGCTGCACGTCAGCCGCGGCGTCCGCTGGGACAGCGATCACGTGGTGATCCTCAGCGACGAGCTGCAGGCGATCGCCCAGGAGCTGATCCGCGGCGATTACCTGAGCCGCACGCACATCGGCCTGGATTTCTTCGACGCGAGCATCAACCGGGTGGCGGCCTGGGTGGTCGGCACGCGGAACATGCTGAAGGCGCTGCTGATCGCCATGCTGGAGCCGACCAGCCTGCTGCGCCAGGCCGAGGCGGACGGCGATCTGACGGCCCGCCTGGTGCTCCTGGAGGAGTTCAAGACCCTCCCGTACGGCGCGGTCTGGGACGAGTACTGCCGCCGCGCGGCCGTGCCCGTGGGCCGGCAGTGGCTGGACGTCGTCAGGGAGTACGAGAGGAACGTCCAGTCGCGGCGCGGCTGAGCGGCACGCGGCCGGGTCGCGCGGGCGCGCGCCGCCGGGCGCACCGGTGTCAGCCGGGGCGGCGCGCCAGGCGGGGCAGCAGGGCGCCGAAGTACAGATCGAGCATGTCGGCAGGGATGTTCGGCGGCAGGTGGTTGCCCACCGCCAGGATGGCTCCCCGGCAGTGCTGCAGCGCCGCGAAGGTGCGCGCGACGTCGGCGAGCACGCGGTCGCGGTGCCGGAACGTCAGGTCGCGGCAGTCCACGCAGCTGCCCACCAGGCAGTGGCTCTGGCCCCAGCGCTCGGCCATCATGACGAAGTCGACCAGCGGCTCGAAGATGAAGCCGTCCGCCCCCGCGGCGGCCAGGTCCTCGACGAAGACCGTGAAGTCCCCGTCGGAGCAGAACAGGACCTTCTTGCCGGCCGCATGCAGCGGTTTCCAGAGGGCGGCGTACCGCGGGATGATGACCCGCCGGTACACGTCGGGGTGCATGAAGGGGCCGCCCGACCAGACGAAGTCGTCGTGCTGGATGACCACCTCGACGCTGGTCTGCGCCCAGGCCTCCATGTGGAACAGCGTGCGCCGGAAGAAGCTGTCGAAGACGCGCTCCATGCGGCCGACGTCGGCCGCCGCCAGCAGCAGCATCTCCCAGCCGAAGGCCTGGATGGCGCCCGAGACGATCGTCCGGTAGTAGCCGCCCGTGGTGAGCTGACGCGGGCTGTGCTGCCGGCTGCTGGCCACCTGGCTCTCGTACGCGGCGATCTGCTCGCTCCGGCTGGGCAGCCCGTACTCGCCCACGGCGTCGAAGGCCCAGACCTCGGCGGGCGAGCGGAACGGGCAGGCCGCCGCCGCGCGCCGGTCGCTGCCGTCCGCCGCGTACTCCGCGTGTCCCATGTCCGTGACGCGGCCCGCCCGCGCCCAGTCGATCAGTCCGTCGTCCGTGCTCCAGTGGAAGTCGAACTGCAGCGCGTCGTGGGCGCGGACATGGTGCTCCGGGTGACCGGCGGGCACGCCTGCCAGCCGCTCCATGTACGCCCGATGGTAGCCCATGCTGTACTCGGTGTGCGCCCAGCGGTCGGTGGGGCGCAGCCAGATGTTGTCCAGGGCGGTCTGTCGGCTCATGGGTGTCCCGTCGTGGGTTGCGCGTGCGTCGATCCTGGCCGGCAGCGCGCCGCCGCCCGCTGCCGCTGCCGCCCCTCAGGGGCGCTGGTCGATCGGCACGACGTGCTGGTTCCAGCCGCCGATGTAGTTCGAGGTGGGCCGGATCAGGCGGTTGTCGGCGTACTGCTCCATGATGTGGGCGAGCCACCCGGCCGTGCGCGCGGCGGCGAAGATCGCGGTGAAGTACTGCCGGGGAATGCCCAGCGCGTGCTGCACGGTGGCCGAGTAGAAGTCGACGTTGGGATAGATGCCCTTCTTGGCCAGGACCACTTCCTCGATCCGGTGCGAGATCTCGTACAGCTGCGACATGTTGGCGCGCCGGCACAGCCGCTCCGACCAGGTGCGCAGCAGCCGGGCGCGTGGATCCTCGACCTTGTACACCCGATGGCCGAAGCCCATGATGCGTTTCTTGTCGTTGAGCATTCCCTCGATGTAGGACTCGACCTCGCCGACATTGTCGATCTTCTGCAGCATGACCAGCACCCGTTCGTTGGCGCCGCCATGGAGCGCGCCCTTCAGGGCGCCGATGGCGCTGGTCAGCGCGGCGTGCATGTCGGACAGCGTGGAGGCGGTGACGCGGGCCGCGAATGTCGAGGCGTTGAAGCCGTGGTCGAGGTGCAGCAGGAGCAGATGGTCGAAGGCGGCCGCCTCCTCCTCGTCGGGCGGCTCGCCGCGAAACATGTAGAGGAAGTTGTCGCCCGTGTCGAGTTGCGGGTCCGCGGAGACGACGCTCCTGCCGCTCCAGACGCGGTGCATGTCGGCGATGATGGTCATCACCTGGGCCAGCAGGCGGACCATCTTCCGCTCGTTGGCCTCGGGCGAGAGGTTGCCCGCATCCGGGTCGAACATGGACAGGGCCGAGACCGCGGTGCGCAGCACGTCCATCGGATGCGCGCCGGCCGGTGCCAGGCGGATCATCTCGATCACCTGCGGTGGCAGCCGCATCTCGCCGACCAAACGCGCGCGCAGGTCCTCCAGCTCCCTGCGGTTCGGCAGCCTGTTGCGCCACAGCAGATGGACCACCTCTTCGTAGGTGGTGGCGGCCGCCAGCTCGTGGACGTCGTAACCGTTGTCGACCAGCAGGCCGTTGACGCCGTCGACATGGCTGACGCGGGTCTCGCCGGCGACGACGTTTTCCAGGCCGCGGACCGGGGTCTCCTGTTCGGGGGGAGCTGCGCTCATCGAGAATCGTCTCCGTGGTGGACGTGCCGCGCGCCGGCGCCCTCGGCGCGCCGCGAACGGCACGCAAGATAATAACCGTTCAGGCGCTGTGTGCCACCGCCCCACCGCCGGCACGGGTTGTTGTCCGGCCAGGAGCGCGGGGATAACTTGGTGCTCGCCGACGCACCCGGCGGCCGGCGCCCGGCGAGTCCGGCGGTTGCCGGCGAGCAAGGAGCGTGCTTCCATGCGCGATGCCCCCCGACCTGCCCCCCGAGCCGCGCCCAGGCTGTCGCCGTCGACGAATCGCTGGCGCGGCATGGACGTCCAGTCGCTGCAGGAGTCCTTCGTCGACCATCTGGAGTTCTCGCTGGCCAAGGACGAGTTCTCGGCCACTGCCCACGATCGCTTCCTGGCACTGGCGCTGGCGGTCCGCGACAGGCTGATCGAACGCTGGATCGCGACGCAGCAGACCTACCACCGTGCAAATGCCAAACGGGTGTACTTCCTGTCGCTGGAGTTCCTCGTCGGGCGCAGCCTGGGCAACAACCTGATCAACCTGGGCATCTTCGAGCAGGCGCGGCAGGCGATGGCCGAGCTGGGCCTGGATCTGGAGGAACTGCGCGGCATGGAGGCCGACGCCGGCCTGGGCAACGGCGGGCTGGGACGGCTGGCGGCCTGCTTCCTCGACTCGATGGCCACGCTCGAACTGCCCGCCTACGGGTACGGGCTGCGCTACGAGTACGGCATCTTCACCCAGCGGATCGTCGACGGCTACCAGTGCGAAGCTCCCGACACCTGGCTGCGGTACGGCAATCCGTGGGAGATCGCCCGCCCGGAGTTCCTCTACCCGGTCCAGTTCTATGGCCGCGTGGACCACCACACCGACGAGAGGGGGCGCCTGCGCTGGGAGTGGCGGGACACCCAGAAGGTGATGGCCATGGCCTACGACATTCCGGTCCCCGGGTACCGGAGCAACACCGTCAACACGCTGCGCCTGTGGAGCGCCAAGGCCACCCGCGAGTTCGACCTGGAGCCGTTCAACACGGGCGCCTACGAGAAGGCGGTGGAGGACAAGAGCCGCAGCGAGACCCTGACCCGCGTGCTGTACCCCAACGACACCTTCTTCGTCGGGCGCGAACTGCGGCTCAAGCAGCAGTTCTTCTTCGTGTCGGCGACCCTCCAGGACATCTTGCGGCGCCACCTGCACGACCACGAGACGCTGGACAGCCTCGCCGCCAAGAGCGCCATCCAGCTCAACGACACCCATCCTTCGCTGGCCATCCCCGAGCTCATGCGCCTGCTCATGGACGAACACGGCATGGGGTGGGACCAGGCCTGGGAGATCGCGGTCCAGACGTTCTCCTACACCAACCACACGGTGCTGCCGGAGGCCCTGGAGCAGTGGCCGGTCGAGCTGATCGCCAGCGTCCTGCCGCGCCACCTGCAGATCATCTACGAGATCAACCAGCGGTTCCTGGACGATGTCCGGCGCCGGTATCCGGGCGACGAGGAGCGCGTGCGGCGCCTGTCCGTGATCGCCGAGGACGGCGAGCGCCGGGTGCGCATGGCGCACCTGGCGATCATCGGGTCGCACACTGTGAACGGCGTCTCGGCGCTGCACACCAGCATCCTGCGGGAAGAGCTGTTCCGCGACTTCGCCGAGCTCTGGCCGGGCAAGTTCGTCAACAAGACGAACGGCGTGACGCCGCGCCGCTGGCTGAAGAAGTGCAACCTGCGCCTGGCGCAGCTCCTGGACGAGAGCATCGGCACGGGCTGGGTGACGGACCTGACGCAGCTCGAGCGGCTGGTGCCCCTGGCCGAGGACGCCGGCTTCCGGCAGGCATGGCGGGCGGCCAAGCAGGCCAACAAGGACCGACTGGTGCGCTACTTCCGCGAGCACTGCGGCGTGACCATCCTGCCCGACTCGCTCTTCGACGTGCAGGTGAAGCGCATCCACGAGTACAAGCGCCAGCTCCTCAATCTCCTGCACGTCGTGACCCTGTACAATCGCCTCCAGGACGATCCCCAGCTCGACCTGCTGCCGCGCACGGTGATCTTCGGCGGCAAGGCGGCGCCGGGCTACGAGGCCGCCAAGCTGCTGATCAAGCTCATCCACAGCGTGGCCGCCAAGGTCAACGGCGACTCGCGCGTCGCCGGGCGGCTGCGCGTGGCCTTTCTGCCCAACTACGGGGTGTCGCTGGCCGAGAAGGTGATCCCTGCCGTGGAGCTGTCCGAGCAGATCTCCACCGCGGGCATGGAGGCTTCGGGCACGGGCAACATGAAGATGGCGCTGAACGGCGCGGTCACCATCGGCACGCTGGACGGCGCCAACGTGGAGATCCGCGCGGAGGTCGGCGCGGCGAACATCTTCATCTTCGGCCTGGATGTGGCCGGGATCCGCCAGTTGCGCGCCGAGGGGTACGATCCCCGGGAGGTGTACGAGCACAACCCGGAGCTGCGCCGCGTCCTCGATCAGCTCGCCGGCGGGTTCTTCTGCGCGTCCCGGCCCGACGCGTTCGGCAGCCTGGTCGATCGGCTGCTGCGCGGCGGCGATCCCTTCATGGTGCTGGCCGACTACCAGGCATATGTCGAGTGCCAGCAGGCCGTCAGCGCGGCCTACCGCGATCCCGAGGCATGGACCCGGATGGCCATCCTGAACTGCGCGCACATGGGGCGTTTCTCGTCCGACCGCGCGGTCCGCGAGTATGCGGCGGAGATCTGGCACGCCGTACCGGTGCCGACGTCGCTGGATCCCGGTGCGCCGGCCGCCGGAGGCGCCGGCAGCGGCGCCTGAGCCGGCGGCGCCACCGGCCGTGGCCCGCGCTCGGCTCGTTCCTCGCTGGGCGTCTCTTTCCCGCGGCAAGGCCTTTGCCGACATTTGCGCCGGCGATGCCGCGGCCGCGCTCCCGGGCTGCGCGGCGGGATCCGACCAGGAGGAACCGCATGGGGCTGATCGTGCCGAGACGCTATACCTGCTACCGGGCCACGGCGCCGTTGACCATCGACGGCCGCCTGGACGAGCCATCGTGGAAGCGGGCGCCGTGGACCGAGCTGTTCGTCGACATCGAGGGCGACCGGCGGCCGCTGCCCTGGTTCGGCACTCGTGTCATGATGGTCTGGGACGACCGGTACTTCTATTTCGGGGCCGACCTCGAGGAGACCGACGTCTGGGGCACGCTGACCAAGCGGGACTCGGTGATCTGTCAGGACAACGACTTCGAGATCTTCATCGACCCCGACGGCGACGCACAGAACTACATGGAGTTCGAGATCAACCCGCTGAACACGGTGTGGGACCTGTTCCTCCCCCGGGCGTACAACAAGGGCGGCAAGGCCGACGAGGCGTGGGACTTCGTGGGGATCAGGCACGCGGTCCAGGTGGCGGGGACGCTGAACTGCGCCGACGACGTCGATCAGGGCTGGACGGTCGAGGTGGCCATCCCATGGACGGCCATGGCGGCGCACGCCGGCACCGACTGCCCGCCCAGGCCCGGCGACGTGTGGCGTGTGAATTTCTCGCGGGTCGAATGGCCCTTCGACAAGGTGCAGGGCGGCTACCGGAAGCAGGAAGGGGCCCGCTGCGAGAACTGGGTGTGGTCGCCGCAGGGCGAGATCAACATGCAC
>Ga0116202_10002736_pt1 | contig 10560 bp, 7 predicted proteins | sample LakKivw325mmetaG_FD_94479 | JGI IMG/M metagenome (GOLD analysis project Ga0116202, IMG submission 94479) | Anoxic lake water microbial communities from Lake Kivu, Rwanda to study Microbial Dark Matter (Phase II) - Lake Kivu water 325m metaG | ecosystem: Environmental > Aquatic > Freshwater >... | reverse complement strand
GCACCACCAGCGAGAGATCGCGCTGACGCCACCGATGCCACAGACGATAGCGACCCGCGCAGGTCTCGCCGTGGTGCTCGCGCAGGAAGGCGATGACGTACTCGGCCAGCTCGCTCTGGCGGATGCGGGCCCGGCGCTGGTCGATCAGGCGCTTCTCGATCGCGCAGGCGATGTCGTAGGCGACCGCCGGCTCCAGGCCGGTCACCTGCACGGAGTGGGCCAGGGCGTCCCGGGCCAGGGGCAGCGCGCCCGCGTCGCTCTCGACGACGACGCTGGCGGGCGCCGGTTCCCAGAACACCAGATCGCCCGGGTCGCGCCCGCGGGTGCGCAGCGCGATGGTGCTGCGCACCAGGCGGACGATGTCCTTCTTGCGGATGACCGGCGTCTGGGCGAGGTTCGCGCGCGTGTCGTTGGCGACCAGGGCGGCCTCCTCCTGCCGGAAGCCGCGCTGGATCAGGTAGTGGATGAGCATGCCCCGCATGAAGGGGATCCGCTTCTTGCCGTCGACGATGGTCGCCATGCGCACCCGAGAAGGTTCGGACAGCGGGACGGGCCGGCAGCCGCCGGCGGGGCGCCCGCGGCGGCGCGAGCCGGCCGCTCGCGCGCGGGGCGAATATAGCCGGGCCGTAGGCGCGGCTCAAGGCGCCGCGCCGCCGCGCTGACTGCCTGAGGGAGGGTCGGTGATGACGCGGAGTTCGCTGCTGCCTGATCGCCCCCTGGAGCCGTGCGCGCTGGTGATATTCGGTGCCTCGGGAGATCTGACCCGGCGCAAGCTGATCCCGGCGCTGTGGAACCTGGCGCGGCAGGAGCGGCTGCCGCAGCCGTTCGCGCTGGTCGGCGTGGGGCGGACCGAGCTGGACGACGACGGCTTCCGCGACCAGATGTCCCGGGCGGTGCGCGAAGCCGGCCGGGCGGGCGCCCCGGATGCCGTGGCTCGGTTCGCGGGGCAGCTGTGCTTCGTGCGCGGCGAGTACGGCGATGCCGGCACGTACGAGTCCCTGAAGCGGCGGCTGGCAGCGCTGGACGCGGCGCGCGGCACGCGCGGCAACCGCTGCTTCTACTGCGCCGTGCCGCCGCAGGTGTACCTCGACGTGGTCGAGCACCTCGGGCGGGCGGGGCTCAACTGCCAGGGAGCACCCGGCTGCGGCTGGTCGCGGATCATCGTCGAGAAGCCGTTCGGCCACGACTACGAGTCGGCGCGCCGGCTCAATCGCGCCCTGCATCGGGTGTTCGCCGAAGAGCAGATCTACCGCATCGACCACTACCTGGGCAAGGAGACGGTCCAGAACATCCTGGTGTTCCGTCTGGCGAACTCGCTCTTCGAGCCGCTGTGGAACCGGCGGTACGTGGATCACGTGCAGGTGACGGCCGCCGAGACGGTCGGGGTCGAGCATCGGGCCGGGTACTACGACCGCTCCGGCGCGCTGCGCGACATGGTGCAGAACCATCTGCTCCAGATCCTGTCCGTCATCGCCATGGAGCCGCCGTCGGCGTTCGACGCGGAGAGCGTGCGCGTGGAGAAGCTGAAGGTGCTCAAGGCGGTGCGGCCGTTGAGCGTCGGCGAGGTCGACCGGTACGCCGTGCGCGGGCAGTACGCAGCGGGCACGGTGGAGGGCCGGCCGGTGGTCGGCTATCACGAGGAGGCCGGCGTGCCCGCCGACTCGCGCACGGAGACCTACGCGGCGGTGCGCCTGACGCTGGACAACTGGCGCTGGCAGGGAGTGCCGTTCCTCTTGCGCACGGGGAAGCGGCTGCGGCAGCGGGCCAGCATGGTGGCGCTGCAGTTCCGGCAGCCGCCGCACCTGATCTTCCCCGCTGACGAGCCGCTGGCGCCCAGCACCCTGACGATCCGCATCCAGCCCGAGGAGGGCATCTCCCTGTCGTTCAACGGCAAGATCCCGGGACCGGGGGTGCAGCTGGGCACCGTGCGCATGGAGTTCGACTACGCGTCCACCTTCGGCGGCCCGGCCCCCGAGGCGTACGAGACGCTGTTGCTGGACTGCCTGCGCGGCGACGCTACATTGTACGCCAGCAGCGACTGGATCGAGAAATCGTGGGAGTTGCTCATGCCCGTGCTGGAGGCGTGGAGCGCGCCGTCGTCGCGGCGCATCCCCCGCTATGCGGCGGGCTCCTGGGGACCGCGCGAGGCCGATGCGCTGCTGGACGGAGGGGGCAGAGGATGGCTGCAGCCGTGATCCTGGCGGGAGATGTCGGCGGGACGAAGACCTACCTCGCCATGTGCGCGGGGACGGGTGGCTTCAGGCCTCTATACGAGGGGAGGTACGAGACGTCGAGGTTCAGCAGCCTGGGGGCGTTGCTGCGGGCCTTCGCGGAGGAGGCGGGCCGGCGCCCCGACTGCGTGGTCGTCGGCGTGCCGGGGCCGGTGCGGCAACTGCCCATCCGGCCGGTGAACCTGCCGTGGTCGATCCACCCGGACGAGGTGCGTGCGGCGCTCGGTGATCCGGCGGTGCACCTCCTCAACGACCTGGAGGCCACCGCGTACGGCACCCAGGTGCTGGCTCCCGAGGATAGGGTCAGTCTCAACGAGGCACCCGTCGATCCCGAGGGCAACGTGGCCGTGATCGCGGCGGGAACCGGCCTGGGCGAAGGCGGGCTGTGCTGGACCGGCAGCGGCTATACCGCCATCGCCTCGGAAGGGGGGCATGCCAGCTTCGCCCCGACCGATGCGGTCGCAGTGGAGCTGTGGTCCTACCTGCACGAACGCTATGGGCACCTCAGTTGGGAGCGGATTCTCTCGGGAAGCGGGTTGGCGAGCATCTACGAGTTCCTGCGCGACACGGGACGCGGCACCGAGCCGGACTGGCTGGCCGCCGAGCTGGCCATCGCCCCGGACCGCGCGGGGGCCATCTCGCGGGCGGCACTCGCGGGGCGCTGCGAGCTGGCCAGCCAGGCGCTGGACCTGTTCGTCCGCCTGTACGGCGAGGAGGCCGGCAACCTGGCCCTCAAGTTCATGGCCACCGGCGGCGTCTACGTCGGCGGGGGCATCGCCCCCAAGATCCTGCCGCGCCTGCAGGGCGGGCTGTTCATGCGCGGCTTCCTCAACAAGGGCCGCATGTCCGAGGCCCTGCGGGCCGTGCCTGTCCAGGTCGTGCGCAACGACAAGACGGCGCTGATGGGAGCCGCCTACCGCGGCGCCCAGCTACTGCGCTGAACCCCGGCGCGGCGCCGCGCGGTCGATCGCTAGGAGCAGCGAGCCATGGGCGAGGCGATGGCAGGCATCTTCCCGGTGCTGCAGACGCCGCTGGACGCCGCGGCAGCGGTGGACACCGCCAGTCTGGAGCGGCAGGTCGAGTTCTGCGTGGCGATGGGCTGCCACGGCCTGGTGTACCCGGTGCTGGGCAGCGAGTTCCAGTTCCTCGGGGACGCGGAGCGGCGGGCGATGGTCGAGGTCGTCGTGCGCGCCGCCGCCGGCCGTGTGCCCGTGGTCGCCGGCGTGGCGGGGCCGACGGCCGACATCGCCGCCGAGTACGCCCGGCATGCCGCCGCGGCGGGCGCCGCCGCCGTCATCGCCCTGCCACCGTACCTGGCCAGCGCGGACCGCGCGGAGATCGCGTCCTATTACCGGCGGATCGCCGCCGCGGCCCGCCTGCCGGTCTTCATCCAGCACAGCTACCCGGGCATGGATGCCGCCTTCATCGCCTCCCTGCTCCGCGAGGTCGAGCACGTGGAGTACGTCAAGGAGGAGATGCACCCCAGCGCGCATCACGTCAGCGCCGTGCTGGCCCAGGTCGGTCCCGAGTGCCGCGGCGTGTTCGGCGGGGCTCACGGCCGCTGGATGCTGTCCGAGCTGGAGCGCGGCGCCACGGGCTTCATGCCCGCCGCCGAGGCGACCGATGTCCACGTGCGCATCTGGGACGCGTGGCGCGCCGGCGACCGCGCCCAGGCGCGTTCCCTGTTCAACGCGCTGCTGCCGCTGATCAACCTGACGCTGATCCTCGGCCTGCCGGTGTGCAAGGAGGTGCTCCGGCGCCGCGGGGTCATCGCCACCACCGGCATGCGCCAGCCTGGCTCCATTCCTCTGGACGCGCACGATGCCGCCGAACTGAGCCAGCTGCTCGCCGACCTGCAGCCGTTGCTGCGTCCCTGGCCGTAGCGACTGCCGGAGTGCTGCCGGTCCGGCGGAAACCCGCCGCCCCGCCTGTCTGCCGGCGGCTGCGCCGGGCCTCAGGGCCGGCGGCCCGCCGGCGCCAGCAGTTCCCGCAAGCGCCGGCCGATGCGGGTCGGTTCGCCCGGCTGCAGACACACGGGGTTGAGGCCGAGCCAGCCGGCGCGCGCCCCGGCCACGTTGACGTGGATGCTCGGCGTGCCGTCCTGCAGCAAGGCGGCGAGCTGGAGCGCCGAGAGGCCTGCGGCTGTCTCGTTCAGGGTCAGGCGCGCCGCGGGGATCTCGGGCCGGTCTGGTGCGGCGGGGACCGTGAGCACCGCATGGGGCAGGGCTGCGCAGGCGGTGGCCAGCTCGTCGAGCAGCGCCTGCCAGCGCGCGCGGCGCGCCTCCGCTGGTTCGGCCACGAACAGCTCCAGCGCCGTGAGCAGGCCCACGATCTGCTCCTTGCCGACCTTGCAGGTGCGGCCCAGCCCGTGGTGCGGCACGCCGGGCACGCGGTCGCGCGGGATCAGCGCCGGCGGCGGCCGCCAGAGCGCGGGGATCACGTCCAGGTCGAGTTGCTGGAGGGCGGCGGCGGCGACCAGCTCGCGCCGGCCGCAGAGAATGCCCGAGGCCTGCGGTCCGCCGATCGCCTTGCCGCCGCTGAAGACCACCAGGTCCGCGCCGGCGGCGATGAAGCGGCGCAGATTCTCGGGCGGCGGCAGCTGGGCCGCGGCGTCGACCAGCACCGGGACGCCGGCCGCCTGCGCCACCGCCACGACCTCGGCGAGCGGCGGCAGCGCGTGCGGCGAGGCGACGTAGCAGACGGCGGCCGTCCGGTCGTCGATGGCCGCGGCGATCTCCCAGGCCTCGGTGTCCCGCACGCCAGCCCCGGCGAAGCGATCGGCGATGCCGACCTCCACGAGTTCGACGCCCACGGCGCGCACGGCGTGGTCGTAGAAGTTGCGATGACTGCGCGGGATGAGCACGCGGCGCTTGAGGCCGGTCGTGTCGGGCAATCGCTCCATCGCCGCCGGATCGAGGCCCGTCACGCACGCCGCCGTGCCCAGCAGCAACCCGGCGGCGGCTCCCGCCGTGACGCACCCGGCCTCCGCACCGGTGATCCGCGCGATGACCGCGCTGGCAGCGGCCTGCAGTTCGGCCATATCGACGCAGTGCTGCGCAGCGGCGCGCATCGCATCGGCAACTTCCGGGCGCAGGATGCCGCCGCTCAGGCGCGTGGCGGGACCGGCGGCGTTGATGATCGGGTGAACGCCCAGCCGTGCGTACGGATCGTCCATGTGCGGAATCCTCCCGGCGTGCCCGCGGCACTCGCGCGCCAGGCCCGGCGGCTCGGCGTCGCGCCCCCCGGTAACCCTGGCCAGGCTGGCCAGGCTGCCCTCGGTGCCGGCGCCACAGCATAGGCGGCAGCCAGGTCGCCGGCAAGCGGCAGGGAGGCGCCGCCGCGGCGGCCGCTCGGGCGGCGACCGGGGCGTTCCGCCCGCAGGGGGGCGGGCCGCCGCGAGGCTTTCCGGCGGGCGCCCGCGGGGCGTGGCGCGGGGCGCGAGCGCCGTTGCCTGGCAGTCGTCGCTTGCTTAGAATGGCCCGGCGAGCGCACTGAACGGCGAGGCCCGCGGGCTTCTGGGGGCCTCCTCCTACCGCCAGCATCTAGAGGCCGACCATGGGCAGGTACCTGGGCATCGATGCCAGCACGCAGTCCCTGACGGCGATGGTCATCGACACCGACGACGAGGCGATCGTCGCGGACGCATCGGTCAACTTCGACGCGCACTTCGGGAGCCGGTACGGTGTCAGCAACGGCGTGCTGGACATGGGCGGCGGCGTGGTGCACAGCGCGCCGCTGATGTGGGTGGAGGCGCTGGATCTGCTGCTGAGCCGTCTGCGCGACGAGGGCGTCGAGCTGGGCGCCATCCGCGCGGTGGCGGGCAGCGGCCAGCAGCACGGCACGGTGTATCTGGGCGACAGCGCGCCCGCTGCGCTCGCCTCGCTGAGCGGCGACCAGCCCCTGGTCGGGCAGCTCGAGCGGATCCTCGCCCGGCCCACGGCGCCGGTGTGGATGGACACCTCGACGAGCGAGCAGTGCCGGCAGATCGAGGCGGCGGTGGGCGGTCGCCAGCGACTGCTGGAACTGACCGGCAACACGGCCTTCGAGCGCTTCAGTGGGCCCCAGATCCGCAAGTTCTACCAGACCGAGCCCGAGGCGTACGCGCGGACCCGGCACATCTGCCTCGTCAGTTCGTTCATGGCCAGCCTCTTCGCCGGCAAGGTGGTGTCGGTCGATCCCGGCGACGGCAGCGGCACCAATCTGATGGACATCCGGCAGCGCGCCTGGAGCCCGGCGGCGCTGGCGGCCACGGCGCCCGACCTCCAGGCGCGCCTGGCCCCGATCATCCCCGCGACGCAGGCAGCCGGCCCGGTGAGCCCTTACTACGTGCAGAGGTACGGCTTCGCGGCCGACTGCCTCGTCGTGCCGTTCTCCGGCGACAACCCCTGCAGCCTGATCGGCCTCGGCCTGGTGCGGCCGGGACAGGTGGCCCTGAGCCTGGGCACCTCCGACACCCTGTTCGCCTGCATGGATGCGCCGCGCTACTCGGCAGCGGGCGAGGGCGCGCTGTTCGCCTCGCCGGACGACGTGCACTACATGGCGCTGATCTGCTTTCTCAACGGCAGCCTGGCCCGCGAGGCCGTGCGGCAGCGGTTCGGGATGTCCTGGGCCGAGTTCGGCGCGGCGCTGGCGGCCACGCCCCCCGGCAACGGCGGGGCGCTGATGCTCCCGTACTTCGCCCCGGAGATCGTGCCGCACGTGGCGCGGGCGGGCGTGGCGCGCCGGAACCTGGCCGAGGACGATGGACCCGCCAACGTGCGCGCCGTGGTCGAGGCGCAGGCGCTGTCGTCGCGGCTGCACTCCCGCTGGATGGGCGTCGAAGTCGCCTCGCTGTCGGTCACTGGCGGCGCGTCGGCCAACGCGCCGATCCTGCAGGTCTACGCCGATGTGCACGGCTGCCCGGTGCATCGCTTTGCCACGACGGACGCGGCGGCGCTGGGTGCGGCCCTGCGCGCCTGGCACGCCGAGCGAGCGGCTCGCGGTCAGCCGCTGGCGTGGGCGGCGGCGGTCGAGCCGTTCACCCGGCCCGTCGCCGACTCCACGATCCAGCCCCGATCCCAGCACGCGGCGCTGTACTCCCGTCTCCTGCAGGAATACGCGGAGTTCGAGCGACGACACCTCGACAGCCAGGCAAGGGAGACCTGAACGATGCTGCTGATCGATTCTCACCTGGATCTGGCGATGAACGCGCTGGGGTGGAACCGGGACCTGACCGCGGACGTGCTGGACATCCGCCGGGCGGAGCACGGCATGGCCGAACCCGGGCGCGGCCGCGGCACGGTGGCCTTTCCCCAGATGCGGCAGGCCGAACTGGCCGTGTGTGTGGCCACGGTGATCTCGCGCACCGCGCGGCCGGGCAGTGCGACGGACGGCGCCGCCACCCAGGAGATCTCCTACGCGATCGCCCAGGGGCAGCTGGCCTACTACCGCGTGCTGGCGGCGCAGGGTCGCGTGCGCCTGATCACGGACGCAGCCGGCCTGCAGGCGCATCTGGCGGACTACGCCGCACGGCCCGGCTCGGCGCCGTTCGGCTTCGTCGTCGGCATGGAGGGCGCGGACCCGATCGTCGCGCCGGACCAGGTCGCGTCGTGGTGGGCCGATGGGCTGCGCGTCGTCAGCCTGGCGCACTACGGGATCAGCGCCTATGCGCACGGCACCGGCACGCACGGGGGCCTGCTGCCCTCCGGCCGGCGGCTGCTGGCGGCGATGGCCGAGGTCGGCATGATCCTCGACGTCACGCACCTGTCCGAACCCGCCTTCTGGGAGGCGCTGTCCAGCTTCGGGGGTCCGGTGCTGGCCAGCCACAACAACTGCCGGGCGCTGGTCCCGGGCGACCGCCAGTTCAGCGACGAGCAGATCCGGGCGCTGGTCGCGCGCGGCGGCGTGATGGGCGTGGCGCTGGACGCCTGGATGCTCTACCCCGACTGGGTCCGGGGCGTGACGCAGCCGGATGTGCTGACCCTGGACGCGGTGGCGGCGCAGATCGACCACATCTGCCAGCTCGCGGGCGACAGCGCCCACGCGGCCATCGGCTCGGACCTGGACGGCGGGTACGGCACCGAGCAGGTGCCGTCCGACCTGGATACGATCGCCGATCTGCAGAAGATCCCGGCGCTGTTGCGGGCCCGCGGCTACAGCGAGGCGGACTGCGAGCGGATCATGCACGGCAACTGGGCGCGTTTCTTCGCCTCGGCCTGGGACGGCGTGGCCGGGCATTGAGGCGAACGGGCGCCCAGGATCCCGCCGACCCGGCGGTTCGCCGGCGAGCCGGCGAGGTTCAGCCGCCGCCGCGGAGGGCCTGGTACGCCACGAGCGCGGCCGCGACGTGCACGTTGAGGGACGGGCCCTTGCCGTACATCGGGATGAACACGGCGCCGTCGCAGTGGGCCAGCGTGGCCGCAGACACGCCGTCGGTCTCGTTGCCCAGCACCAGGCAGACCCGCTCGGGATAGGGATAGTCGTAGAAGCACTGGGCGCCGCTGGCCGTCTCCACGGCGAGCAGGTGAAACCCGGCCGTGCGCAGCGCCGCGCAGGCCGCCTCGGTGGCGGCGATCCGGCGCCAGGGCACGCGGCGGTCGTGCCCGCGGGACGTGCGGTCGATGATCTCGTGCGGTGGCGTGGGCGTCTTGCCCGTGAGGATCAGCTCCGCGGCACCACAGGCGTCGGCGATCCGGAACAGGGAGCCGACGTTCAGCGGGTCGTCCAGGCTCTCCAGCAGGAACGCCAGCCGGCAGCGCGGCGGGTGGCTGGCCGCGGCCGCCGCGAACAGGCGTCGCACCTCTACCTTCCGCAGGATGCGCACCGGAGCGAGTCCCTCGGTCAGTCCGAGCGCAGGCTCGGGACGCCATGGCCGGCGCCTAGCCCGGCGGCGCGGCGCGCCGGCGCCTGCGCAGGAGGATAGCCTGCCAGCCGCACCGGGGCAACCGCGTGCCGCCGCGGGGCGCGGCTGGACGGCCCACGGCTCCCGCCCGCGGCGAGGCCGGAGGGCCCCTCCGGCTCATTGGCGGAACCGCCGCAGGCGCAACGCATTGCCCACCACCGACACGGAGCTGAGGGCCATGGCGGCACTTGCCAGCATGGGGTCGAGCAAGGGACCGCCGAACACGTGCAGCAGGCCGGCAGCCACCGGAATGGTGACGATGTTGTAGAAGAATGCCCAGAACAGGTTCTGCTTGATCGTGCGCAGCGTGGCCGCGCCCAGTTCCAGGGCCACGACGACGTCGCGCAGGCGGTCGTGCATGAGGATGACGTCGGCCGACTCCATGGCCACGTCGGTGCCCGCGGCGATGGCGATGCCCACGTCGGCCTGGGCCAGGGCAGGGGCGTCGTTGATGCCATCGCCCACCATGCCCACGCGCCGGCCGCGGGCCTGCAGCTCGCGCACGAGCCGGACCTTGTCCTCGGGGAGAGCCTCCGCGTGCACCTCGTCGACGCCGACCTGGGCGGCGATGGACTCGGCAGTCTGCCGCGCGTCACCGGTCACCATGACGACGCGCAGGCCCCGCCCATGCATGGCAGCGATGTCGGCGCCACTGCTCGGGCGGGGAACGTCTGCCAGCTGCAGCATGCCCGCCACTCGGCCGTCCACCGCGACCCACACCGGGGTATGGCCGGGCTGGAGAGGGGTGGAGCCGAAGGGGACCGTGGCGGGATCCAGCCCGGCTGCGGCCAGCATGCGGCGGTTGCCGACGATCACCTGTCGGCCCTCCACCGTGCCTCTGGCTCCCTGCCCCGGCACGGCGACGAATCCGCCGACAGGGGCCAGCGGCAGCTCCCGAGCGCGGGCGGCGGCGACGATGGCACGGGCCAGCGGATGCTCGGAGCCCGCTTCCACCGACGCCGCCAGGGCCAGCAGCGCTGCTGCCTCTCCGTCGCCGGCGCAGGCGATGGACGTCACGCGCGGTTCGCCGCCTGTGATGGTGCCGGTCTTGTCCAGGACGATGGTGTCCAGCGACCCGACCCGCTCCAGTGCCTCGGGTGTGCGCACCAGGACGCCCAGCTGCGCCCCGCGACCGGTGCCGACCAGAATGGCCGTGGGGGTGGCCAGGCCCAGGCTGCACGGACAGGCGACGATGAGCACGGCCACCGCCACCCGCAGGGCGAAGCCCGGAGCGGCGCCCGCCAGCCACCAGCTCGCCCCGGCAACGACGGCCACCAGCATCACGGCGGGCACGAAGTAGCCGGACACCGTGTCGGCCAGCCGGGCGAGCCGCGGCTTGCCCTGCTGGGCGTCGCGGACCAGCCGGATGATCCGCGCCAGCACGGTCTCGCTGCCGACGCGGGTGGCCCGGACGCGGAGCAGGCCGTCGCGGTCCACGCTGCCCCCGAT
>Ga0116202_10002734_pt1 | contig 10563 bp, 7 predicted proteins | sample LakKivw325mmetaG_FD_94479 | JGI IMG/M metagenome (GOLD analysis project Ga0116202, IMG submission 94479) | Anoxic lake water microbial communities from Lake Kivu, Rwanda to study Microbial Dark Matter (Phase II) - Lake Kivu water 325m metaG | ecosystem: Environmental > Aquatic > Freshwater >... | reverse complement strand
CGGAAGTCCGCCCAACACGCGTAGCTGGATTGCGGTCACAGTCATCCCTCCTGGAAACCCCATGCCGCCAGAGACGCCAGACAATTCCCTGTGCCGCCATGGCCGCGCATCGGCCTGCAGCATGGCATGTGCGGTTCTGGGTGCCGTGTTCTGCCCCTTTCCCGCCTTGCTTACGTTCACCTTCCGCAATGGTTCCTGAACGCGGCCGGACGCCTTGGTCGTGGGAGGGGCGAGGTCTGCTGTTCTTGCCCTATGGATAGCGTGAGGGCCTATGTGTCTCGGTCTGCAGGACGACATTGGGGAACGTCATCATGGTGGTAGCCTGCTGAGGCGGCTTCACGTCGCACTGACATCGCTGCCGGCTCTGGGCCGCGTACTGCTGGAAGCCATGTCTGCGCCAAGCTCGATGATGCGAGCAATACGCGGGTCGGCCAGATGGTAGCAGACCTCATTCCCGCGCCGCTCAGGCACCACGAGGCCCTGATCTCGCAGAATCCGCAGGTGTTGGGATACGTTGGCCTGGCTGCGCCCCAGGTTCTCCTGAAGCTCGCGCACACAGAGCCTCCCGCTGACGGTTCTCAGGAGTATCCGGAGCCTCGCCGGATGCGCCAGTGATTTGAACAGCGAAGCCATCTGCTCGAAGTCTCTCGGGGTATCTGTCATGGCCTGCCCCCTGACTGGATTGCTCGTTCTGTCGGCCCCACGACTCACGCGAGTACGGGCCCCGGTAGAGCTGCAGATCGCGGATGCAGGGCTACTCATTGAAGTACATATTGTCCGCGACCAGGTACTGGAAATCAGCTTCGCGCTCGTTGGGCTTGATGTGCTCGATAGTGGCTGCAATGTGTTCAGAATCCAGCCGGATACGTTGCGAGAGCAGCATCTCCCTGGCGCCGGCGAGAGCGGCATTGCCGATCTTGACGACCTTATCCGCCACGTTGGGCAGCAGGCCGATGGCCACAGCATTGTCCACGCTGATGTAGTTGCCGAACGCCCCCGCAAGATAGATGGCCTCAATGTCATCCAGGCTAACTCCATAGTACTTCAGCAGCAGGTCCTGATCCGTCCGCAGCCCGGCCTTGGCTGTGATGAGCTGGTACACGTCCTGCTGTGTGAGACGGAGCGAAGGCGTCAGAACGAAGTCGCCGCTGAGCTTGGCTTGCCTGGTCATGATGCCGTTGTTGAGCAATTCGGCAAGCAAGTCAATGAGGCCCGAACCGCAGATACCACTTGGTGCCTCATTGCCGATGGTTTCGTAGCGGACCTGACCGTCGTTAATCCACACATTGCTGATGGCCCCCGCGATGGCGCCCACGCCGCTGCCGACCGTGGCTCCCTCATAGGCGCCTCCTGCGGCGCACGAGGCGGTCATGATACGTTCCCTGTTGCCCACGGCCACCTCGCCATTGGTTCCGACGTCAATGATCATTGATGGTCTCTGCGCTTCGTGCATCCGCGCCGCAATGATGTCGGCCAGGCAATCGGCACCTGCGTGTCCGCCAATCAGCGCCGGACCGTACACATGTGCTTCGGGGTTGACATCCAGACCGAGGGTCGAGGCCCTGGCATTGACCGGCGCCTTGTCGGGCGGCTCAAAAGGGATCACACCCAACGGCTGCACGTCCAGCCCGAAGAACAGGTTGCGCATCGTGGGGTTGCCCACGGCTACGACCTCACATATCTGGCTCGGAGCGATCTGATACTGCTCCCGCAGCATTCGGGTGATGTCATTGACCGCCGATATGACCGTAGCCTGCAGCTCTTGCAGGCCCTGTTCGTGGCGCATGGTGTGGTCTATGCGGGAGATGACATCATCACCATAGGCGGCCTGCGGGTTCTTCTGTGCCATCGTCGCCACCGGTTCGCCGCTCTCCAGGTCGAGCGCCTGGCAGACCAAAGTGGTCGTGCCGACGTCAACGGCCAAACCGTAGACGGCCCCCTCGTATTGGCCCAGAGTCCGTTCGCCGTCCGGGCCGGCCCAGATGACTTGGTTGCCCTGCCGGCGCACCGCAGGATTCAGCTCTATCTCGTGTTGCACCGTGTCGCTGAGAATTGCATACTCGCCGGCGCTCCTGACGTAGACGTAGAGGTCGGCCGGCTGTTCCACCTTGGCCTGGCAGGCCAGTCGCTCGGCGCCGTGCAATCCGAAGGCGGCCTCGACAGCCGTGGGCGCAGACAGCGCTTCCTGACCCCGGGCTACCCTCACCACACATGTGCCACACGTACCCTTACCACCACATTCAGCTTGTATGCCTATCCCCAGCTTTCGGGCATGGTCCAGAATGGTTCCTTCGAACAGTGAAACGCCCGGCTTGCCCTTCCGGTACTGGGGGAAATACATCTTGTGCTCGCCAAACTGCCGGCTCATTCAGAATCACCTCAGGATTGCCAAGTCTGCGGGGCACGTGCCAGGGGCAGTTCCATGCGCGGTGCGAAGTGAGACTGCATGTGGCTCAGTAATGCCCGTACTGCCTGACCAACTCCAATACGTGTTCATACCTGCTGAAGCTGACATTGTCTGGAACGGAATGGTCAGAATGGTATATGTACCCGCCGCCTCGCTTTGCCGCTGGGATCTTGGTGCGTATCTCTTCCTCGATAGCGGTCGGATCCGCGTGCGCCATGGCGCGCACGTCAATGCCGCCCATGAAGGCGAGGTCCTTCCCGTACTCCCGCTTCAGATCCAGCAGGTCCATGCCTGCCTTCTGCTCCAGCGGCTGCAGGCACTCCAGCCCATCCTCGATGAACCGGGGGATAAGCTCCTTGACGCAACCACAACTGTGCAGAATCACCGGCAGACCCTCATCATGGAAGTAGTTCACTAGACGCTGGAAGGTGGGGCGAAGCTGCTCGTCGTAATGGTGGGGAGAGAACAGCAAGCCATTGCGGTATCCCAGATCGCAGAACAAGAAGGCGCCATCGAACTGGAACCCGCCGCCCTTCATCACCTCGTACATCTGTATGTTCAGCGTGGCGTCGGTCTCGTACATGTCTCTGAGCCAGTCGGGATCGGTGGCGATAGCCATCAGAAGCTGCTGGGACTCCATGTAGCTCTGCACCTTGTCATAGCCGAAAGCGGCCCCATAGACGATGAAGCGTCCCTGTTCTCGCGCTTTTCGCCAGCCCGGCAGCCCCAGCCGTCGCTCTGTCCTGCCCGTCTCCAGTACGGACTGTTCGTCGCGCTGGTCCTCAGCCGTCCCGGCCAGCCATTGGCCCTCCCAGTCAACCCGATCACGGTCGGGCGTAAGGCGCTCCTTGAGCTGTTCCCAGTCCTCCCGCGACTTACAGGGCCAGTCCACGATCTCGGGGGTTGAGGAGTAGTCCTTGTGATCCCGCCGCACGCCTCCGAAGGGGGTGGTGCGGACGAGGTACTCATCATCCTCCTCAAGCACCTCTATGAGGAAACGAGGGGAGGTGTCAGCACCGAAGGCCACGAGCTCATAGTGGAAGTACTCAGCGGGATTGACCTGCGGGGGCAAGCCCTCCTGATGCCATCGCTCAACTGCCGACATCCACGGGCTGTCATGGATCGGTATGTGGTCCGTCTCCCCATGGCGTAGGGCCATCCGTACACGTTCACGTGCGGTCATTCCAACCACGCTCCCTTCCGAACCTGGCGAGTTTGTCTCCCCTGTCAACGAGAGCGGATCGAGGTTTGCAGGATAACGATATTCGAATACGCTTATGCGGGATTCTAAGCGCGCGCCTCTGCAATGTCAAGCCTGTGTCATTATCGGGGGCGTTGTGGCCTTCGCCAGCACTGCCGGCAACGAGAAGCGAGACCTTCTTGCCATCCCCTGACATGCATGGCACGGCGGCGTCCTTCCCGACAGACGGGGCCTTCTCACCTCACCGCGCCGGGCTACAGGGCGGAACTAGCCTGGGCGCCTGTGAGGGATGCTTGTATGGGGGTCTCGACAAGGGCATCCCGCTCGATCAAGCCGTCACGGAAGTAGACGACGCGCTGCGCGTGCTGGGCGATGTCGGGCTCGTGAGTGACGATGACGATGGTGTGGCCCTGTTGGTGGAGATGCTGCAGGATTGCCATGATCTCGTCTCCCTGGGCAGTCGCCAGATTGCCGGTGGGTTCGTCAGCCATGATGATCTCGGGATCGTTCACGCGGGCGCGGGCGATGGCGACCCGCTGCTGCTGGCCACCGGACAACTCCCGGGGTTTGTGGGCGACCCGATCGCCCAGGCCCACGGATTCCAGGGCCTGGCGGGCGCGAGCCTTGCGCGCCGGCCGGTCCGGCTTGTGGGGGTTATACATCATCGGCAGTTCGACGTTGCGTAGGGCCGTCGCATTCGCCAGCAGGTTGTAGCTCTGGAAGACGAAGCCGATCTTCTGGTTGCGCAGCCGAGCCAACTCGTACTGGTCCATCCGGGAGACGTCAACACCGTCAATGAGACAGCGTCCAGAGGTGGGCCTGTCGAGGCAGCCGACCATGTGCATGAAGGTGGATTTACCCGAACCCGACGGCCCCATGATAGCTACGAACTCGCCTTGCTCGATGACCAGCGACACTCCTCTGAGAGCCTCGACAACCACCTCGCCCATGCGGTAGGCCTTGTGCAGGTCTATAGTCTCGATCATTGTGGCGCCTCCGCGCCCTCATCGGGCAAAGACAATGTTCCCAGAGCGCGCTGGAGACCGATGCGGGCGACTTGATGGTCGAAGCGCGCCGAGACGTTAGCGGCTTCGGCGCTGGTGAGGGCCGCCCGTGCGTCCGTGACCTCGATCAGAATACCAAGGCCCTCGCGGTACTTGACCTCCGCAGTGCGCAAGCGGGACCGGGCCGCCGCGACAGCTTCGTCACCGGCTTTGATCCGCTCGACAGTGCGCTCCAGTTCGATTAGGGCGGTCTGGACCTCCAGCGCAATCTGATTGGTCAGTGTTTGCAGGTCGGCTTTACTGCTGTGGAGGCCGGCCCGGGCCGCGGTGTAGGCCGCGCCCGTGTACCCACCATCCGACAGAGGCCAGGTCATGGCGGCCGTAACGTCCCACGATGAAGCACCGTCGCCCCAATCGCTATAGCCCCGGTTGTACTGGCCGCCGACTTCCAGAGACGGCCCGCGGTTCGCCCGAGCCTGTGCCAGGGCGTATCGGCGAGCCTGCACCGTGTCTGTGCTCGCCAGCAGATCAGGGCGCCGCGCCAGGGCCATTTGGACGGCTTCGGCTTCCGTCGGCAGAGACTCATCGGCGCTCATGGTGGCGGGCGCGAGTTGCACGTCGGTGGTATAGTGGATACCCATGACGAACTTGAGTTGGGCCAGATTCACGCGCGCCTGGCTGCGGGCGTCAATAAGGGTGAGCCGGGCCTGAGCCAGGTCATCGTTCACCGTGTAGATGTCCGCCTCGGGCGCCGCCCCAGCCTCGATCTGCCTTTCGACCTGCTGCTGGTGCTGCTGGGCCGCGTCCACGCCGGCCTGGGCGACTGCGACAAGCTCGCGGGCGGCCAGGACCGCGTAGTAGTAGCCGGCTACCTGCTCCACCAGGGCCTGTCGGGCGTCATAATGCGACCACTCGGCTGCGCGTAGCGATGCCTGGCTCTGGCCCACGGCGTCCATGCGGCCACTGCGCCACAAGGTCATGTCGAGGGTCACATCGGCGCCGTCACTGCTGCCGGTAGCGCCCGTAGCGGTCTTGTTGTCCGAGCCGGCGGCACCTTCGCCGGCGCGCAGGGACAACTGTGGGTAATAGCCGCTGCGGGCCTGCGTCACTCCTGCTGCAGCACTCACCACGCTCTGCTGCGATGCCTTCAGTTGCGGGTTGCGCTCCAGCGCGACCCGGATGCAGTCGGTGAGTGTAAGCTGCGCCGGAAGCTGTTCCTGGGCTCCGGCGGCAACCACCTGGATGAGTGCCAATCCCAGAGCGACGACTATCACCAACGAACGCCGTCGGTCCGGACGGCGCGTGCGGCTGAGATGCGAGTGCCTATTCATAGTGAAGTGCCTCCACGGGATCAAGCTCGGCTGCCTTCTGCGCGGGCAGCAGTCCGAAAACAATGCCTACTACGGCGGCGAACGAGAAAGCCAGGACCACCCAGGGGACCGGGACGGCGCTGTTCAGCCCGAAGACGCGGACGCCGTAGGCCATGCCGATGCCCAGCAGAACACCCACTACGCCTCCGGAGAAGCTGAGAGTGAGCGACTCGATGAGGAACTGCAGCAGGATGTCGCGGGGCGTGGCGCCGACCGCCTTGCGCAGTCCGATCTCCTTCGTGCGCTCGGTAACCGACACGAGCATGATGTTCATGATGCCGATTCCACCGACGAGCAGCGAGACGATGGCGATGGATGAAAACAGGAGTGTGAGAATCTGGTTAGTGGCCTCCGCGCCCTCGACCATGTCGGCGGCGGCGAATACACGGAAGTCGTTGTCCTCGCCGTCCTTCAGTTTGTGCCGCTCCCGCAGCAGAGCTTCGATTTCGCTCTTGACCTGCGGAGCCTGCTCCATGTCGGCGGCCAGCACGGTGATGCGGTTGACCGTATCCTTCGTGTTCGACGCGCCGGCACTGCCGATCAGCCTATACACAGCCGTGTTGATCGGGATGTAGACCGTGTCATCTGGGTCAAAGGGCCCCGTCATCCCCTTCTCGGCGCAGACACCGACGACGGAGAACGTCAGGCCTTTGATGCGGATCTTCTCGCCGGTCACGTACTCGTTCTTACCGAACAGGTTCTCGACCACGGTGGGTCCCAGGACGGCAACCTTGCGCCTGCGCTTGACCTCATCGGCCGTGAAGAAGCGGCCCTGCGCGATGGTAATCTTCGCGACCTCCGGGTAGTTCTCAGTAGTCCCCTGGATGCTCGTACTGGTGTTGCTGTTGCCGGCCTTGACCTGGGCGTTGGAGCTGACTTCCGGCGCCACCGCGGTGACCCCTGAACATTCCTTGGCGATGGCCTCGGCATCGCTGCGGGTGAGCGTCGCTGCCGAGCCCATGCCGCCGCCGACCGGACCGCGGCCCTGCCCCTGGCCGGGCATGATGCGCAAGGAGTTGGTGCCCATCGCCTCGAAGCGAGCCATGGTGGCCTCTCGGGCCCCGGCGGTGAGAGATACGGCACCGATTACCGCGCCCACGCCGAAAATGATGCCCAGCATGGTCAGCGCCGAGCGTAACCGATTGGCAACAATGGCCTCGAAGCAAAGCTGCACGGCTTCCCAGACGGACATGACGGTTTCTCCTTCAATGTCTTGCGCGATGCTACTTTTCTCTGATGAGGCCGGTTCCACCGCCGGGCGGCGGCCCTGGCATGTCACTCCGCGAGCTGGAGCCGATTTGCGCCAAGATCACCCGGTCGCCTTCATTCAGGCCGGACACGATTTCCACCAATTCGTCGCCCTCAAGCCCCACCTCGATCAGGACCTGGAGTGGCTCGGGATCCCCGGGCATCATTACATAGGGCTTGCCATCCCGTTGTCGGACCGCCCTCACGGGCAAGGTCAGGACGTCGGTCTTCTCGCCCGCAAGAAAGGTACAGGTGGCACTGAGCCCGGGCATCAAGCGCTTGTCGTGGTCCAGGACCTCGATCTCCACATTGACCGTAGTGATGCTGGTGGTGGTGGTGGCCTGGGGGTCCACGCGGGTAACGGAGCCGGCCAGCTGCTTGCCATCAACTGCGTCCACCTCTATCTCCACCTGCTGCCCGACCCATATGTCGGCGAGGTCGGTCTCGTCCACATCAACATCCACGTACATCGTGTTCAGATCGCCGAGTTCGACGATGGACATGCCCTCCGCCACGCCGGAGCGACCGGAGTTGATGATCGTGCCTTCCTCGACGTTCTTCTGCAGGATGACGCCATCACGGGGTGCGGTGATGGTGGTATAGCTGAGGGTGGTCTTGGTCTGGGCCACCTGCGCGGCGGCCTTGGTCATCTGGGCCTGCTGGTTGACGACGTCCGCGGCTTTCACACGGTTTTGCACTGCATTGGCCCGGGCGTTCTCCAGGGCGCCGCGCGCCTGCGTAACCTTGGCGCGACCGGCGGCCAACTCGGCCGCCTGGTCCTGATCGAGGGTGCTCCAGCGGCGCTGGGCCGCAGCGAGACTGGCTTCGGCCTCCTGCAGGCGGGCCTCCGTCGAGCGCCGCTCCGCGCCCTGGTCATCGTCAATGGACTCCCACTTCTTCTGCGCGGCCACGCAGGCGGCCTGTGCCTGTTGCACCTGTGCCTCGGCGATTCGCAGTTCCGCCGCCTGTTCATCGGCGACCGTAGCTGAGCGTTGCTGGGCCGACGCGAAGCTCGCCTTGGCGGCCTCATAGGCATTCTCGGTGGCTTCCAGACTGCTCTGGGAGACGAACCCTTCCGCCCGCAGCTCTCTGGCCCTTTGGAGTTCCTTCTTGGCAACGGCCAAGTCGCTCATGGCCTTGTCCAGAGCGGCCTGAGCCTCCGTGCGAGCCTGGGGCTGCTGAGCCATCTTGAGGCGCTGGACGTCCTCCTGTGCGCTCGTCAGGGCAGCCTTGGCTTGATCCAGGCTCGAGCGCGCCTGGGTGCGGGCAACCGGCTGGGTCGCCTCCGTCAGGCGTGCCAGGTCCTCCCGCGCCGCCCGCACCCCTGCTTGCGCCTTCTCCAGGGCTGCCCTGGCATCAGCGCGGTCGCGCGGCTGGCTAGTGGTCTGCAGGCGCCCCAGGTCGGCCACCGCGGTGTCGTAAGCGGCTTGCGCTTGCTTGATCGCAGCCCGCGTCAGTTCCGGTTGCGCCGTGGCCTGTGCCTTGGCTTGCGACAACTGAGCGCGCGTGCTCTGCATCCCGGCCAACGCCTGCGTGTAAGCGGTCTGGGTGTCGGTGGGGTCAATCTTGGCGATGAGATCGCCCTGCTTCACCTGGTCTCCCACATCAACCGCCAGGAAGACCACCTTACCACCTGCGTCCGACTTGACTTCGACGGTGGTCAGGGCCTTGAGGGTGCCGTCGGCTGTGACGGTCTTGCGCACGGTTCCGCGCTCCACGGTAGCCAGACTGGGGGCGCTGGTGTCGGTGGTCTTGGCAGCGCGATGCCGCAGCCCTACGACAACTACGACGCTCAAGATAGCGACTGCCACAATCATAGCAAGAATGCGCTTCATGGTTTGCTCTCCGTTCGCCCGAATGCCACGGGCTGTTGCCGGGCACGCGATGGGGCCGTGCCCTTAATCATGCATCAAAGCTCGGTACTGGCCACCGGAGCGACCACAGCCGCACCCGAGTCCTCTTCATCGAGTTCACGGACACGAGCTACACTAGCGCTTGGTGGGTAGCGGCGATAGACCGACACCAAGATCGAGGCCGTTACGACAAGGCTCAGAGTGTCGGCGACGGGCTGGGCCGCGAATGCCCCAAGGACCCCGTAGGACCGCGACAGCAGGAAAAGGGCGGGAATGACCAGCCCCACCTGCCGCACCAGGGTCACCACCATGGCGTGCAAACCTTTGCCCATCCCCTGCAGGGAAGCCACGCCCATCATCTGGGGCTCGACCAAGAACAGCGTGGCGATGCGCAGGCGGTAGGCCATGACGGCCAGCCGAATCAGCTCAGGGTCCTTGGTAAACAGACCGACGATCTGCGGTGCGATAAGGGACGTCACCGCGGCCAGGCCCAAACCGATGGCCGAGGTGCCCAGTGCCGCGGCGCGGTAGGCGCGCCACATGCGCCGGTAGCTTTGCGCCCCGAAATTGTAGGCTACAATGGGCATCAGGCCCTGATGCACGCCACCGCCAATGAAAGAGATCACAAGCATGACGATGCGTAGGGACAGCCCCTGAGCAGCAATGGCCTCAGCGCCGAACCCGGCCAGCACCCAGTTGAATGTAATCCCTACAACGCTGCCCACGCAGTGCATGAGCGCGGCCGGTGCCCCCACTTCGGCAATGTCACGCATGATGGCTACCCGCAGAGCCAGGTCCCGCAGGTTGATGCGGTAGCCGCTGCGCCCGCTGCACAGGTAGATCACGGCCAGAACGGCAGCACCCAACTGGGCGATGACAGTGGCCAGCGCCGCGCCCTGGATACCCAAGGCCGGGAGGCCTTGCCAGCCAAAGATGAGCAGCGGATCCAGCAGGGCGTTGGCCCCCGCAGAGAACAGCATAATGACCATGGGAGTAACTGTGTTTCCTGCTCCTCTGTACAGGCCGCTGAGGGTCATCATGGACAGCAAGAAGGGGAAGCCGAAGGCCACGGTCAGGAGGTAGGTCGCAGCAGAGGGCGTGATTTCCGGCGTTGCCCCGAAAAGCCGCACCAGTTCGCGCGGTGCCGCCACGCAGATGACCGTCAGGACCAGGCCCAACAAGACCGGCAAGGCTACCGCGTGGCCGGCCACCTGGCTCACTTCGTTCAGCCGTTGGGCCCCGAAGCGCCGGGCCACCAGCGAGGACACGCCGACCCCTGTTCCTGCGCCCAGCGCTCCTGCCACCATCTGCAATGGGAAGAGCACGGTCAGCGCCGCAATGGCGACAGTGCTATCCGGCAGACGACCGACCCAGAAGGTGTCCACCAAGTTGTAGAGAGACATGACCACCATCCCGATGATGCTCGGGATGCTGAGGCTAACCAGCAGCCGCCCCAGAGGCACCGTGCCCAGGTCGGTGG
>Ga0116202_10002732_pt1 | contig 10566 bp, 10 predicted proteins | sample LakKivw325mmetaG_FD_94479 | JGI IMG/M metagenome (GOLD analysis project Ga0116202, IMG submission 94479) | Anoxic lake water microbial communities from Lake Kivu, Rwanda to study Microbial Dark Matter (Phase II) - Lake Kivu water 325m metaG | ecosystem: Environmental > Aquatic > Freshwater >... | reverse complement strand
TTATGTGTTTTTACGCTGAAAATTCTTCTATTTATAGGTAAAAAATTGGCTTATGTTGGTTGATTTTTGTCTGCCCGTAAAAAATGAAGAGAAGATTTTAAGGATGAATGCCCTTAAATTGAGAGATTTTTTGTCAAGCCGGAATTTACCTTTCGCCTGGCGGATTAAGATTATCGTTAATGGTTCGGACGACCAGTCGGCCTTGATCGCCAAAAATTTGGAAAAAGGGAATTTTGGCCGGCTGGAGGCGGAAGTTTTAACTTTGCCGGGCAAGGGCCGGGCCTTAAAACAAATTTTTTCCGAGAGCAGAGCCGACATTTTGGTGTATATGGATGTTGATTTGGCCGTTTCCTTAAAAGATCTCCCCCGGCTTTGGCAACCGCTTTTAGACAATAAAGCGGATCTGGCCATCGGTTCCCGTTTGTTGGTGACTTCGCGGACGAGCCGCTCCCACCGTCGAGAAATTATTTCGCGCGTCTATGTTTTTTTGTCGCGATGTTTATTAAAGCATAATTTTTCCGATTTACAATGCGGTTTTAAGGCTGTCAGCCGGGAAGCCTTTGCCGAACTCTCCCCTCTTTTAAAAGATAATTATTGGTTTTTTGATACGGAGTTGATCGTTTGGGCCGAAAAATTAAATTTTCGCGTGGTGGAAATACCCGTTGATTGGAGGGAAAATCGTTACGTTAAGCGATTGAGTTCCGTCAATATGTTTCGCGATAGTTTTTTATTTTTAAAAAATTTGCTTATTTTGCGTTACCGATTAAAGAAGCAAACACTGAGAGAAACGACAGAATAGAGATTAAAATTCGGGCAAAACTAATTGATATGAAGACACTTTTAATTATTCCCACCTACAATGAGAAAAAAAATATTGAGCCGTTGTTGGAAAAAGTGGCGGCCTTGTCCTTGGTTGGAGTTGATATTCTAGTGGTGGATGATAATTCGCCCGACCAGACGGCCGCCCTTGTAGAAACGCGGCAAAAAAAAGTAAGTGGTCTCTTCCTTTTGAAACGGGAGGAAAAACAGGGTTTGGCCTCCGCCTGTATCGCCGGTTTTAATTGGGGCCTAAAGAGAGGCTATGAAGTTTTTATACAAATGGACGCTGATTTTTCTCATGATCCTAAATATTTGCCGCTTATTCTAGAGCGAATAAAAAATTATGATCTTATCATCGCTTCCCGGTATATCGCCGGCGGGGCCACGACCGGTTGGGGATGTTTAAGGCGTTCATTAAGTCGGGCCGGTGGTTTTTACGCTCGTCATTTGCTCGGCTTAAAAATTAAAGATTTGACCGGCGGCTTTAACGCTTGGCGGGCGGCGGTTTTGAAAAACATCGACTTGGAAAAAATTCGTTCCCGAGGCTATGGCTTCCAAATTGAGCTTAAATATTTGGCTGTTAAAAATGGGGCCCGTTGTTTGGAAACGCCGATAATCTTTCAAAAGCGCCAGGGCGGCCGGTCAAAAATGACGGCCGGCATTGCCCGCGAGGCCCTGGTTAACGTTTGGCGCCTGCGTTGGTCGGGCCTGTCCGCCGGCGCGAAGAAATTCCTGAAATTTTGTCTGGTGGGTGCTTCGGGCTCAATTATTGATCTTGGCCTATTAACGCTGTTGGTGGAAGTCGGGGGCCTTAATGTCCTGGTGGCGAACGCCTGCTCTTTCACGGCTTCGGCGACGAATAATTTTGTTTGGAACAAAACTTGGACTTTCCGGAACCGGGACCGGCGTTATTTTTCCCAGTTCAGTAAATTCTTTTTAGTCTCGGTGGGCGGGCTCTTTTTAAGCACGGTTTTTTTGGCTTTGTTTGTCAGCTTGTCCTTCTGGTATGTCTTCGCTAAATTGATGACCGTGGTCATTGTCGTCGTTTGGAATTTTTTCCTCAATAATTTCTGGACCTTCGGCCAGAGGCTGGCCAAGCGCCCGTCCGCGCCGGAAAATGCCTAAAGGATATCGCGGTAATGCCGTAAACGGGCCCGGCCGCGAACCAAGTCGGCGGCGATGACGATCAGATCCAAGGCAACCGCCTCCAAGGGGAGGTGGTTTTTAAAAGCATAGACGGTCAGGGCGCGGCGTAGGGTCTTTGTTTGGTGCGGCGAGAGGCAATCTTCGCTTCGGCTCGCCGGGCTGTCGCGCCGGGTCTTGACTTCCACGAAAGCGAGGCGGTCCTGGCGGCGGGCGATAAGGTCTATCTGCGCCCGTCCGAGCCGGAAATCAGCCGCCAAAATGGTATAGCCCTTCGCTTTTAGATAGTCGGCCGCCAGCCTTTCGCCGCGTTTGCCCAAGCTCCGGTTCGCGCCGGCTTTTTCTTTCGCGGTCATAAGTTTAAGGCACCTTAAGCGCCCGGAAACGAAAAAACCTCCCGCGGCCGCGGGAGGTTAAAATAAGCGCCGCCCGGCCGCTTAAGGCAAATATTTTTGCATCTCTTTCTCCCGGGCCAGGGCCTGCCTTTGCCGGGGGAGGACAAATAGGCTCTTGGCGACGAAGACGAGCCAGACGATCATGCCCAAAATCCAGAGCCCGAGCCAGAAGCGCGCCGACAAGAAAGGCACCAATTCATAATTAAAAAAGAGGAAAAGGAGGCCAACAAGAAAGTTAGTCAAAAGGAAGGTGGATAAACGTTTTAAAAGGCCGCGGTAAATTCCCGCCCGTCTTTTTATCAGGGCAATGGTCAAAAGGAGAATGAAAAACAGAATTAATAGGGCAATGAAGAGTTTTTGCGTTAAAGGTTGTAAAGACGCGGGGCGTAGATTAAACCAATAGTTAAAATCCGAGAATCTTTTCATAGCTTATAGTTTAGTTAGCAAAAGACCGTAATGGAAGGGGCCGGCCGCGAATTCTTCATTTAAATCCAGGCCGAGTTTGGGTAAAGCCGTTTTTAAGGAGTCAACTTTAACGCGTTCGTCCGCCGGCGGGCCGAAAGGCGTGTCAACTTGGCGCCATTCCACGACCAAAAGCCGCCCCCCGCGCTTTAAGAGACGAATAGCTTCGCGCAAGAGATCAATTTTTTTATTCGATTGGTGCAAGACATTGACCAAAAGAGCGCCGTCCAGACTGCTGGTTTCAATTTTGGTGGCCTTGAAAATTTCCAAATTGCTCCAAATCGGTTTTACTTGAGGAAGATTGTCGCTTAGGGCTTGGCGCCTAATTTCTTCCAAAGTGGATTTTATAATGTCCACGGCGTAAACCAAGCCCCGCCGGCCGACTAAGCGGGCCAAGGGCCAAACGAACCAGCCGAAATTGCCGCAGCCCAACTCGGCCACTTTTTGGTTTTCGCCGACATCCAAGCGGTTTAAGATGGCGTCAATGTCAAACAAGACGGTTTTTCTGGCTTCATTCATATGTTTAAAATTTACTCGGCCAAGACTGGCCGCAAAACAGTTTTTTCCCGACTATATTTTTTCTTGGCCGTAATGACAATATTATTTAAACCCGGCTTAAGGTTAATGTCTTGCGAGAAATAGCCGTCGTGATTATCTAAAACCGTTTCGCCGTTGATTTTAACCTCGGCCTCTTTTTCGGTTTGGCCGCTGACCGTGATCGTGCGGCTTGAAGAAATTAAATTTTCCGGTGGAGTGGTAATAATTAATTTAGGCGGCAGGATAATTTTTTTGAAATAGAGGATCAGGTACAAGAGGCAGCCTAAAACTGCCAAGGCGATTAATAAATTGCGGACGATTTTGGGAAAAATTATGAATTTTTTTTTGGCAACGATTTTTTGCGAAAAGGGGTCGCCGGTCGTCAGTTCGCCGACGTCTTTTAGGCCGCTGGCGATTTCCTTTTCTTCCAGGCCCAAGAAAGCGGCATATTCGCTTAAGAATTTTTTGCCGTACAAGCCCGACGGCAGGCGATCCAGGCGTTCTTCTTCTAAGGCCAAAAGATAGTCGGCGCGAATATTGAGACCCTTGGCAATGGCGGCGATTTTCAAATCCTTATAGCGCCGCACCTGGCGCAATTTTTCCCCCCAGCTTTCGCCGCCGGCCAGTTTTTTAGGGATAAAAGCGGTCATAGTCGTTTACAAACGTTTAAGCGCGGCCAAAAAAGGTTTAAGTTGAGGAAGAAATTCGGCGCGAGTCAAAGGCGTGGTTGTACCCTGCCAGTTCAGGCCGAAAGCAGCCAGGACAAACTTAATAATCAGATAGCTGGCGAAGACAATGATTAAACCAATTAAGGCGGCGGTAATTGTTTTTTTGCCTTTATTTATCTTGGTGGATTTTCCCCCCTCGCTAACTACATTTTCACCGGAAATGATCATCATAAAACCACCGTAAATTATCATCAACAAACATAAAGAGCCGACAATCCTCAAAATCCACTTAGCGATGTTAATGGCCAAAGCCACAAAATCATTTAACTGGTAATCGCCGCAATTGCCGGAATAATTATCCGGGCAATCGCCCCGGCGGTCGGACGGAACCAGACCCTGGCCATAGGTCGCGCCAAGACCACCAAAGATTAAAAATAAAAATAAGCAAATAAAAATGATTTTTTTAAACATATATTTAGCTAAGGGCTAGTTAATCGTTTGTTGGACTTTGGCGGCGCCGGCGTCAATGATTTGTTTCAGGTCGGCGCTCGGATTGTTGTTGACGGCGTCAATCATTTCTTTAAAGGCGCTTTCGGCGGCGACTTCATTCTTGCCCAGGTACCAGCTTTTCGCCGTTAAGACTTCAGCGGTGAAAACGCCGATTTCATCATCCTGTTTCTGCTCATCAACCAGAGCGCGTAGGGCGGTCGGATGTTTGGCTTTGGCTAAATAAGTCTTTGCCTGTTCGGCCTGGGTCATAAATTGGACAAAATCCCAGGCAACGTCGACATGCGCGCTCTTTTTGGAAACGACCTCCACCCAGTAATTGGCAAAATTGATATTGGTCGGCGGGTTGCCTTCAATTTGCGGCAGTTTGGCCACGGAAAAATTAAGTTTCGGCGCTTGGGCCTTAATGGTGTCTAAGTCATAGGAATAGCCTAACATCATGGCTAAATTGCCGCTGATGAACATATCCAATGAATTGGGCAAAGCACTGTTCCAAGTGTATGATTCTTTACCTGGATTGGCAAATTCCGTATAGAAACGCAAGGCTTCTAGGCCGGGATTATAATTAGTATTTTGGGCGAAGGCGGGCGGAATGTTAAAAGTAATCTTGCCGTTATCATCCATTATGACGGCGCCGTTTTGCATCATGAGGACCGAGAGGATATCACTAAAACGGTTGATGTTAGTGCTGCCGCCCAAGGCAATGCCGGCTTGGGTCAAACCCTTTTTCGGGTCCTGCTTGGTCAATTTTTTTACGGCGACGATGAAATCCTTATTCCAGTAGGCCGGCAGCTGGCTAATGCCGGCGTTGTTGAAAAGGTCCTTATTGTAATAGAGAGCTAGAGTATCAAGGGCCAAAGGCAGGCCGTAAATTTTCCCGTCAAGCAAAACATCATGACTGACAACGTCAACAAAGTTATCCTTTAGTTGTTGCACGGTTAGGCTTTTGGTGGTTTTTAATTGCATCACTACCTCCTTCTTTATCGTTCCTTGGACGACGGGGTAGGCCATGGTAATAGTTTCCGCCAGGGGCGCCAATTTGCTTTGGTATTTTTCCAGCCAAGTATTCTGGATGGAAAAAATATCCGGGCCGCGATCCTCGGCAAAGGCGTTTAGAAGCGCGTTTTCGTATTCATCGTAACGGAATTTATGGTATTCAATGGAAACAAAGGGATGCAAAGCTTTATATTTATTAATGATTTCCTGGAAAGCATCAGCATCGTCAAAAACGCGCCAGTAAACCAAGGTGATCGGTTGTGTAGCCTCGGTCGTTTGCTTGCTGGCGATTTTACAGCCAAAACCGCTGGTTAAGATAAAAGTGGTGATAAGGCATAAAATCACGATTTTTTTGAACATATTGGTGAATTTTTAGCTCTTTTTATTATATCAAAAACGCCGCGATTATTCCAATCGCTTCGTCTTTATTCCAAACGCGAGCGGTATTGCAGGGCTTCAGCCAGGTGCCCGATCTTAATATCCTCGGCCGCCTCCAAATCGGCGATGGTGCGAGCCAATTTTAAAACGCGAAAATAGGCGCGCGCCGACAGATTTAATTTCTCCACCGCGGCTTTAAGTAAGCTTTGGCCGGCCTTATCTAAGGAGCAAAAATTATTGACTAAAGCGTTGGGCATTTCCGCGTTGACTAAAAAAGGTGAATTTTTAAAGCGCCGCTTTTGTTCTTCGCGCGCCTTTAAGACGCCTGCTTTTAAAGCGACTAGGTCTTCGTTAGCGGGCGCCGTCAATTCCTCGGCTTTTAGGCGCGGTACCTCCGCATAGAGATCAAAACGGTCCATAAGGGGGCCGGAAAGCCGCCGCCGGTAATTGGCGATCTGGCCCGGCTGACAGCGGCAAATTTTGTCTTTATCGCCCCAATAACCGCAGGGACAAGGATTCATGGCCGCCACCAAAATGAATTTGGCTGGAAAACGCGAACTAAAAGCGGCGCGATTGACGCTTATTTCCCCGTCTTCCAAGGGCTGGCGCAAATTTTCCAAAACCGTTCGCGGAAATTCCGGCAGTTCGTCTAAGAAGAGCACGCCGCGATGGGCCAAGGAAATTTCTCCGGGCCGCGGCCAGGCGCCGCCGCCGGTTAAAGCCGTAGCCGAAGAGCCGTGGTGCGGCGATCTAAAAGGACGGGCGCCAATGAGACAGTTTTGATTTTTTAAGAGGCCGGCAACGCTATAGATTTTGGTTATTTCCAGGCGTTCGGGAAAAGACAAGGGTGGCAAGAGGCCGGCGAGACTTTTCGCCAATATAGTTTTGCCGGCGCCGGGTGGGCCGAAAAGGAGAAGATTGTGGCCGCCGGCCGCCGCCAAAACTAAAGCCCGCTTGGCTTTAGCTTGGCCTTTAATGTCCGGCCAGTTAAAACTTGCGTTTGGTCTTTCTTTTTTTTCGCGCGCCGTTGCTTGCGGGCGGATTATTTCTTTTCCACGCCAATAGTTAAGCAATTGCTTTAGGTTGCGGACGGGGAATACCGTTAAGTCCTTGATTAATTTAGCTTCGGCCGCATTTTTCTCGGGCAGAAAGAAATTTTTTAAACCTTTATTTTTTGCCGCCAAGGCCAAAGGAAGAGCGCCGGCGATAGGCCGGACTTCGCCGTCCAAAGCCAATTCGCCAGCCAGAAGAGAATTTTTAAAATCAGCCCGAAAATTATTTTTCAGAGCCAAGATGCTGACGGCAATAGGCAAGTCATAGGCCGGCCCATGCTTTTTGAGGTCGGCCGGGGCGAGGTTGACCGTGATTTTTCGGCGCGGAAACTCTAAGCCGCAATTGCGCAGGGCGCTTTTAACCCTTTCTTTCGCTTCCGAGACGGCGGCGTCAGGCAAGCCGACGATGGCAATTTGCCCGAAATCACCGCCGCCGGCGTCAGCTTCCACGGCCACCAAAGCCGCTTCCACGCCGACTAAAGCGGCGCTGAAAATTTTAGCGGGCATAAATATAGGCTTTAGCTAAATAAAAAATCGCTAAGGTATAAGCCAAGGCGATTTTATTATAGTCATTAATGCCTAAAAATCAGTTAAAATTTTTATAAAAGTGATTAGAATTAATTTATTTAATAATAGATAAAAATATTGAATACAAAAATTATTTCTCCTTCTCTTTTTTCTCTCCAGCCTCTTTTATCTCATCCAGTTTCACGCTCAAGAGGTGGCTGACGCCGTCAACGTCCATAGTCACCCCGTAAAGAATGCTGGCCCGGCGCATAGAGGCGCGATTGTGAGTGATGATAATAAATTGCGTTTTATGAGACAAATCATCCAAAATTTTGGCCAAGCGTTCGGAATTGGCCTCGTCCAAAGAAGCGTCCACTTCGTCTAAAACCACGAAGGGCGAGGGGTTGGCGCTAATGATGGCGCAAATTAGGGCAATAGCTGTTAAAGCGCGTTCGCCGCCGGAGAGCATGGCCACCGACTGGATTTTTTTGCCGGGGGGCGTGGCTTGAATTTCAATGCCGGCCAAACCGACGGCGTTATGCTTGCGCAAAAATTTCAGCGCCTTTAATTTTTCCGCGGCCGCCGTCTTTATTTTTTTCTCCGTCGCCGTTAGACCGCCGGCGTTTTCTCTGGTCGCCGCTAAAGCGCCGTTTTGATTTTGAGCGTCCGTAGCGGCGCTTTTCTCCTCCTCCTTTTCCAGGTCGGAAACTAAAATTTTGAAAATTTTCGCTTGGCCGCCGCTAAAAAGAATGCGGAAATAATCATTGAATTTTTCGGCGATGACTTTAAATTCGCTGTCAAAACGGTTTTTAATGTTGGCGTCCAATTCGTAAATTATTTCTTCCAGGCTCTTAATGGTTTTATCCAGGTCGGCCGTTTGCTGGCTAAGAAAATTATAACGCGTTTTCGTTTCCTGATATTCTTTTTCCGTTTCCGGATCAATGCCGCCGATTTGTTCCAATTGGCTTTTTAAGGCGTTTATTTTTCCCGGCGCTTGTTCCGGGCTTAAAGCCAAAGTGCTTGACGGGTGGTTTTTAACGGCACTTAAATCCAGATTTTCGCTTCTGATGTTAGCTTCCAAATCTTCCAGTTTGGTTTCTTGGCGCGTGGCTTCAATTTTCAAAGTGTTTAACTCGTTATTTAAGACGTTAATGTCTTCCTGCAGGGCGCCTAAGTCGCGCTGGTAGGAGAAAATTAGAGATTTTTCTTCATCTTGGGCCGCGTTCGCCCGAACTAATTCTTCTTCCAATTTTTTAATGTCCGCGCTTAAGGCGTCAATTTTAACTTCCAAAGCTTGTCTTTCCCGCTCTTGGGCGGCCGTTTCCGGCGGCACTGAATTTTTGGCGATTTTTTTTCTGATTTCAGCCAACTCCTTCTTGCCGGCGGCGATTTGTTCCGCTTGGATTTTTTGCCGTTCAGCCTCGCTGGCGTTTTGCCAACGCGCTTCGCTCAATTTTTGCGTCCAAAATTGTCGCTCCTCGTTCAAGGCGATAATTTTTTCTTGGGCCGATTTTAAGGCCGGCAATCTATCGATTTTTTCATCCTGTAAATAGCTGGCAATTTTGTCTTTAAAATTTTGGCGGGCGGCCTTTAATTCGCTTTTAAGGCTGGCCAAGTCGTTAGTGGCGCCGATTTCTTCTAGGCGGTGTAAAAAATCATCAATCAGGCGCTTAATTTCCTCTTGCTTTTCGCCCCCGCGATCGCCGGCGAGACGAGCGCTTAAATTCTCCAATGCCTGGTTGGCGGCTTTTAATTCTCGGCTCAAAACCGCCAATTTTTCTTCCGCCTCCTTCTGCGCTTTCTCGGCCAAGTCCGTCTTAGAGACGGCCGCTTCTTTAAGCAAGCGCGCCTGTGTTTGGCTCAGTTCGGTCTCGCGGCTTTTCAGCCAAGACAGATCAAATTTGCCTTGCGCTTCCAGACCCACTTCCAGTTCGGCCTGAATTTTCGCCCGCTCTTTGAAGAGCTGGTTCTGGGCGTCATAAAGAGCTTGCAGGCGCGGTTGCAAAGTGTTGCTTTGACCGCGGCTATCATTTATTTTTATTTTATCCAATTCGGCTTTAAGTTTGGCCGCTTTTTTTTCACGTTCCCGTTTGCCTTTTTCTTGTTTTAAATAGGCGCTATTGGCGGTCTCCAATTTAGCGTTGATTTCCTGCCAAAGAGAATGGTAATAGTCAAATTGGACGTATTTCAATTCCGTTTCTAATTGACTGCGCTGGTTCAATTTTTCCACCTGGCGGGTCAGGCTGCGCAGGCGCGGCTTGATTTCTGCCAGGAGCATGTCTACTTGTTGCAGGTTTCCATAGCTGGCCTCTAATTTATTCAAAGCGGTGTCGCGTTTAATTTGAAATTGTTTGACGCCGGTGGCTTCGTCAAAAAAATCCTTGCGTTCGGCCGCGGTCGTGTTCAAAAAATTTTCCACCATGCCTTGGCCGATGACGCTGTAGGTCTTCTGGCCGAAGTTGGCTTTGGCCAGAAAGAGCTGGATGTCGGTCAGGCGCGCGCGGCTGCCGTTCAACAAGTATTCGCTTTCGCCGCTCCGGTAAAGGCGGCGGGTGATGACGATTTCCGGACAAGTTTTAATAATTTTATCCAAGTCACTTTCGGCCGTGATGGTTTCCGGCGCCGCCAGCCGCTCTTGAGCGCCGTCGGCGTTATTTAAATATAAAGACACCTCGGCTAAGCCGAGTTGGTTTTTACGGTCCGAGCCGGAGAAAATAACGTCTTCACTTTTTTTGCCGCGCAAAATTTTAAGGCTTTGTTCGCCCAAGGCCCAGCGAATGGAATCGGCGACGTTGGACTTGCCCGAACCGTTGGGGCCGACAATGGCGGTCAGGCCTCGCTTATGATCGGCCAAAATACCGGAGAAAATCAATTTGTTCTTATTGGCGAAGGATTTAAAGCCCTGGATTTCCAGTTTTTCCAAATACATATTCTTATTTGTCTTTTTTGGCCATGCGGGTTAAGATATTTAATATAATAAACTTTTATTGCCAAAAAGACAAATAAAATTATGATCATTTCCTTCGGCGGCGCGCCCGGCTCGGGCAAAAGCACCATTGCGCAAATGCTGGCGGACAAACTCGGCTGGACGCGCTACTATAT
>Ga0116202_10002731_pt1 | contig 10568 bp, 13 predicted proteins | sample LakKivw325mmetaG_FD_94479 | JGI IMG/M metagenome (GOLD analysis project Ga0116202, IMG submission 94479) | Anoxic lake water microbial communities from Lake Kivu, Rwanda to study Microbial Dark Matter (Phase II) - Lake Kivu water 325m metaG | ecosystem: Environmental > Aquatic > Freshwater >... | reverse complement strand
GACCGTCGGGTACTTGAGGACCAGCTCATTTGATACGCTTTTTACCTTGCCGATGCGAACCTTGCCCAATATGGTCACCGATACATCTCACCCGAAGCAGGTACCCCAATTTAAAATTTGTGATATCCCGTTTATTCCGGTTGGCCCTGGGCAGTACACCAAGAAAGATTTTATATTTTATGGGAGTATGTAAAAGCGGCGAAGGACATGACGGATATAGCCATTTCTCCCATGGACAGAATTATGAGGAAAGCAGGTGCGGAAAGGGTGAGCGAAGAGGGGGCCGAGGCCCTGAGGGAGGTCATCGAATCCCTGGCACTTGACATTGCCCGCGAATCAATTGCCCTTGCAAAGCATGCTGGCAGGAAAACCGTGAATGCCGAGGATGTAAAGATGGCCAGCAGGAAGCTTATAGCACTCACCAAGCTGGGGGTATAGTCGAAGCCGGGAATCCATTCCGCGTCTTTTAGCCCCCAATAGGGAAATAGTTATATAGAAGTGTAAAAAATTTCTTTTTACAATTCACAGGTGTAATTCTATGTCTAACGCACAACTTGGCGGAGTTCCAGTATTGATCCTGAAGGAAGGAACCCAGCGCACTCAGGGAAAAGAGGCGCAGAGGGTCAACATGATGGCTGCCCGGGCTGTTGCCGAGGCAGTCAGGACAACGTTGGGTCCAAAGGGGATGGACAAGATGCTTGTCGATACCCTTGGAGACGTGACGGTAACAAACGACGGTGCCACGATCCTTGGCGATATCGAGGTACAGCACCCGGCCGCGAAGATGATGGTCGAGGTTTCAAAGACCCAGGACGAGGAAGTCGGGGACGGCACCACAACATCGGTAATCCTTGCCGGTGAGCTGCTGAAGAAGGCTGAAGAACTCGTTGAGAAGAACATTCACCCCACGCTGATCGTGCAGGGTTACAAGAAAGCCACAGAGAAGACCATGGACGTCCTCTCCAAGATAGCCATGCCAATCAGTATCGATGACGAAAAGGTCATGAAGAAAGTTGCCTACACAGCGATGAACAGCAAGGCATCCGCCGGAGTTCAGGACTTCTTCGGCGACATTGCAGTCAAGGCGGTCAAGCAGGTCTCGGAAAAGAGGGGCGAGGGGTATGTTGCTGACATTGAATACATACAGATCGTCAAGAAGCAGGGTGGCAGCCTTACCGACAGCAAGCTGGTCTACGGTGTGATTGTGGATAAGGAAGTTGTCCACCCAGCAATGCCGAAAGTGGTGGACAATGCAAAGGTAGCTCTGCTGGATGCCCCACTCGAGATCGAGAAGACCGAATTCGATGCGGAGATCCGGATCAGCGACCCGACCCAGATGAAGGCCTTCATTGAGGAGGAGGAGAAGCTCCTTAAGGACATGGTCCAGAAGGTGAAGAAGTCTGGGGCCAATGTGGTCTTTTGCCAGAAGGGGGTCGATGATATAGCCCAGCACTATATGGCGAAGGAGTCCATTGTAGGCATAAGGCGCGTCAAGAAGTCGGACATGGAGAAGCTTGCGAGGGCGACTGGGGCCAAGATAGTCACAAACCTTGATGACCTGACAGCTGCCGATTTGGGAGAGGCCAAGGTTGTCAAGGAGGAGAAGTACGGCGAGGACAAGATGACCTTCGTAGAGGGGTGCAAGAGCCCCAAGGCAGTGAGCATCCTGATAAGAGGGGGGCTCATGAGACTGGTGGACGAGGCCGAAAGGACCCTCCATGATGCACTCTGCGTCGTCGCGGACGTGATAGAGGATGGCAGGGTCGTTGCCGGCGGCGGAGCTCCGGAGCTGGAGGCTGCCAAGAACATCAGGGACTATGCAGCCGGCGTCGGCGGCAGGGAGCAGCTTGCCATTGAAGCATTTGCTGACAGCCTTGAGGCAGTTCCGAGGACACTTGCCGAGAGCGGAGGACTTGACCCAATAGACATCCTTGTTGAGCTCAGAGCCATGCATGAGAAGGGCGAGAAGTGGGCAGGAATCAACGTCCTTCAGGGAAGGACAGGGAACATGGAGAACTCTGGCGTCATCGAGCCACTGGCGGTGAAGGTGCAGGCCATCAAGTCTGCCACAGAGGCGGCATCCATGATATTGAGGATCGATGATGTTATAGCCTCTGCGAAAGGCGGAGCGGCCGGCGGTGGGATGCCCAAGAAGCCTGGCGAAGGCGGAGCGGGCGAGTTCGACTAAGGAAGCCGGCTCAGGCAGACCATCCATTCTCTTTTTTTATTATTTTTTTCCCCAATCTTCCCCACCGACAACGGGAGGGAAGTGTTTTTATCGGGCAGGGGTAGACTTCACGATGTTCTCGAGGCTTTTGCATGAAAAAAAAGAGGGCGATCGTGATAACTGGGTCTCCTGGAACAGGGAAGTCTTCCGTTGCGGAGCTTGTGGCTGCCAGGCTTTGCGCAAAATTATTGAGCCTCAACCTAGTTGCTGCAGAGGCTGGCGCCCTCTCCACCAAGGACTCGGCGAGGGGCAGCACGCTGGTGAAGGAGGGGATTCTGAGGAGGGCACTGGGCAAAATCTTGGGCGAGAAGGATGGGATTGTGGTCATCGAGGGGCACTTTGGCGAGCTTGTTCCAAAGGAATATGTGAAGATTGCGGTTGTGCTCAGGTCAAATCCCTTCATACTGGGGGAGAGGTTGGGAAAAAGGGGCTATTCCGTCGAGAAAGTCAAAGAAAATGTGGAGGCCGAGCTCCTGGACGCGTGCCTAATTGCCGCAGTGGAGGCTTTCGGCAAGGAGGCGGTCAGGGAGGTCGACACCTCCGAGCTGACTCCTGAGGAGACTGCAGAGGATGTTCTTGGGGCGATCAAGGGCAGGGGAGGGTTGCCTGCGGGTTCGGTGAATTGGGTCACACGGTTGGAGGGCGAGGGGCGCCTTCGAGAACTGATCGGTTGAAGGCAGGGGTTTCCAATAGGGGGTCCGGCACGACCCTTACGAAATAGTTTGCCGGACGGAGGGGGAGATTGACTATGGCCTCTCCTTGGGAGAGGGCGCTGAGCGACGCCCTCTGGGCAATGTCAAGGGAAGTGGCTTCGCCCAGAACCTTGGCATCATCGCCCGCCCTGATGGCATGAATGATTCTGACAGAGGTGTTCTTAATGACATCCAATGAGACGGCCGAGGGGAACTGGCTTATGATCACAACCCCTTCGCCGTACTTCCGGACCTCCGCAAGTATGCGCTCGCCAATGGATTGGGGCGCATCCATGCGCCTAGGCGGCAGGACATTCTGGGCCTCCTCGATGAAGAGGATATGCCTGAGGGCTGGCTGCTCACCCCTGCTGTTTGCCTGGTCGTAGATGACCTTGAGGATAAGGTTGGCCAAGATGGCTCTCGAGCTGACGTCCTTGAGGGGGCTCAGATCTAGGGATACCATGCCCCGGAAGAGCTCTGCTCGGGGGAGCGAGTCGGGGCCATTTACGGCAAGTCCACAGCTCCCCTCTGTGAAATGTTTGAGCCGCCTCATCAGGGCCATTCTTGTCTCATGGTCCCAGCTAGATCGGATGGGGAGTAAACTGAGCTCGTTTATGATATCGGTGAGGGATGGGTTCAGTTTGCTGTTGTAGCAGGATTTCAATGCTTCACGGAACATGTATGACTGTGGCGGAGTGAATTGAAATGTCTGCGCAAATGTGTCGGACGCCAGCTCGATGTTGGTTGCCATATCCCTGTTTGACAAGAGGGCCAATGGGTTTATGGTGATCCCTAGCTCCCTAGAGCCCAAAGCAAATACCTTGCCTCCCGAGCGCTCGACTACCTCAGAATGCTCGTCGTGCCAATCCAAGATCAGGAGAGGGATCCCGCTTGTGGCTAAGCGCAGGGCTAGCGAGATGGCAGTTGTGGACTTGCCAGCGCCAGTGCAGCCGAAAATTGCTGTATGCCTCCGCATATCCTCCAGCGAGAGGTTGAGGGGGGCCACCCTGTTCCCGCCGGAGAATATCCAGCCAAGAAAGGGCCCATTCTCTCGCGCCGCAGGATCGGCAGGGGTGTTGAAGAGGTAAGATGGCTCCTGGCCTGTTGCAATGGCAGGAGAAGGGATCGGGCAGATGGTTTCTTCAGACTTCCCTGAGAGGAGGTTGGGCATTATCCCCTGCAGGGCTGGGAGTAGTGGTTTTCCTAGCAGCAGCATCGCTTCAGATGCACCCATCCGCTTTGTGTGGCAATCTGGCAGGGCGAGGTGGCAAAGGCCCTCCATTTGCCTGAGGATAGCATCTGATTTTTCAGCGAGCTCAGCTTCGTTTCTGCCTTGGGGGAAAGCAACAATGAAGGACATGTTTGTGACGGCAGGATCCATCAGGCCCAAGGGTGCCTGCTTCATGCATGAGAATGTCACATAGGCGGAGGGGACGCCTAGGGAATTGAGGGCTTCGGAAAATCGCAGGAGACGGTCGTAGCGGATCTCCTTCTCATACCTTTCGTGCGATTCTTGGCTTTGTGATTCGATCTTCACAGCCAGCGCGGAGTATTTCTTCCCGTGGAACTCCAACATCGGATGTCTATCCAGCATCGTCTTGACATCGAAATTGGCATGGCCCTTGGCATTTCCCCTAAGCGCCGCATAAACCAGCGGTAGGGTGGAAATGCCCATGGAAAGAAGGAAGAGGAGGGGGTTCCACCAGAGGTAACTGCCTATGAACAAGGCGAGGAGTAATAGAAAAAGGGAATAGGGTAGAATGGGCAACATTACCCTATCCTGAAAAATTGCAGTATCTGGTCAATGGAAGTTTGGAGTTGGCCCGTAAAGCCGTCCGCATTGAATATCGATAGATTGAATGTATTCTGGACCCCGGTGAGAAGGCCCACGATTATGGTCAGGACGACGGTCAGAGTGACAATGGATAGGCCCAAGAGGAGCCCCTCTTCCACCAACGGCGAACCTTTCCGCGATTTGGAAGCCATGTTGACCCACCCATCAGCCAGGGGTATTTAAAATCGCCAGCCAATCGTCAGGCTGAGGAGGAGAAAAACGCACAGGTACAGGATGGCACAGGCCGCTGTGATTCTGCCGCTGCTGGTATCTGGCACTGTCTTCGAATAGAGGAGTGGGCTGAGAATCGACACAGAGAAGAGGGCGATTGCGGGCAGTGGCCAGCCATTGATGGTTTTTGTCTGGGCTTCAATTGCTGAGGAGAGGAAGCTCAGGAGGGGGGAGGCGAAGGCGATCACCGCAAGGGATGCGGCTGAGATTGCGGAGAGAACCTTCAGGCGGAGGGATAGGACGGCCATCTTCCCCTTGTATTCTGCGATTAGCCTAGTCCGTTCTTGGCGATAGAGCATGTACCTGTGCAGCCTATTGGATGCCTCATCGGATCCATAGGAGAGGGCTGCGGAGATTGCGGTAAGAAGAGTACTTTCAGATTTTGAAGGGACCTCAATGGAAAGCAGTGCTTTGGCGATGGGGACTCCATTTCTCACCTTGGCAAGGGCACACCTAAGCGGAGGTGAGGAAAAGCGTTTGAGCGCCTTGGAGAAGGCCTCCTCAGGACCAAGGGAGGCCAAGTTATTTGCGAATGACGCCAGGAAAGAGTCGCCGATCTCTGTGCCAAAGTCTATGGTGAGTGATTTTGACCTTATGGCCAAATTCAGAAGCATGAAGTAGGCTAGCGCCATCGGGACGCCGTATTGCATTGACCCCTGCAGGCATATTGCCAAGTAGAAGAGTCCGGAGAGCCCCAGCGACACAGGGTGGGGCTTCAGAATCAGTTTAATGGGCGGTTCAACCGTCTCATCCATCTGCTCACCAGCCAGTAGCCAACAATGGTCATAAAGGAAATGGAGAAGGCCAGAAGGGAGCTCAAGTACCCAACCATCAGGAGAAGGGAGGCCAAGACTACCGGAAGAAGGCAGGAGAAGGTGATGACCAAGGAGGTTGCGTCTTCAGTCTTGGCCAGGCATTTGGATGCCTCTGCTTTCCAGGAATCGAGCATCAATTGGGAGTCTTTGGCAGATCCAGAACAGACCATGTAAAACCAGTCGGAGAGATCCCTTGGGATCCCCGATTCCCCTAGGGCATGCTCGAAACTGCTGCCGTTCCTCAGCCCAGTCATCGTGACTTTGAGGGGCTCGGCGGATGCCCCGCTATGGACGGTCTCCTGGAGGGCCATTTCTGCGGAGCCGGTGAATATGAATGCTGTGGAGAAGACGTCCAGGAGCATGAAATCATTCCGCCACCTGGAATCCATGGTCTCGCCCTTCCCACCTGTTTCCCTGGGCCCGCTGATCTTAGGATCCCCCCGATTGCCCCTGGATCCTGCTTCCCCCCATTGCGGCACAGGCCGACCCTGCTTCCGCGCCAAGCAGGGCGGAACCGCCTAGGCGGTAGATGTCCGAAAGGCGGGGAATTTCAATAGACCCGAGGTCCTTCTCAACCCTAGAGACCCTCACCACCCGTCTTTCGACCCTCTCTGCGACCGTCCGCTTCTCCATCTGGATCAGCAAGTCAAGGCTATGGAGGGAGGAGGGCGGAATGCCGTGCTGATAGACCCAGCGCCTGAGCAATCCCTCCGCCGTCTCAGCATGGACAGTGTGGATGCATTTGAGGCCGGCCGCCAATATCTGAAAAAGGGAGACGCTGTCCTCTCGGGACAGGACCTCCCCCAAGAAGATGAAATCCGGTGATTTGTGCAGCAGGCTATTGAGTATGTGGGTTCTCTTGGCCTGCTCCGCGGGTGTCGTTCCTGCCGAGAGCAGCCTCACCTGGTGGTAGCCCATCAGAGACTGGGACACATTCTCCGCAACGTCGGACTCGACAGAAAATTTCCTCCACGCAGTCGGCGTGATAAGATCGAGGGCCACGGCAAGAGTGGTCTTGCCAGAGCCGCTCTCGCCGTATATTGTGATGTTGTGCCGCTCAAGCATCTGGGCCAATAGAAAGGAGGCTAGCTGAGGGGGGATTGTGCCGTTTGAAACAAGGTCTTCGACGGTCAAGGGAGAGAGGAAGAACTTGCGGCATGAGAGTGACATGCCCTCGAGGGAGAGTGGAGGGCCATCCACAGAAATGCGGGCACTGAAGTCAAGGGTTCTGAGGGATGCTCTGAGGGAGGGGGTGGCATAGTCCATGGTTCTTCCCGATGCCATCCTGGCGAATGTAACCAATCGGCTCATGTCGCTATCGGTGACAAAGACCGAGGAGAGACACCGCCCCAGTTCGCGGTGATCAAGGTAGGCAAAGGATCCGAGGCGGTCAACATAGAATTCAGCCACAAGGTCGTCCATTAGCAGCGGGTAAAGGCCAAGGAGACCCACCGAAGCGTAGATGGAAGGGGAGACCAGACTTCTGCTGATCCCCGTCATTCCCTCGATCAGTTTTTGCCTTTCCAGGAGGATTTCGTCGAGCCTAATGGAGGTGAATGCGGCTGAGCGCATCTCCTCCTCCCGTATCTTTAGGCCCGTTTCGAAGATGCATTGTCGGTCGGCAAGGGTCAAGTCATCGAGAACGGCTGACAGGATTTTCTCGCCACGGTATGTGCCCAAAAAAATCGCAAATGGGCCGACCCGGTAGATTTCTTCTCCAAGCAAGTGCAGGCCTTGGGGAATGGGCTGCGGCTCAAGCATGAATTTCAGCCTGTCGAGTGAGTATGCGGGAAGAAGACCATACTCGATCCTGAAACGCCCAATGGCAGCGCAGAGCGGACAATGGAGGCGGGAAATGCCGGAGTGGGGATTTCTGACGACTGCCCACAGGGCGCTAAAGACATCTGAATCGAGAAGAGTGTCGGCTGAAACCCTATGGTGTCTTGACCGGGAAAGGGAAAAAATCAATGGCTTGAGGTCCCGAGCCAGCCTCTGAAGATATCGGATCTGCTCCGGCTGAAAGAGGCGGGAAGGATTGCCCTCCAGGATTGTTGGACCTGCCGGGTTTGGGGGAAAGGCATCTGCAATGGAATTTAGGGGCAGTGCCATTCCTGACGAAGGGACGTCCGATTCACCTTTCAAGTTCATCGATCCTCTTGGAAAGAAGAGAGAGAGCATACTCCAAGGCATTGACACTTTCTTCGATCTTTTCAACGCGCTCAAAGAGCCTGTTGACATTGGCCATGGCAAAATCAAGACGGTGATCCATTTTTTGGGACAACAATGCAGCACACCACAAGTCAGCAGCGCTTAAAGACTCAGCGGTTGAGGGGGGAGGTCAGCTCGTTTAATTAAATACACAGAGACTGATTGGTGTAGAAATGACCTACAGGATTCTTGAGGCGGAGATAATTCTCTTCATTTGGCTTTTTTCTGCTTCGATGGTGAGCTATTCCGCGATGAGCGCTGCCCTGGCCATCAACTCCGAGGCATCTGAGTTCATCAACATTGATCAAAATCAGACAGGCGGCGTTACTGGACCAGAATTTGACACCAATTCTTCTCGTTCCTCGGGCTTGGAGGGGGTTGGATGAGTTCTGTCGAGGTATGGGTACTGTTCCCACTTCTCCTTCTGATCATCATCCTTAACGCGGTTGTAGCCGACACGTTTAGAGACGCACTCAAGGAGGCTCAAATGCTCAGGGCAGAGCTGGAGCGGCATCAGGTGAACGCCACAGGAATTGCAAATGGAAGCGTGCCGCCTTGAGGCGCAGGGGAAGGGGAAGCGTTGCGCTGGTGGATGGCATTGGGGCGTTATTTCTCCTTATTCTCTTGGATGCAGTCGCTGGGGTCATGGCCAACCAGGTGGGGGGAATGAAGGCTGAAGCCATGGACAAGATCAGCCTCGAAAACCTGAGGGGGGAAATCATGGCTGGCTGGGCAGGCATGAACATCACCTCCCACCCCCCTGGAGCGGATTCCTTTGAGGTCGGCGGTCTGTTTTTTTCAACTGTCGCGCCTGAGAATGGGACATCGCAAACCTTTTTCATCAGCAGTGATGGGGGGATTCGAACATTCTACATAATAAAAAAGGGTTAATAATGGTCACAGGGCAGGCAATCATGTTTATTTTGCTCCTTCACACTGCGTTGACCATCGAGGCCAATGTGGCAAATACTGCTATCGAGCTGGATCGGATCTCCTGCCTGAGCTCCATGGAAATCGCTTCATACAACGTCATGCTGGACTGCTGCATGAGGCTCCATGAATGGGTAGGTGAAGATCCTGAACCAACGGCAAAAGAGATCATCCCAATGGTAATTGAATGGGAGGCGGACGTGGAGAAATACCTTAGTTTGTGGGGGTGCCAATTGGTGCTGGACGGCATTCGCGTGGAGCCCCTGGAGAACCAGACTTTGGACTCCGTGCAGTCAGGGTTTTTGGGCATGAATGGCAGCGAGCGGGCTTTCATATCCGCTGTTCTCATCGTGAGCCTTGAGTCAGACGATTTGTCCCTCATTAGGGAATACCAGATAGGGATAGCCGCATAGCCTAGGGGGAGCGGCAGGGCGGGACAAGGCATTTTCCCATCTCTTTGTTGAATATTTCTGCGAGATGACTCCGGAGGGTGTATTCAGCGATGCCCACCTCCCTGGAAAATTCTGTTTTTGTGAACAGACTGTTGATCCCCCTCTCCCTCGATAGAACAGCATTTGAGACATAAACCGATGAGGCGGCAAGCAGGAAGGGGTTTCTCCCACTCCTCTTCACGGGGGGTACGCTTTCCAGAAGGTCTCCGGAGAGTCTTTCCAGACGGGAGAGGTAGTCATCGATGTCAAGGTTAACGGCCACTGCCCTTGCCCTCAGGAAGGGAGCCCCTCCCAGACGCTGAAGCACTTTCCCTACGCATTCTTCACAACTCCTGAATTTTTTTATGGGCATCAGGTTCGACGCATAGTATAGTGTTCTTGCCAGGAGCCGGGGAGAAAAATTGTATCCCCGCGAGGCGAATGCCTCCGCAACCTCGATAATCTTCACAGGGGCGAGATTGCCCATCTCCCTTGTTACCTTGGTGAAGCAGACCGCCAGCAGAAGGGTGCGGCTGTTGTAGGGATTCCTTACCTTTGATGTGATCTCGTTGAATTGTTTCAAGGTGAGATCCACAACTTCTGGGGGGAGGTGAAGCCTCTCAGCCATGCCCCGGAGATCTTGAGTCAGCCGAAAGATGTCGATGTAGGAGCCATGGTAAATGGATTCCTGCAGATCCCCAAGCCTACGGTATTTTGCATGTGTGTGCTCATTTCTTAGTGCGCCCGGCCAGAGGTCGGTATTGGTCACGGTCATCAGGCTGCCAAGCCTCTGCTTGAAGCCTGGAAGTGGCGTCTGGGTTTGGCAGGTCGAATCGTGGAGCAGGCCGCAGGAGGGGCAGACAAGGCTCTGCTCCGATTGGATCAGGAGTACCCCACATTCGTCACAGGTTTGCCTCATGGATGTTCACCAAAACTGTTACCAAAGCGAACAATTTTGGCACCCTTCGGTGGTGTTTGGATTAAACCTTTTTCGGGAAGGTATGTGCCACCAGGGGGAAACTCATTCCGAAGCTCATAGCAGTGATTCCCTCCAATGTACTCGGAGGGCAGGCAAGAGGGGGTATGGCGAAAGTGGCAAAAAAAAGCGGATAAAAGGAAAAATGGTTAAAAACCCCACCTCACTTTAGATGGTGTAGGTGTATAGCAGATGAGTGTTTCTGGTGGTGGACGCCGTTACCT
>Ga0116202_10002728_pt1 | contig 10576 bp, 13 predicted proteins | sample LakKivw325mmetaG_FD_94479 | JGI IMG/M metagenome (GOLD analysis project Ga0116202, IMG submission 94479) | Anoxic lake water microbial communities from Lake Kivu, Rwanda to study Microbial Dark Matter (Phase II) - Lake Kivu water 325m metaG | ecosystem: Environmental > Aquatic > Freshwater >... | reverse complement strand
CTTTGCCAGGGAATACAAGCAACAGGAGAACTACTGGACGGAGGTGTTATTCAAGTTTCTGGAAGCGGGCGGCCTTACGCCACGCAGAGCCTTCATGCGCATGTTGGGATTGAACCCTCGGCCCAAGCTCTGCAGTCGGCTTTCCTTCGATTTCCAAGAGACTCAGGACGAGTCAGTGCCAGATGCCACAATCCGCGACGATGCTGGCCGGCTCAGCATCTACGTTGAGGTCAAGAAGAATCCCGGCTTCGACAGCGATCAAGCGCGCAGACACATCGCCGCTCTCATGAAGCAAACGGTCCTTACGAGGATTCTCCTCATTGTGACTGGCGATCCATCCGAGCCACCTGAGTTCGTGAGGTTCGTACGCCGATTCAAGAACGCAGGTGTTAGCATCAGGTTTCTGTCTTGGCATGACATCTACCAGATTGCCTACCGGGCAGCGGCCGTCCTGACGAAAGAACCATCGGCGTTCATAGCAGGCCAATACAAGGAGTTTCTAGAAATGGAAGTGCAACCAAACACGCCGTGGGCCGGTTTCTCAAGGGCATTTCCCGCCCAGTGGAAGACAGCTTCCGAGCTCAACCAGGAGCTTGCCAAACTAGTGCGTGAGATGTCCAAACAGGTCGAGCACGACCTCGGGCGACATGCGGTGTTCTCCGGGTACAGAGCCATGAGAGTGCAGGAGTCACCAGGCGCCGTCTTCAAGCGTTGGTGGCTATGGCGGCGCTACCAAACTTGGATAACCGTTGGCATAGGCGTCTACGAAAACGATGATGACGACAGTAAGCACGTTGTTTCTCTGCATTGGAATTTCTCTCCGAAGGCAACGGCAACGCTCCAGAGGTCAACGAGACGTGACGTCATAGCGAGGCGACTGCGAAGCAGCCATTTCTACGTCGAGGATGACCTGAGCTACTTCGAGGCCTTTGTCGATGTCGAGGGAGAACTCCTGAACATGAAGCCTGAGGCGCAAAGGAGGCGGATACTCTCGTTCATCAGCAGTTCGGTCCGCAGATTCCGCGAGAGTGGCGTCACGCGTGTTGTCTGCAGACAGTGAGAAGTCCGTGGAGCACCTTGGAGCGTCTTCGATCGACGCGCTGCTGTACGGACTCTGTGATCTGAACAAACAGGGAATCGAAGTCGTGGAGGAATCATGAGGAAGTGGCCAATCGCTGCCGCAGTCGTGGCAGCCGCGGCCGGGTCAGCCCTCACATGGGCCGTCCTTGCCGGTCCGATGAATGCGCAGCGGAGCCGAGAGACAGCTCTCGCGTCAGCGATGGATAGCACTAGACAGCAGGTCCTAGAGCTGTCGCGACTGGTCGGAGTCCTCCAGGATTCTCTCGCCAGAGAAAGGCAACGCCAGAGAGCGCAGGCCGACTGGGAAGCGCAACTTGCCGAAGAGAGAGCAATCCGGGAGGAGGCGCAGGCCATTCGAGAGGGCATAGAAGCTGAAGGAGGTGGCCCGGCCCGCTGGGAGTTGATGCGGCGGCTCCAGGGCGAAGCCATGGGGAAGTGACAGGCCTTCTTATGCCGCAACGCTAGAGAGTAGAGCGGTGCCACCGATGAGCAACACCACACGCGGTTGTCTGGGCTGCCTCGGCGTCGTCGTCTTGGTAGGCCTGGTCTGCATGATATGCCCACACATCGACCTGAGAAGCAAGAGACCGCCGACCATCGCTGAGGTCGAGGGACCCGACACCGTCTCCGTGGGCAACTCCGTGGTCCTTTTTTGCAGGGCCTCGGGACCGGACGGTGTCTCACTGAATTACTCGTGGAGAGTCGACGGCAAGAACGACAGCCTCATGGCGCTCGTCCTCCGGGGTAAGAAGGGAGTGGATTTCGCAAAGTTCACTCCTGTCACGGTCGCTCATGTCTTGAATGCTCAGCGCGGCGGAAGCGGATGGCCCAATGTGGAGTTCTGGGCTCCGAGCGTTCCCGGAGTCTACACGATTGTTGTCACTGTGCGCGATGACCGAGGCTACGAGGCGCGTTTCGAGAAACACATGACTGTCCTGAAGAAGAGAAGGGGATAACAGATTCCCCTTATTTCCGGGGACACAATAAGAGATTATTGACGCGCGAGGAAATGATGGACAGTAGCCTACTACGGAGCGATGTCAAGGCGCATCAGCGGGCTGCGCCCGCCAATTCAAACGGCAGAATGCAAATGTCAAACTGCAAAATGGCGGACCAGGCGGAGCGAGGCGCACACGGCATTTCAGATTGCAGTTGTAGATTGCAGATCAGCGGGGCGGATGAGACTGCCGACGGCCCATCGCTGAAGGCTTACAGCCCCGGCCGCTGTCGGACAGTGCGCACGTCGGTGGTTCGGAGCGCTGTGTTGACAGGCGGGAGAGTAAAGGTATAATTTATATACCGTAATGGAATTCGAGTACGACCCGCGCAAGAGCCTGACCAACCGGGCCAAGCACGGCATAGACTTCCGTGACGCCCAGCAACTGTGGGATGACCCAGGTTTGATGGAAGTCCCGGCCCGGACTGAAGACGAGCCGCGGTGGTTGCTGGTGGGCCGAACTGGCGAGCAGTGTTGGTCAGCGGTTGTGACCAGACGGGCCAACCGGGTGCGAATTATCTCGGTCCGGCGCGCCCGCAAAGAGGAGATTGCGATTTATGAAGGCTAGGCAGTTTGACCGGAAGTTCGACAAAGGCGAAGATGTCACCGCGCACCTGGATGTGTCGCGCGCACGACGATGCGGGCAGGAACCCAAGCGTGTGAACGTCGACTTTCCGGAATGGATGATTGGCTCGCTGGACAAGGAGGCGAGGCGCCTCGGAGTCACGCGCCAGTCAATCATCAAGATCTGGATTGCCGAACGCCTGTCGCGGAATCCGGCCTGACGTCCGCTTCGAGAGAAGCAGGGACGGCCAGCTAGTACGGAGCGATGTCAAGGCGCGGCATGGGGATAGCTAACGGCAGACGGCTTGCAGCCTACGGCCTCGGTCGCCTATCGTTCTTTCGTACAGCGTTGGTTCGTCTGGGAACGATGAACGATGTACGAATCTGCCGAGCCAACGAGTTGGAGCGGTTAGCCGTGAGCGGACATCGTTGTTGGCGGACTCGTACATCGTTGAGGGCCGGACGTGGGATGCAGACGCTGCTGAAGCCGCATAGCGGCTTGCCCAAGGCCAGAACCCCGCACGCTTGGGCTGACAGCTCACAGCCGACGGCGGAGGGGTTGCGGCGGTCGGCTGACGGCATTTAGGAGGCCGAGAGGCTATGCCCAGGCGCAAGTACACCCATCGAAACTGGCTGCCTGAGGAAGATGAAATCGTTGACCGCCACGCGAGGGCGTTGGCGGATGGAACCTTCAGGGACATCTCTGACGCATCCCGTGGCTGCGCACGGGACATTGAACGACTGTACGAGTCACCTAGACGAGCTGACCCACACCATCCGGTTGCCACACGCGCACGTCCGTTCGACTCCATACGTCACAGGATGATGGTACGGCTGACCGCCCTCGGGCTAACCTGGACCAGCAGGCTGCTGACGCCGTCGGAAGAGCGGGTCGTGAATCGGCACGTGCAGGAAATGGTCCGTGGTCGCCATCGCGATACGCGGAAGGCCGCGGAGGCTTGCGTCCGCGAGCTTTCAGGCGCGTCCAAGGCTGTCGGTCGCGTGGGGCCACTTTCGCTTGCGGTGGTCAAGCGCCGCATCTACGAACGCGCACGTCGGCTCAAACAGCCGTGGGGACGCACACGCTGGAGTGCCCGGGATGCGCAGGTTGCGGAGCGCTACGCACGCGCGGTAGTTCGCGGCTCGTACGTGAACGCAATGCTTGCTGCAAGGGCGTGCCAGAAGGAACTGCGGCGCTTGGACGGCCCGGCCCGTGTTGCCGGGGCCGCAGGGCGTCCACTTTCCGCCGTGAGGCACCGGATCCGTGAACTGGCCCGCGCCATGGGGCGACAGAAGGCCCCTCGTTGGACCCGCCCGGAGCGGCGGGTTGTCGACCGCTACCTCAGAGCACTGTATGCGGGCCGCTTCCGTTACATCCGGCCCGCGGCCGAAGCTTGCGCCAACGACCTGAACCGGCGCTTCGGGCAAGGCGCCGTCCGCGCCGGCTCAAGTGACGGCTCGGCCGGCCGCCACTCCGCCACGGCAGTCTACCACACCATGGTTCACGCCGTGATGCGACTCGGGCTGCCACGGTTCAGAGGCGAAACGACCCCGGCCGAACGGCGGCTGTTCGAGAAGTATGCCCGCGCCGTCTCGCGAGGCGGGTTTTCAGACTGTACCGAGGCTTCTCGCGCGTGCGCTTTGGAGCTTGGGCGACTCAACGCGAGGGCCGGACGCTGCAGCGCACTGGCCGCTGCCAAGCTGGCGGGCCGGTCGCAGCCCGGCATCCTGTCGCAGATCCTCCTTGCGGTTGGCAGGCTCAATCTGCACATTCCCGGGGGGAAGTGGCAGGAGGACGAAAACAGGCTACTGCAACAGTGGCTGAACTGGTACGAACGGCACAGGCGCGTCCGGCGACTTCAACCGCTGCGCACGGCCTCGTCCGGCCTCCAGGAAGAACTGGAGAATCTCGGCAGCCGCCGGACTCGCATGGCGTGCCAACAGCGCCTCCTGGATGAGTATCACCGACATGTCGGGCTGGGCTGAGCGCCTTGTCGCGAAAGAGTGATTCCGGGGCAGTGGATGATTATCGACACGGCGAGGGTCGTTCATCGTGCATCGTTGCTCGGCGGATTCGTACAGCGTCAGGAGTCGTGAGCCGTACGCCGACGGCCCTCCCTGACGCGCTGGCGTACGGGTTGCCTGGGTAGACGGAAAAGGAAATCAGGGTCATTGAAGGTGGGGCGAAATGAGAAATCGAAACGCCGGTAGCGACTCCAAGATTCGGACAGGCGAAGACCCCGGGACGCTTCCTGAGCGGGAAAGCCGGACCTCAGATGCGCTGCGCAAGTTGCTCAATAGGAAGTTCGAGACGGTCGGGTCGGCTGCCGAACAGGAAACCACGGGTGAGTCAGGGCCGGGCCGTAAGATGTCCGAAGTCCTGCTGGCGTTCGTTGATCCCTACCTCTACCTCGCCGGTAACCGGAAGATGCTGGACCGTCTGCTCGCGACGGCCGCGGCGGCCTGGAACGCCAGTTTGCTGCCGGTAGACGAGCGCGAGGGGTTTCTAGACGAAGCCGGCCGGATTATCCTCGCCGAGGCTGGCAAGCAGGCGGCGGATGACTTCCGGCCCATCATGCGCGACCTCATTGCGCGGAAGCAGCGCCTTTTCCCCGGGGACGAACGCGTAGTCGTCGAGTATGAGGTGCGGCGTGTCGGAGGCCGAGACCAGCTTGTCGTGGCATCGGCTCGCGGCGAGGCTCGTGACTCGAAGGATAATCAAGGGGACTGCCATCTATAGCGAAGCGAGGACAAGGCGCGGCATGACAAGATGGTCGAACTGGTGGAGCGGATGCCCGACCCTTCGGCAGGCTCAGAGCAGGTTCTGCACAAGCAGTCGCCCAAGGCCGCAACCTCGCAGAACTCCGAGGACCTTCAACCGAGGACGCAAGGCGTGAAGTTCTGCCTGCAGCCGCTGTCAGCCAGCGGACGCCTCAAGTCCTCGGCTCATTGAATCCCATCCTCCCCGCTAGCTTTGCTCCAGCACTTGCCGGCACACCATCCTACCGTTGACGACAGGATTCCCGCCCGGGCTTGGCGGAGTCGAGAATCTCCCTGGAATCATCCACGCAGGGCCGCGTTCCTTCGCCCTGCGGGTTACTATCAATATCGGCGTTCTTTTGATAACAAGAACGACACGATGAGGCCATGCTATCAGAACATGGTGTCCTCTTGAGTGTAGTGCGGATATTGACCTGAACCACGTCAGGCTATAATATCACTGCGTCGGTGTTGTTGATAATATGGCTCAAGGCTGACGGCATTGACCATGTGACTTGATAGCATGATGCACCAAGAGAGCAGAACAGGCCGGTATGTACCTCTCGCTGGTGGTGGTGCTGGCTTCGTGCCCAGTCCGTTGCCTCCTGACCCGTCGTTTGAGGTAGACGCGGAGATGTGGAGGCTTCTGTCGCAGGCCGACCGGGCTCTTGGCCATCTGGACGGTGCAGCGGAGATTCTGCCTAACCCTGACTTGTTTGTCGCCATGTACGTCCGAAAGGAAGCCGTGCTGTCGAGCCAGATCGAAGGCACCCAGGCCTCGCTTGCCGACCTGCTTGATTACGAGGTCAGGAAGCCTGCGCTCAATGGACATCCGGATGTCGGCGAGGTGGTCAACTACGTGGCCGCCATGAACTTCGGCCGGGAAGAGACGAAGAAGCGACCGTTGTCGCTCGATCTCATCAAGGACCTCCACGCCAGACTGCTGGCTGGAGTCAGGGGCGGCGACCGGTCTCGTGGGGAATTCCGCAAGACCCAGAACTGGCTCGGACCTGAGCGGAGTCGCATCACCGATGCCACGTACGTGCCACCACCTCCTGAGGAAGTCGGCCCGGCGATGGCCGCGCTGGAACGGTTCATCCAGCACCCGGGTGCGTTGCCGCCGCTGCTCAAGACGGCCCTGGCACACGCGCAATTCGAGACCATCCATCCGTTCCTGGACGGCAACGGGAGAATCGGCCGTCTGCTCATCATCCTGCTCTTGAGCGCTGACGGCGTAATCCGGCAGCCGCTCCTGTATCTCTCGTACTTTCTCAAGCGGAATCGTGCGGAGTACTATGACCGGCTTCAGGCGACGCGAAGCCCGGGTGCCTGGGAGGGCTGGCTGAAGTTCTTCATACGCGGCGTCACCGCGACGGCCGAAGAAGCCGCGACCACGGCCCGGCGCGTGGTCAAACTGCGCGAAGAGCACCGTCGCCTGGTGCAGTCGCGACTCGGCCGGCACGCCGCAGAGGGGCTGGCGGTTCTCGACCAGCTCTACTTCAACCCGGTCACCGACGTAAAGTTGGTTGCTGCTACCCTTGGCAAGACCTACCTGTACGCCAACCGGCTTGTGGCTCAACTCGTCGGTCTCGGCCTGCTCAGAGAGGCCACGGGTCAGGTCCGCAACCGGCGGTTCAAGTACGCTGATTACCTGGCGCTCTTCGAGCAGCCGACGGAGCCGGAGTCAGGGAATTGAGCATCCGGCCATTGGCGCGATGAGCGGCGCCGCATCTGGCGCTGGACCTCAAATCCGAGGGACACAGCAGATGAATGCTGGCCCGGTTAGCGTCGTTCATTGCTCGTTGCCATCGGCGGCCCCTGTTGTACCACAATCGTGCAGCATCATCGTTTCCGCGACGTTGTTTCCAATTCCCGTTTCTGTCCCGAGGCCGCCAACTTCGGTCGGGGCACCGCCTCCAACTTCATCCGTGTTCATCAGTGTTCATCCGCGGTTCCATTCGGTTCGGATTTCAGCCGCCGATACACGCCGATTGACGCCGACGGGGACCTTGGGTTCGGGACCGTATCTGCGTTCATCTGCGTTCATCGGCGGTTCCATTCGGTTTGGTTGCGGCCGCCGAGGCCGCGCTGTGTTAGTCAGTGCGCTATCGTCCATATGTTTAGCCTGAAGATTCTCTGCTCCGGAATCCATGTTTATCCGTGTGCATCCGTGGTTTGCACTCCGATGCCGGAAGTCTGCGCCATCTGTGGTTCGTTTTTGACAGTCGCGCCTGCGCCTCTATAATACCCCCTCATGCTAGAAGCAGACGCCAAAGATTTTCCTTCGCGCTACGACCCGAAGCCGGTCGAGGGGAAGTGGTATGAGTTCTGGGAGAAGTCCGGGTTCTTCACCGCCGACGCGAAGTCGGAGAAGCCGAAGTTCTCCATCGTCATCCCGCCGCCGAACATCACCGGCTCACTCCACGTCGGCCACGCCCTGAACAACTCGCTGCAGGATGCGCAGATTCGGTTCAAGAAGCTGCAGGGCTTTGAGACGCTGTGGCTGCCGGGAACGGACCACGCGAGCATCGGCACGCACACCCACATCGACCGGGCGCTCGCCGCCGAAGGTACTGACCGGTTCAAACTGGGCCGCGAGGAATTCCTGAAGCGGGCGTGGGCGTGGAAGGATAAGTACGGGACCCGCATCATCGAGCAGTTGAAACTGCTCGGCTGCGCCTGCGACTGGACGAGAACGCGCTTCACGATGGACGAGATGTGCTCGCGCGCCGTGCGTGAGGCGTTCGTGCGCTACTACGAGGAAGGGCTTATCTACCGGGGCACCCGCATCGTGAACTGGTGCCCGCGCTGCCACACTGCGGTTTCGGACCTCGAAGTGAAGCACCAGGACCAGAACAGCCATTGGTGGTACATACGCTATCCAATAGCGGATGAGAACAGGGATAAAGGGATAGAGGGACAGAGGGATAGAGTGACCGGCACTGGATCCCTTGATCCCTCGATCTCTCGATGCCTCTCCTATGTCGTTGTTGCCACGACGCGGCCGGAGACGATGCTGGGGGATACGGCGGTGGCGGTGAATCCGAAGGATGAGCGGTACCGACACCTAGTCGGGAGGAAGCTGGCGCTGCCGCTGGTCGGCCGCATCATTCCGATTATCGAGGACGAGTTGGTGCTGGCGGAGTTCGGGACCGGGGCGGTGAAGGTCACTCCCGCGCACGACGCCGCCGACTTCGAGATGGGGAAGAAGCACAACCTTGAGTTCATCACGGTCATCAATGAGGACGCGCGGATGACCGACAAGGTGCCGCAGCAGTATCAGGGCCTTTCCCGCGAGGAGTGCCGCAAGCGGGTGGTCGCGGACCTCGAAGCGCAGGGTTTGATGGAGAAGATTGAGCCGTACAAGCTGAGCGCGAGCATCTGCGAGCGGTGCGGGACCACGGTCGAGCCGCTGGTGTCCGAGCAGTGGTTCGTGAAGATGCAGGAACTGGCGAGGCCGGCCATCGAGGTCGTGGAGTCGGGCCGCGTGAAGCTCATCCCTGAGCGCTGGAACAAGGTCTACCTCGACTGGATGTACAACATCCGCGACTGGTGCATCTCGCGGCAGCTCTGGTGGGGACATCGCATCCCGGTCTGGTACTGCGATTGCGGGGAGATTGTCGTCGCGCGAACGGACCCGACCGAGTGCCCGAAGTGTCATTCCAGGAGCTTGAGGCAGGATGAGGACATCCTCGATACGTGGTTCTCGTCCGCGCTCTGGCCGTTCTCGACCATGGGCTGGCCGGAGAAGACCGCGGACCTTGCCAAGTTCTACCCGACCGACTTCCTCTCGACCGCGCCGGACATCATTTTCCTCTGGGTGGCGCGGATGGTGTTCTCCGGGCTGAAGTTCATGGGCGACATTCCGTTCTCGCGCGTCTACTTCCACTCATTCATACTGGTCGAGTCGGGCGAGCGGATGAGCCGGTCCAAGGGCATCGGCATTGACCCGGTGGACATGTTCCAGAAGTACGGCACCGACGCGGTCCGGTTCACCCTGGCTTACCTTGAAAGTCAGTCCCAGAGCTACCGGCTGAGCGAGAAGCGATTCGAGTTCGGCCGGAACTTCACGAACAAAGTGTGGAACGCTTGCCGGTTAGTCGCTCCCGCGATAACCGGCAGTGACCAGGTACCAGTGACCAGTGACCAGTTGCAGGCAGCGGACAATTGGATTGTGAGCAGGTTCAATGCTGCAATCAAGAACACGACCGAAGGGCTGGAGCGGTGCGCGTACTCGCAGGTGGCGGCGGCGTTGTATGACTTCTTCTGGCACGACCTGTGCGACTGGTATCTGGAGTTTGCCAAACTGAGGCTGAAGGCGGACGACGCGGCCTGCCGCTGGACCCTCTATCACGTCCTGCGGGGCACGCTTCAGCTTCTCCATCCGTTCATGCCGTTCATAACCGAAGAGCTGTGGCAGAGGATGGAATTCGGAAAGGATGAATCCGGAAAGGCGGAAGGCGGGAGCTCGACTTCATCCTTCATCCCTCATCCTTCATCCCTGTCCATAATGCTTTCCCGCTGGCCGGAGCCGATTGCGGTTGACGATAGTGGCATCGCCCAGGTCGAGACGATGCGCGAGCTGATTGTCGCGGTCAGGAACATCCGGGCCGAGATGGAAGTGCCGGCCAAGACCGAGGTGCGTTGTATCGTGAACTCGGCCGACGCCGGGCTGATTGACTCCCTGAAGCAGAGCGAAGGACTGATACGGGAACTGGCGATGGTCTCAGCCTTGGAGTTCGGCACGACGCGGCCGGAGAAGTCTTCTATCGCGGTGCTGGCCGGCTGCGAAGTCTACGTACCGCTGGCCGGTGTGGTCGACGTCGAGAAGGAGCTCGACCGGATGAGGAAAGAGATTGCGAACCTGGAGAAGCTGGTGGCCGGCATCGACGCCAAGTTCGCCAACCCCGAGTTTGCGGCCCGCGCCAAACCCGACGTGGTCGAGGCGGAGCGGGGGAGACGAGCCGATTTTGCCGACAAGCTCACACGGCTCAGGGCACAGGTAGAGGCGTGGAGATGAGGACGGCACGAGGTCAGAAGTCAGACATCAGAAATCAGAGGTCTGAACTGCCCGGACTTCTACCTTCTGACTTCGGCTGTTCACTTGTGGCTTCGTGTCTTGGTGGTAGAATCTCGCCGTGAAATCGTTTCTGTCGAGCCTCGGCTGGATACTGT
>Ga0116202_10002725_pt1 | contig 10580 bp, 12 predicted proteins | sample LakKivw325mmetaG_FD_94479 | JGI IMG/M metagenome (GOLD analysis project Ga0116202, IMG submission 94479) | Anoxic lake water microbial communities from Lake Kivu, Rwanda to study Microbial Dark Matter (Phase II) - Lake Kivu water 325m metaG | ecosystem: Environmental > Aquatic > Freshwater >... | reverse complement strand
GTCTCGTTCACCGTTCTCGTCGCCGTTCTCGTGAACCGATCCGGGGTACCTGAGCAGTTACTTTTAATCAACAGTCATTGTTGGCGCCAACGTAAATGAAATTGATCTAGATTCCGCAAGTAGTTGGTAATACACAAGTTGGGCGAGTGGTGAAATTGGCAGACACGCAAGACTTAGGATCTTGTGCCGCAAGGCTTGGGGGTTCAAGTCCCCCCTCGCCCACATCCCTTGAGCAAGCGCTATTTATTGGGTGTTTTTGATGTTTTTGCCGACTCTGCCTGAAAAGCCGACTCGGCGGATAGGAGCGTAAAAAGGCCGGAAAGTACCCCAGAGAATGTCAACAACTTCTCCGGCCATTTCGGGGTGGCTTTTCAGACGTTCGCATTCATGGCCGGAGGCACCTTGCCGGAAATCAGAAAGGGGGTGGCCAGCCTCGACGGCCGGACTCGATCGTGATCCCGCCCAAGTCCCAACCCAAATCCCAACCGCCAAACTGCTCTTGCTTTGCCTGTCCGGCGGCGTACCATGTTGCCCATGGATCACGCCGATACAGCCGCAGCGGTCTTCTCGCAGGGGTTCGCCTGTTCGCAGGCCGTCGTGGTAGCGTACGCTTCCGAAACGGGACTCGACAGGGATACGGCCCTCAAGGTCTCGGCTGGCTTTGGCGGCGGCATGGGCAGGATGGGACACACCTGCGGCGCTGTGACCGGCGCCTACATGGTGATCGGGCTGAAGTTCGGAGCCGTGTCCGGGCAGGATCAGGATGCCAAGCTCAGGACGTACCGGCTGGTCAGGGAGTTCATGGATGGCTTTGCGGGCATTGTCCGCCTTGGATTGCGGCGGGGCATTCCAGGCGGAATGGACGGAGAGGAAGCGGCGGCTGCGCGTGTACCTTGTTGGGGAGGGCAACTTCCAGCCCTACTTGCTGCGCGGCAAGAATGCTGCGTTGCGGTAGAGACGAAGTAGTTCGGCCCCGTTCAGGACGAGTGCATCCCTGGAAGGTCAGTTCGGGCCATCCCACTCCTCGGGGCTAGCCCAAGTTTCGCGGGCCGACCATTATTTTTGCTTCTTTGGCACTCCTCCTGCGCTGGCTGCCAGTGAGTCGCTACGACACGGCGGGAGCATGCGATGAAGAAAGCAGGAAGACCCAAGACCCCGAGTATGACAGCCTCTCCCGCATGACAAATCTGGCAACTGATAAGAAATCGCTTTTCAGAGGGTCCCGACACGCAAAGGCAGCAGTGGATCGCTTCCTGTTTGTCAAGGAACCGTAACGCCCCCCAAGGCGGGCGGGACATCACGATAGTCCCGGGGTGACACGCCGGTCGCCGCGCGGAAACGCCGCGTGAAATAGTTCGAGTCCGGAAATCCGCAACGAGAGGCGATTTCAGTGATGCTTTTCCGGGGTCCCGCAAGGAGCTGTTTCGCCGCGTCGATCCTCAGCCGGTTCAGGTACTGCATCGGCGAGGCCCCGGTCGCGGCCTTGAAAACGCGAAGGAAGGTGTTGACCGACATGTTCGCCTTCGCCGCCAACGCGGGCAGGTCAAGATCATCCGCAAGATGCTCGTCCATGAAAGCGACGATCCGGGCCGTCCGATAGAGACGCTCGTCATCGCCCCCCGGTCGCTCCTCGCGGCAGCGCGAGAGGAAGATCACGAGTTCGGCGAGCAACGCACGCGCCATCTCCGTCCACCCCGGCCGACCGCCCTTGAGTTCCCCATCCATCCGACGGGCAAGCGTCACCGCCCAATTCAACGGCCCTGCGTCGAGCCGCAGGCAGTTGTGGAATTCCGTGGTCGAGCGCAGATACGGCTCCAGCATGAAGAGCGCCTGGTACCCCGGCATCGACTGGAGAACCCCGCGACCTGGCAGGACGTCCGCCGGATCGTACATGACATTGATCAACCCGACACCAACCAACTCCGTAAACCCATGGGTGTGATCCCCCTGCACCACAAAGACATCCCCCGCCGACAGCCGCACCTCCCGGCCGTTCACCACATGGATTCCCGTGCCCTCATAGATCACTACCAGTTCCACAAATTCATGACTGTGCACAGGAAACGACCGCAGCCCCCGGCCCTCGGACACGACTAGACGCGGCCCGTTGTCGCGGGACACGCCGGACAACTTGATTCGCTTGACGACAGACATCGATACTCGCTCCGTTCTCGCGCCTCTTCCCCAGAGAACCCGTGTCACCGCGTCGCGACGTCAGCGAGTCCCTGCGCCTTCGCATATTTCGCCGACAGCTACACAGTATGGTGATAAAATGCTACATTTTGGTGAGAAAGTCAAGGCGCGTTGCGCTCCATTCGCCTAGAGTCATGGGTAATGCGAGACGGATTGCGGGATTTCACTTAACTCATACGAACGCGAGGCGTCATGAATCAGCGAATCGAAAAGAACCAGAAGTTCCTTGAAAACATCTTCCGTAAAGGACCGTTCCAGGGGCACGCCTTCACGGTGTCGACAAGCCACACGCCTATTTCGGAAGTCGGCGATTACACCACCTCCGACCGGCCGGTCAAGGACTGGCTGTCATGGATCGTCGAAGGCTACCTGAAGAACCGCGCATTCAGCGAGGCGGCGGGCGACGATTCCGTGCCGCTGGTCGGATTTAATTCCGGAACCCACATCTATGCGTCGGCTTTCGGGGCGGAAACGCACTACTTCACGGACAGCAACCCGTGCGCGCTGCCCTTCATTCAGACCGCGGCCGAAGCTGACCGGATTCGCGAGCCGGATTTGCACGAATGCCGGACGCTGATGCGGATCTTTGAGATGGCGGACCTGGTCAAGAAAGAACTTGGCCGCGAGACGCTGCTGGGGCCCCCGGATATGCAAAGCGGATTCGACACCGCCTGCCTGGTGTGGAACAAGGAAGACATCTTCTGCTCGATGATGATGGAAGAAGACAAGGCGGCGGTGCACCGTTTCGTCGGCAAATGCGCCAACGTGTTCAAGAAATTCATCGCCGAGTTTTACCGCCGGTATCCGGACGCCAGCCTGGCGCATTGTCCGATGATCTGGGTGCCCCCGGGCATGGGCCCCTGGCTGTCCAATGACGAATGTGGGGCGATCAACGTGGAGATGTTCGAGGATTTCTGCCTGCCGGAGCTGGTGGATCTCTCCCGCACGTTTGGCGGCCTTGGCATGCACTGCTGCGCCGACGCCGAGCATCAGTTCCCCTCGTTCTGCAAGATCCCGAACTTCTATGCGTTCAACCGCGTCGCCGCCAAGCACGGGTACGACCCGATTCTCGAGCATCTCGGCGGGCCGCAGGGACCGGTGCATGTCCTGGCGTGGATCGACGACACCACCATCGAACGGCTGATCAAGACGGCCCCGACCGGCACACGGTTCGTCTTCAACCGCAGTTTTGAAAAACTCGACGAGGCCAAGGCGTGGCTGGAAAAGATGCGCAAGATCAGTCCACGAACCGACTGACACGACCGCCGCGAACCAAGGCAAAATAACGACACTCCTTGGCCGTATCGGCGAAAGCTCGGAGACAGGCCGACCCGCCGTGGCGCAAGAGAGAGATGGGAGACTTCAGGGGAAAATGGTGATCGGTAGTCGGTGATCGGTGAAGCGCTCACCCTGTGCCGCATACGGAGCCGTACGTTCGGTGGTGTGAGAGCTGGGGGAGGGCAACCTCCCCCGGCTACTCGATTCGGCAAGAAGATCATATTATCCTGGAAAGAGCAGATGAACTACGAAACACGCGAAACACGCGAAAACAAGAGGCTGATAAGCAACAACTTGCACTGATTAGTTTCCTCGCAAAACGCAGCACCAAATTGGTGCAGCGTTTTGCGAGGAAAGGCAATGTTGCATCGTGTTGATTCTCAAAACTTTTCGTGACTTTCGTGTGTTTCGTAGTGGCTCTAACTGCTCTATTTAGGATTATGTCTTGCAGGCGGGAGATTGCGGATGTATCTTCATAGTATATACATAAGGAGATATGTAATATGATCACGAAGATTCAGAAATGGGGAAATAGCTTGGCAGTCCGGATCCCTCGGGCTGTTGCGCAGGACACGCATTTGAGTTCCGGCAATTCGGTGGATGTGGCGGTACAGGATGGCCAGATTGTGATTGCTCCGGCAAGACGGCAGCGTTTCCGTCTCGATGAACTGCTTAAAGGAGTCACTGCGCAGAATCGGCATGGTGAGTGTGACTCGGGGGTTGCCGTCGGACAGGAGGCTTGGTAATGGCTGCCTATTGTCCGAAGCGTGGCGACATTGTGTGGCTTTCTTTTACTCCGCAAGCCGGTCATGAGCAGGCTGGCCATAGGCCCGCATTGGTTCTCTCCCCTGAGTCCTACAATCGCAAGGTGGGCCTTGCCTTGTTTTGCCCCATAACCAGCCACGTCAAAGGGTATCCGTTTGAGGTTCGCGTTCCGAAAGGAAGCCAGGTTTCAGGCGTTATCCTGGCTGATCAAGTCAAGAGTCTGGATTGGAAAGCTCGGCGGGCAACCTTTTGCTGTGAACTTCCGGCGGAGTCTGTTCACGATGTCCTCAACAAGCTTGGCACATTGACTGATGAATGAGATTCGGTATTGTCAACCCTGGCGGGTTGCCAAACCGTGAAGGCGAGCGTTGGGCAAGAACGGAGACGACATCACATGCTTGAACCCAAGATACGTCCATACAGACCGAGCGACTCCGAAGGCATCGCCCGTCTCATAGCAGACTACCGAGCCGAACAGCCTGGGTGGGTCGCCGATCGGGAGGCGGTTGTTGCAACGCTCGCTCGGTTCAGTTCTTCCACGCAGGACCGAATCCTTGTCGCTGAACTGAAGGGAAAGGTGACAGGATACGTGGCCTTCCACTTGGTGCCGTTCCCGTTGATCCAGGGAATTGAGGCTTACGTGTCCGACCTGCTTGTCGCCGGCACGATGCGCGGGGGTGGAACCGGCAGCCGTCTCTTGCAGGCCGTCGAGGACGAGGCCCGTGCGCATGGGTGTGTCCGTCTGATGCTCAACAACCACAAGACGGAGTTGTCCTACACCAGGGGATTCTACGGAAAACACGCATTCAGAGAGCGGGTGGACTTCGCGAACTTCATGAAGCCGCTCCGATAACGAATCGCACAATGTCGCCCAACACCCGGCGGAACCGATACGCGCAGGGCCCGGAATGAAAGCCGCCACGGCTTCCGCACCCGCTACAAGGCGATGTTGTGCCAGGGACCGGCTATGGCGGGATCGTTCGAGACCGGCGCCGAGTTGCCGGCGCCGACATCAAGATTGACATCGTTGCGCAGAGTGTTCTGGTAGATGCAGTTGCCGGGGTTGTTGGTGAGCGATATGCCGACGGTATTGTCGTAGAAATGATTCCCGACGATTCGGGATTTCCCGTCTTGGCCCAGTTGGGCCCCCGCCACCCCGGGCCCGGTTGTGTTCCCGATGTTGCAGCCCTCGATCATGCACTGAAAGGTAATCCTGACGCCATAGCCGGTGTTGTAGTTGATCGTACAGTCCCTGATGAGCGTGGCGCTGGCATCGAGGCCGCCCCCGCTGTTCATGCTGATGGTGCAACCAATGATCGTGTTTCTGTTTCCACAACTGATGCCAACCCCGGTATTGTTATAGGAAATGCAATGAACGACCGTGGTGCGTTCGCCGCAGAGAATGCCTGCGCCTTGATTCCATTCCGAGACACTGTCCACGCATAGCCCGATCCCCAGCGTGATGCCGAACTCCCCGTTGTTGCGGGAAAGACACCTGATGACCGAGCCGACGACAACGTCAATACCCCCACCCTTGTTGTCCTGGGCTATGATGTCTTGGCAAAGGCAGCGACGGAGGAAGACCGGCTCAAAATCTTCAAGGATGGACGACGCGATACCTTTACCGCCCCATCCCCGGATGTGGCCGTTCCGAATGATGATGGACTCGTGATCTCCCGAAGGTCGGATGCCGTCCAGCGAATTCGAAGTGACGCCCACCAGCGAGTAGCCGTTCAGGTCCAGCGTTACATTGTCCGCCGCGATGACGATGCCGCTCTTGCCGGCCGCTCCATACACGTTTCCGACCAGGTAGTAACTGCCGGAGTTGGTGATCCGATGGATCGACTCCGCGTCGCCGGGCGCTGTAGTGGCATCCAAGGGGATGCGCGCCTCAACCTGGTCCAGCGTCTTCATCGTCGGTCCCGGCGGGGCGGTCGGATCCAGACTCCCCGCCCATGCCGTGCTGGCTAGAACCACACCGGTCACCGCGACCATGACTGTCACCCATTGGCTTGTCTTCATTGTCTCCTCCGCCCTGTGTTTCGTTTCCAGACCTCCGAACCCTGTCCTCACGCAGCGCCAGCGGAGACCTCGCCAAAGTCCCGAACTCGCATGGAGTCGGGACCAAGGCGGGTCATTTCTTCCCTCCTCATGGCGTCACCTTCACAGTCACGCGGTAGAACGCCCGGCCCGCCGTATTGGTGTCCGGCAGGGTCTGTTCGCCGCCGCCGCCGGGCACGCTCACCTGCCCGGCCACGTTGCTCCAACTGCCGACGGTTAAAGCGTCCCGCCGAGATAGCGTGTAGTACCGCCGCGGCGAGGCCGGGGTGAAGGCCACGTCCGTCTCCGCCGGGGCGTTGGACACCGCCGTGATGTGCAAATAGTCGCCCGCCACCTTCGGGGCGGTGTCCATGACGTATTTCCGCCAGGCCGGGACTCCATCCCCGGCATCGAAGTCTTCAGTCACGTCGTGTCGGTCCAGCCACCAGTTCGGTGTGCCCTGCGGCTGGGTGTCAAACGCCAGCGAGCGCACGCCGTAACGTGGTGTTCGCCTACGGCCCGCCCCCGGCACTGCCCATGACGATCTACCCGATGTTCTCGCCCCAGGCATACCCGGAAAGCCAGCCATTGGTGCCCTCGTAGTAATGGACCGTGACCTCGTAGTTCGTCGGCGCGGCATTCACCCAGCCGACGTTCTCCCCCCACGCATACTTGTTCGTCGGGTCCGTCCCCGTATTGCCGGCCAGCGCTGTTCCCGTCAGCGCCAGCAGCACGACGCCTATCCATCGCCTCACTCGCATAGCATCACTCCCCTTCGTCTGCCGATCAACACGGCCAGCACTCGCACCCGAACACGAGGCAAGTTAAGCACCGGGACGTGATACCGGCAAGGCCATATTTCATGTCCCCACCGGTCAATCCGAGCAATTGAGCCGCCCGACGGCTTACACACACGTGCCTTCCCCCACCCGCCCGTCACCGGTAGCCGCGCTTCCGGGAGGACAACTTCGCCTATGCGCTGTCCTCGGGGATCCGCACCGCCCTCGGTTTCCTCGTGGACTGCGCAACCACCCCGAACGAGCCGATGACCTGCATCGGAGTCAGATCGCTCGTGTCCATCATAACCCCTTTCCTGCCGGCGGGGAAGATTGTAATGTGAAATGCCGCCGGAATAGGAAAGAGCGTTCCACGCCGTGGATCGCTATCCTTTGTGGTCTTATCAAGAAACACAGAGGAAGGAGCACGGCATGGAACAGGTGGATAATAGCAGGAAGGGGAAGCATCTGAACAGGGACGAACGGATCATTATTGAGCGGATGTCCAGAGGGGGGATCCCCCCTCTGGACATCGCGGCGGCCTTGGGGCGGCACCCCCGCACCATTGAACGGGAACTGGTTCGGGGACGGGTCGTCCATAAGGACACCCAATGGCGCGAGATCCATGTGTACAGCAGTGACCGGGGACAGGACGTTCACGACCTCAATGCCACTGCCCGCGGGCCCGATCTGAAGCTGGGGCGCAACCACGAAATGGCCCAGTTCATCCGGTGTCGCATTGTAGACCACGGGGAATCTCCCGATGTTGTTGCCGCCCGTCTGCGTCAGGCCGGCGTGGCGGGGGCGGTCTGTACTCGGACGCTCTACCGCTACATCGATCAGGGCGTGATTCCCGGCGTAAGCAACGAATCGCTATGGGAAAAGCGCCAGCGTGCCAACCGTCCGCCTCGTCGCTCACGCCGCGTCATCAAGCGACTGGCACGCGGAACCAGCATCGATCAACGTCCTCCAGGCGCTGAAACCCGTGAGGAGTTCGGGCATTGGGAGATGGATCTTGTCGCCGGCCCCACCCGGGGATCCGGCGCGGCCTTGCTAACTCTCGTCGAGCGTAAGTACAGGCAGGTCATCATTCGCAAACTGCCCGACAAGACCCAGACCAGTGTCCTGAAGGCCCTCAGGGGAATCGAGAGGTTCTATGGCCCCAAACACTTCCGAAACATCTTCAAATCCATCACGGTGGATAACGGCAGTGAGTTCCTTGACTTCGAGGCTCTCGAAACCTCCTCCCTCTCCTCTCGGTCTCGCACACGGCTCTTCTATGCCCACCCTTATGCCGCCTGGGAGCGCGGGTCTAACGAGAATGCCAACCGAATGATCCGCCGGTTCATCGCCAAGGGTCACGATATCGCCCGCTTCACCAATCAAGCCATCTCGTCCGTCGAAGCCTGGATCAACAACTACCCTCGCAGAATCCTCAGCTTCATGGCCCCTAACGACCTCTTCAACATTGAACTAAGGGCTGCCGCTTGATGATACCCAATGACCACACCCTACGGCATTTGAATTTACAACCTACCCTTTCCTGCCGGCGGAACACTCATCCTTGCCCGGCGCGGGTCGGTGTACTACACTCCCTGCCCTGATTCACAAGCAGCAAGAAGAGGCATCCCATGCAGGCTCTGAAAAAGACTACCTTTCCCGGACCGAAGGGCCCGGTGGTTCTCGTCATCATGGACGGTATCGGCATCGGCCAGCACGAGGAAGGCGATGCCGTCCGCTCCGCCCTCACCCCCACCATGGACTGGCTCAGGGCCAACGCCCTCTGCAGCCAGCTCAAGGCCCACGGCACCGCCGTCGGCCTGCCGAGCGACGAGGATATGGGCAACAGCGAGGTCGGCCACAATGCCATCGGCTGCGGACGCGTCTTCGCCCAGGGCGCGCGCCTCGTGAACGATGCCATCGCCTCGGGCTCCATGTTCCGCGGACGAGTCTGGAAACAACAGATCGCCAACTGCCTCCAGCACGGGTCAACCCTCCACTTCCTCGGCCTGTTCTCCGACGGCAACGTCCACAGCCACATCGCTCACCTCAAGGCCATGCTGCGACAAGCCAGGACGGAGGGCGTCAAGCGCGCCCGCGTGCACATCCTCCTCGACGGCCGCGACGTGGGAGAGACCTCCGCCCTGGAATATGTGGCCCCCTTCGAAACGTTCCTCGCGGAACTGAACGCCGGCGGCCAGGCAGATTACCGCATCGCTTCCGGCGGCGGCCGCATGAATATCACCATGGACCGCTACAACGCCGACTGGAGCATGGTGAAACGCGGGTGGGATACCCACGTCCGCGCCGCCGGCGCCCAGTTCGCCTCCGCCCGCGAAGCCATCGAATCCTTGCGGCGGGACAAGCCCGGCGTGATTGACCAGGACCTTCCTCCCTTCGTTATCGCCGAGCACGGAAAACCCGTGGGCCCTATCACCGACAATGACAGCGTCATCTTCTTCAACTTCCGCGGCGACCGGGCCATCGAGATCACCCGCGCCTTCGAGGACGATGCCCTCACCGAGTTCGACCGCTCGCCACGCCCGAAGGTCGCCTACGCCGGCATGATGCAGTATGACGGCGACCTGAAGCTCCCCAAACACTTCCTCGTGGACCCGCCTGCCATCGCCGATACCATGGGCGAATACCTCGCCACCAGCGGCGTTCGCCAACTGGCCATCAGCGAAACCCAGAAATACGGGCACGTCACCTACTTCTTCAACGGCAACCGTTCGGGCAAGTTCAACGAATCCCTGGAGGACTATGTCGAAATCCCCTCGGATATCATCCCCTTCGAACAACGCCCGTGGATGAAGGGCGCCGAAATCACCGACGCCGTCATCAAGGCCATAACCGCAAACAAGCACCGGTTCATACGCCTGAACTTTCCCAATGGCGACATGGTCGGCCATACGGGGGTCTACCAGGCGACCGAAATCGCGGTCGAAACCGTGGACCTCTGCCTCGGCCGGATCCTGGCCGCCGTCAAGGCCGCGGGCGGAATCCTGGTGGTCTCCGCCGACCACGGCAACGCCGACGACATGTACGAACACGACAAGAAGAGCGGCAAGGTAAAGACGGAGAATGGGCGGCTCAAAGTCAAGACCAGCCACTCCCTCAATCCCGTGCCCGTGTATGTGTATGACCCTGCCGGAACAGCCGGCCTGAAGCTCGCCGCCCATCAGGGGCTCGGGATCAGCAGCCTTGCCGCCACCTGCATTCGACTGCTGGGCTTCGAACCGCCGGCGAACTACGACCCCGGCGTCGTGGAAGTGTCTTCCGCCAAGTCATGACCTCGATGGCAACATCGCCTGTGTTTGCGTGCCTGCGCTGCGGCAACTGCTGCAGGCACCCTGGCGAAGTCCGGCTGCAGGATCACGAAGCGGAAGACATCGCCGCCGCCCTGGGCCTCGATGTCCACACCTTCGCCCACCGCTACACGCGCCTGCGGGATGACCGGCTCGGCCTATCCCTGCTCGAAAACGCCGATGGCTCCTGCATCTTTCTCCATACGATTCACGATTCACC
>Ga0116202_10002724_pt1 | contig 10580 bp, 2 predicted proteins | sample LakKivw325mmetaG_FD_94479 | JGI IMG/M metagenome (GOLD analysis project Ga0116202, IMG submission 94479) | Anoxic lake water microbial communities from Lake Kivu, Rwanda to study Microbial Dark Matter (Phase II) - Lake Kivu water 325m metaG | ecosystem: Environmental > Aquatic > Freshwater >... | reverse complement strand
CTTTTCTGCAGGCAGGGCAAAGAGGCCAAGAGGGACAAGGGTGGCCAGCAGGATGAGATACAGCTTGTTCATCTGATCCTCCCTCTGCCGATCAGTTCAGCGAAGATCTGGCTTAGCCCCACTGCCACGTCGGCTGGTTCCATATAAGAGAGCGGAAATCCCAGCAGCACCACGCTGGCGCCGTTCTGCTGATGGCGATAGCCCACGAATTTGGAGGAATAGAGGTCATATTGCTCCTGGGTGGGTGGGTAAACGGGTGCGTCCACCGCTTTGCAGCCAAAACCATAGAGGAAGTCCAGCCCAGTCTCCGGATTGAAGTAGGTGATGGTGGACAGCCCTTGGCGGGCGTTTACGAGAGCATTAAAGGGGCTGGTGAGGTTGAGCTCGATATCGCTCAGTCCATTGAGGCCGACTGCTTGAACAAAAAAGGAATTGGTGGCCAGGCTGCTGGAGAGAATGCCCCAAGCGGAGGATTGGGCAAGCCCCAGCCGTTCTGAGACGAAATCGCCAGTGTAAAGATTCAGTCCCTCCAGCGAGGTGGCCAGTTTGTTCGTGGAACTGATCACCAGCCGACCCTGATTGCCCAGATAGAATTCCAGGGCGTCCACATTATAGAACAGATTGACCGGGGCGGACGGATTATCGGCAAACCATAGCGCCGCCTTGTAGTTCTGCAGCTGAGTAGAGCGGACGCTGCCATAGGTATTGTAGGCATCCACTTCCACCCAGTCCACCGGCCCATAACCTGTGGGCACAGAGTTCAGATACAAGGTGTTGACCACGGTTTCCGGAGCAAGTGAACTGTTGTGGGGCGTGTCGTCGATCACCAGGATGCCGCTGCGCTGGGACCAGGGTTTGAAGGGAAAGAGATGGATATTTGCCATCGCCGGGGTGGGATCATACACGCCCTGGGAATCCACCGCCCTCACCTCCAGCTGGTGCAAACCGTCAGCAAGCCCGCTCAGGGTCAGGCGGCTGGCTTCCCGGTTGAGGTTGCGCACCCGCAGCCAGGTGGTTCCGTCGGTATCGGTTACCAGAAAGGGGGCGACGAACTGCCCGAGGGCTGGAAAGGGCGCTCCGTTCAGGCGCAGGTCATAGAATTCGATGCTGGAGTAATAACACACCCCCTGCTCGTTCTGCACCATGTTCAGTTCATTGTCGAAGGGGCTGTTGGATATATAAACACCACCGTTCGGAAGGATCATTCCATACTGCCCTTTGTAGCCGAAGTGGAGATAAAACTTGAAATCCGGGGAATTGATCGCCTCCCAGGTGCCGTCGTTATCCCACAGCCGGCGGTTCTTTTTGTTGCCGTGGGCGGGGATCAGCTCCCATCCGTTGAGTTCATACTCGGGGTTGATGCTATAGTGGTATTGTCCCAGGCCACAAAGCTGCTGGGAATAGATATTGGTCACCGGCGCAAAGCTCTCCAAAGCGCGGAAATGAACGCTGTGGGTGTCTGCTTCCTGGATGCCCTGGCGGGTGACCACATACATCTCAAACTGGGTGAAGGTATCGCTAGTATTGGGCGCAAGCTGCGGCGTGGAGCTGGAATTGAGCACCACCCTGCGGAGGTCCGGACTCTCCAGAGAACTATACCAGATGCCACTGGAAACCACCTGCAGATTGGCATCCAGAATATTCAGCCGATACATGAAATGATCGGCATAGAGCCCCTCCACATAGATGTCCCCGATCGTTTCCTGCATCTGGAAGGTGATCCCGCAGCCAGTGTTATCGCCATTGGCGAAGGGAACCGAGATCTGGCTGGAAATGATCCGGCTGCTGCGAAAAGGGGAGGAGTGCTCCGTGATCCTACCCTGCGGAGTTTTCACCCGGACCTCCACCCCGGTCACCAGATTCAGGATACTGCCATCCTGCGAAGTGAGATCAAAATCCAGCCCCGCTGCAGTGGTCCAGAGGCTGCGATGCGCCCCAGGTTCGGATAGCGGAAGCTCCGGATCGGCACCGGCGGACCTGAACCACAGCCATCCTTCTTCATCGCAACAGGTTCCGGGAAGGGGATTGCCGGTATGGGTGCGCACCCGCCAGGAGAACTGGTTCCCCTCCGCCAGCTCTGATATAACCTGGATACCCTGGCGGTAGATATACTCCCCGCCGGGCAGATCGATCTTTTCCTCGCTGAAACTGAGCTGAGCTGCGAGGCTGATCTCCGGTGCCACCGGATTGGAGCGCTCACAGGAGACCAGAGCGATACACATCACCAAAGCTGCTGCCATCAATAGCAGATACCTCATTGGTTACTCCTCTTGATTCTGTTTTTTCTGAACTCTAATCCCACATATATTTCTCAAAAAGTCCTGTCAAGTATAATCTTCATTACCAAGGGTATGATTTGGGAAGGACATCCCGGGATCAACAGCCGTTAATGCGGGATGATCCCATTCTGAGTCCAGGCTGTCCGCTCCCGGGCAGGGAGGGGGGAGAGGGCGGTGCCCGTACCGGAAACCCTTCAGAGAAAGGAAACCCGGAACAGAGCTTTCGGCTCCGTTCCGGGCTTCAAACTCCTGATGCGAGCCAGGAGGGTCAGTTGTTGGCGGTAATGCGGAAGAACCTGCGGTCTTGGGTAGCCGGCAGGATCTGCGCCACGATGCCGTCCCCGGGATCGGGATCGGTGATGTTCTCCAGCAGGACCGTGAATCCCGCGGAGGGGCTCAGGGAGGCATAGATGGTGTAGCTGGTGGCACCGGGCACCTGGTTCCATTGGAGCCTGATCCCGTCCGGATGGGTGGCGATGATCAGGTTCTGAGGCGGTTCCAGGGTTCCCAGGGGCGAGATGGTGATGATCCTGCCCCAGGTGTTGGTGCTGCTCACATAGGGCTGCCAGGCGCCATAGAGGTTGGGATCGCCCATGGTGAGGTTCAAAGCGGTTCCGGTGCTGCCGCTGTATACTCCATTGCGATACCAGGCTGCATTGCCAATATTGGAATTCAGGGTGAGGTAGGTGATGGTCTCGGTGCCGTTGAGCTGCGCATTCTGGTCCTCGGTTCCGTTCAGATAGATTCGGTAGTTGGAAAGAGTGCCGTGATTGGTCAGATTCCCGGCCACATACAAATACAGGTTATAGTCGTCACTGTGGAAGGTGCCATAATTGACCAGGTTGCCGCTCAAATACAGATTTGGGCTATAGTTGGGGCGATTTCGGGCATAGGCATAATTGACCAGGGAGCCGAAATTGCAGCTCCCCTGAAGCAATACCGATCCCTGCAAGGTGAGGTTGCCACCGCTGATGCCATTCAGGTAGGCTCCGTTGGAGAGATTCAGGATGCTGTTTCCGGGGGAGGAGAGATAGGTGGATACGATGTAGCCCCCGTCCAGGCTGAGGCTGTGATCGGTTCCGCCGCTTTGCATCACCAGATTCCGGTTGTTCAGGCTGAGATAGCAATTCACCAGTCTCAGGCCGGAAAGCATTACCACATCCCCGCTGGTGGTGGTTTTGACGATGCTCGGGCAGCGGAAGTCATCGGCGCCGGGAGCCTGGTAGAGCTGTTGGTCGGCGTTGCCGGCGAGGTTGAGCTGGGAGCAGTCCAGATAGCCATAATGGTAGAGATCGCCATACAACTTCAGATACATTGAATAACCTGCATATTTGGTGATGGTACCATAATTGTCCAATCTGCCATAGACATTCAGAGTGGTGTTGTAGCCATTTCCATTGATGATGACGGCATTGTTCACCAGATTGTCAAAATAGACATCGTTTCGTAAGATCACCGTTCCCTCGAAGGTTAGGTCTTTCCCGGACACCCCGCTGCCCAGATAGGCATTGTTGGCCATATACAGGGTGCTGAAATTGTCCGAATCCAGATAGGCATTGTTGATATAGCCACCATACAGGGACAGGTCGTGGCTGGTTCGTCCGCTCTGCATGATCAGGCTTCTGTTGTTCAAGGAAAGAATGCAATTCTTCAACACCAGGTCCGAAAGCATGATCAGATTTCCGGTGCTGGTGGTCTTTTGAATGTAAGAGCAACGGATGGTATCCGCCGTGGCGCCCTGATAGATCTGCTGGTCGGAGCTGCTTCTGAAACTCAGGGTGTGGTTGCTGAGAATGCCATGGTCATAAAGGTCGCTATACAGGTGCATATAGAGATTGTAACCCGGATAGTTCGCGATCGTTCCAGTGCCGCTGTTATACAACTGTCCATTCACAGTAAGGATTGGAGAAACTCCATTCCGGTTCATCAGGGTGCCGTTGTTGGTCAGATTTTCCACCACGACATTCGATTGAACATACACGGTGCCTTCCCAGATGATCTCGTCGAAAGTGCAGTTACCCAAATAGGCGGAATTGCCCATCACCACTTTGGCACCATTTCCACCTACCACCACAGCATTCGACAGATATCCTCCGCTCAGGTTCAGGGTTTTCCCGGTGCGGGTACCGCTGTTCAGGATCAGGGTGGCATTGTTCAGGTCAACATTGGTGTTGGTGAGCCAGAGGTCGGTGTTCAGGATCACCGGGCTGGCGGCATTGCTATCGGTGATGATGCTCACCCCCAGGGTTCCGGTGTTGGTGAGCTGCTGCGCCGAAGCTCCATCGAAATAGAGCTGGTAGATATCGAAGCTGCCACTATTAACCAGATGCCCGGAGCAATGCACATAAAGTAAATATCCCCCATAATTGGTGATGCTGCCCTGATTGGTTAGCAATCCGTTCACATAGACATGCATCGAGGAACCCTGGTTGCGCAGGGTGCCGCTATTGACCAGGTTGTTGGCAACCGTGATCCCAGTGGTCAGGATCACTGTCCCGTCGAAGGTGATGGATTGGAAGCTGCAGTTGGCGATACTACCGCCGGAGGTCATATCCAGTATACTGGTCTCGTCGGATTGGATCGCAGCGCCATTCAGATTGCAGTTATCCAGGTGGAGGTCATATCCCCCGGTCAGGATCAGGCTGCTGTTGTTCAAGGTAAGGTTGACCCCCTGGAAATAGGTATCGCAATCGACGGTCAGCGCTGAACTGTTATCGGTATCGGTTAACAGGCTGCCGTTGAAGCCATGTCCCGCCGGGAAGTGGATCAGTTGGGTTTCGGTTCCGTTCAGGTTCAAGGAATAGTTGCTCCAGGATCCGTTGTTGATCGCATTTCCTGCCACATTGACAGTCAGAAGCCAACCGGGGTTATTCTCGATCGAACCGTTGTTGATGAGGTTGCCTGCCACGCTGAGGATGTTGCTATTGCTATAGTTTCGCAGGATACCGTTGTTGACCAGGTCGCCGCTGACAGTGGTGCTGGTGGCCAGAATAACCGTCCCGGCGGTGGTGATGGACTGGAAGCTGCACAGGGATGCCCTTGAACCGTTGGTCATCGTCAGAACGCTGCTCAGGCTGGATTGGACATTTGCTTCCAACAGATGGCAGTTATCCAGATTCAAGTGAAAGCCCCCGGTCAGGATCAGGGTGCAGTAGTTCAGATCAACATTCGAACCCGCAAAATACAGGTCTGCCGTGGTCGTGAGGGGGGAGGTGGCCACATTATCGATCAGATTGCTGCCAGTGAAGGGATGATCCGCCGGGAAGTGGATGTTCTGGGAGGCAGCACCGTTCAGGTTCAGGAAATAATTGTTCCACACACCGTTGTTCAGAGCGTTTCCCGATAGATTGACCGTAAGCAGATATCCACCCTGGTCCTGGATGACACCATTGTTGGTGAGGTCTCCGGCCACGGCCAGGACGACGCTGTTGCCATAGTTCTGGAGGGTGCCGTTGTTGACCAGGCTGCCGCTGAATCCGGTGTTGCTGCCAAGATTGAGGACGCCGGTATTGGTGATGGACTCAAAGGTGGACAGGGTCACCCGGCTGTTGCTGCTCAGATCCAGATTGCAGTTCAGGTTCGAGATCACATTTGCCCTGGTGAGCAGGGTACCCACCAGATAGAAACTCCAGTCCCCCGGGGTGAGGTGCAGCGTGGAATAATTCAGGTCCATGGTGGTGGCGTGGATATGCAGGTCGTCCTCCACCACATACAAACCGGCGGTAGTGTTCTGATCCACAAAATTCACCCCTGTGAAGGGATGCTCCGCCCCGAAACGGATGTTTTGGGCGTCATCGCCAAGGAAATAGAGATTGTAGCTGCTCCAGGTGCCATAGTTCAGCACATCGTCATAGGCTTTTACCGTGAAGAGAAATCCATAGGCACTGGTGATCGTTCCATAGTTGGCGAAATTGCCATGGATCTCCAGCTCTCTGCTGCCGCTGCCGAAGTTGCGCAAGATGGCATGGTTGGTCACGTTGGTAAGGCTGCAGAACATATCGAAGTCGAGCGCTCCCTGGAGGTCAAGGCCGGAGATGGTCACGCTATAGAGGGTGAACGAACTTCCGTTCAGCGCGGAGCCCGCCATGCCCTGGATCGTGGACTGGTTTAGTTTCATATTGCTGAAATTCAGTGTGCGGGGTAGATTCGCAATGGTATATGCCTTGAAATTGACCAGACCGTTAAAGGTGGGTATATTGGCGAACCAGAGTTGGTCTCCCACATAAATGTCACCCAAAGAAGCGTCGCAGTATAACGAAGAGGAGGCTTTGATCGGATTCGTTTCCGTGCTTTGCAGGGTTCTGTCGTTGCTGCCACTCAGATACAGATAGGTGGGATTGAACAGCCCATCGTTGTAGATGTCTCCGTAGGTGTAAAGCGTGAACATCCATTTGTGGGGAGCCTGCCCCACCTGGCCATGGTTGTGGAAGTAGCCTTGGTGGTGGAGGGTGCCGTTTCCGCCATTGTAGTTGTAGAAATTTCCGTTATTGATCAAATTCTGGCTGGTGTTTCCCGAAGCGAAAAGCTGCGTTCCCTCCGTAATCAGATTTTCCAGATGGCAATTCTGCATATAGACGTTGGACAGGCTGCTCTCGTTGTTGAAATTGAAGATGCTGCTGCCGTTGCCCACAATCTTCAGATTGTCCAGCCGGCAACTGCGGGAAACCAGGTTGTAGGTGGTGCGCCGGGTATCATCGAACAGGCGGATCTCCACCTGATGCCCGTTTCCGGTGATGTAGTGGGTGGATGTGGAACCGGGAGCGTAGTAGAGGTCGCTGGTGGCTTGGATGATATCGATGGTGGTGGCAAGGAAGTGGTGCCCTGGGTTTTCAGTCCCCAGGGCTGGGGACAGGACAAAGTGCGGGTGCCGCTGCCCAACCAGTTGAAGGTCTGGGGCACAAAATGGTAGCCAATGGACAGATTGCCATATAGGTTCACGGTCAGATAATAACTGGCGCTGTTTGACACCCAACCCGTGGTGGCCAGATTGCCATAGACATTAATGGTGCCATGCCCTGCGTTGCCAGCGCGCAACACGGCGTCGCTGCCCACCACAGTCAGATTGTGGCAATTGCTTTCCCCCGCCACATATACAATGCCATAGATATAGACATCGTCGTCGGGACCGGGATAGGTGGTGCTTTGCCAGGTGGCGGGATCATTGAACCAACCTCCTTCGGTGGTGGAATGATACACCAGGGCGGAGAGCCCCGTCCCCAAGGCAAACAAGCATAGGATCAAGAAACAAAATCTTTTCATCTTCACACCTCATATATTTGGTTTTTAAGTTGATCTGACCAGGCTTCTTCCGATCCATGACATAAGGTTATTTCTGGAGCAGGTTCGGATTCCAACCTGTTCGGATAGCGCTTTATTTCCTTATTATCAATTATACATTATCTGTCAAGTATTATCTTTTAATCAAGCATTTTCCATCAATCAGACTGATATCATCCGTATTTGGTATAGCCCATCAAAAATCAAAGACTGCCGATGAAACGTGGCATTGCGACCCCAAAGCATCGAACACGGAGATTTTGCATCTCCGCTACGGCATCATGAGTGGTTGCATTCGCAATACCCGCTGTTTCAAGCGTTCCACACTTCCAGGAACTGACTCTCAAGCTATCCTATGCTGCTCCTGGAGGCATTTCTTGGATACTACCAGGCTCTTGCTTGTTCCATGAAGTAAGAGCAAACTAAACACCGATTTTGAATATACGACCATCTACCCTTTTACATCAGGGCGAAACACCCGTATGGGCTACAATCCGGTAGAAACGATGAGCCAAGGTGTCGGTTTCGGTCCACCAGGTATCGGTAGTCCAGGCGGTCTGATACCAAGGCCCTGCTGGATTTTCAGAGGCCATCACTGAGTAATACCCCGCACCGGAGACAGTGTCCCATTGCAGCCGTGCCTGGCAACCCTGCGGGGTGTCCACCAGCGTGATGCAGAAATTCTGGATGGGTTCCAGGACGGGCACCACGAAGATGTATTCCCCTCCCACGGGGATCGTGTAGGCGGTGTGGATGTGGTTTAGGGCATCATAGTCATAGACCCCGGTGTATTGCATCCAGTTGCCTACCCCGCCCAAGCGGTACCAGAGCTGAAGGTTCTGTTCGAACTCGCGGGGCAGCAGCTCCTGGCTGTGGGTGAAGGTGAGCAGCCCGGTCTGGTCCTGCGAGAGGCCGGTGGGGGTGATCGTCCACATCTCGAGCAGGGCTCCGTCCAGCTCCACGGGGGCGTAATCGTGCAGGTGCGTCACGGCCAGGTTGCTGTAATCGCTCACCATGCCGGCGCCCGGAACCGCCTGCAGGGCGTAATACTGGAGCAGGTCATAGCCGTTGAGGGAGCGTTCGTTCGAGAAGCTGCCGTGATTGACGAAGCTACCCGGGGCGCCGGTGTAATAATCATTCACGGAGGCCATCTGCAGGCTGGCGCCGGGAGCCACGGACAGGCCTCCGCTCCCCTCGATCTGGAACGAGGAAAGGAGATTCGTGCCCACCAGGGTGGGATAGCTGAAGTCCTCCACGATGATGTCGAAGGGCGCGCAGCTGAGCTGGAGGGTGCGCTCGTTATCGCCGTGGATCCTCGCGGTGGCGTTCCATATGCCCTGATTGAGAACATCCCCATGGCAGTTCAGCACCAGGAAGCCGTCCAACCAGCAGGTCAACCTGCCTCCGGGGGCCACCAAGACCGAGGATTCGCAGGTGGCGGTGATGGTGTTGTTCTCGCCGCCCATCAGGTCGCCGTTGACCTGAACCGGGCTATGGAATACCACGAGGTCGTCCCTGATCCACACTCCGTCACAGACGGCGGGGAGGTTAAGCTCCGTGGAATACAGCTGCATGTCCGTAAGGGTGAGGGGCAGGGCGCCATGGCAACACGAGTATTGCAGGATGCCGTGGCCGAGCTCGATGGCATTGGCGAAATTGCTTTCCCCCAGCTCCCAGGAGGCGCCGTGGAGGTGTAGCTGGGTATCGCCCAGCAGCTGCAGCAGGGGCGATTGGTTGAAAAGGCCGGTGTAGAATCCGGCAGCGGGGGTCCAATCCAGCCAGCAGCCGGCTTGGTTCAGAAAGTTCAGCCTGGTGGCATCGATCTCTCCCTCGTTGAGGAGGTTAGTATGGCAATTGATGATCAATCCTCCATCGAGCCCGGGGTCGGTGCTTCCATAATTGACCAGGTCGGCGCAGAAATTCAGTTCCGTGGTCTCGAGTTCGTTTCCATAGAGCTCTCCGTGGTTCTCCACCTCGCCGTGAAAGTACACACCATTATCGAGGACCCTGGTCACCCCGCCAAGCCAGGTTTCGCCGTAAACTTCCAGGTTTTGCAGGCAGCAGTTGTGGAAGCCGCCGTCCCCGGTGGTGATCACGCCGGAGTTCACCGTGGTGTCGGTGTAATCCGAGGTGGTGTGGATGAAGAAGCCGTTAAGGTTCATCGTCCCCGCCAGATTGATGTCCCCTTCCATGAAGGCCATGTCGCTGTCCAGGATGAGGCCGTCGGAGGCATTTACCAGATCCCCGTACTGGATCGCGCCGGCGGCTTGGAAATAGTGATGGGTGGCGTTCTCCGTGAAATAAAGGTCCGTGACAGCGCTGCCGTGATTCTCCCAATTCCCGCCGATCTGGCACTCCATGCTGCCATACCAGTCCCAATGGACCGTCCCGTAGTTGATGAAGTTTTGGCAGATGAGGGTGGCGTGGGAGGCGAAGACGCCCCACAGGGTGCCGTAGTTCGTGATGGACCCATGCCAGATCACGCCAGAGGTGAGGAGGGTGTTCTCCCCGATGAGGGCGATATCCTGCCAGAATTCCGTGGAACCTACGCCGCAATCGCCGATCCCGCCTTGATTCGGCGCCGGATCGGGGAGCAGCGGGAACAAGCAGTCAGCCAGATCGGCCCCGGACAGGTTGTGGCCGTTCAGGATCACGGTGAAACCGTTGAACTCGCTGCGGTCGAGACCGTCATTCAGGTGGATGTCGCTGAGCAGCTTCACCCCCAGCAGCGCGCCTCCGGCATACAAGGTTGAATAAAGCAGCGAGACCGGATCCTGGGTCAGCTCCACGTAGTCCGCCACGTTGGCGCCGGCTCCGGTGATGCCAAAGCTGGTGGTCCTGATCACAGCGTTGTAACCTTGGGTGAGATGCCCGCCCAGGGTGAAGTGGAAATCGGTGTCCTCCGTGGTGAGGATGTAGCCGGAGCAGTTCAGGTCGCCGTAGGCGTGGAAATCGCCGCAGCCGAGCACGGGATCCGAGATCAGCTGCCCGGGGCTGGCTCCGCCCTCGAGGAAGAGGTTGCGG
>Ga0116202_10002722_pt1 | contig 10587 bp, 9 predicted proteins | sample LakKivw325mmetaG_FD_94479 | JGI IMG/M metagenome (GOLD analysis project Ga0116202, IMG submission 94479) | Anoxic lake water microbial communities from Lake Kivu, Rwanda to study Microbial Dark Matter (Phase II) - Lake Kivu water 325m metaG | ecosystem: Environmental > Aquatic > Freshwater >... | reverse complement strand
GATTTTGGACTGCTTCAGCATCATGTCCACCAGGCTCGTCTTGCCATGGTCGACATGGGCGATGATGACAATGTTTCTTAAATCGTCGCGGTATTTCATGCAGAGTAGATATTTTAAGGGATTTCATGCCCCGATAGCTAATTTGATACGTGGTAGTCCTCATTCCCCTGGCGGGAGGGAGTTAGAGAGAGGGGGAAACGAACCTCTCCCTTAGAAAAAGGGAGATTGAGAGGGATTTTCCCGCCGCTCGCCCTGAGCCTGTCGAAGGGTCACCACGAGCGGAACCTTAATTGTCATTCTGAGTCCCGATATAATCGGGGCGAAGAATCTCGGCTCAGCAGCTACTTTCGAGATCCTTCGTCGCTTCACCCCTCAGGATGACACGGAAAGCAACTCCCCCGCGTGCTATAATACGAACCGCTTAATCTAATAAGGAACGGATTGTGAACAGGGCAAAGCTCTTTATCATGGGAATAACATTACTCATAGTCATGGCCAGCATTGCCTGCGGTGCTAAACCAACTGAAGCGCCGCCAACGCAAATACAGGCGCCGACTCCGCCGCCGGTAACAACCGAACCTGAGAAACCGAACTTTACCATGTACACAGACGAATCAGGGCTGTTCAGCATATCCTATCCCGCTGACTGGGAACAGACCACATCGGAAGTGCCTATCGGCCAGAAGGCGCCGGAGGCCATCAACAGGCTTAAATCAGGCCTTCCCATAGAAGAGTTCAGCGTAATTTTCATGGCTGAAGAACCGGGTGATGGCGAATATGCACCCTACGTGAATATCGGGCTTGAGCCTGTTCCGCCGGGGGTATCCACTGCTAACCAGATGGTCGACTCGGACCTGGCGGCGGGCAGAAACAACTTCGCGGATTTCCAGGTGCTGTCAAGAACAAAGGCAACCGTTGACGGCAGGGAAGCTGTAATTTTCGACTGGAAAGCCACGGTCCGTGAGGACAAGTATCCTTTGTATAGCTACCAGATGTACATGTTGACGGACCAGGCAGCCTGGACGGTGACCTGCGGAACTGACCCCGAAATTTACACACAGTGGAAAAATGATTTTGATACCATAGTCAAAAGCCTCCGCATTTCTGATTGACCGGAGGCGAACAGGGATATTATATGTACAGGACAAAAAGTTTTATCGCAGGGATGATATTGATCACATTGCTAGCTGGCATTGGCTGCGGTGCCGGGCCGGCCCAAACGCCGGTATCGACTCCGCCGGAAATTCCAGCCGGCTATACCACCTACACCGACGAATCGCAGCTGTTCAGCATATCCTATCCGGCCGACTGGGACATGCCCATGTCTCAGGTCCCGGGGCTGCAGCAGAAGGCCAGAGAAACCATCAATGACCTGAAAACAGGCGTAGCCATCCAAAATACCAGCGTAATTTTCATCGCCGGGCTGCAGGCTGCGCAGGGATACGAACCGAACATGAACATCGGCGTTGAGCCGGCGCCCATTGGCATAAACACGCATGACCAGATGGTCGAGACTGTATTGGGCGGATTCAAAACGCTGTCATCGGGCTACAAGGAGGTGGGCAGGACGAAGACGACCGTTGACGGCAGGGAGGCCACCATCGTCAGCTGGGAAAGTTCCGTCGCCGGACAGAAAAACCTGCACTTCCTTCAGATGTATACCATGGTGGACAATGTCGTCTGGATTGTGACCTGCACTGCAACTCCCGAAAATTTCCCCAGGTGGGAAAACGATTTCAACACCATCGTCAGAAGTCTCCGCATTTCTACCTAAGCCCCAATATCTATCTGACGCTGTTTTAATTTGGGGAGTTTAAGAGGGGCGCAGCCCCTCTTAGATCAAAACAAGAAACCCTCTCCCTTCAAGGGAGAGGGCAAGGGTGAGGGTGAAAACAAACAAAAATAGAAATTAACTAAAAAACCCCCTTAACCCCTTTTCCTGGGAAGGAAAAGTGCTAAAATATAGGCCTCGGAGGCCTTCCATGTTGTTCGAACTAAGAGTCCGAAACCTCGGCATCATCGAATCACTAGACTGGTCACTGGGCAGCGGCCTGAACATCATCACCGGCGAGACCGGCGCCGGCAAATCGCTGGTCATCGATGCCGTGGAGACGCTGCTGGAAGGCAAGGTGGGCGAGGAGGACATCCGCCACGGCTCCGAGGAAGCCCACGTTGAAGGCGTCTTCGACCTGCCGGAAACCGAGCACTTGGTGCCGCTCCGTGAGCTGCTCGACGAAAAAGGCCTGAAGTCCGAAGAGGACAACCTGGTCATCTCCTGCGAGTCCCGCCGGCACGGTCGCAGCGTCCTCCGCATCAACGGCCACGCCGTCACCAAGGCCGTACTGCACCAGGTCGGCAGCCTCTTAATCGATATCCACGGCCAGTCCCAGCACCTGTCGCTGCTCGATACTAAATACCACCTCGATTTCCTCGATGCCTACGGTCACACGGAGGAGCTTCGCAAAAGCTTCACCGCTAAAGCCGCCGAGCTGCACAAGATGGAATCCGAATTCAAGCAGCTGGCCGAGGCCGAAAAAGACGCCGCCCGCCGGCAGGAGTTCCTGCGCTTCCAGCTCGACGAGATAAAGAAGGCCGAACTGAAGCCCGGCGAGGACGAGGAGCTGGAAAAAGAGCGTACGCTGCTGGCATCGGCTGAGAAATTGAAGGAGATGTCCTTCCAGGCGCATCAGGCCCTGTGCAAAAATGAATCAGCGGGCGGCGGTGCCCCGGCGCTGGACAAATTGAATCAAGCGCTGGCGGTCATGAAGAAAATCGTTGAGCTTGACCCGTCGCTCGGCCCGCAGCTGACCTCGCTGGAGGAGACCGTTTACAAAGTTGAGGAAGCGGCGCGGGAAATAAATGCCTACGGCGGGAAGCTGGAGCATAATCCTGCCCGGCAGGAAGAGGTGGAGGCGCGCTTTGAGGTCATCAAGAACCTCAAACGCAAATACGGGCATACCGTGGCTGACATACTGGGCCACATGGAGAAGACTGAAAAAGAGCTGGAGGGAATCTCCCGCTCTTCGGAGCGGCAGGCCGAGCTGGACAAGCAGCGCACCGGGCTAAAGGCCGATATGGGCAAGATTGCCGAAGAGCTTTCCGCAGCCCGTGGTAAATCGGCGGAGAAGCTGGCTGCCGAGGTCAAGAAGGAGCTCAAGGACCTGAACCTGGAGCTGGTTGAGTTCCAGGTATCACTGATCAGGAATGAAGCCGAGGACGGCATACCGCTGCCTGACGGCAAGACTTACGCCTTCAAGGATGATGGGATTGACGTGGTTGAGTTTATGGCTTCCACCAATCCCGGCGAGCCCATCAAGCCGCTGGTCAAAATCGCCTCCACGGGTGAAATCTCCCGCTTCACGCTGGCTTTGAAATGCGCGCTATCGGAAATTGACAGCATACCCATTCTCATCTTCGACGAGATCGATATCGGCGTTGGCGGCCGCTCCGGCGAAATCATCGGCAAAAAGCTGTGGAGGCTGGCCCGCAACCGCCAGGTAATCTGCGTCACCCATCTTCCCCAGATAGCCGTCTACGCCGATGCCCATTACAACGTGCACAAAGAGGAGTCAGACGGCAGGACCGTTAGTCTGCTTCAGCCGGTTGAAGGCGAGGAGCGCACCAAAGAGATTGCCGTCATGCTCGGCGGCCTTGACTACCCCGAAGCCTCCCTCATCGACGCCCGCACCGCCATGCACCGCGCCGACACCTGGAAGCAGGAGCAGGACAAGGGTTCCTGAAATATAGCAACGGCTGTTCAATATAAAGAATTTTTAAGACCGTCTTTGTCTTTGTGCTGCAGCCGACCCTCAGCCACGTATCTGCAGTGAGGCAAGTCATGGAAATGGATAACAGAGAACTCAGATTTATGAACAGCGCCTTCAGACAGTTCTTCTTGAAGCATTGCGAATTCAGGGTCTTCAAGAAGTTCCTAAAAAATAACAGCATTAATTTGACTCATAAGTCGATATTAGATGCGGGATGTGGTATCGGATACAGCACTGAACTGATTATGCGGGAATTTAAACCGGGGAAGCTGGTGGCATTTGATATCATGCCCGAACAGGTCGCCATGGCCAAACAACGAGGGCTGCCGGCTGATATATTCGTTGCCGACGTCGTAGATACCGGCCTTGCCTCTTCAAGCTTCGATGCGGTATTCGTTTTTGGCATTCTCCATCATGTGCCGGAATGGCGTCAGGCGCTCAAAGAGATAAACAGGGTGCTCAAGCCGCACGGGGTCTTTCTGGATGAGGAGCCGGACAAGAAAACCCTGGATGACGGAGAACGCTATTTGAAACTACTTCATCCCAGGGAGTCCAGATTTGAATGGCCGGAGTTTATCGATGCCCTGGAAAAGGCCAAATTTCGTGTGGTTGAACGGAGGAAGCTGTATTTAAGTCATCTTCAATGTTTCCTGTCCATAAAGTCAGGCTAGCAGCGGGAACGGAGAAATTCCCTGCCGGGTAATACAAAATTCGGACTACAATATCTGATGATGATGCGGGAGGCCGGTTAAAATGAGAATAACGAAAAGAGATACGCTTTTTGAAGGAAAGCACCTGAGGTTTGTAAGGAAAGATGCCGAAACAGGCAAAGGAGATAAAATCGCCTGGGAGACGGTAGAGAGGGTGAACATCCATGGCAGAGGTGCCGTAGTTATTATTGCCGTAACCGGGGACAGGGAATTAATACTGGAAAGGAACTGGCGCGCTCCGTCAGAATCTTACATCATCCAGCTTCCGGCAGGGCTTACTGATATTAAGGGGGAAAGCGAGGAGGAGACAGCGCGGCGGGAGTTGCTGGAAGAAACCGGCTATAAGGCGGACAAGCTTATACCAATTGTTTCGTTACCGTTATCTCCGGACTTAACCTCAACCAGCGCTACTCATTTCTTTGCTCCTCATGTTGAATTTGCGGGCAGGACGGGCGAAGACTTATCTGAAGAAATAGAGCTTTTGAAGGTTCCGCTCAGGGAACTGGATGATTTCTTATTAAGCAGCGCCAGGGCTTCTGAACTGGACCTCAGAGTGCCGGGCATAATCTGGATTCTCGAGCGAATGAAGCTATTATGACATAAGATGCTCGAATATCATCGGTCTGCTTTGAATCTACTTTTCCATCTTATAAAAGAGCAGGAATCAAAGAGAGGCGAACCTCACTATTATAAAAAGCCATTCATCAATATAGGAAGCAGGGAGTTTAAGAGGGGCTGCGCCCCTCTTAGTGACTCCTTTATGAGCACCTGTTCCGGTTCATCAGCCGGCATGTTGACAGGCTGGGCTTCAACAAGCCGGTCAACAAGAAGGTCACGCTGCACGACCCCTGTTCCCTTTCCTGCATACTCGATGACAACGAGTCCCTGCGCACCATATTGAGGGCCATACCCGGCCTGGAACTGGTGGAGATGCGCAGTAACAGGGAGAAGGCCATCTGCTGCGGTGGTGTGGCCAGCCGCAAGCTGCCCGTTGCCCCGGCGATGGTAAAAAGATGTCTGGACGAGGCCGCCGCCACCGGCGCTGAGGTCATGGTGGACGCCTGTCTGGGCTGCCATTTCCAGTTCCTTCCCCAGGAGTACAGGTATCCTTTCAGTATCGAGCACGTGCTCACGCTCGTTGGCCGGGCCATGGACGTTACTTATGAGGACAGGATAAAGAGGTTTTACGGTTACAACGATGCCGGCAAAATCATGGCCGAATGCCGGGAGAACGTTGCTGCAGGCCCCTACGACCCCGGCTTCACCGAGCTCCTGGCCAAGCGCATGTTTGAAAGGAGTGCGAGTTAGGTTTATTATGGGGCTAGTTATAAATAAAAGGGATTGCTCATGCCCGGCTGCCTCGACTATCCCGAAACTTAAATTATGGATGCCCGCATGGCCATACACCGCGCCGACACCTGGAAGCAGGAGCACGACAAAAGTCCTTGAAAGAATAACTATCTCAGACAACAAAAATTTTAGTAAAAACTTGGGCATAATATGACATAACCTATGTGGATATGTAGTTGGGTTTCTGTTAAGAATGTTAGTATAGCTACCCTCTTGACCACCTCCTCTTTTTAATACTACAATGTGGTCAATCCGGCCTTGTCGTAAAACGTTAATTGAATTTAGGGGGGTGGTTGATGCCATTCAATACCAAACTGGCTAATCTTCTTAAAACTGACCCTCGATTTCTAGACGATGAAGGCGAGCTCGTTATTGCCGCCGTACAGGACTGTGCCTGGAAGATTGACCGCGGCCTTGTAAAATTATTGCTATCAGATAAAGAAGTCAAAGCCAAGTTCTTCGAAGAAATTGAAAGCCATTGGATTTTCAATATCAATACTTTCGTTGATTACATTTCGCAAAAAAACTTCCTCAACAACTCATATACACGCTTTCGCAACCGTATTGGATTGACTATCGGCGGTAAATACTTGCGCGAATATGGTGAGGTAGCACTAGCATGGCCCTATAAAGATACTATACTGGAAGGTGGACAGACGAAGGAAGAAGAAAAGCGTAAAGAAATATTTTTTAATGAGGTATTGGCAGAGGACGAAATTAATCGCCTTCTCGACTTAAAAGTTCTAACCAACTTTATACGCTATTCTATTAAAGGCAAACAACCTGTTAGCAACTTCAAGCGCGATGAAAATGGGGTTATCAGGGAAAACCTAATCATTAAAGGCAATAATCTTCTCGCTCTACATACTTTAAAAACCCAATTTTATGGGCAAATTAAATTGATTTACATTGACCCGCCATATAATACAGGAAATGACACCTTTGGATATAACAATAGCTTCAATCATTCGACATGGCTAACATTTATGAAAAATCGTTTGGAAGTTGCCAGGGAACTTCTTAGCAAAAATGGGTCAATAATTATTCAAATCGATGATAATGAGCAGGCATATTTAAAAGTTTTGTGTGACGAGGTTTTTGGTAGGGAAAACTTCATCAATCAAATTGTTTGGTTACGAAGCTCCAGTGGAAAAACAATTTCAAGAAATTTGCCTAACGATGTTGATTATTTGTTGTGGTATGCACGTTCAGAAAACTATACTTTCAATCCTGTCTATAAACCATTATCCAGCGCGACGGTGAAAATGTATAACAAGAATGATAACGATGGAAGGGGGAAATACAGGCTGTTTCCATTACAGAAAACTGGTGGACCTGGTCCGGAAACCACTTATGATTATATTGACAACGGTGGCGTAGTTTGGAAATGTCCACCTAAAGGCTGGAGAATGAAAAAGGAAAAATTAAAGGCCCTAGAGAATGAAGGCCGATTATATATTGATGAAAACATAATTGCTGAAAAAGCTTACTGGAATGAAAGAAAAAATGAGGGTCGTTTAGCAAATAATTTATGGGATGATATCTATAACTTACAAGGTAGTAATGAAGAAGCACTTGGTTTTACTGGACAAAAACCCGAAAAATTAGTTTCTCGTATTATTGAAATGACAACAGCAGAAGGTGAATTAGTCTGTGATTTTCAATTAGGTACTGGTACTACCTGTGCGGTGGCACATAAAATGAAAAGACAATATATTGGTATTGAGCAGCTTACTTACGGTGATACTGATTATTTAATTAGGCTGCAAAAAGTAATAAAAGGCGACAAATCAGGAATTTCTCGAGACATCAACTGGCAAGGTGGTGGCGATTTTATTTACTGTGAACTGATGAAATATAATGAAGCTTTCATGGAGGATATTCAAGCCGCCGCCAGTAATAAAGAATTGCTCAATATCTGGCGGAATATAGCAGAAGGCTCGTTCCTGAACTGGTACGTCAATTCTGAAATACCACAAGAAGCCATCCAAGATTTTGAAGCTATAGGCAGGGAAGAGAAAGGTCTCAAAAAGCAAAAACAATTACTGGTGGAATTACTCGATAAAAACCAATTATATGTGAATCTGACCGAGATCGATGACCTGCAATTCAATGTGAGCAAAGAAGATAAGATATTGAACAGAGCATTTTATGGTGAAATATAATAATGCGTGATCAATTCCTTTATCAGGAGTTAGATGCGTTCTCACGCTTTGGTGGGTTGTCCAAAGATATCCCTGATTCAGTGAAAATAAATCTGAATCCGAAGTATGAATTACGACCTTATCAAATCGAAGCCTTTGCACGCTTTTTCCATTGCCAAAAAAGCGATTTCCCCAAAAAAGCCTATCCGCTTCATTTTCTATTTAATATGGCAACAGGTAGCGGCAAGACGCTCATCATGGCCGGATTGATGTTGTATTTATATGAACAGGGATACAACAAATTCTTATTTTTTGTAAATAACACCAATATAATTGAAAAGACGAAGGATAATTTCCTTAGCCCACTATCATTCAAGTATCTGTTCAATCAGGAAATTTCTATTGATAACCGTCACGTGCACGTCTCGACTGTAGATAACTTTGAAGCAGTCAATCCTAATGATATTAATATCTGTTTCACCACGATTCAAAAACTCCACTCGGATTTGACTACCGAAAAAGAAAATACCTTAACTTTTGAAGATTTTAGAAAGCATAAAGTCGTGCTGATTGCAGATGAAGCTCATCACCTGAACATAAAAACCAAGAACCAAAGGGAGATGTTTGAGAGTTGGGAAAACACGGTGGAGCGAATCTTTAAACAGAATGAAGATAATCTACTGTTGGAATTCACTGCTACGCTAGAATACAACAGCGCTGCCATCGTGGACAAATACCGCAATAAGGTCATCATTCGCTATGACTTGATACAATTCCGCAACGACCGTTTCTCTAAGGATGTTACACTCGTTTATTCAGACTTTGAATTGAATGAACGTATCGTTCAGGCATTGATTTTGAGCCAATACAAGCAGGAAGTGGCAGCAAAACACCGCATCAATCTTAAACCTGTAATCTTGTTAAAAGCCCAGAGAACCATCGAACAATCGAAGGAAAATAAAGCTAACTTTCACCAGATCATTGACGGTCTTACAGTAAATCAAGTCGCCAGGATCCGCAAGTCAAACATTCCTATAGTACAGCGCGCCTTTCGCTTTTTCGATGACAACAACATTAGCTCCGAGCAACTGGTAGAAAGACTGAAGCGTGAATTCCACAGTGATTTTTGTCTCTCGGTCAACGAAGAAGTTGAGAAAGAGCAATACCAAATCATATTAAATACTCTTGAGGATAAAAACAATCGTGTACGGGCAATTTTCGCCGTCCAAAAGCTGAATGAAGGCTGGGATGTATTGAACCTGTTTGATATTGTCCGCTGTTATGAGGCGCGTGATACAGGCAGGCAGAAAGTTGGGTTCCACCACCATCTCTGAGGCTCAGTTAATTGGACGTGGAGCTCGCTATTTCCCCTTTATTTTGCCGGAGAACAATGACCGTTTCCGCCGCAAATTCGATGAAGACATGGAACATGAACTGCGCGTGTTGGAAGAATTACATTATCATAGTATCAACAATTCGCGCTACATCTATGAAATCAGCCAGGCCTTGATTGAAGAAGGCATGATGGATGAACAAGTCATTGAAAAGCGTCTGGCACTCAAGGAGCCTTTCAAGAAAACGCGGTTCTACAAATACGGGTTGATTTATATTAATGAACGACTGAAAAATGACTACCAGAATATCAAGTCATTTATCGACTTAGGCGTGAATAGAAAGAATTACGTTCACATTATTGCCACCGGTCACGGCGGGACGAGTGTAGTGTTGGCAAATGAGCGTCAGCGTGTAGTGACGACAGACGAAAAGCGTAAAGATGTCATGGTGAAAGACTTGGAACGCAACATCGTTCAATCTGCAATTGCACGCAATTCATTCTTTACATTTTCATCCCTGAGTCGATATTTTCCTCATGTCGCATCTATACAGGAATTCGTAACATCTAATAAATACCTTGGAGGACTGGAAATCACGTTTCAGGGCGATCTCTATTCGCTAGAGGAAAACAAGGCTGAAAAACTAAATGCCATGATTGGTTTGCTCGATCGAATTGAAGCAGAAATCCGTCAGCAAATAACTGAATATCAGGGATCAAAGGAGTTCGGGCGTGACGGGGTACGTGAACGCTTTACCGATAAGGTCTTGAAATTCGGCAAAGACAACGAGCGGGGCAAAGATGACGCACAGTTTGAGCATTTTGTGTCCGGCAAAGATTGGTTTGCCTTCAACACAATTTATGGCACAAGTGAAGAGAAAGCCTTTGTACGTATGCTCGATAGACAAATGAATAAGTTGAGTGAATTGTATGAAGAGATTTACCTCGTACGCAATGAAGGGCATTTCAAAATTTACAATTTCTCCGATGGGCAAGCCTTTGAACCTGACTTCGTTCTTTTTCTACAAGATAAAGCTGGCAAATTTCTGACATACCAACTATTTATAGAACCTAAAGGCAAATATCTCAAAGAACACGACCTCTGGAAGCAAACATTCCTGAAAGAAATCACTTCGGAATTTAAAGATAAGATTTTGAAGTTTGAAAATAAATCAAAATATCGCTTAATTGGAGTGCCTTTCTATAATAATGAAGATGAAAACCTATTTAAGGAAAGCCTAGAGTCTGTATTAAAATTAAATTAAACACGGTAAATTCTGCTG
>Ga0116202_10002721_pt1 | contig 10587 bp, 9 predicted proteins | sample LakKivw325mmetaG_FD_94479 | JGI IMG/M metagenome (GOLD analysis project Ga0116202, IMG submission 94479) | Anoxic lake water microbial communities from Lake Kivu, Rwanda to study Microbial Dark Matter (Phase II) - Lake Kivu water 325m metaG | ecosystem: Environmental > Aquatic > Freshwater >... | reverse complement strand
TCCCTACACCATCACAGAGCAACAGCTGATCTCAGCCAGCGCCGACGGCAAAACCTTCCGGGTGCTGCTGATCCGCACCGACGGCGAGCGGGAGATCGATTTCACACTCGATGAGGAGGGAAAACTGATGTCCACCACATTATTCCAGGCAGCGGTGAAACCGGCTTCGCAACAGCAGCCGCGTGACCTGCCCGCCTATGCCGAAGCCAGATTCGAGCTGGTTCAGAACCTGATCTTCCTTCAGGGAGAACTCAATGGCGAAAAGACGGTCTTCCTGCTGGACAGCGGCGCACCGCTGCTGGTTTTGAACAGTAAATATGAAGCCTCCGAAAATACCATCATACTGTCCCAATCCGCGGGAGTGGGCGGCAGCATCGGGGGAGTGGGAACCACACGGGTGCAGAGCTTCTCCTGGGCAGGCGGCTCCTATGCCGATCTGGATGTGATAACCATGGATCTGAGCCATCTTGAGGAAAAAATGGGCAGGAGTTTTGCCGGCCTGATCTCCATGGCGGAACTGGAACCCTTTGAAACGCATATAAATTACAAGAAGAAAACTCTCAAACTATACAGACTGGATGAGCAGGGCAACCATTCCCACAAGCTGCCCAAAGCCAAATCCGTCATCCCCTTCCGCCAGGAAGCCCACATCCCGGTGATCGAAGCCCGGATCGGAAGCTTCAAACTTAATCTGGGCCTGGATACCGGCGCCCAGTCCAACCTGCTGGACCTGGCTTATTACAATGACCTGCTGCCCCTGATCAGCAAGGTCCAGGCCGATGCCGTGCTGGGAGCCGACGCCCGCAGCATGGAAGTGAACACCGGCCTGATCAAAAAGACCCGGGTGGCCTCCAAAAACTATGGCAAAATGAGATATGCCTTTTCCGACCTGAACATCCTCAATCAGGCCTACAACCTGAGCCTGAATGGCTTGTTGGGCCATCCCTTCCTCTCCAAACAACCCTTCAGCCTGAACTATCGCAAACGGGAACTGATCCTCTACTAAATCCATCTGGCTCCCGTTAGCAATACGGAATCATTACGGAGTCATTACGGATTAACTCCGTAATGACTCCGTAATGATTCCGTATTGCTAATGAGGGAAAGGAGGGCTGGCAAGGGGGAATGTATGCCGTTTGAAATGGCTCAATATATTGTATTTCAATCTTTTGTGGGTATATGATCAGAAATTCTCGCTCTGCTGTATTCCTGTCTGATAAAAGTCGACTCTGTTGGGATTGAGGGTGAAGAAAAAGGGGAGAAATAGAACACGGATGACAGGATGACTGGATCAGCAGGATAACTTGCGTAGCAATTGATTATCTGACAGTGGATTCATAGCAAGCTCTGTCTCTCTGTCCCTCTGTTTCAAAAAAAAGGAAACAGCTCATCCCTGCCGGTCAGGCGAGACGCCTGACATTCCTCTTCCACCCAGGCGCAGCTATCTTTTCTCTATTCTCTTTTCTCTTTTCTCTGCCTCTCTGTTCCTCTGTTTTTTAAAAAAGAAAACAGCTCATCCATGCCGGTCAGGCGAGACGCCTGACATTCCTCTTATCCCCCGGCGCAGCTTAGCTTCACGATCCGGTGTATCTCAGTCCTCGTGCCAGATTCCGCCCGCAGGAAATAGATGCCGGCGGGCAGCGGTGCACCGGCTGAATTGCGTCCATCCCAGTCCAACTGACTGGATCGGACAGCCGCAGAGCCATCCAGAGTCCTGACCAGTTCTCCTTTCAGATTATAGACCTTCAGCGAGAGTGAAGAAAGCCTCTCGGCAGGCAGGATGGAAAGCCGGGTGGAAAAGGGATTGGGATAGACCGAACGGATCAATGAAGCAGCCGGAATGGCGGTTTCCTCCCCCACCCCGGTGCCGCTGACCGCGATGCTCACATAGCGGACGCTATTGGCAGGAAGGTTCACGCGCACATAGCAGACGTTGTGTTCCCCGCTGCGGTCGACCTGTTCCAGCACTCCGTTGTAAACAGTATAGCCCCAATTTCCGGCGGGCATCCGGAACTTGAGCAGGGTATTTTCGAAAGCCATGTTCTGGCTGTTGCTCAGGATCGCCAGCAGGCTGTCCGCAGTGGCATTGTTGGCGGGATAATAGTTCACCTGCAGGTTGTTGCCGCTGCTGCCGGCATAGATGGTGGAAAGGGGCTGGAGTTGGGAACCGTTCACGCGGACGATGCGGTAGGCGCGGTTGCCGTTGCAGGTGCTGCGGGTGCCCAGATTGTAGGGATGGGTGTAGATGGAGCCGGTGTTGTAATGCAGGTGCCCCCACAGCGCCATGTCCACTCCCAACTGGCTGAGATCGAGCTGATCGGAGAAGTCGTAATGGTGAAAGAGCACCCGGGTTTTGTCCGGGTGGAGGGTAAGCTGGTTGTTCAGCCAATTGATCTGGCTGTAGATGAAGCTTTGCCCGCCATAAATATTGGAACGCCAGTTGTCATAATTCAGATAGGCTTCCAGACCGATGAAGTGGGTGTTGCCATAGATGAAGCTATAGTCCTGGGTGTGCTGGTTCCAGGTGGTGCTGGGATTGTCCAGCCAGTTCCAGCCGAAATAGCGCCACCAGTTGCGCCGGGCGCTGCCTGCCGGGGGCGGGGTGGAGTTCCAGCCGCCGATATCGTGGTTGCCGCTGGTGAGAAAGACCGGCACTTCAAATTCCGCCAGCACCCGCTGGCTCCAGCCATACCAGTATTGCCCGGCAAAGCCTTCCAGCTCGCCTTCGTTGAGCAGGTCACCGGTGAGAAGGACGAATTCCGGCTGGATCAGGTTGATGTCGTCCATCACGGCGCGAAGGTCGCTAACCGAGGTGGAATCGCTGTCAAAGCCGGCATTGGGGTAATAGACCCGATTGGGCAGATGAGGATCGGTGATATGGGCAAAATAGTAATGGGTCTTGCGGGAGGGCACCAGATGGACGGCGTTTTGGGTGATGTCCCAGATGCCTCCGGAAGCGGTGACCCTGAGGTCATAAAGTTCAAACACCGGCACCTGGGGAATCAGGGCTTGCAGCAACCAACGGTCCGGCGAGGACAGATATTCGCTGCTGAGCAGGGACAGCGGGATGGTCTTGCTGCCATGCAGCAGGTCGGCCTGCCAACCGGTGGTGGAAGGCGGCGCCAGGCAGGTGATGCTGAGGGTTTCGCCTGGAGTGTGGATGGCAGGAACGTTGAGCAGAGGCACCTGGATCACGGTGAGGGTGTCCCCGATGGCGTTGTAAGGGCTCTGGGCAGCCAGAGCGCAGCAGGTCAGCAATAGGAGCAGGAGCAGGGACAGGCGGATTTTCATCAGAGGATCAGATCCTCTCCAGGACTTCACGCACGGTATCGATGGGCAGGGCGAATCCGATGCCGATGTTGCCTCCGCTTTCGGAGAAGATGAAGGTGTTGATGCCGATCACCTCACCCTTGATATTGACCAAGGGGCCGCCCGAATTGCCGGGATTGACCGCTGCGTCGGTCTGGATCATGTTGCGGTAGGTGCGTCCGTCCCGGCGGGGCGCAAAGCTGCGTCCCACGGCGGAGATCACACCCACGGACACGCTGGGTTTGGAATCGTTCATCAGAAAGCCATAGGGGTTGCCCAGGGCGATCGCCCATTCCCCGATGATCAGGTTTTTGGAATTGCCGAAATTGGCGGCCGGCAGATTGTTGCCCTCGATCTTGAGCTTGGCGATGTCGTGCTGGTCATCGGCTCCGATCACCCGGGCGCTGAATTCCCGCTTGTCCGGCAACACGATGGTGATCTCGGTGGCGCCGCTGACCACATGGGCATTGGTAACGATGAAGCCGCGTTTGTCATAGATCACTCCGGAGCCGATGCTCTGCACCTGGCGTTCCATGGGAAAGAAATCGAAGAAATCGAAGAAACCGAAGCTGCGGCTGCCGCGCACCAGCTCGGTCTTGGTAACGTTCACGCTCACCACCGCGGGTTCCACCGCTTCCACGGCTGTGGTGATGGTGGTTTCGCGGGAGGCGGCTTCGGCACGGCTGGCCACTTCCCGTTTGGTATCGGGCTGGGGCAGGATGTTTTTCTGGTTCAGCAGGACCAGCGTGATCCCGGCATTCAGGATCAGCACCGCCAGAACAAGGATCAGTATGGAACCGGGTTTCATGGCTGGATCACCTCATTTGAACTTGTTGATGGCAAATTCGATGCTGGCGGTGGTAACGGTGGTCTCGAAACAAGGACCCTTGGGACGCTCGTTGAGCACGGCATAGACCGGAAATCTCCAGCCGTCGCGCACTCCATCCACCAGATCGCGGTGGCAGGCAACCGCCACCACCACATCGGGACGCTTCTCCAGAATGATCTTGCGCGCCAGGGAACCACCGGTGGCAACCGCCGCCTCCACCTGATGGCTGGTGATGATCTGCTTGATGCGGGCGATGTCGCAACCGCCGCATTCCTCGCAGTTGATGATATCCGAGACGATGCGGATGGGGCAGTCGTTCTTCTGCAGACAGTGGGGCAGCATCACCAGGATATTGGAATTGCGGACATCCCTCTGATCGGTGAGCACGGTTTCGTTGTTGAAATTGAGGAAGGATTCGATCAGGGTCTGCTTGTTCGTAAAAGTAATATAGGCCAGGGCTTTGGCCATGATGTAAAACCAGTGGAGTTGCATCCATTTGGAGAGGCGCTGCAGCCAGTGGGTTTTGATCCTGACGTGGGTGGAGCGCAGGGTGATGATCCACAGCAGCATCATGTAGAGCAGCAGCGCGAACAGCAGTCCGAAGATGATCTTATCGAGCGTGGTCAGCCCCGGTTTCTGGTAGGCCAGCCGCAGAAAGATGAAATAGACGGCGCTGAGAAAGATCAGGGAGATGCTCACATAGGCGGGAAATTTGATAACGGAGAGATATTGGTTTTTCATGATGATTCTCCTGAATTGGGAAGGGAAAAAGCGGGCTCGCGGGAGCTGAACAGCTCTCCGGGCTGAAGCCTGGCACCCAATTGATAGGCCCAGGCGTCCATGATCCTTTTGCCGGCGGGTTGGACGCTGCGGATGAGCAGCTGGCGGTCCTGGCAATTGACGCTGAAGCCGGTGTTCCGGATGATCTCTGTGATGCTGCCGGGAAGACCATTGGCAGGCTCCGGAAGTGTTTCCGCCTCCAGAATCTTCAGACTTTGCTCCCCCCGCCAGGTGAAGGCTCCAGGCTCAAGCGAGAACGCCCTGATCCGGTTCAGGACTGCCAACGCCGGTTGGTTCCAGTCTATCTGCAGATCGCTTTTGAGCAGCTTAGAGGTATAACTGGCCTGGCTGTGGTCCTGTTGCTGTACCGGCGGTTCGCCGGATCGGTATCGCTCCAGCAGGCGGAGCAGCAGATCAGCCGCCAGTTCGGACAGTCTGGACTGCAGCGAGCTGAAGTTGTCCTCCGGCAGGATGGGCAGTTTCTGTTGAATCAGGATGGGGCCGGCATCGAGGCGGGAAGTAAGTTTGAAGATGGTTACCCCGGTGAGGCTGTCCCCTTTGAGCAGTGCGGCCGTAATGGGGGACGCTCCACGATAAAGCGGCAGCAGCGAAGGATGTAGGTTGATGGCGCCGAAGCGGGCAGATTTCCGCAACTCCTTGCCCAGCATGCCACCATAGGAGGCGGTGATCAGCAGGTCGGGCTGGAGTTTTGAGATTCGCGCCAGGCTGTCCGCAGCGTTGATCTGCTCCGGCTGCCAGAGCGGAAGCTGCCTTGAAGCGGCAAATTCCGCCACGGCGCAGGGACGGGGCTTCAGCCTGCGTCCGGCGGGACGATCGGGCTGCGTAACCACCAGCAGCGGCGGATCATGCTCCAACAACCGCTGCAGCGCGGGCAGGCCAAATTCGGAGCTGCCGATGAAGATCAGCCTCATAGCTCGTGAGGATCGGGACGGAAGATATCCGCGCGGATGTTCACGCCGTCCACGGTGGTCTGTTCCAGTTCCTTGAGCCGGCGTTTCAGCTTCAGCTTGGCCAGGGCGCTGATCCTGTCTGTGAAAAGCACCCCTTCCAGATGGTCATATTCGTGCTGGAACACGATGGCGGAATAGCCGGTCAATTCCTCGCTTATCCGGTTTCCCTGCGGATCGGTGAAGGAAACTCGGATGGTGGAGGGGCGGATCACCCGGGCATAGATGCCTGGGATGCTGATGCAGCCTTCTTCAAAGACGTTTTCACCGCTGCTGCTTTCGATCACCGGATTGATGATCACCCGCGGCTGGCGGTGTTTTTCCTCATCGCTCCAGCCGGGATCGATCACGAAGATGCGCTTGCCCACCCCCACCTGGGGCGCCGCCAGGCCCACACCGTCGCGTTCATACATGGTGTGCACCAGGTCCTGCAGGAAGTCCGGCAGCCCGGGTTCCTCCAGATCAACCGGCGCAGCTTTCTGGCGCAGGATGCTGTCGCCATAGATGCGGACGGGCAACAGTTCAGGCTTTCGCTTCATCGCCCCGGTCGGCGGTTTTCAGGATGGTGGCGATGGCACCACGCTGAAAATCCACTCTGATCTTGTTGGTATCGTCGATCTCCACCACCACTATCTCCTTGTCCGGCTTGATGGATACGATGCGTCCATAGATCCCGGAAGTGGTGATCACCTTGTCATTCACCTGCAGGCTGTCCAGCATCTTCTGCAGTTCCTTTTGTTTCTTTTGCTGCGGGCGGATCATCAGGAAATAGAGGATGAAGAACATCCCCCCGATCAGCAGCAGCGAGGTGGGGTTGAAGCCACCCTGGGGTTGCGTGCCCTGTTGGGCTCCTTCCAATAGTGTAAACAGCATTTATTTACTCCTTATTATAGTCCTAATTTATTGTCCAAAGAATCTTGGTACGATCAGTAGCAGGATGCGGATGACGATGTTGGCAAAGACGCCGGCAATAAGGTCATCCACGGTTACGCCCCAGCCGCCGGGCAGGCGCTGGGAAATATTGATAGGCCAGGGTTTGGCGATGTCGAACACTCGAAACAGCACCAAAGCATAGAGGCCCACCATCAGGGTCTGGGGTAGCAGTAGCACGGCGAAATAGTAGCCTGCCGCCTCGTCGATCACGATCTGGGGTGCGTCCCTGCCCAGAACTTTCTCCGCTTTTCCGCTTAGTATAATGGAAACCAAGGTGAGCACCAGCACACCCAGGGAAAACCAAAGCTGGTTCAGCCCCATGAACAGGCTTTCCGGCAACAGCAGATAACCGATGAAGGCAACGATGCTGCCCATGGTGCCGGGGGCGAAGGGGATGAAACCCGCTCCGCAGACCGAGGCCAGAAAGGTGATGGGGGTGAGGCGCTTAGATGTCATTGGATCATGATCTGCACATAGGCTTCTTTGACCAAATCGTCGATCCACTGCTCATAGGCTTCCATCTGTTTGATGCGATAGAGGTATTCGCCCACGCGGTCTTTCACCTCGTCATAGGCGTATACCCGCTGGGGAATCTCATTAACGCGCACAAACAGGTAGAGCATGCCCTCATGCTCCAGCACCGGGGTGATCTGGCCCACCGGGGTGGAAAGGATCTGGGTGGCAAAGAGCTCCGGTATCTCATCGGCGGCAAATTCACCGATGATCCCGCCATTCTCGGAAGCTTCGGGATCGCTGGAGTACTCCGCTGCCAGTTCGGCAAAGCTCTTCTGCCCGCTGAGATAAAGTTCACGGGCTTGTTCCAACTGTCGGCGTGCCTGCAGGCTGTCCCCCTGGTCCGGAGCCACGATCTTCAGGATATGGCTGGCGCGGATCTCGTTGGAACGCTTCTCCATCACCTTGATCAAATGATAGCCATACTGGGTCTTCACGATGTCGCTGACCTCGCCCACAGAGAGATTGAAGGCGGCATCCTCGAATTCCTTCACCATCATGCCCCGGCTGAAGAAGTTCAGATCCCCGCCCCGGCTGGCACTGGGGCAATCGCTCAGTTCCCGGGCCAGGGCGGCAAAATCCTCGCCCCGGTTCAGACGGTCTCGTATGGCCCTGATCTCCTCCAGCTTGGCGTTTTGGGTGGCTTTGCCGGCGCTGATCTCAGCCATGATCATGCCCAGTTCCCAAGTGATGGGTTTCACCGCCAGGGAATCCTTGCTGGCTTCATAGAACTGGCGCATCTCCGCTTCGGTGATCACCGCCTTGGAGGAGACAAAACGCTCCACCAGCCTTTCAGTCATGGCGTTTTCAGTGAGCTTGCTGATGTAGAAATCCAGCAGATCGCTCTGGGTGAGTTTCATCTGGCGCAGTTCTGCGTTGAAAGCCGCCTCGGAAGGATACTCGGCCTTCACCTGGCGCAGGTAGCGCTCGGCATAGGACTTGATCCTGGCTTCATCCACCTTGATGTTCAGCTCTTTCGCCTTCTGGTAGATCACCTTCTGTTCGATCATCTGTTGCAGCACCAGGGTGGGCGTCATTCCTTCCGGCAGCGTGCCGGTGCTCCGCATCTGCAGCATCTGTTTCTGCACGTCGCTCATCAGGATGATGTCCGATCCCACCTTGGCCACGATGCGGTCAACCAGTTCGGCGGACAGGCTGAGCAGGCAGAAGGCGAGCAGCAGCGCAATAGTCAGTCGTTTCATCTATGGTTCCTCTTTGTTTTTCTCTTTTACGCTAAAGAAATAAATCTATCCTGGCTTTTCATCCCCATCGCCAGGCAGGATGCCTGGGTTCCTCATCCAATGTTCAGCTTATCTTTTCTCTTTCTCCTTCCTCTTCATCCCCATCGCCAGGCAGGATGCCTGGGTTCCTCATCCAATGCTCAGCTTATCTTTTCTCTTATCTCTTTTCTCTTTTCTCTCTTCTCTTCTCTTTTCTCTTCATCCCCGCCAGGCAGGATGCCTGGGTTCCTCATCCCCGGCGCAGCATTCACCATTAACCACTAACCATTAACCCTTCACTACTCACCACTCACTAATAGTAATAGACCTTATCCGTCTTCATCTTCAGCTCCCGCACCAATTCCTCATACACCTGTTTCCGCCGTTCCCGCAGCAGGATGGTTCTGATCTCCGCCCGGTATTCCTCGAAATTGGCTTCCTGGCTGCCTTCCCGCTGTTCGGTCCAGCGCAGGATATAGAAACCGTCATTGGCGGCAAGCAGGCCGGGCTCGTTCTGTTTCAGGTCCCGGGCGGCTTTCCAGAATAGGGAATCGGCACCGCCGGAGGCAACGAAGCCCAGGTTGCCCAGGTTTTCCCGCAGGTTTTCCTGGGAGTGGTTCAGCACCGCCTCGCTGAAGTTATAGCCGTCTTTGATCCGTTTGAGCAGAATCTCGGCGCTGTTTTTTTCCCGCAGGAAGATGCGTTGCACATGATATTCCATCAGCCGGGTTTGAAAATCCGCCTGGTGGACACGGTAGTAATTGAAGAGCTGGTCTTCACTGATGGTGATGTTGGCCAGCCTCTGGGCAATCAGGGCATTGGCCTTCACCTTTTTCACCGCATAATCCATACGCTGCCGGATCGCTTGTTCCTCATTCAATTTCAGGCGATCGGCTTCCTGAGCCAGCAGGGTCACATTCACCCAGTCCTCGATCTCGCGTTTCCTTTGCTCGCTGGAGAGCCGGTTCCATTGCTCCTCGCTGAAGGTGGAGCGAAAGGCTTCCAGGGTGAGTACATCGTCGTTCACCTGCGCCAGCGGGGTGCCTGGCTCCTGCTTCACCTTGCAGGCAAAAAGGAGGGCAAGGCAAAGCAAAAACGGGATCAACCGGCGACTTGGGATCATAGATAGGGTGGGGTGTAGGTAACTCTCAGTTTGGGTTTCCTACCTGCCGGGGCATCGCTGAAATGCCACAGCTCCAGTTCACCGAAATTGAGCAGTTCATGCAGGGAACGGATCACCACGCCGAAGTTCTGCCGGTCTCCGGAGGTCCAAGCCTGCACGATGGGCGTGATATTCACCACCAGGCTGTCACCCCGGATAAAGGACTGGGTGATCAATCCGGTGGAGGTCTGGGCGTCCGTGATCTCCACAAGGTTTGCTATATCCAGGGAATCATTCATCCGGTCACCCCGCAGGCTGTATTGGAGTGAGCTGCCATAATAGGGATTTTCCTTCACAAAGAGCACCAGCTCGGCATGGTTGATGGTGGCGCGTCTGTATTGCTGAGGATCGAGCTGGTTCCCCTGGTTGTCTTGGAACAGGGTGCTGTCCAAAGCGAAATTCACATAGATGCGCGAGGGCTGGAAATTGCTGATGACCCAGCGGTCGGGCAGAAGCGGTGCCAGATCGGCATCCAGGCGATAGCTGTCCCGGGTGGCGCGTGATTTGAATTCCCGGTCCTCGGTCTCCGCGGTATCGGAATCCAAGCGATATTTGAAACGCAGTTGCGGTCCGCGCCCGGTTTCGGCAGCCCGGATCTCCACATAGGAAGCAGCTCCGGTCTTCACCACCAGGCTCAGCCCCAGGGTGTCCGCCTCCGATCTCCAATCCTCGATCTCATTGGTTGGGATGGGGATATTGATCTCGGTTCCGGAGCTTGAGATGGTATCCGGAATGGTGAATTCCTGCAGCGTGATCAACCGCATGGCAGCATCCTGCACCAGCGAGGTGATGTCTGCAGCCCAGCTCTGGTCCAGCTTATAGACACTCAGATTCACCGGATAGCGGATCAGGGGAGAGCGTTTCACCAGGGTT
>Ga0116202_10002718_pt1 | contig 10593 bp, 7 predicted proteins | sample LakKivw325mmetaG_FD_94479 | JGI IMG/M metagenome (GOLD analysis project Ga0116202, IMG submission 94479) | Anoxic lake water microbial communities from Lake Kivu, Rwanda to study Microbial Dark Matter (Phase II) - Lake Kivu water 325m metaG | ecosystem: Environmental > Aquatic > Freshwater >... | reverse complement strand
TACTCGGAGTAGACGAGCACATTGGCGTTGGGCTCGCTCGCGCGTATCGCGCGCAGCTCGTCGAGAACCGCGCGCAACTTCGGGTCCTCGGGCTGTGCGGCCTCGGCCAGCTCGACCAGCGCATCGAGGGCGTCGCGGGTCGTCGCCACCCGTCTGCCGCGGTCGCGTTCCCGGCGATGCGTTCTGCGGATCTCCTCGAGGCGCTCGGCTATGCCCGGGAGATCTGTCGCGGCCAGCTCGGCGGCCATGTCCTCGGCCTCGAGCGCCGCCCGGTCCTGTTCCTCCTCGAAGGACAGCGCGCCGTATCGCTCGAGGCGACGCTGGTACTCGCGCAGCGTGCGCAGGCGTTGTCGTCGTGTTTCGACCTCGGCCTGGCGAGTCGTCACCAGCTCGATGTAGCGATCGCGGATGACGCCCAGCGTGTTCCGGCAGGCCGCAACGCTCGAGACAGAGCGCTTCAGAAGGGACACGAAGGCGAGAACCTCGCCGAATCGTCTCTGGCGCACCGCTTGCCGCAGGCGCGGGGCGACCGCGGCAACGAGCGCCTGCTGGAAGGCCGAGAAGGCGGGATGCCGCGCCGCGTCGAACACGACCGCGCGGGGTGTGACCGCACGCGTCTTGAAGAGCGGTTCCCCGGTTTGTGGGTCCTTGACGTGCTGCTTGAGCCGGCGCACGACATGCTGGCGGTATTGCTCCCCCCGGAGCACCCCGCGGCCGTCGATCAGGCTCGGGTCGAGCAATTCGACGACCGAGGCGAAGTGCGCGTCGTAGCCGTCGTGCGGCGTGGCGGTGAGCAGCAAGAGCCCGTCGGCCTGGCGCGCCAGAACCTCGGCGAGGCGTCGACGCCGGGAGTCCTCCCAGTCGCCTGCCGATCCGAGACGCACGCAGTGATGTGCTTCATCGATGATCACCAGGTCCCACACTGTGCGTTCGAGAAGCTGGAGCACCTTCTCCTGCTTGGCGAAGTCGACGGAGGTCAGGCAGTACGAGACGTGGTCGAAGGGGTTGGCCCCGAGCACGAGCGAGCGCTGCACTTCCTGAAGGTCACCGGCGCTGCGGATGGGATCGAAGCGAAGGCCGAAGCGCTCGCGCATCTCTCGTTGCCATTGCTCGAGGAGCGGCCCCGCCGGGGACACGATGAGGATACGATGGGCCCGGCGCCGCGCGATGAGCTCGGCCATCACCAGGCCGGCTTCCACCGTCTTGCCGAGGCCGACACCGTCGGCCAAGAGCAGACGCGGCCTGCTCATCCGCAGCGCCCGCATGACGGGTACGAGCTGGTACGGCGCGATATCGAGGCGACCCGGTTGGACCGCCAGCAGGGCCGAAGGTCCGAGGGCCTGCTCGAGCAAGAAGGCGTCGTGGTAGAGCCGCCACTGGCGGAGCCGACCCGCGCGGGCGGGATCGAAGTCGACCGCAACGGGCAAGACGGGCTCGAACGGATGCAGCAGGTCGATCTCCATGCCCTGGAGGTCGCCCTGCAGGCACCTCAGACGCAGCCGGCTCTGCTCGCCGGCAGTCTCGGCGTGCACGACCTCCCACGGCAGGCCGCGGGCCTCGACTTGGGTGCCGGGGAGGAGCGTGACCATCGCTCTCGCCTCCCTATTGGCGGGGTGGGGGCAGCGAATTCGTCCGCGCCACCGGTCCGCCCCCGCGCGTTCGCTCCGAACAGCCAGGGCTCCCGGTCTGGAGTCGGACGGCCGAGACGGAAGAGTGCCGCGCCGACCCACTCGTCCCGTCAGGTAACGCCGTATGGTCAAGCGGTCTGCCCCGCTCCATCACTGGTTGCACGCGCGAGGGGTGCACGCACGAGGTCTTCTCGCGGAGCTGCCGGTCTCGGATTCGCGAGCAGGACTGGGGCACCTGGCGTAGGGCAGACTCGGTGACCGGGTCCTGGCCGCGGAGAGCCTCAGTGGACAGGACCTCCTTCTTGACGTCTGGCAGAGGAGGGAGAAACAGAGGAGTTGGGTGATACGGGCCCGGCTCGAGCCGAGACGGCGGGCTGAAGTGGCCTGGGACTCTACCTCGCTGCTGCCGATCATGCGCTGCATCCAGTGAGCGAGCGCCAGCGTCTGGGCCACACGCCGTGGACGCCTGGATTCCCGGTCTGGAGGGGCAGGCCCGTCGCCCGTGAAGACCCTGGCGCGAGCGGGCTGCACGCCAACGAGACAACCGCTGAGTACGCGCTGACCGCGCTCGGCAGCGTCTATAGTGAGTTCAGCAGCCTGGGTCAAGGGCGGGAGTCGTGGTGTCGGCCCGCCTGCGGGCTGCGCAGTGGATGCCTTGACAGCTTGTGACGTGATGTCTGGATTCACCGTCCCGCACGGCGCAGTGGACGACCCCGTGGCGAGCAGTGGCCGGTCCATGAGCCGGCCGACAGAACCCGACCGTTGAGGCAGACATGCGCACGACCGTCACCCTGGATGCCGACGTCGAGGAGCGCCTCAGAGAGGCCATGCGACAGCAGGGCAAGGGATTCAAGGAGACGCTGAACGATGCTCTGCGACGTGGCCTGGGAGCGAGCAGCCGTCACAGGAGCGGTCAGCGCTTCGTGGTGGAGGCGCGGCGGCTCGGGCTGCGGGCCGGGCTCGATCCGGTGCACCTGCGGGACCTCGACGACGAGCTGGAGATCCAGGAGTTCCTGCGCAAGACAGCACGCCTGGGCGAGCGCCACGGATGATCATCCCGGACGCCAGTATCACGGCGTGGTTGGCGACGGCCACTATGGAGCTGCTGACCGTGTCTCGCGCCGACACCGATTTCGCCCGCTTCCCTGGTGGACGCTGGACCAACCCGCTGCTCTGAGAGCGCACCGACGCACATGAACCGCTGCGGGTCGAAACGCCCCGGTTTCTCCGGATATTGGTCGGTGTGAGTCAGGATACCTCTTGTGGGGGCCTGCTGGGCGGCGCAGTAGCGCCGTTTGACCAGGGTCTCTGGATCAGCACAATCTAGGCTGACGCAGCATATGCCTTGTTGCCTGCCGCGTGCGGCCGGAGGGTGGTCGGCGCTGCAGGGCTCGCCGGCTGTCTACTCGGTCTGGCCAGGCGTGGGCAGGGTTCATGAGGCCGCCCCGACTGCGAACCATTGAGGCGGTCGGGAGGGCCCGGAGAGGCGGGCAGCGTGGACGTTTCCAGCGGGGGGTCAGCGGCCGACGCGGCGGCGGCAGAGGCGGTCCGCGCCTTCCTCAAGGCCTTCAGGATCTCTCTGAACTACGCCCTCCTGTACTCCAGCGAGCACGCTTCGTTCCGGCGATCCGTCGAGGAGCTGAAGCGGGCCATCGACGCGCTGCAGCGCTACGTGCACCCCATCGAGATCGCCATCACGCCTGATTCGCTCCGGATCGGCCGCGTGGTGTACGACAAGGGCCTGATCAACCAGGAACTGGCCGGGACGCTTCACTCCCGCAAGATCAAGCGCATCCGCATCGAGCCAGAAGCGACCGCGCGGGATCTGGCCTTGCTGGTGGAGAAGATCTCCCTCCCTCCCAAAGTCATCGTCAAGTCGGGCGGGGTGAGCCGGATGCTGAGCGAGTACCCCAGGAGCTCCTTCGAGGTCGAAGACCTGGATTACTCTCAGCTTCTCCGGGACGCTGGCGAGCAGATCAAGGATGTGTGGTCGTATCTGTTCAAGAAGGCGCTGGCAACCCCGGGTGGCCAGGACCTGGAGCAGTATGCTGACAGCTTCGATGAGATCATCGACGGCTTGAGCGGCCAGGAGATCGTGCAGAGCAAAGAGCTCATGAGCGGTCTCCATGGTCTGCTCGGCGTTCTCAAGCGGAAGGACGAGGCGAAGTACCGCCGCTCCGTCAGCAAGCTGGTGGGCAAGCTCGTCGGTGACCGGCGGATCGTGCCGGCCGAGCTGGAGGAGATGAGAACGTTCTTCCTGGACGTCGGGGAGACGGAACTGGCCGATGCTCTATGGGGCCAGATTCTGGAGAACAAGGACTTCGATTCGTACAACTTCGGCCTGTTCGCGGCTCTGGTCGAAAACGACAAACACAGTGGAGTCGCGGACTCCGTGAAAGAGCGGATGCGCGAAGCGGCGGATATGCCGCAGGTTGCGGAGAGGGTAAAGGCCCTGTTCACCCTCTCCGAGAGCCGCGCGTTCATCTCTTCGGTGTACCGCAGCGCCCTGATGTCGTCCTTGCAGGGATTGGGTGCTGGACAGCAGCCAAAGCTATCCCTGGACCGCGAGCAGATGGCGACCAACTACCATTCTGCCCTGCTCAATCTGCTCGACATCGAGAGCGATTCGGGACGACTGTCCGCGGTCGTCGACAAGCTGTTGACCGAGTGGAACCAGGTGGTCAAGAGGAATGACCTGCAGTACTTCAGGGACCTGTGGTCGGTGGTGGAGAGGAAGAGAGACACGGTTGCCGACCTCCGGAGGGTGGAGAGGGAGCTGTCCCAGGTGGTCGAGGGCATGCTGCTGGGAGGCGCTGTGTCGGATGAGCTCGCCTATTTCGTCGATCGGCTGCGCACGAGCGCTGTGGGTCCTGCCGCGTACCTGGAGAGGATATTCGCGGCAGAACCAGTGCATCCGTGGATCCTGAAGCTGTTCTTCAGGCTGTTCCCGGGCCATTTCGAGGGGCTCTGCCGGGATCTTGTGAAGCGGCGCGATGACATGGGCTTCATCTGGGGCCTCGTGCAGAGCCTGAAGGCTGTCGATGTTCCGGAGACGCTGGAGACGCTCAAGCGGATCTACGCGGTCACGAACGAGTTCGTCAGACTCGAAATCCTGGAGGCGATGTCGGGGCTTGCAGGGCGTGACAAGGAGTTCCTGCGCGCCGTCACCAGCAGCGGCAGCTACTTCATCAAGCGAGAAGCGGTGCGGGTGCTCATCCGAGACGAGGCGGGGAGACGGGCGGCGGCAGATGCGCTGCTGTCGATGCGCACTAGGTTCGGCTGGGGGAGCAGGGCGCTGTTGGAGAACATCGGCATCACGGCAGAGGTTGACCTGAGAGAGGCCGTGCCCCACCTCGCGGCCCTGAGCAGGAGACGCTATGTGTGGAACCGGCGGGTGAGGGGGGAAGCCAGGAAACTGCTGCGGAGCTGGGGGGCCGAGGTAGATAGACAAAGATGATCGAGGGTGTAGAGCAGTCGTTCAGGAGCTTCATGTCCTGCCTGCAGACCGCGCGCCTGTATGACACCAGCCATCCGCGCTTCGAGCGAGCGCTGGATGAGGCGTACCAGAGCCTGACGGCGGTTCTTGGCCAGCAGGATGAGCTGGTCATCGGGATCGTGGGCGAGGAACTGGCCTGCGAGCGCGAGATCATGTTCGAGTTGAGCAGGATGCTGCGCACCATGATTCTGTACCTGAAGGCCCGCGGCATCGAACGCATCGTGTTCGCCGCGGCTCTGGAGAAGGAGGAGCTCAGGGCGCTCATCACGTTTCTGCGGATGGCGAAGGACGAGGCGAGGGGGACACCTGCGGAGTACCTCAGCCGAGCGGGCGTGCGGCATATCGCTGTGGGGAGGCTGGTCGGGGTGGCCAGAGGCGACAGCCCCCAGGATGGGAATGGAGGCGAACCGGACGCCCCCGGCCTCTACGACAGCGCCATGGAGAGCTGCTCCAGTGCGGTGATGAGCGCGCTCAATCTCGAGGACGTGGACTACCTCAACCTTAGGTTCACGGTGAACAACGTGCTGGAGGGTCTGCTCGGGAAGTATCAGGACTTCCTGAAGGTGGCCTTCCTCAAAAGATTCGATCAGGGCACCTTCATCCACAGCATGAACGTCTCCGTGCTGTCCATGTTCCTGGCATCGAGACTGGGGATGGGCAAGGACGACGTTCTCGATATCGGCATCGCCGCGCTCTTCCACGACATCGGCAAGTTGTACGTGTCCAGAAAGATCATCACCAAGGCCGAGCGGCTGTCCGACGAGGAGTTCGCGAAGATCAAGGGTCACACGGTCCTCGGTGCGGAGCTGCTGCTGAGGCAGGTGGGCGCCCTCGGGATGCTGCCGGTGCTGGTGGCGTTCGAGCACCACATGAAGAACGACTTCCGCACGTACCCGCGCGTGCTGTACCCCAGAGAAGCGCACTATGCGTCGTCGCTGATCTCGATGTGCGACATCTACGATGCGCTGTTCCAGCGACGCAGCTACAAGGCGAACTACCCGCCCAACCTCGTGTACGACATCATGATGAGGGAGCGAGACAGGTACTTCCGGCCCGCACTGGCAGATGAGCTGTTTCGGAAGATGGGAGTGTGGCCGACAGGGGCCATCGTCCAGCTGAGCGACAACAGCGTTGCGGTGGTGCGCGACGTGAACGAGGACAGCATCCACTGCCCTCGCGTGGAGGTGGTGTTCCCGCAGGAGCAGCGGCGGATGATCGACCTGGAGGAGGCGAAGGGGTGGCTGAAGGTCGAGAAGGCGCTCGACCCGCTGACGGAGGGCAGCGAATACCGCGCCTACGTGTAAGCAGGTGCGAGCAGGCCACGATCGCCTCCGAGCAGGGGGCGCTCACCCCGTCGCCGTGGTCATCGAGCCGCTGATCGCGGAGGGCCTCCTCCGCTGCCGGAACGCGCGAGAGGGGATGGCGCGGTTGCGCGCGCACGTGGACACGGCGATCGCCATCAGGCTTCAGTGGCTGCTCAACATGGGCTCGCCGAACAGCACGCCCGAGGAGGCGTCTGCTGCAGCCGACGAGGCGCAGATGGAGGCGGTGCGCGGTCGTCGATTGCCTCAGCCTTCGGTTGATGCCCAACCTCGAGTTTCCGGAAGTCGAGCATGGATGGGAGCACGAGCAGCGCACGGAGCGACAGCCTGTCGCCTGCCCGGTCCGCCGAGCCCGCGGCCGACCTGGTGCCGGATACGCTGGACCTAGCCGAGCACGGCCGCCTGGCCATCAACGGGGTGCTCGGGTCGCTCGACCCGGAGCTCGATTACGAGTGCGCGTTTCTCACCATCCTCGACGTGCACCCGCCCTACATGCTGCACTGGAGCTCGATGGTCAGTGGTGTCATGCCCAAGTACATCGAGGCGCTGCCCCTGCTGCGGGCGATGTCCGGCAGCCAGCAGGACCTGGCCCTGGAGCAGGGCTTCTTCGCGGCGATGCGCCGCAACATGGCTCAGGATGGTCTGATGTACGACCGGGCGCTGGCCAGTCGGCCCTGGAACGTCGGCGTGTACTACGGGAAGCGCGACTGGAACGAGGACTACGCCAACCTGGCGGGCAATGGCCGGGCGCTGGCCGGGCTGTTGTACTGCCACCAGGCCACCGGCGACCCGGTGTGGCTGGATCAGGCCCGGCGCACGGCGGAGCGCATGCTCGCGCTGGCCGTCGTCGAAGGCGACCGGGCCTGGTACCCCAACCCGGGGTGCGGCAACGACTTCAGCTACCCGCGCCAGTCGGGCTGGACCACGCGCCTGCCGCCGCAGTCGGCCAGTGAGGGCTTCGAGGGGGCTGCCATGTTCTATCATCTGCAGCCCCTGCGCGGCTTTGTCCGCTACTACCAGGCCACCGGCGACGAGCGCTTCCTCGAGCTGTCGCGCCAGTTCGCGCGGCTGGCGCTGGCGGACAGGTTCTGGGGTGGGGCGGGCGAGATGGAGCAGCGCGCCAGCGCCGAGCGCGGGCACTTCCGGCTGCACTTCCACGCCTCGATGGCCGGCATCCGCGCCATGCTCGACTACGCGCTGGTCGCGGGCGACTACGCGGCCGCGGAGTGGGCCCACAACGCCTACCTGTACGCGCGCCAGTGCGGCATCCACCGGCTCGGGCTGTTCCCTACCGGCGGCGGCGCCACAGAGGGGTGCTCGATCGCCGACATGGTCGGGATGGCCGTGGCGCTGACGGACGGCGGCCTGGGCGATTTCTGGGACGACGTGGAGATGTACGCGCGCAACGGGCTGATCGAGGCCCAGGCCACGGACGCGGACGAGCTCCGGCGCGTGGCGGAGGAGGGGCCCTGGCGGCCTGCGGATGCTGCCTGGGGCGGCGCGCACGACTACCGCTTCACGCAGCAGAACAACCCTGGACCGCTGCCCAACCAGGAGGTGCACGAGCGGGTGCTGGCGCGCACCGTCGGCGCTTTCGGTCACCTCGTCGGGGCCCGGTACCAGACGCCGATGATGATGCACTGCTGCACGGCCAACGGCTCGCAGGGCCTGTACTACGCGTGGGAGGGGATCGTGCGCCGCCAGGGCGACGGCGCTGCCGTCAACCTGTGGCTGAACCGCCGCTCGCCATGGGTGGACGTGGAAAGCCACCTGCCGCACGCGGGCCGGCTCGAGCTGCACAATCGCACGGCCAGGCGCCTGAGCATCCGCCGGCCGGCCTGGGCGAGCAACAGCCGGGTCTGCTGCACGATGAACGGCAGGGAGGTGCCGCCCCAGTGGCAGGGCAACCGACTGGTGTTCGAGGGGCTGCGCGGCGGCGAGCACCTGGTGGTGGAGGCGCCGGTCGCGGCGCAGACCGCAACGCTGACGCTGGTCAACATCGCCGACCCGCACAGTGCGGACGAGCGCTACGAGATCGACTTCCGCGGGCACACAGCCGTGGGGGTGCGCCCGCTGACGCCAGCCAAGGTCCGCCCAGGCCAGGCGCAAGGGCAGGCGCCCGGTCAGGCGGAGCGCATCCTCTACCGCCTCTTCCGTCGCGATCGCCTGCGCCAGCCAGCCGCGCCGCTGAAGCCCAGGCCGGCGTACGTGCACGGAGAGCGGCTGGTGCGCTGGACGGTCGCCTGAGCGTCGCGCCGTCGTCCGGGGAGCCGTCGGCGCGGCAGGCTGCCGCGGCGCGGCCCTGTCCGTGGCACGGGCCTGACAAGGACACGGGGAACGTGCCGAGCCGCTCCACAGCGCAGCAGGGCCAGGGCCGGGGCGCGGCCTGGCAGCGCGAGCCCGGAGTCTGTCCTCGCAGGGCTTCGGGTGGGGCTTCGTGGGGCTGCTCGCCGCTGTCGAAGGTGCGCACCCGGTCGAAGGCCCGCCGCCACGACGCGGTTCAGGCCTCGAACCGCTGCCGCGCCGCGGCGCACGATTCGGCCCGGCCGGCGGCCACCAGGGCCAGCGCCCGCAGACCCAGCATGGACTCCTCTACCGCGGCGGCCGGCATGGTCTGGTACCCGGTGCTGTGGGCGATCAGCTCGCGCAGCACGGGCAGCCGGCGGGCGATGCCGCCGCCCAGCAGACAGCGGCGCCGCCGGCGCTGCGGGTCCAGAATCTCGGCCGGCTGGCGGTACTGGGCGGCGAAACAGCGCAGCAGCGAGGCCAGGTAGTTGTCCACCGTCAGCCGGCCCTCGCGGATGCCGCGGATGGCGCCACCCGGCCCGTACCCACGGGCGCCCGGGAAGATGCTCAGGTCGATATCCAGGTCCGAGCGTTCGATCTGGGCCAGGTCGAAGCCCGCCAGCATGTCCCAGAAGTCCGCCGCATCGCCCGCCGCCTCGCCGAGGAAGCCGACGAACTCGGTCAGAGCCCGCCCGGCCGGCACGCCGGTGACCGCCTGCAGCCAGTGGCCGTCGAAGTAGGGCCGCGTCTCCACGGTGGGGTCGTCGACCTGGCTGTCCAGCACCGCGACCTGGGAGCCGGTGCCCAGATTGATCGAGACGGCGTCGGCGGCGATCAGGCCGGCGCCGAGCACCGAGCACTGGTGGTCGCCGACGCCCACGTGGATGGGCACCCGGGCGTCGCCGTCGTGCCAGTACCCCGCGACCTGGCCCTCGCGGGCGGGGCGGTCCAGCAGCGGCGTGAACCCCGTCAGCTCGCGCACCAGCGCGGCGATCTCGGCCGAGGCCGTGCCGCCGCGGATGTCGTACAGCGCCAGGGACGCCAGCAGCGAGGGGTGGTCCTGGCCGCAGGCGTCGCCGCTGACACGCGCCAGCCAGCCCGGTAGCGAGACCACGCGGCCGCGCGCGGGAAGCTGGCCGCAGCGGCCCAGGTGCACCAGGTTGAGCAGGGCGAAGCCGGGGCGGGGAGGCATGCCGGTGATCGCCTGGAACGAGGCTCCGAGGCGGCCGGAGACCAGGTCGTACGTGGTCGTCCCGTCGATGGCCTCCAGGCACCGTCCGTCCTTCCAGCCGATGAAGCCGGTCAGGGGGACGTCGTGTTCGTCGAGGATCGCGCAGCCGTGCATCTCGCTGCACAGCACGATACCCGCGACGGGCGCTCCCACGTCCCGGCGGCAGCCGCTGCAGATGGCCACGAAGCGCTCGCGGATGGCCTCCAGCGGCACTTCGTGGTGACCGGGCCGGCCTGCGGCGGCGGGCAGCGACGGGTGCGCGGTCAGCGCGCTGAGTCGGCCCGTGTCCAGGTCGCAGACCGCCGACTTGGTGTTCGAGGTGCCGAAGTCGATCAGCAGGTAGGGGGTCATCTCTTCCGGCTCTCCGGCAGGCGGAGCCGCTCGCGGGTGTTTTCCATCCGGGCGCGGAGCTGTCCGGACGCGCAGCAGGTGAGCAGCCGCCAGTCCAGGTCCAGGTCGGTGCACGCCCGGCCCCTGCCAGGGCGTTCGATACCCGCCAGCTTCTTGGCGCGCATCCGGGAGTCGTGCATCGAGACGCCACACTGGCTCAGGTCGGCGCCCAATTCCGGCAACCGGCCGGCTGACGCCCGACCCATGTGGACTACTGCCTGGGTTTGTGTAGGCATTGCC
>Ga0116202_10002715_pt1 | contig 10594 bp, 10 predicted proteins | sample LakKivw325mmetaG_FD_94479 | JGI IMG/M metagenome (GOLD analysis project Ga0116202, IMG submission 94479) | Anoxic lake water microbial communities from Lake Kivu, Rwanda to study Microbial Dark Matter (Phase II) - Lake Kivu water 325m metaG | ecosystem: Environmental > Aquatic > Freshwater >... | reverse complement strand
GGCGGAGGCCACAGTCATCGCGATCCGCCGGGACGGTCACAGCCTGGAGAGCGTCGGCCAGGGCGAAGAGGCCGAGGTCATCCTCGACGAGTCTCCCTTCTACGCCGAGCGCGGCGGGCAGGTGGGAGACACGGGAACGCTTGAGGCGCCCGGCCTGAACGTTTCGGTGACTGACGTGAGCGTTGGCGCGGGAGACGCCTTTCTCCACCACGTACGCATCACCGAGGGCACACTCCACGTCGGGGACCGCGTCACCGCGCGGGTGGACGCCGGCCCCCGTCGGGCCATCATGCGCCATCACACCGCGACTCATCTGCTGCAAGCCGCCCTGCGCCGGACCCTCGGCGTGCACGTCACGCAGCAGGGCTCCCTCGTCGCGCCGGATCGCCTCCGGTTCGACTTCACCCACCATGACGCCGTCAGCGCCGAGGAGTTGGCAGTTGTCGAGGACCTAGTGAACGAGTGGGTTCTCGCTGACCTCCCGGTCGCGGCCGAGACGAAGCCGCTGGAGCAGGCCAAGGCCGAGGGCGCGATGGCGATCTTCGGCGAGAAGTACGGGGACGTAGTGCGGATGGTGAAGGTCGAGGGCGCGAGCGCCGAGCTGTGCGGTGGCACGCACTGCTCGCGCACCGGCGAGATCGGCTCGTTCCGCATTATGAGCGAGGGCAGCGCGGCAGCCAACGTACGCCGCATCGAAGCCGTGGCTGGCATGGTGGCCGTCCGCCGCGCCCGCGAGCGTGAGGCGCTGCTCGCCGAAGCCGCCCGCGCCGTCGGCTCCGCCGCCGAGGAGCTGCCCGCCCGCATCGAAGCCCTGCGCGCGCAGCTCGCCGAGGCCCGCAAGGCTGCCACACAAGCCGCCAAGGCGGGCACCGCGGACGTGCGCCAACTCCTGGCGGATGCGACTCAGGTTGGCCCGGCGCGTCTCGTGGTCCACCGCATGGACGGTGCGCCGCCCGAGGCGGCGAAGGGCCTTGTTGACGACCTCGTCGCGCGTGGTGACGCCGTGGTCGCCCTCGCCGCCTCTGTGGATGACCAGGGCAAGATCCACCTCTTCGCCAAGGCCGCCGAGGCCCTCGTGAAGCAGGGCGCCCATGCCGGCAACCTCGTCCGCGAGGTCGCGGCGGCGTGTGGCGGCGGTGGTGGTGGCAAGCCGACCTTCGCGCAAGCCGGCGGACGGGATGCCTCGAAGCTCAATGAGGCGTTGGCCAAGGTGCCGGAGATCGTTGCCAGGCAGTTGGGGGTGTAGCTTGCGGGTCCTGGGCCTCGACTTGGGCACGACGCGCATCGGGGTCGCGCTCAGCGATCCGACGGGCACCTGCGCCTCTCCCTTCGGCGTGGTCGCGTGCCGTGGGCGGGAGAAGGACCTCGCGAGGCTCCGGGAGATCGTCGAGTCCACCGGGGCCGAGCACGTCGTCGTCGGAATGCCCACGACGCTCCGCGGCGAGCAGGGCCTCGCTGCGCAGCAGGCCGAGGAGTTCGCACGTGAGCTGACCGAGCAGCTTGATGTACCGGTGACCACATGGGACGAGAGAATGACGACGGTCGTGGCGGAGCGGGCGCTGATCGCGGCGGGGGAGAGACGCGAGACGCGGCGGGACAAGCGGGACAAAGTGGCGGCGGCGGTGATGCTCCAAAGCTACCTCGACGCCCACCGGCAGCCCTAAGCCTGCTGCGCCGCCATCGTGTCGCCGCGATCGTCGCCGTCTGCCTCGCGGTCCTGCTCGCGGTCCTGGCGGGCTTCGGTCTCTGGCTCCGCAGCGCGTGGGCGCCGGTCGGCGCGGGGGAAGCGCGCGTGGTCGAGATCCCCGTCGCCTCCGACACGCTCGACATCGGCGCGCGCCTGCAGCATGAGGGCCTCATCCGCAACGCGTTCGCCTTCCAGGTCGGCATCCGCCGCTGGGGCCTCGCCGGGAAGCTGAAGGCGGGCTACTACCGCCTCTCGCCCACGATGTCCGCGCGCCAGATCGCCGAGACCCTCGCCTCCGGCAAGCAGGCCACGGCGAGGGTCACCTTCCCGGAGGGCTTCACGGTCAAGCAGATGGCCGAGCGCCTCGGCCAGACGGGACTGTGCTCCGAGGAGGACTTCCTCGCCGCCGCCATCCCGGCCAACGTATCGGAGCTGCCGCTCCCGTCCGGGAACTCGCTCAGCGCGCAGTCGGTGGAGGGCTACCTCTTCCCGGCTACCTACATCTTCGAGTACGGAACGGAACGCCCGGCGTTCGTCCGCGAGATGACCAAGGCCTTCCGCTCGCGGGTGATCGAGGGGATGACCGACGACCTGGCGCGCAGCCACTACACGCTGCACGAGGTAGTGACCATCGCCTCGATGATCGAGCGCGAGGCCCAGGTGGAGAAGGACCGCCCGCTCATCGCCAGCGTCATCTACAACCGGCTGCAGAGGGGGAAGAAGCTGGAGATCGACGCCACGGTGTTGTACGCTCTCGGTGAGCACCGCGAGCGGATCACGTATAGGGACTTGCAGGTCGATTCACCCTTCAACACCTACCGGCACGCGGGCCTGCCGCCGCACCCGATCTGCAACCCGGGTGAGGCCTCGATCCGCGCCGCGCTGCACCCGGCCAAGACCGACTACCTCTACTATGTCGCGAAGCCCGACGGCTCGCATGTCTTCACCCCAACCTACGCCGAGCACACGGCTGCCATCCGCGCCATCCGGGGAGGCTAGACTCAGCTTGATCGAGAGGTTCGTGCCTCACGAAGCGGTCGAGCGACTGTCGGAGGTCGATCTTGCGAGCCTGCGCGCGCGGGGCATGAGGGCGATCCTGCTCGACCTGGACAACACGATCACCCCGTGGCGTTCGCTGGAGGTGCCCGACGACATCGCCGCCTGGATCGAGCGGGCGAAGGCGGACTTCCGCCTCTGCATCGTCTCGAACACCTCGAAGATGACGCGGCTGGCCACTCTCAAGGAGCAGTTGGGCATCGAGGGCCTCGGCTTCGTCTCCAAGCCGTGGGGCATGCGCCGCGCCGTGCGGAGCCTCGAGGTTGACCCGAGCAAGACGGTCGTCATCGGCGACCAACTCATCACCGACGTCGCGGGCGGCAACCTGATCGGCGCCCACTCGATCCTCGTGAAGCCCGTCTCGCGCGACGAGTTCTTCGGCACCAAGTTCGTGCGGGCCGCCGAGTCGGTTCTCTTCTGGCTGCTCAAACGGAGAGGGCTGTTTGTGTGCCCGTGGAGGTAAGCGCATGGAACCGTCAACGGCCGGCGTCACGCTGCGTGGCACCACGAAGCTCGTCGGCGTCATCGGCTGCCCCGTCGAGCACAGCCTCTCACCGCCCATGCACAACGCCGCTTTCGCGCAGCTCGGAATGGACTGGGCCTATGTGGCCTACCGCGTCGAGCCCGAGCACGTGCCGGATGCCATCCGTGCCATCGTGGCCCTCGGCCTGGTCGGCCTGAATGTCACGATCCCTCACAAGCAAGCCGCCGCCGGGCTGGTCGATGAACTCGACGACGCCGCGCGCGCCCTGCAATCGGTCAACACGATCCACAACCTCCACGGGAAGCTCAAGGGCTACAGCACCGACGGGCCGGGCTTCGTGCGGTCGGTCGAAGAGACGGGCGCCACGCTGCCCGGCAAGGTCGTCACGCTGATCGGCGCCGGAGGCTCCGCGCGAGCCGTCGCCCATGCCCTCGTGTCGGCCGGCGTCGCCTCGCTCACCATCGCCGCCCGCCGCCCCTCGAAGGCCGAGGAGGTCGCCGCGATGGTGACCGAACACACCGGCCGCTCCGTGAGGGTAGTTGACCTCCACTCAGACGCCGCCCGCGAGGCCATCCGCGAGTCCGATCTTCTCGTCGATTCCACGAGTGTGGGAATGCACCCGAACGTCGATGTCCCCCCCGTCATCCCCGCCGACTGGCTCCACCCGGGCCAGCTCGTCTGCGACCTCACCTACAATCCCCGCGAGACCACGCTCCTCAAAGCCGCGCGCAGCGCGGGCGCCGACACCCTCGACGGCACCGGTATGCTCGTCCACCAGGGCGCCATTGCCTTCGAGATCTGGACGGGCGTACAAGCGCCGGTGGAGACGATGAGAGAGGCGTTGCTGGAGGCGCTGGGGTAGCGGTCTCCCGGAGGAACGGCCACGCCGCATTACGCCAACTCGTACATCACCATGCCGCTCGGCGGTTTGGGGTGGAAGTGGGTGGCTTTCTGAGGCACTTTGAGGCCGGCGAAGGCGGCGCGCATGACGGCGCTGGTAGGCGCGGGGTTGACGAACCACGCCATCACGGCGCTGCCTGAGGTGACCTTGCGCCAGGCGGCGACGGGGTCCTTCTCATAGAGCACCGCGGAGGCCTGCGGGCCGTAGTCGCCGTGGCAGCCCAGGCGCGGCCGGAGGATCAGGCGGTGGAGCAGCGCCACGTCGAAGTCGCGGATGAGGGGGTCGATGGCGCGGGACGCGGTGGAGAGCAGGGCCTCAAGGTTGTCGATGCGGACGATGGCCGCGCCGCCCTGCCACCGAGCCCCGAACAGATGGCGGCCCGAACGGCGGCCGATCCGCTCCACCATTGCTTGCGCCGCGGCCTCGTCGGATAGCCCCTGGGTCGGGAACTCCTCCAGCGCGAAGTGCGGGCCGAGGTGCTGCGCAAGGCGGGTCGGGCTGACGCCCGGTGGCAGTCGGTGGATCACGCGGTGGAACGCGCCGCACTCGACGCCGCCGGTCTTCTCCTCCACCAGCAGCATCAGCCCATACTCGTGCGGCGCTTCCGGATCGCGGTCCCCTTCAGCGCGTCTCCCCTCCCGGTAGGCCCTTGCCGCCGCCCAGCGATGGTGGCCGTCGGCGATGACGACCCTTGCCGGCGCAAGAACGTCCCTCAAGGCCTGTTGGCGAGCCGCGTCGGTGAGACGCCACAGGCGGTGCGTGGCGCCCTCGCCAGTCTGGGCTACCCACAGCGGCGCGTCGGAGGCCGCTGCCCCCAGCACCTCGGCGGCGCGCCCGGTCTCGTCCGTATAGAGGCCAAAAACGGGTTCGAGCGCGCAGCGGGTCGCCTTCATTAGGGACAGACGATCCATGATCGGCTCGGCGAAGATGTTCTCGTGAGGGTAGACCGCGGTCTCCGGAGGGTTGTCGAGTCGCACCGCGGCCAGGAACGCACGGAGGCGGCTTGGCCCGCAAGCCTGGTCGTAGACGTAGAACGCCGGCTCGGGGTCGGCCAGCACGACGCCGGCGCGCTTCCACTGCGCCAGTCGCTCACCGACGCCCGGGTAGCCTGGGCCATCGTCGGCGACCGTCAGCCAGGCGATGTTGTGCTCGCTCGCGGCCAGCAGCGCACGCTGGGATCCGCCCGCGATCATGTCGAAGGGAGGCGCGAAGGCCCGCGCGAGAGACTCGGGGCGCTGATCGGCGTAACGCAGTCCTCGGAAGGGTCGCACCGGAGGCATGGATGGTCCCAGGCGTCTCCTCGGATTGCGGAACGCTCGCGAAGAACGGTACCTTGAGCTGACTGCAGAACGCCAGGGGACTGGCGACGAAACCCAGCCGCATCGGGTTTCGTTGCCTGTCCCCGAAGTTCCGGGGCGACCGTTCAGCGTGCCGAAGGCTCCCGGGGCTCGACAAACAGCCTGATCGCGGTCCGCTCGTTGCCGTCGATGGTCACATCAACGAACGCCGGGTAGCACCACACATCCAGCCCCGAGGGCGCCAGATAGCCCCGCGCGATGGCAATGGCCTTGATCGCCTGGTTCAGGGCTCCGGCGCCAATCGTCTGGATCTCCGCCCGGCGCTGCTCCCGGATGGTGCCGGCAAGTGCTCCTGCGACCTTGTTGGGATCGGAATCCGACTTCACTTTGAGGACGTTCAATGTTGGTGCCCCCCTTGCTGCAGCGCCCAGTGTGAGTCAATGCGGCATCTGCCCCGCCGACCGCCGTCTTCCGTCGCCCCGCGGCGGCCCGCCGGGACCGGCTTTGGTCAGGAGTAGTATGGCTAGTCCGGCTCCGTCTCGCTCTCGTCGGCTCGTTCGTTCACCCGAGTGATGCTTGTCGCTTGCCCTGTCCGTTCGTCGATCTGCACGATCACGCCGCAGATGTCCACCGGGCCCGAGGCTACCGTGAACCGCTTCGGCATCTGGGTCCGGAACCGCGCCAGGATCGGCTCGATCGCCGTCCCGATGATCGAGTTCACGGGGCCCGTCATCCCGCAGTCCGTGATGTACGCGGTCCCGCCCGGCAGCACCTGCTCGTCGGCGGTCTGCACATGCGTATGCGTACCGATGACGGCGCTCACGCGACCGTCAACGTGACGGGCGAAGGCCTGCTTCTCGCTGGTCGCCTCCGCATGGAAGTCGATGATGAGAGCGTCGCTCTGCTGGCGCAACCCCTCCAACTCGCGGTCCACCCAGGCGAACGGGCAGTCCAGGCTCGGCATGAACACCCGCCCACAGAGGTTCGCAACGGCCACCCGCGCGCCGCCCTCTGCGCGGTACAGCCCCACGCCGTTCCCCGGCACGCCCGTTGGGAAGTTGGCCGGCCGGAGCACTCGCGGCTCATTCCCGATCCAGCGCTCCGCTTCCTTCTGCGCCCATACGTGGTTCCCGGTGGTAATGCAGTCCACCTCCGCCGCCAGCAGTTCGTCGCAGATCGCATGGGTAATGCCGAACCCCGCCGCGGCATTCTCCCCGTTGGCGATGGCAAAGTCGAGGCCCTGCGCCGCGCGGAACGCCGGCAGCCAGGCGGCGACGGCTCGACGCCCCGGACGACCGACAAGGTCGCCGATGAACAGCAGCTTCACGGCGTTTCTCCGATGCGCCGTCCTCGCCCGAAGGCGATGCGGCCCGCCCGAGAGCAGGTGAGGGCGGGCCATGTTGCGCCTGATAAGGCGCTAGCTCGCATACTCCACCGCGCGTGTCTCGCGGATGACCGTGACCCGAATCTGGCCCGGATACTCCAGCTCCTCCTGAATCCGGTCCACCATCCCCTTCGCCAGCCGGTGGGCGGCCAGATCGTCCACCTTGTCGGGCTTCACGATCACCCGAATCTCGCGGCCCGCCTGGATGGCGAAGCACTTCTCCACACCCTCGAACGACTGCGCGATCCGCTCCAACCCCTCCAGGCGCTTGATATAGTGCTCCAGCGGGTCGCGCCGTGCACCGGGTCGCGAGGCCGAGATGGCGTCGCCGGCCTGGACCAGAATCGCCTCGATGGACTTCGGCTCCTCATCGCCGTGGTGAGCCGCGATGGCGTGCACGACCTCCTGGGACTCGCCCTTCTGGCGCGCGAAATCCGCGCCCAACTGCGCGTGCGTGCCCTCGACCCGGAAGTCCCGCGCCTTGCCCAGATCGTGCAGCAGACCCGCGCGTTTGGCGGTGACGCGGCTCGTGCCCAGCTCGCTGGCCATCGCCGCGCACAGATGCGCGACTTCCAGCGAGTGCTTCAGGACATTCTGCCCATAGCTGGTCCGATACTGCAGCGTGCCGAGGAGCTTCACGACGTCCGGATGGACCCCGCTCACCCCGGCGTCCAGCACCGCCGCCTCGCCGGCCTCCCGGATGCTGTTCTCGACTTCCCGCTGCGCCTTCTCGATGACCTCCTCGATGCGCCCGGGGTGGATCCGCCCGTCGGTCACGAGGCGTTCGAGCGCGATCTTCGCCACCTCGCGCCGTACCGGGTCGAATCCCGACAGCACGACAGCCTCGGGGGTGTCGTCCACGATGAGGTCGATGCCTGTGAGCTGCTCGAAGGCGCGAATGTTCCGGCCTTCCCGGCCGATGATCCGCCCCTTCATCTCCTCACTCGGCAGCGGCACCACCGACACGGTGGTCTCGGTCGTCTGCTCCACCGCGCAGCGTTGAATGGCCTGCGCGATGACCCACGCGGCCTTGTGGTCGGCCTCCTCGCGCGCGCGCTCCTCGATGCTCCGCGCCAGGGCCGCCGCGTCGTGACGGACTTCCTTCTCGACCTCGTTCAGCAGGAACGCCCGCGCCTGCTCGGCCGTCATCGCCGCAATGCGCTGCAGCTCCTGCCGCGCCGCCTCGTAGGCCTTCTCCAGCTCCTGCTCGGCATCCGTCAGTTGCTTGCGTTTTGCCTTGACCTCGGCCTCCTGGCGGTCCACCTCGTCGCTTCTCTTCTCGAGCGTCTCCTCTTTCTTGTCGATCCGTTTCCTGAGCGCCTCAACTTCCTTCTTGCGGCTGCCTAGTTCCCTTTCCGCCTGGTCCCTGGCCTTGATGGCCTCTTCCTTGGCGACCAGTTCCGCTCGCTTGTCCTTCTCGGCGAGTGCCGTCTCCAGTTCCGCGACCCGACTCTTCTGCTGCTTGGCCTCCCCTTCGACGGCTCTGCTTCTTGCGGACTGTCGCACGTACAGGATGATCAGAACGATGCAGGCGGCAGCGGCCAGTAGTGCAATCAGCAGTTCTGGGTTGTCCACCGCTGCGGCTCACCTCCGAATGGTTCCGATCACCTCCGCCTCGAGTGCACGTCTTCCGTGCGGATCGTCAGTCCTCGCGGTCTCCCAGTACGCGGTCGATGGCCCGCGCCGCGATGTCGGGGTCGAACCCTCGCCGGAGGATGAACTGATAGAGGCGAGGGCGGGCCTCCTCACGGCTCGCGCCGCGCAGACGCGACAGGCGCGTTCGGGCGAGCGTCTCAGCGATCGATTCCTGCTCGGCGTCCGGCAGTTCCTCGACCAGGGCCTCCTCCACCAGGGAGGACGCCACGCCACGCTGCAGCAGCTTCCCGTACAGCGCCCGGGGGCCAAGCCCGCGGCGAGCGCTCTGGGTCCGCACACATTCTCGGGCATATCGGCGATCGTCTATCAGCCCTTGCTTGCGCAGCCGGTCGAGGACTGTAGCGATTATCGGCTGCGGGAACTTCCGGCTGCCGAGTCGGCGTCGGAGTTCCGTTTCCGTCCGGTCTCGGCCCCCGAGGTAGTCGAAGGCCTGGCGAAGTGCGTCCGCTTCTTGTACGACTCTCAGTGCGTTCTCCAACTCCTCCTTACCGAGTTCCTGGCCGGGCCGCAGCCCTGCCGCCAGCACGCTCTCCCGATGGGCCTTCAGCGCCGGCTCGCCATCGACGTACACTGCGCAATGGCCTCGCGGGCGCTTCAGCGCCTCAACTTGGGTGATCGTGTGATGGCTCGGGCTCACTCCGGCTGTGCCGACGCCCTACCGCACTCAGGCGTCGTCTCCTTCTTCATCGGCCTCAGCATCAAGTCGGCTCGCGGCCTCCGGGGCGGGTCGCGGGCCCAGAGCGGCCTTCTCCCGTATCTCCTCGTCAATGGCCTGCGCGATCTCCCGGTGCCCCTCCAGGAACTGCACGGCGTTCTCCCGCCCCTGGCCCAGCCGTTCGCCCCGGTAGCTGAACCAGGTCCCGGTCTTCTCGATCACATCCAGGTCGGCCCCCAGGTCCAGCAGGCAGCCGACACCCGAGATCCCCTTGCCGTAGATCACGTCGAACTCCGCCTGCCTGAATGGAGGAGCGACCTTGTTCTTCACCACCTTGACCAGTACGCGGCTACCGTAGACCTCCGTGCCCTTTTTCAGTGCGTCACGTCGTTTCACTTCCAGGCGTACCGACGACCAGAACTTGAGCGCACGACCCCCGGGCGTCGTCTCCGGGTTGCCATACATGACGCCGACCTTCTCGCGAATCTGGTTGATGAATACCAGCACGGTTCGCGCCTCCGAGACGGTGCCGGACAGACGGCGCATGGCCTGGCTCATCAAGCGGGCCTGCAGGCCCACATGGGAGTCGCCCATCTCACCGTCCAGTTCGGCTTGCGGCACCAGTGCCGCGACCGAGTCTACGGCGATCGCATCGACGGCGCCGCTACGCATCAGGACGTCACAGATGTCCAAGGCCTGTTCGCCCGTATCCGGCTGCGAAACCAACAACTCGTCCAGGTTGAGGCCGATATTGGCCGCATAGTCCAACGGGAAAGCGTGTTCGGCGTCGATGAAAGCGGCCGTCCCGCCCGCCTTCTGCGCCTCGGCGAGGATGTGCAGGGCGAGCGTCGTCTTCCCGGACCCCTCCGAGCCGTAGACCTCCGCGATCCGGCCGCGGGGCATGCCACCCACGCCCAGCGCGATGTCCAGGCTCAAGGCGCCCGTCGAGATGACGTCGATTGCGAAGCGGTCCGGCTGCTGCCCCAGGCGCATCACCGCGCCATCGCCGAACTGCTTCTGAATGTGGCCCAGAGCCTGCTCGAGAGACTTGCGCTTCCCGTCGGGCGTCTGGTCCTTCGGAACCTTCCCCGGTCTGGCTGGGCTCATGGTCTGCCGTCCGATCCAGGCCTCACAGCGCCGTAGGTTCGCACCGCACGGTACAAGGATCCGTGCGGGGTCAGCGTGCTCTCGTACAACACGAACCGGTCCGCCACAAAGGCGCCGAACTCCTCAGCGGCCAGCTCGCCAATGCCCTTCGCCAGGTCCTCGCCGCGGGGCGGCGCCTTCACGCGACCGATCGTGAGATGCGGCGCAAACTCCCGCTTCTCGGGCCGCAGCCCGAGGGCGGCGTGTAACCTGCGCTCCAGGTTGGCCGCCAGGAGCGCCACCGTTTCCCGGCCCTCCGTCAGGCCCACCCACACCACACGGGGCTGACGCAGGTTCGGGAACACCCCCACGCCTCGCAGCACGAGC
>Ga0116202_10002712_pt1 | contig 10597 bp, 7 predicted proteins | sample LakKivw325mmetaG_FD_94479 | JGI IMG/M metagenome (GOLD analysis project Ga0116202, IMG submission 94479) | Anoxic lake water microbial communities from Lake Kivu, Rwanda to study Microbial Dark Matter (Phase II) - Lake Kivu water 325m metaG | ecosystem: Environmental > Aquatic > Freshwater >... | reverse complement strand
TTCCGAGACCCCTGCCCTCTACTGGCGTCAGCCTTAGGCCTCGACGGTGCGCACCCACCTGGGGTACGCTCACTCCCGAAGTGGGTCCGGCTTCGGGCAGCAGCCTCCCAGCCTGGGCCCTGTTCGGCAACACCCGCCGGGCGCGGAGTTGGTGGAACATGATGAGCCTGACACTGCTGGGCACGTGTATCTTTCTCCTGGGAGGGACTGCGATGTGGTCTCAGGAAGGGGTTCAGCAGTTCACCGTCTCGCGCAACGACGAGCTGCACGAGAGCTTCCCCGACCTTGCCCTGGCGGCAAACAAAGACCTGGTGGTCACCTACCAGGAGTCAGAGAGCCACGGCGGCGGGCCGGTGTCCACCATCGTCACGCGGTACAGCACCGATGAGGGTACCAGTTGGTCCGATCGCACTGTCGTCGCCCAGCTCGCCAATCGCCAGAGAGACGGCTGGCTGAACTGCCCGCGCCTTCTCCGTCTGCAGGATGGCACGTTGCTGTTGGCGGTGGATTGCATCCCCCAGAATCCCCCAGCCGGCGCCCACCACTTCTGGGCAGACAACCGTGCCGTCGTCTGGCTCTTCCGCAGCGACGATCACGGACGCACCTGGGCTGGCCCGGAGAGACCGGCCCTTGCTGGAGGCATCGTGCCCAGCCTTCGCCAGCTCAAGGACGGAACCATCCTCATCGGCCTCACCAGCTTCGAGGAAGACAACGATTGGCGGCAGTACCAGGTGGTCTTCCGTTCCAGCGACCTGGGTCGAACCTGGATGGGCCCAGTCCTCGTCGCCCTACACCCCAAGCGCCAGCCGAACGAGGGTGACTTCGTGGAACTGCCTTCGGGTGAGGTCCTCTGCTACATGCGAGATGACGAGCCAGGCGTGCAGAACGGACTGAAGGCGATCTCTCACGACGGCGGCCGCACCTGGAGCGACCTTTACGGCAGCGGGTCCTGGCTCTACCTCGGCCGACCTGCCGTCGGCTTGCTCAGCAGCGGTGAGGTCTTCCTGACCACCCGCGTGGGGGCTCCGCAGTCAGGGCACTACCTGGGTGCGTACCTGGAACCCCCCAGCGCAGCGATCCAGCCCACGCCGCTGGAAGGCCCTCCTCCTGCGGAAGCCCGCTGGGCACTGCTTGATGACGATACCAATCCCGAGCGCCCCGACTGGGGTTACTCCGGCTGGGTGGAGTTGCGCGACGGCTCTGTCTATGTGGTGCAGTACGTTACGGCCGAGGCGCCCGCCCACAAGCCCTTCATCCGGGGCTACCGGCTGTCCAGGGCAGTCATCAACAGCTTCGGCCGGCTGGCACCGCAGTAGCCTGCATCCTCCAGAGGTACTCCTCAAGCGGCTGAAGAGCATGCTGCGACTGGACCAACCACGTGCTCATGACCCACGACTGGCCCGTACTTACCCTTGCGCCAAGATCCTGGGAGCGCTGATCCTTGACGAGCTTTGCGGGGAGGCGGTGTCTCTCCCCTCTGGGGGCGCCCGCTCTTCGCCTAGGCCCCTGAGCCTGTGGCGTCTACAGCACATGCTTCCTGACCGGCTGACGCAGGCAGTCAAAGGCGTGGCGCTTCTGGCGGCGCTCAAGGACGGCTGGGGCGGCCTGCGCCCGCACTTGTGCGACAGCCCCCGCAGAGGAAGAAGGCGGAGTCTGGCTGATCTCCCTGTCCTCAGCAGCTTCCCGCATGCCTAAGCCCTAGCCACTGGACAGGAATCACCCCCTGCGGTTCCCCTCGCCGACGTGTGTTGTACAATGCCGGCACCAACAGCGGGGGGGCCTGTTCGATGCCCACGGCGATACTAGCGCTTGCGCTGCTGATCCTCGGCGGGTCTGCCAACCAAGCCCCGGCGGGCGTGTCACCTCTAGACCTTGACCTAGCCCAGTTGGGCGGCCCGCCCACCCAGATGGCTAACGCCCTCTGGGTCGAGAACCCCGTGGAGCTGCAGTTCAGTGGCAAGCGCGAGGTGACGGTGGCCGATCTGCGAGGCCCGGGCGTCCTTCGTATGATCCACTTCGCAATGCCCGGCACGCTGCGACTGGATCGCGAGCTGCTCCTCCGGATCTACTGGGACGACGAGGCCTTCCCCAGCGTCGAGGCGCCCCTCGTGGATTTCTTCGGCTCGCCCAACGGCGAGATCAACGTGCTCGACACCGCGGTAATGAACGTCAACCGCGGCTTCAATTGCTACCTGCCGATGGCCTTTCGCCGGCGGGCGCGCATCGTGGTGAGCAACGACTACCCGCGCGTCGGGCCAGAGGGACTGTGGGGGCGCTCACCGTGCTACTTCTACGCCCTCTGGCACCCCGTAGACAGCCTGCCCGACAACACCGGCTACCTGCACGCATTCTGGCGCAAGGAAGCGCTGCTTGTCGGCGGGCGGCCCTACCTGGTCTTTCGCGCCCGCGGGCAGGGGCGGTTCGTGGGCTGGAACGTCTCGGTGCGCATGCCCTACCCCAACCGCTACCTGCTGCCCGTGGACCTCAACGAGAATCTGTACCTGGACGACGGCCGCGAGCCGGACCTGGTCTTCCAGGGCATGGAGGACTCGATGGGCTTCTCCTATGGCTTCCCACCGCAGCCGTCGCAGTTCCCCTACACGGGCTGGCATCCCATCGAGGGCGGGTACTGCGCCTATCGCTGGTTCCTGCGGGACGCGGTCAGCTTCGACAGGTTCTGCCGGATGACGGTGGCCTTCGGGCCGCGGGAGCCCTGGTTCACTGAGCAGTTCTCGGCACCCGAGAGCGTGCTGGAGTTCACGAGCGTGGCCTACTGGTACCAGCGCGAACCGCACGAGCCCTTCACGGTGATGCCCGAGTACGCGCGACGCTTCCCGCTGCCCAGCTACCAGGAGCGCCAAAAGCGGGCGCAGCGTGACGCCGAGCTGGCGAAGCGCGGGATCCTGATGGACGTGAAGTGCGGGCTGGAGGACGAGGGCGAGCTGGCGGAAGGCTTCGACTGGCGGTTGGCGCAAGGCTACACCTTCCACGACCCGACCCTGTGGCCCGGCGAGGTGAACTACTGCTGGGCTAGCTGGGAGGACCTGCGGGCGCAGCTGCTGTGCCCGGCGGGCACGGAGGCGAAGCTGCGGCTGTTCATCGCCGACCCGGACGTCTTCGGCGGCGGAAGGCGCGAGCGGGTCCTCGTCGAAGCGCGAGAGTTGGGCGTCTTCGGCGACTTCGCGAAGGGTCGCTGGATCGAGACCCAGATCAGGGCCACGGACACGCACGACGGGAGGATCGAGCTACTGATCGAGAACGCGCGAGAGGGGTCGAACGTGGTCGTCTCGCGGGTGCAGCTCCTACTGCCCGACGCAGACTCAGCAGCAGGGGAGACAGCGTCTCGGGAAGGAGGCACTGCTGTCGCTTGGCGCTAACGCAAGGCTTGTCGTTGGTTCTGGGGAGCGCCACCATGCTCCCATGAACGACACAGCGATAGCCGAAGACCAGTGGTAGCACGTGCACAACACGCTTCCGGGCAACCTGGAGACCGCAGTGCCGAACCTATCCCTTGCGCGTAGGTAGCAGGTCTCCCAGCCTGTCGAGTATGTTCCTCTCTCGTGCCATGCCCCGACTTTGATCCGTACGGTTGCCTTTGTCACCTATCGGCTTAGCGAGACTGCCTGGTGGTCGTGGGATTCCTGCCTGGCACAGGAGCCCCTGCGTTGACCCACACAGCCCCGCCGCCCGTGACAGTGCTCCGGCTCGTCACCCCATAGTCGGGAGGCACCGGCTCAACGTGCAGGGGCGCCTTGACTGTGCCCGTTACCTCCTCGCGCTGTGTCCCTTCTTGGCCTCCACCAGCCAGTTCCTCCTGGTATGTCCGGCATGGTGCACCGCCGCAGGAAGTCAAGAGGTGGGCCGCCGCGAGATCAGGCCTTATTCGCCCCGCCGATGCCCGATCGCTCTATTCGCCCTCCTGGATCACCCTCAACACATCCCATGCGACGTACCAACGAGGCGGCCGCCCCCGCGGGTGCCTGTACTGCAGCGACGCTCCCTGCCCGCTCGCTGGTGAAATCCTCCCGCCGCATGGCTGCCCCTCTCCTCCACCCCCAGTCAAGGGGTTTGAGATGAGCACTTTACCTAATCCGGAGAATTAGTAAAGCGAAGGCGGCTTCGCTTTACAAAATGCGCTCCCTCATCAGCAAGCCGGCGTGGACGACGTCCTGCCGGACCCACTGCGCCCGGTCACTTCACGCCGTACAGGTCCTCCATGCCGACCAGGATCAGCCACTCGCCGTCCTCTCGAGCCCGCACGTCGTCCGCGAACCCGCTTCGCGAGAACAGCAGGAAGCGCGGGCCCTGCCGCCAATCCTCCGGCAGTGTCTGCGCCTTCCGCACGAGCGCATACAGGTCCCGCAGGTCCATCGGCTCTCGGCTCCACTTGCACTCACCGCAGTAGTGGCTGCCATCCGCGTTCCTGCAAAGCACCTCTATCTCCGCGTCCCGATGCCAGTAAACGCCCACTTCCCCCGTGGGGAGCACCGGCAGTTTCTCCCGCGCATACCGCCGCACGTACTCACGGCACACTTCCTCGAACACCAGCCCCAGGTACTCATCCAGGTGTGGTGCGATCTCCTGCTCCCAGACCCTTGCCCCCTCCCCCATCTCCAGCATGCTCACCTTAGGCAGCACGAAGCGGTACCAGAAACGCAGGAAGTTGTCCCGGATGAAGTACCGTCCCCGCGAGGGCTTCTCTCGCGCCCTGTCCGTGACCGCGACGACTCGCTCGACAAGCCTTAGGTCCTCCAGGTTCACCAGGTACTTACCGATGCTCACGGTTCCGGCCCGCTGTCCCGCCCGCTGGGTTATCTCGTTACGCCTCGTCAGCCCGGAGGCAATCGCCTGCAGGATGCTGTTGTATGTCCGCGGTTCGCGCAGCTCCGTGCGCAGCAGGTAGTTGGGTTCGTCGTACAGCAGAGACTGCGGGTCGAGTATCTGCCGTTGTACGTTCTCAGCGACGGGTGCTCCGCCGTCACATCGCGCCAGGTACATCGGCATCCCGCCGAGGATGCCCCAGGTGCGCAACTTGTCTTCCAGTGAGTAACCAGACACGAACTCCGCCGCTTCCCGGTACCCCAGCGGTTGCAGCCTGATCTGCCCCGTCCGCCTACCGTAGAGGGGCGACCGCTCGGCCAGTACCTCGTCCTCCATGAAGCTGACCGACGACCCGCACAGGATCAGGAACAGCCGCGACTGCTGGCCGTGCTGGTCCCAGAAACGCTGTACCAGGGAAGGCACCGCATCGTTCGCCTGGCACAGGTAGGGGAACTCGTCAAGGACCAGGACCAAGCGCTGCGTCGCCGCTAGCCGTGCCAGATACTCCAGCGGTGGCTCCCACTCCTCGAAGGCGGCATCTTGCAGAAGGGCTTCTCCTGTCGCTCTCCCAGCCTGCTCGACGAAGTGCCGTAGGTTGTCGGGATCGGTTACTTGCGCCGCCTCGAAGTAGACATGAGGCTTGTCGTGGCAGAACTGGCGGATCAACTCCGTCTTCCCTACGCGCCGCCTGCCGTAGACTACAATCAGCTCCGCCTGCTCAGTGGCGTAGCGTTGATCAAGAGCCTCCAGCTCACGAAGGCGGTCCACAAATTGTGTCTTGGCCATGCTCACCAGATCCTGCCCAGGCATCAATCACAGGCAGCTACCTAGTCACCAGCCGTGAAGGGTAGGCTGCCTCTTCCCCAAGGCTATCAGATGGCCCCGGCAGCCTATTGGGCCCTGCCCCTTCCTTCTCCTTGTGGCCACCGGTCAGCCGCGGCCACGTGATTCCCTGGGGTGTAGCCCCACATGGTAATCCTAATTATCGTAATCGCGATTACCGGACTCGTCAACCCCCCTATCACATATCCACCCGCATTACGCTGCACTAAGCCGCAAACAGCCGAATAGGTGGTGAACCCGTTTCACCATCGCTCAGCAGCGCCTCGCGTCGGCTTCGGAGGTAACTGTCGTGAGGTCAACCTCGCTCTCCATGAGGGCGTCCAGTACCGCCCGGCAGATCGCCGCATCTGTGGATGGCCTTCGGGGAGGCCACCTTGGGTTCCTGCAGCGCCTCAGCTCTCCGGGCCGGGGCCAGGCGAGCGCATGCGCTTGAGGGCGTCAGCGATGTCCGCGGCAGCCTCCTTCGCGGTGCCCCTGGCTGAGCGGATGCGCTCGCGGGCTCTTTCGGGGTAGCTGCCCATCGTCTCTTCCGCTTTCTCAAGATCGGCCGCAATGGCCTGCAACTGCCGCTGCGCGCCTTCGTACATCTCGTGGGAGATCCTGGTGCGGAGATCGGCCAGGACGACCTGCTGGCGCAGCCGGGCGAGCTCATCCACGCGTCTCGCCTCGGACACCGCGTAGGCGCACGCCAGCGCGGTCACCAGCGCGAGGACGAACATGCGCACGCCGAACATCTGCCAGTAGGCGTCGAGCGGCTCAACGGGCCAGGTCGCCCCCGCGTACAGCCCGGCGATCGCCACGCCGACCACGCCGGTGCGCACGGATGAGCGCGCGATCGAAGCCGTGGCCAGAGGCCAGAAGTAGATCAGTGCCGCTTCGCTGTGGATGCCGCCGGTGAGCCTGACGATCGCGCTGATCAGGAGCAGATCCATGGTCAGCCAGATCTTCTCCCAGAAGGGGCTCGGCCTACCGTAGATAACCGCAAGCGCCCGGGCGATGACGTACGCGACGCCGGACAGGTCCACCACGTAGAACAGCCCGAGGTCGCCACCCACACGGGATCGCACGTAGTCCATGTTCACCCAGACCAGGGCGAACAGAAGCAGCCCAACGTACTCGGCGAAGAACAGGACGTCTCTGTTGCGGTCGCGGCCCATCGGGTATCCCTCAGTCGCTCCTGCTCTCGCGGCCTCGTGGTGCGGGATGAAGCAGAAGCAGAGCTCCGGGCTCGACGTGACACTCGACGGGCGTACATCCGGCCACCTCGCCGTCCACTTGCCACCGAGCCTCGGGGAACGCACGAAGAGTCAGTCTGGTGCCGCGCATCACCTCGACCGGCGCGGCGTGTCCGGCCGCTCTCCCCGTGATGAACAGATCGGCGGCGGCTCGCTTCAGTTCATCCCGAGAGCAGGCCCGGAACAGCACGAAGTCGAGCAGGCCATCATCATCCTGCGCGTCAGGCGCCAGGCGCACGCGCCAGGCGTATCGGGGCCCGTTGCATACGAAGAGACCCCAGGCCTCCCCGGCCAACTCGCGCCCGTCCAGGACTGCCTCGAACCGCCAGGGCGACAGTCGGCCGAGAGTCGCCATGAACTGCCCCACGAAGGCGAGCTTTCCCAGCCACGACTTCCACTGGTCGTCTGTGTCCGCCGCTATCTGGGCGTCCAGACCGATCCCCGCCATGACGGCGAAGCGCCGCCCGTTCACGCACCCAAGGTCAACGGAACGAACCCGCGCCGCGGCGAGAGCCCTGCACGCCCCGTCCAGGTCACCTGGCGTCAGCCCGAGGCAGCCGCCAAGCACGTTGCCCGTGCCCAGTGGGATAAGGCCCAGGGGCACCCCCGTCCCGGCCAGACCGTTGACGACCTCGTTGACGGTTCCGTCGCCGCCGGCCACGACGACGGCCTCATACCCGTGGTCCGGAGCGCTCCGCGCGAAATCCGTCGCCTCGCCGGGCAGGGCCGTTAGCAGCAGGTCGGACTCCACGCCCAGCTCCCGCAAGCGCTCCTGGGCAACCGCCGGCAGGTGCGGCTGCGCCGCTACCTGCCGCGCCGCCGGGTTCACAATCAGCAGAACGTACGCTGGGCCCCGCATTGTCTCGTCACCCTGTCCTCCCTGGTCGGGCCCTTCCTTCATACCGGGCTACGACCGCTGCGGCAAGCCTTGCCTGTCCCTAGTCACCCCGGTACTTCGTCAGGACGGCCGCCGCGAGAGCGGCCAGGACGGTCGCGGTCAGAGGGCAGGCCACAAAGCCGCCTTGACGTGCCGCCGTCTCGCCGAACCACGCACACTCGAGAGCCGCCAGGCCTATCCCGAGGCCCAGACCGGCCTTCACGATCAGGCCCTGAACGCCAAAGTAGATGGCGTCGCGCCGTTGTCCCGTCAGCTCCTCGTCGCAGCCCACAATCTCGGCGACCATCGCGTTGGGGAGCGTGAACAGAGCTGCGACTGGTGGCCCGGCGAACACCATGAGCAGGCCGGCCTGCCACAGCGGACCCAGGGGAAGCGGCAGGATCCCGACGAAGGCAAGAGGCACCATCACCACGGCGAAATAGAGCATCGCCGCCATGAGCAGCCGTTTCTTGCCGAGGCGACGTGCCAGCATCGGGACGAAGGGACACAGGACAGCGGCCGACAGTAGCGCCACGGCCATTATCGCACCCGACTGGGTCTCGTGAACCTGGGCCCGGACTTCCACCATCTTGGGCAGGACCCCGAGGACTACGCGCAGGGCCATCCAGAACAGCAGTTGCGACACTACGTACGGGACGAACAGGGGGTTCCGGAAGGTGAGAACCAGGGCTTGGGTGAGAGGCAGGTCGGACGGCGTGGATCCCTCAGCGGGCGTCGGCACGAGGAGCGGCGCCCATGAGCATAGCAGCACCGCCGGCGCCAGACACAGGGCCATCGTGAGATAGCCATAGTGGTCAATCAGGTAGCCCGCAAGGAGCATGCCCCCGACCGCCCCCACGACGTTGAAGCCGCCCTGCCATGCCGTGATGCGCACGCGCTCTGTCGGGTCCGGCGTGATCTCAGGTAGCATCGCCAGATAGGGACACACCACGATGGTGAAGAAGAAGAAGAACAGCGACGCTACCACAGCCAGGTAGAGGCCGTTCAACATTGAGGACTCGGGGGTGGGTGGCGTCCACACGAGTACGAACATCAAGGCCAACAGGGGGCCACCCACGAGGATGAAAGGCTTGCGGCGTCCCCACCGGGTTTGCACCCGATCGCTCCAGAACCCGACCAGGGGATCGGCGACCGCATCCATGAGGCGTCCGACAAACAGGGCCGCAGCGAAGGCGCCGGCGGAAGCCAGCACGTGCCATTCCGTATCCGCCGGGTCGGGACGGTAACGCTTGAGCAGCCAGGTGAGGGTCATGTCCGTGGTCAGCGCCACGGCCAGGTATCCCATGCCGTAGAGGAGCCTGTGCCACCAGCGAACACGGCACTCAGCTTCCCCATCCGGCGTCACATTCCCGACCCCGTCCATCGGTGTGCTCATGGGCCTCCCCCGTGCTCTAGGCCCTGGGTCCCCTGCGAAGCGTCATCAGGGTCACTTCCCGCGGACAGCCAATCCTCAGCGGCAGGCCCTCACCGGCCCCGCGCGTGACATAGAGGATCGTGCCGTTGGCATGACTGAGGCCGGCCGCCCGCTCTCTGCCCCCGCGACAGGAGGCATAGAGGGGGCCGACCAAGGGCAGCCACACCTGCCCACCATGCGTGTGCCCGGCCAGCACCAGGTCCACGCCGGCCATGCGCGGATGATCAACCGCGTCGGGCGAGTGGGTGATGACAATACGGCACTCCTCGTCACCCAAGCCGTCGAGGGCCGCGGCAACGTCGTCGCGGCCCGAATAGGCATCGCCCACCCCCACCAGCCACAGACGCGAGGCACCTCTCGTCAGGCAGCGCGCCTCGTTGACCAATAGCTGGGCACCCGCGTCGGCATACATCCGCCGCCACTCCTCCACCGATGGCACTGCCTGTGGCCGCCTGTGCTTCGAGTACCACAGGACGCCGTATTCATGGTTTCCGAGGCAGGCCCAGACCCCCTCTCGCGATCTTATGCCCGCAAGCAGGGGCAGATAGCGAGACGCCTCCCGGCAACGATGGACAATGTCGCCCAGCAGGACGACGAGATCAGCGTCCGCGCTGTTGACGACGCTGACCACATCCCTGACGGCAGCCTCCTTGCGGAACATCCCGGCGTGCACATCGGCGACCACAGCCACCGTCATGCCGTCGAAGGCAGGCGGCAGGCGCTCAAAGGACACGGAGACGCGCTCAAGCATGGGTCCGGACCACTCCACGACTGCTACATGGATCAGAGCCGCGCCTAGCGCCGCGGCCAGAATCAGCCACGCTCTCAAACCGAAGCGGCTACCGCGCATCGGTCACCACGCACCGCCAGCGGCCGGCCACCGGCGTCACGAAGGTCGGGGCTGCTCCTCGGAGGCGCCGGCCGAGCCGGTCTCCTGCGTCCGGACCATCCGCACGATGAGCTGGACGCACTCGATGCTGTTGATGACGATGGCCGCCGCGAGCACGGCGAAGAAGGAGTCCCTCAGCATGGCGACTGTGCCGCTTGCAGGAAGGACCTCAAGGACCACCAGGAACAGGAGGAAGGCGTACTGGAGAGCACCGGTCAGCTTGCCAAGCGTCGTGGTCGCGGTTTCCTCGCTTCTGCCGGTTCCCATCAGCGTGATCTGCAGCGAAAGGATCGTCAGCATCGCCAGGTAGATGAAGGCGAACTGGTAGGTGACCAGCCGCCCCGCCGCGTAGAAGGTGATGAACAGCCCGTAGATGAGCACGAAGTCCACCGAGCTGTCCATCGCCTTGCCAAAGGGCATACCGGCCTGGCCCATGCGCCGGGCTATCCTGCCGTCCAGCAAGTCGCTCAACCACACCAGGAACATGGCCACCACCG
>Ga0116202_10002707_pt1 | contig 10610 bp, 7 predicted proteins | sample LakKivw325mmetaG_FD_94479 | JGI IMG/M metagenome (GOLD analysis project Ga0116202, IMG submission 94479) | Anoxic lake water microbial communities from Lake Kivu, Rwanda to study Microbial Dark Matter (Phase II) - Lake Kivu water 325m metaG | ecosystem: Environmental > Aquatic > Freshwater >... | reverse complement strand
TCATCGTCAACAAGGACGTAGGGGAAAAGGGGACAGGCTACTTTTTTATCGGGTTGGTTCTTCATTGAGTGCCGCGGCCCGTCAGTCGGTCACGCACGGCATTTATGATTACCAGGGATGCCTCGAAGGGATCCTCGGCCCCGCAGTCCGCAAGGAGCTTCTCGTTTCCCTCCCACAGGTCGAAATCCTCCCTGATACCCTCCCCCCAGCCGAAGATGTTGAAGACGGCCACTTCCTCATCGGACATGTGGGCAACGGCCACTCGGGTCTTGAAGCTCATCTTGTCAATGATCCTCTTCACGGCATCCTCGAACGTCACCGGAGTAGTGTCAGTCTGCTGCTCCCCTGGTCTATCCCGCAAGAACAACCACTCAAACCAGGCCTCGACCTCCCGCCGGCTCGGCGTGATCCCTTGTTTAAGGACCCTTTTGTTGATGAGGACGGCCGGGAGACTGCTGAGGCCGAAAGTGGAACTTGCAGAGGGTGGCACCCAGGAAACCTTGACGTAGCCTTCTATGTCATGATGGCGCATGACCTCCTCGATCATGGCCCGAAGCGCTTCGCCCTCCTCGCGGGAGTCTGTACAGATTTCAATACTGAGAGATTTCTTGGTCACCGGTCGCCCCTGGAAAACGGAAGGGGATTTTTCCTTTTAAGTTGTGCGCCCATGGACTTCATCACCAGCAGGTAAATTCATTAAATTTATTAACACATAAAGAAAACAGAAGGTAGTTATTAGTCACTGAACAAAAAAACGGGGGGCCGGCTTGCGCCTGGATCTTTTGATGAAAACTCATCACTCGCCTACATGGCCCTTTTCTTTCTTGTTTATTATCTGTCACTTATACCATGCCCCAGCGAAAGGGGAATCGTCTCTTTTTTTTCGTTTCATAACCCCCAGGCGTCAACCACATGATGCCTGAATCGTTATATAAATTAAGAAATCGGCGAGTCCCCTAAACGATCTGGACAGGGGACAGGGTGTGTGGTTTAATAACAATTGGAACCTAAGCGAGGGATTGACATGAAAACTTTAAAATCCTTCCGATTCATAATGGTCTTGCTTCTGGTATGCCTGCTGGCCGTCCCGCCCGCGGTTTTCGCCCAGAACAGCAAGGCCACAGCTGTCAAGAAGTTCTCCCAGGAGGAGCTGGACCAGATGCTGGCTCCCATTGCGCTTTACCCCGATGCGCTCCTCGCACAGGTCCTGATGGCGTCGACCTATCCACTGGAGGTCGTGATGGCGGATCGATGGGTCAAGCAGAACAAGAACCTCTCAGGGGATAAGCTGAAGGAAGCCGCAGAAAAACAGCCGTGGGACCCGAGCGTGAAGGCCCTGGTGCCCTTTCCCGATGTTCTCTCCACGATGACCGAGAAGCTGGACTGGACCGAGAAGCTCGGGGATGCCTTCCTGGCCCAGCAGACCGAGGTCATGGAGACGGTCCAGAGCCTCCGGAAAAAAGCCTATGATGCCGGGAACCTGAAGACGACGAGGGAGCAGGAGGTGGTCGTAGAGAGGGAAGTCATCAGGGTCGAACCGGCCGACTCGAGGGTTGTTTATGTGCCCGTTTATGACCCCTGGTGGGTTTACGGACCCTGGTGGTGGCCTCTTTATCCGCCTTACGCCTTCTATCCTTATCCCTACGCTCCCGGGTTTATCGGGTTCAGCGTCGGTTTCTTCATAGGTGCTTACTGGGGTCACTGGGGATACTGCGACTGGCACCATCATAACGTCTATGTGAACTCACACTACTATGGGCACCCACATCACGGCAGCTCTTACAACGCGATCGGTTCAGTCGTGGGCACTACGCAAAACGGACGTGCCCCCGCTTCCTCCTCCGTGAACAACACGATCGGTTCGTCTGTGGGCACGACGCAAAGATGGGCGCATGATCCGTCCCATCGACGGGGAGTGTCCTACAGAAACCCGGCCGTCGGGGACCGCTTCGGACAGGTGAGCAGGACAACCGCGGAAAACCGCCAGGTTTCCCGTACGTTTCAAGATAACATGGCCCGGAGAACTGCAGTCACGAGGGCCACTACCGCAGGAAGAACCGGGAAGGTCGATGCCTTCGGAAGAACCACCGGCGGGGCCTACACGTCGGTCGACAGGCGTGGAAAACCCGATGCCTCTGTCTCACGGACAACGCCCGACCGGCGGGTTTCCAACCGGACATTCGAAGGTAACAGGTCCGGAAGGCCTTATTCGACGGTGGAAAGAAACGGCCGGATTGACACGTCATCCACCCCCCGGAAGGTACTTGATCAACGGGGAACTGACCGGCAGGTTACCAATCGCGCGTACAGGCCCGCACCTGAGAGGGGTAGATCCTTCTCCGCACCCGAAGGGGTGAATCGCGGGGTCACTGTCCAGGAACCCGGCAACTGGGGCCGGGGGGACAGCGTCTCCCCCGCAAAGTCTCAAAACTGGACCGGCGCCCTGGGCGGCCAGGGCGGTGGCGGCAGTACCGTCACTGATAGGGGCAGAGGCTGGTCCGGCGGCGGTAGCATGGGCGGAGGCGGTTTTGCCGTACCTCGCGGTGGCTCAGTCGGACCCGGTGGTGGCGGTCATATAGGCGGCGCTTTTCGTGGCGGCCGGTAGGAGTAAAGGGATCATAGGATAGCGACTGGATTCAATTAATTGTAAAAAAGAGGACAGGTCGGATTTATTCGTAATTTCGCCTGTCCTTTTTATTTCTTCCCGCCTCCGGAACGCTCGATCCATGTCATGAAATCACGGGCCAGTTTTTCATCACTCGCCCTGATGTCCTCATACTCCTTCGAGGCTTTTTCGCGGTCGCCTGACAACCAGTATGCCTTCCCGAGTCTTACCCTCACCTGCGTTGCGCCTGGCTCCAGGCGCAGTATTTCCGTAAAATGCGCTATGGCTTCGTTATATTCGCCCTTTGCTGCGAGGGCGGAGCCCAGGTTGTAACGGGCGTCGACAGAATTGGGGTTAATTTTCAGCGTCCCGGAAAAGTATTCTATCGCTTTGTCAAGATTACCGCGCCTGGCAAAGGTGATCCCGAGGTTATAGTGGGCCTTCTCGTGGTCGGGCATGATCCGTATGGCTTCCAGATAATGCTGGATGGCCCGATCATCCTCCCCGATCCGTGCGAAGGCGTTGGCCAGGTTGTAGTGGCTATCGGCATAGTCGGGGTAAATGCGCACGGCCTCGAGGTAGTGTACCAGGGCCTCATCCATCTCTCCGACTGCCGCAAGCTCATTGCCGAGGTTGTTGTGAATCAGATAATTGCCTTCCGTGACGGTGAGGGCGTGGCCGTATAGTGTCCGGCTGTCCCGCCAGTAGCTCAACTGAATTGTCGTCAAAACCATCAACGCAATAATAACGGCCGGGAAGAATACGCCCAGTGTGATCCGGGGGTATTTCCGTGCCCCGGCCGCGTAATATGCCCCCCAGACCATCATGATGAAAAGCCCGATGAGGGGGATGTAGGTGTATCGGTCTGCCATGGCCTGCGCGCCGATCTGGACGAACCCGATCACGGGAAGAAGCGTGACCAGGTACCAGAGCCACCCCACCGGGAGATAGGGATGGGTGCGGGCCCATCGCAGAACTAATGCCGTGATGGCAATGAGAATGACAAGAGCCCCCATCCACTTCCAGGAGGGTGGCATACCTGCGTGCGGGTAGTAGACGGCAAGATCGAGCGGCAGAACCATTTTCCAGATGTACCCTACATAAGACACGAGGGCGTTTGTGAACCTCTCCCGGCAAGGAAACACCTCCATGGTCTGAATCGCGCCGATGCGCCGCTGGCCGATGAGGGCCAGTATTCCTGCAGCGAAGGAAAGGACAAAAAGCGGGATTTTTTCGATGACGAGCCTGGAGAAGGCGTGACGGAAAAAGGGATAAGTCCTCTCAGCGTCATCAAAGAGCGTGACGGGATTCTCATGACGACGCAGCGGCCAGTAGTCCAGGAAGAGTAGCACGATGGGGAGGGTCACCAGCATCGGCTTGGACAGAAGACCAAGAGCAAGGGAAGCAAGAACAAGAAGGTAACGTGAGGCTCCCGGCTTTTTTACATAGCGGTAGTATGCCCCCATCGTCGCGATCCAGAAAAAACCGCTCAGCACGTCTTTCCGTTCAGCGACCCAAGCCACAGACTCGACATGAAGGGGATGGAGTGCAAAAAAAGCCGCCACGAGGCCGCTCCCCCACAAAAAACCGGTCATCGCATTGAGGACAAGGAAAAGAAGCACAGAAGCAGCCGCGTGAATCAGGATATTTGTCCAGTGGTGCCCCCCGGCCCACAGACCGTATAACTCGTCATCCAGCATGTGCGAAATCCAGGTCAGGGGATGCCAGGTCCCCGAATCAAAATTCGTGAAGGCCCAGCACAGCCCATCCGCCGTGACACCTCTCTGAACCATAGGGTTGGCGGTCACATAGACCTTATCGTCAAGACTCACGAAATCGAATTGACCGGAAGGCCGGAAAATAGCGATCGTCAGAAGACCAAGAAGAACGGCGAACAGTGCGTTCCGGTAACGGCCCTGCATGGGCCGGATGCGCGGATGGGGAAAGGGCAGGCCGTGGCGAGCCGGCGCTGGGATCTCGCCGTGATTCTCAGCGCCGGTTTTTTCAGTCTGACTGCCGGACGGGTCTTTCATAATGGGCGCTCAAAATGGATTCAAGACCAGCTACTTGCTCTCCAGGCGGAAGATGCCATCCCATTTATCCGGCGGCGGGTTTTCCCGGTACTGTCTGCAACGGACCAGCATAAAACCGACGGGCCTATCACCGGGATTCAACTCACGGACAGCTTCGTATCGTTTGATGGCTTCATCGAAACGCCCTGCCAGATAGGCTTCAAGGGCCTCTGCCGTCTGTTGCGCGATTTTGATTTTTTTATCCTCCATCGTTTTTCTATCCCCCATAAGCTCATAGACCTTCAGCCCGGCTTTTTTGCCCATCACGGATACCAGGTCGATAGGACGCGTGACGAAGTCATCTTTCACCAGGTCATAGGTGCTCTCCCCGATGATGATGTTCGTCCCGTAAAACTTGTTAAGCCCCTCGAAACGGCTTGCGGCATTGACGTGATCCCCGACGACCGTGTAGTTCATACGGTTCTCGCTTCCCATGTTGCCCACGATGACCTCACCCGTGTTGATTCCGATACGCTGGTAGAAGAGAGGTTTCCCCTCCTCCTGCCACTTCTCCCGGAGCACGGCAAGCCGTTCCTGGCACCGGAGGGCCGCACGGCACGCCGCCAGGGCGTGATCCGCATTGGGCATGGGAGCCCCCCAGAAAGCCATGATGGAATCCCCGATGAACTTGTCAACCGTTCCCTGCTCGTCGCGTACCTGCTGGTTCATCTCCTCCAGGTAATCGGCCAGGTGATCAACGAGGGCTTCCGGTTCGAGCTGCTCTGATATCGAGGTGAACCCCTCGATGTCTGAGAAGAAAACGGTAAGGTTCGCCTTGCGGCCCCCGAGTTTGGCTTCCCCGCCTGAGGCCATGATGTCCCGGACGACATCGGTCGGCACGTACTTCCCGAAAGACCGGAGCCCCCTTTTCATGTCGTCGGTGGCCACCATGAGGCGGTCCACTTCCTTGATCATCGAGTGTCCGATGGGTCCGCCTTCGAGTTCGAAGCGGCCGATGGCTTCCGATTCATTGGAGATTTTCTTCAGAGGTCTCGAGATGCGCCCGGAGATCCACGCGCTGGCCAGCAGGATGAGCAACAAGCTCACAAGTCCAATCCCCAGGGCCTCCAGGTTGTTGCGGTCGACAAGGCCCAGGACCTCTCTGCGGGGGACAATCGAGGCGATGATCCAGTTCGGCATGTCTTTACCGGTCATCTTCCGATAGCTTCCGAAATACTCCGTACCGCCTGCGCTGAAGCTGAATATGTGGACTCCCGCACCCGGTTGAACCAGGTCTTTCCGGGACAACTGCTCCATGAAACCTGCGACGCGGACGTCCTTGAGCTTCCGGTAAGGGACGAACTCATACTGCGTCAGTCCCCGCTCATTGACAACGGTCTGGGTGAGGATATCCGGGGTCGGGTGGGCAATAACGCGCGGCTCCCCTTTTGCAGGCTTTTCGATGATGAAGGCAAACCCCGCCTTTCCCACGGGGTTTCCGGCAAGGAACTTTGATATGGCCACGATGTCGAAATCAACACTCGTCACTCCGCGCAATTCCTTTTCCGGCCCATAGAAGGGTGCGGCGTAGGAAACACCCGCCACCGTCTCGGCGCCCTTGCGGATGGTGCGGGCCTCTATCCATATGGGTTGCCCAGCATTCACGGCTTTCGTGTACCAGGATTCACGGGTGCCATTGGGGGTGCTTCTGGGTGTAAACACGATCTTTTTGCGGTTGTAGGGCTTATGCTCCCGGTAGTCTTCGGGCCAGAAATCGTAGAACTCGAGTGTTCTTTTCTCGCGGTCGAAATGACTTTCACGGATGGTGAGCTTGCTGTCCTTCATCCGTTCAATGGAAAGCATGCTTCCATTCTCGAGTCTCGCGGAAATAAAGGTGAAGTAAGGCTGCGTCTCCATGACCCGCCGCCAGTAGTTACTCAACCTGAAAAAGGTTTCGGGGCCTATCTTGATCGTGCCCAGCGTCGCGCGGTTCAGTTGGTTCTGGTCATTGGCCTTGGAAAGGAGGTTCTTGACCCAGAGCTCTATGCGGCTCGATGTCTGGTCGATCACCTGTGCGGACAGGTTGTCGGCGTTCTTCCGGAGATTGGAGTATGAAAGAATGCCGATCACCGCGACGGCGCCGATGAGCAACACCGCGAAAATGGTGGATAGCGCGATGCGGAAAGGGACGCGTACTTTAGTGTCATTCGGCTCTACGGAAAAAATCTTCATGGCTCTCCTATTCCTTCCGGGTCAATGGCCCACAGGGCCGGGTATCGGGTTCAGGCTTCAGCCGTCAGTCCTTAAGCTTTACTTCTTCGGGTAGGCGCGGATCTCGCCCGTCTCGATGATCTCGACGGGATAGCCGTCGAGTTCGCGCGGGATCTTCCTCTCGAGCTCCGTGGTCTTTTGAATGACAAGGACCTTGACTGAGGGTCTGCCGTCTTTGAGGCCCTCGGCCGTGCCCACCACACCCGGTATGGACATCAATCTGCCGGAGTGTTCGCCAAGCACCTCATCGATCGTCTTCTTCGCCATCACATCCTGCTCCCCCTGGTCCGCCGGCCTCGCCGTCACGCATGCCAGAAGGCAGACACCTGCGACCAGGCAAAAAAAGGCTCTCCTGAAAATCGACCCGAACACGCGTTGCCTCCGCCGCGGATCAAGAAAAAACCCGTTTCGTAATCACTCGCCGTCAATCTTTACATTGAAAGCATCCAGGACCTCATCGATGGGGTTCGCCCAGGCATAGGACCCGGAGCTGTTTCCGGCAAAGAGAAGTCCCACGGGATTTCTACCGGGATACGTCACAAGGAGGGATCCTGAATCACCGGGCTTGATGAAGCCGGCTTTCCCGGAGACCATGATCTGATCTGTGAAAACGGCAACACGGGATCCGTATATGACGCTGATCCGGGCATGGACCGCCAGAATGGTGCCCTTCGTCAGGGAGGATGATCGTCCGTATTTCTGGACCTTCTGGCCGGCGCGAGGTGTGACTGTCTCGTTCTTCGGTGTCCCGTAGCCGTCAGCCGGTGTCGCGCTTCCCACCATCTCAGCGGTGACCGAGGCAATCGCCGCATCGACGACATTGTCCGAGGCGAAATCGACGGGCACAAAGTCGTCGAGCGCCCCGATCACGTTCGCTTCGCGGTATACGCACTTCGTGTCGTAGAGCCCGGGCTGGAGCACTTCACTGCCGGAGGATGCGTCATTCTCCAGGGCATAGACGTGGTTGTTGCTGAGGGCGTAGAGGTTGTTCCCTCTTTTGACCCTCGCCCCGATCGTGCCGGCGGAGCACTCTTCCCTGTTACCCGTTGAGACGCCGATGGGCACCGGCCTCGTGAAATACTTCGAGGGGTATATCTTTGCGGCGGGTCTGGCCAGGGCGAAGATCGGCCCCGTGACCTTCTCGACCACCGGTTTCCCCTCCAGGTGTGAGGGGATCACGGAAGGACCGAGACGTTTCTTCGTAAAAATGAGGACCGCGGGTCTCCCGTCATCGGCGTGCCCCGTGGCGGTACCTACGATCTCCGGGTGGGACATGAGACGGCGGGTGTGGCGGTCCTGGACGGCCATCGTTGCCCGGACCTCCGGGTGATCCTCAGAGGAAGCGATCCCCTCCTGCGCAGCCACCGCACCGGCCGCCCCGAATGTGGCCCCTCCCGCAAGCCAGGTGATGACCGAAAAGGCCAGGATGAGCGTGAGGAAACTCACGGTGTAATAGAGTGTTTTTTGAGTCTTCTTCGACATGGTTGCCCTCCTTCAACAAGCATGCGAATGGATGTTACTTTAACCGATTGTAGATCCCGTTGGTGGTGGCTGTGACAACGTCGTTGTAATCTCCACACATGCCGATGGCGGCATTGAGAAGGTTTCTCACGACATCAGCGGGCAAGTCGACTTCGTAGAGGCTCTTAGCCATGGCCACGCCGAATTCGACCATGGGTTCTATATTCCCGACGTTGGACCCTGCGAGGGCTTTCGCGTACTCGTGCTCGAGACCCCGGAAGGTGAGTTCCGTCGAAACCAGCGTGAGAAGGTCTGTCTTATTTTCCTTCCAGACGAAGACCCTGATGAGGAGGTTCTGGTCCTCCCGGTTGCGAAGCAGGTTCACCAGGAGAAGTTTTTCCCCCAGGAAGCGCTCCTTGTTCGCCTGCAGGAGAAGGTCGATGGCGGCCTCCACGGCGAAATGCGTGAAATCCGCCGGAAGCCCCGTGATGTCACTGAGATATCCGGCTTTGACCGTGACGTAACCGCCTCCATCGTTGTATGCGATATGGGCATACCGGTCGGCGCCCCATTGCTCATTGTGGGTTATCCATCCCCTCGCAAAGGCCCTCTGTGAAGAGGTCCATGCGTAGGGCCTGAGGTCGATTAAATCATAATGGGTCTGACCGAAAGCCTTCAAAGGATCCCACTTCGCGGGATCCGTCACAAACATGGCCAGATCGGGCGCGATGCTCCCGTATTGGAGATCCAGTGTTACGGGAACCCAGAGTTTCTTGTAGACCTTCTCGGCAATGTAGATGTGCGTACCCGAGTTGAAGGCAAGAACAGGAGAGACGACAAGGATCAGGCTGACCGAAAGCACCATAAAGCAAAGAGCTTTTTTCATACTTCATCCCCTCCTTTATAATATTATTGGCCGTTATTGCGCTTGGATTTATTTCCGGAAACCTGGCAGACTTTTTAGGTCCGCACAGGTGGGGATGGAACTAATTTCAGATACATCTTGCCCCCCATGAAGACCGGACGGGATGAACCCTGTCCTCAATGCTGAGAATTGAGCGGTGGCTGACATATGCTCAAAAAATGATTTCGGGATGTTTATTTATGACCCGAAGCGGCGCCCGTGTCAATCCCCGAGTTACCCGGGGCTGAAGCCGGTCTTCATTCAATAAAGGGGACAGGCTACTTTTTTACACCAATATAGAGGGCCTTTCCACGGAAAGGCCTTTATCGTTTTGATGTTTGGCGGAAATGCATCTGAATCGAATCCGGTAGGGGAGAACAAAAATAATCAGGCTAACTTTTTTGAAAAAAGCCAGCCTGTCCCCTTTACTTTGCTGGGAGCACGAAGAGGGGGCAGTCGGTCAAACAGGCAGGCTACGCGCCCAGTTTCTTCGTCAGGATTTCACGGATGAGCTTGGGGTTAGCCTTGCCGCCCGAGGCCTGCATCGCCTGGCCGATGAGAAAACCCATGGCCTTCGAAACGCCGTTGCGGAAATCGGCAACGGCTGACGGGTTTGCCGCCAGGACCTTTTCAACGAGGCCCTCCAGGGCGGAGGCATCGGAAATCTGTTGCACACCCGTTTTTTCCACAAGCGCCGCCGGCGATTCGTCCCTTTCAAAGAGCTGATTCAGGATCTCCCTTGCCGCGTTGGCGTTGATCTCATCCCGCTCGAGCATCGAGAGCAATTCGGCGAACCGGTCGGGCTTCACGGTCGTTTCAGCTATGGTCTGCCGGCGCTCCTTCAGGGCGGGAAGGAACTGCGTGGCCAGCCAATGCGTCGCCGTTTTCGGTTTGATGCCCTGGTTGATCACCGCCTCCACGTATTCGGAGAGGTCACGCTCTGCGCTCATCATGACAGCTTCCTCGCGGGTGAGTCCGAACTGCCGGATGAATCTCTCCGCCTTCCGAGCGGGCATCTCGGGAAGCCGCGCCTGCATTTCATTCAGCCACGCCTGCGAAAATAGTATATGGGCGACGGCGGGGTCGGGCACACAGGGTCCCGAGAACTTGCCCCGCATGGCGGTGGTCATCTTCTTTTCGGGGTCCCAAAGGCGGGTGTGAAGGATAATCGGCTCCCCGCCCTGCAGAGAGGCAATCTGGCGCTGGATCTCGTAGGTGATGGCATCACCGAGGTGACGGATGGAGTTCATGTTCTTGACCTCCACCTTCGTGTTCATCTGGTCCGTCCCCCTCGGGCGGATGTAGATGTTGGCGTCCACGCGCATCGTTCCGCTCTCCATGCTGCAGTCGGAACTGC
>Ga0116202_10002705_pt1 | contig 10616 bp, 13 predicted proteins | sample LakKivw325mmetaG_FD_94479 | JGI IMG/M metagenome (GOLD analysis project Ga0116202, IMG submission 94479) | Anoxic lake water microbial communities from Lake Kivu, Rwanda to study Microbial Dark Matter (Phase II) - Lake Kivu water 325m metaG | ecosystem: Environmental > Aquatic > Freshwater >... | reverse complement strand
TGCGTCCTTTGCTTCTAGGACCTTCATCCTTGGCACAAGCTTGTTGTCCAGCTCAACCCCCTTGACATCCGTCAGGAGGATTAGCAGGTCGGCCTTGAGGGCGCCTGCTATGCTTGCTGCCATCCGGTCGCCGTCGGTATTCAACGGCTCAGACTCTAAGCCAATCGCAATCGGTGCAATGACAGGCGTGTACCTGTTGTCAACCAGAAGATTGAGCAGCGAGGTGTTGATCTTGGTGATCTTGCCCGTGTAGCCTCCTTCAATGATCCGTTTTCTTCCCCTCTCATCTATTATCATGAGCTGTTTTTTTCTCTCAGCTATTGCTAAAGAACCGTCCAGACCAGAGAGCCCGACAGCTTTCACGCCCACACGCTGGAGGGCCATGACTATGTCCTTGTTTGTCTTTCCAGCCATGACCATAGTATAGATCTCAGCAGTCTCGCGGTCGGTGTATCGACTTCTGAAGCCTTCGGGCGACACGATGAACTTCTGCTCTTTGCCCAGTTTCGTCGCGATCTCTGTTACTCTGGCGCCGCCGCCGTGAACTATGACTAGCTTGTGTTCTGCTGCGACCTGCTTTACGTCTTGCACGAACTCTTCTGAGACACCCTCTTCAAGTGTGCTGCCCCCAAGCTTCACCACTATCAGCATCAGCATCACACCGGGTAGATAGTTGGAGTAGAGATTCCGGTCCTCTCATCGATGCCGAGCATTATGTTAAGGCACTGCACTGCTTGACCTGAGGCGCCTTTCACCAGATTGTCTATCGCGCTCAGGATCACAAGCCTGTTAACGTGCGGGTCGAGTTCAAAGCCGATGTCGCAGAAGTTTGATCCTGTTGTCACTTTGGGGTCGGGAAGCTGATGGAGGCCCTTCCTGTCCTTTACAAGCCTGATGAAGGGCTCCTTGCTATACATCGTCCTGTATGTCTTCCATAGGTCAGGAAGCGCCAGCTGCCTAGTTGGGAAAGTATGGATGGTTGCCAGTATGCCTCTGATCATCGGGACAGCGTGAGGAGAGAAAGATATCCTGGGTCTTGCCTCGGTCAGGAGTGAGAGCTCCTGCTCCATCTCGGCTATGTGTCTGTGGCCGACCGTCTTGTAGGGTCTGACACCGGTTGCACGTTCAGGATGGTGGGACGCTTTTGTCGGGGTATTCCCAGCTCCTGAGGAACCGATCTTGGCATCGACAACTATTCTCTCAGGCTCGATCAGCCCATCCTTGATTGGTGGAGCGAGAGCTAGAATAGTTGTTGTGGCCATGCATCCAGGGCAGGCCACGAGTTTGGCATCTCTGATCTCTTCTCGATGGAGCTCGGGAAGCCCGAAAACAGCCTCCTTTAGTAAATTTGGATGTTGGTGCGTCCATCCATACCACTTGGGGTAGTCCGCCGGATTCTTCAGCCTAAAGTCTGCGCCCAGGTCGATCACTCTTATGCCGGTCTGTACCAGTTTTGGAACTATCTCTACTGAGGTTCCGTGCGGGATCGCTGTGAAGACGAGATCTGAGTTTGAGGTTATGGTCTCAAGATTCAGGGGGGAGAACTTTAGCTCTGTATATCCGCGCAGGTTTGGGTGGATGCGAAACACGTATTCGTCTATGTGACTTCTGGATACTACTGTCGTCATCTCGACTTTTGGATGGAAGAGCAGTTCTCGGATCAGCTCTCCACCTGCGTAGCCCGATCCGCCTATTATTGAGACTCTCACCTATCTTCTCACCTTGTCAACTGCGAAGTCAATGATCATTCCCGGAATGTCTACACCTGTTGCTGGTACGCTGTTTCTAAACTCTGTGGTATGATTGACCTCATGTACGGTTAGACCTTTGTCGCTCTCCATCATGTCGACTCCGTAAACTCCATCTCCAAAGATCCCTGCCGCCCTTAGAGCCAGCTCTTCCATCTGTGGAATGATCTTGCAGGCCTCTACACGTCCTCCTCGTGCAGTATTGGTTCGCCACTCGTCCTTTGGCGCGTATCTGTATATGGCCGCTACAACCGAGTTGCCCACCACAAAGCACCGTATGTCTCTTGGCGGTCTCTTGACCATCTCCTGTATGTAGTAGACTTGGTAGAGTGGAAACATGTTCTCTCGATCCTCAAGTATTGCTTTCGCTGATTCCGCATCTTTCAGGATGGCCACGAGCCTTCCCCAGCTTCCTATGATTGGTTTGAGTACTGCTGGATACCTTATTTGGTCAAGGGCTTTGAGTGCAGACTCGATGCTGAAAGCGACTGCTGTGGTTGGGGTGGGGATTCCTGCTTTTGCAAGCTCGACTGTTGCCAGCAGCTTGTTTCCGCAGACTGAGGCGATCCTTGAGGAGTTTATGACCCTGACTCCTCGACTCTCCAGCAGTGCTGAGAGGTTTACGCTGCGGAAGTAGCTGACACATCTTTGCAGGACCACATCTTCGAAGGGTTCTCTGCGACTGACCTCGGTTGCGTTCAGATGGAGTTCTTCAGAGTTGTGGAGTTGGATCTTCACGGATTTTCTTCTGGCCGCATCTATTAGAAGACGCTCCTCGGGCCTTATCTGGTCGTAGAGCATCCCGACGGAGCTACTCAACTATTCACCCCAGTCTTCTCTCTCTCTTGTCACCTGGGCTAGCTCAACGTTTCCTGTTGGGTCCTTCTTGACCTGCAGTTCCAATCCGCAGTCTGGGCAGGCTACGATCTCGCCATCTAGGGCGTCTTCTGGAACCTTGACCTCGCCAGAGCAGTCTGGACATGTCTGAACCTTCAAAGCTAATGCACCTAACGTCCTCTAGTAGAATATCGTACTAGTATTAAAGATTTCGGTGAAATACTTAAGTAACCAGTACAGAATCGATATAAAAAGTACGATAAATGCACTTTCCAGCCTCAGCCAGTGAAGCTCGCGATCCAATTGATACTTGAGAGAGTTACCGCGAACCGCTCCAAGAACCGTTAAATTGGCACAGCCTTCCTATCAGGTTATCGTCGATGCAGATTGGATGAAATAGACCAGCAGATAATAGCGATACTCAAAGAGAACGGAAGAGCAGCCTACGTCGACATAGGAAAGAAGACAGGCCTATCAGAAGGTGCGGTTCGAAAGAGGATCACAGCTCTCATAAAGTCCGGCGACATCAAGAAGTTCACCATCGAGGCCGGATTCAAGACCGGTGCCAAAGCGATAACCTTACTCTCAGTCAACCCCGCCTATCCAACGTCGAAGATCTCACAAGAACTCATCAAACTCCCCAATGTTGAGACAGTCCATGAAGTCACAGGCCAATACGATATAGCAGTAGTGATCTCGGCCTCAAGCGTCACAGAAGTGAATCAATGCGTAGAACAGGTAAGAGGAGTGGAAGGAGTCACAAACACAAACACAATGATCATTCTGCGTCAATACTGAATCTTTCGAAAGAAAACTCGCAAAAGAAAATCTTTTAAGCGTACTGCCATGTACGCATTCAGGATTCAAACTAAAATTCTGCAAGCTGAGAGCTAAGAACGTAATGAAGTGCAAATGCTCTGAATGTGACGGCGAGATTGCCATACCAAAGGATGCCGTCAACGGCGAAATAGTCGCCTGCCCTGACTGCGGCCTCGAATTCGAGTTAACCATCGATCAGAACGGCAAGTGCAGCCTTAAAGTGGCCGAACTCACCGGAGAAGACTGGGGAGAGTAAGAGGCTTCCTTTGCGAAGAGTTCTCTCGATCATCTTTGACCGGACACGCTGGGAAGAGAAAGCACTAATCAAAGCAGCCAGACGCAAACGAATACAGATAAATCTGATCGATGCAAAGAACACAAGCTTTGACATCAATGCCGTATGCGACGCAGAATCCTATGGCCACATCATACTTCAGCGATGCATAAGTTACTTCAGAGGTCTGCACATAACTGCCATCTTGGAAATGTGCGGCCTGCCGGTCGTGAACTCCTTCAACACGTCATTGGTCTGCGGAAACAAGCTCTTAACGTCATTAGCACTCGCCAAGGCCAAGATCCCGACCCCCGCAACCTACGTAACATTCACACCTGAGGCTGCGTTGGAGACAATCGAGAAGATCGGTTACCCAGCTGTGATAAAGCCCGTAATCGGAAGCTGGGGAAGATTAGTCGCGCCAATAAACAACCGCGCCACGGCTGAGGCGATACTGGAACACAGGGAACAGATGAACAGCTCACTTCTGCAGATCCACTACATACAAGAGATGGTGAACCGGCCTCCCAGAGATATAAGAACAATAGTTGTGGGTGAAGAGGTTACAGCAGCCGTCTACCGAAGCGCCCCAGCAGGCACCTGGAGAACCAACGTGGCACTCGGCGCAACAACAGAGCCGTGCCCCGTCACCAGTGAACTGGAGGACATCGCTCTTAGAGCCGCCAAAGCTGTAGGCGGTGGCGTTCTGGCCGTAGACTCGATGGAGAGCCCTGATGGAATCGTCGTACACGAGGTCAACTCCACCATAGAATTTCGAGGAGCCGCAGCAGCAACAGGCACCAATATCGCCTCGAAGATCATAGAATACCTTGTCAGGGCCTCGAAGAAGTAGATCTACACAAAGCAGAAGTAAACTCCGAAGATAACGATCAACCTAGAAAACTTATCATGTGGGCTCGAACAATAGTCCCAGCCTACTCAAGAAGGTTTGCGAATGAAGGACAAGGTTGTCCTAGCGTATTCCGGAGGCCTCGATACCTCAGTCGCTATCAGATGGATTATGGAGAAATACAATTCTGACGTGATCACAGTCACAGTCGATGTTGGGCACGGCGAAGACCTGAAATCTGTTCGCGATACTGCGGAAAAGATCGGAGCCATCAAACATTACTCGATAGATGCCAGAGACGAGTTTGTCAGAGACTACGTATATCCTGCAGTCAAAGCTAACGCCCTATATCAAGGGAAGTACCCTATCTCAACAGCCCTTTCTAGGCCTCTTATAGCGTCTAAACTTGTAGAAGTCGCCAAGAAAGAAGGCGCTCGCGCAGTCGCACACGGATGTACTGGGAAAGGAAACGACCAAGTAAGATTTGACGTGACTATAGCATCGCTGGCCCCCGAGCTGAAGATAATAGCTCCAATAAGGGAATGGGGACTCTCAAGAGAGGAAGAGATCAAGTACGCAAGGGATCACAATATACCTATTCCGATCAAGCCGGAAAGCCCCTACAGCATCGACCGAAACCTCTACGGACGATCAATCGAGTGCGGAGTTCTTGAAGACCCACTGGTCGAGCCTCCCGAAGAAGTCTTTGAACTAACAGTGTCTCCAGAGAAGAGTCCGAATAAACCTGAGTACGTAAGCCTAGAATTCGAGAAGGGCCTACCCAAGTCACTAGACGGCTCCAAAGAGGCCCCCGTGACCATGCTCAACAAGTTAAGCGGTATGGCAGGAAGAAACGGCGTCGGACGAATCGATCACATCGAAGACCGCTTGGTAGGAATAAAGTCCCGCGAAGTCTATGAGTGTCCCGCAGCAACTGTCCTCGTTGAAGCACACAGAGATCTGGAGAAGTGCGTCCTGACAAGACATGAACTCACCTTCAAGCAGCTTGTAGACTTACAGTGGACCTTCGCGGCATATTCAGGACTCTGGACGGACCCATTGCTGGAAGACCTGGGAGCATTCATCGACAAGACTCAGCAGAAAGTCAATGGCATAGTCAAATTAAAACTCTACAAGGGAAGCTGCCAAGTGGTCGGCAGATCCTCACCAATGTCCTTGTACAATCGTGACCTGGCAACCTACGAGGTTGGAACAACTTTCGACCAGACGATGGCCACCGGGTTCATAGAGCTCTGGGGTCTGCAGACCAAGATAGCGAACATCATCAAGAGGAGAATGCGGTAGAATCACGACCGCTTAGACAGAACTGACATAGCCCTAGAGGACGACGGGAGAAGACACAGGAGATCAGGAGCCTCTCAACAGCAAGATCTCTCAACGAAAGGTTGATAAAACAGCCACTGTGGCTACTGTACCTAAACGTGGCAGATGAGGTCGAAGCGGATGCCAAAACAGTTCTACGTGAAGTTCGAGACTCCAAAGGAGTTAGCTGAGAAAGCATTCCAAGCCGTACAGGTTGCCAAGGACACGGGCAAGATCAGAAAAGGAACTAACGAGACCACCAAGGCAGTCGAAAGAGGCATAGCCAAACTTGTACTGATAGCCGAAGACGTTGAACCACCACAGGTAGTAGCCCACCTACCGATGTTATGTGAAGAGAGGAAGATCCCTTACATCTTTGTCCCCACGAAGCTCGAGTTGGGCAGATCAGCAGGGATCGAGGTCGGCTCAGCAGCCATCTCAATAGTGGAGCCCGGTGAAGCGTCTGAAGCGGTAAAGGGGCTCGTGAACGCAATAGAGAAGTTGCTCAAGGGCGGTGCAGCAAGCACTTGAGCGCTCCCACGGCAAAGTCTTCCAGGGAAGAAGTCGAAGAAGCCTTAACCCCTGCCGAAGTCACACAGATCGTGGGCCGAACAGGCGTAACCGGGGAAGTCATACAGGTCAGAGTAAGGATTCTTGAGGGCAGGGACAGAGGCAGGATCATCACCAGGAACATTAAGGGTCCAATAAGACTCGGAGACACATTGATGCTCAGAGAGACCGAGAGAGAAGCAAAGAAGATCCGTTGAAGAGGCAGTTATCAGGTGCCCCGCACAAAGTGCTCCTTCTGTGGGAGAGACTACCCTCCGGCGTCAGGAATGGCCCACATAAGGAACGACGGAGTCATCCTCTACTTCTGCTCAACGAAATGCAGAAAAAGCCTGCTAGAACTTAGGAGAGACCCTAGAAAGCTCAAATGGACCCAGCATCACATACGCAAAGTAAAGTAGAGTAGGGACAGCCCCTCGATGGAAAGAACATTTCTCCTTGTCAAACCTGACGGGGTGATGCGGGGGCTGATCGGAGAGGTCGCGTCAAGGCTTGAGAGGAAAGGTCTCAACATAGCTGCACTGAAGATCCTGATGATATCCAAGAGCCAGAGTGAAGCTCTCTACTCAATGCACAAGGAGAAAGGATTCTACCCGCGACTTATTCGTCACATCACCTCGGCTCCGGTTGCCGTCATGGTGATAGAGGGGCCTAACTGCATACAAGCGGTCAGGAGAATGGTGGGCGCCACCAACCCTCAAGAAGCAGCACCGGGCAGCATCAGAGCTGACTTCGCTTTGAACACAACACAGAATACTGTCCACGCAGCAGACAGCATGGAGAACGCGGAACGCGAAATCAAGATCTTCTTCAAACCCGATGAGATACTCAGCTTCAGCAAACCTACAGAGACAAAGTTTCTCCACGGTACATCGACTTAGTGATTCTCGATCTTAGCATGCTCAGCAACAGATAATGATCCTCTCCCCTGCAGTATAATACTTAAGCGAGACGGCCCCTCAAAGGACTGCAGAGGTTGCCTCAGTTGCCGATGCGCCAGCCAATTGTCGTGGTTCTAGGTCACACGTCGCAGGAATCCTAGTTCCGTCGTGACGGGCCACGTAGACCACGGCAAGACAACGCTTCTGGACCGAATCAGAGGAACCTCCGTTGCCAAGAGGGAACCAGGACAGATAACTCAGTGGATCGGCGCAAGCCTTCTGCCAGCAGAGACACTCAAAGAGACCTATGGAGATGCGCATGAGCAACTCAAGGCACAGGTTAAGATACCCGGCCTGCTGTTCATTGACACACCGGGCCACGAAAGCTTCTCCAATCTTCGCCGTCGAGGCGGATCAGCGGCTGACATCGCAATCCTGGTCATCGACTTGACCAAGGGTGTCGAACCTCAGACAGAGGAATCGATAGAGATACTTAAAGCACGAAAGACCCCCTTCGTCATCGCAGCCAACAAGTTAGATCTAGTTCCCGGCTGGAGAAAGACCGACTTGAAATCGTTGAGCAGCGCGATATCCCAGCAGCCGCCAGAGATCCAAAGGGAGATCGATAACCGAATCTACACGATCATGGGTTCAGTATCGAAACTCGGCTTGAATGCGGACAGATTCGACAGGATCAAGGACTTCACTAAGACCGTCGCTATCGTACCCACAAGCGCAAAAACCGGCGACGGCATCCGGGAACTTCTCGCAGTAATTGTCGGACTGACGCAGTCCTACATGAAAGAGGAACTGTTGATTGCGAGCGGCCCGGCAAAGGGAACCGTTCTTGAGGTCAAGGAAGAGATCGGCCTAGGAACCACGGTAAACGCGATCATCTATGACGGCGTCCTTAATGTTGGGGACGAAATAGCTCTAGGGGGCAAAGAGGGACCAATAGTAACCAGCGTTCGGGCGATTCTCGTACCCAAACCTTTGGATGAGATACGTGATCCAAGAGACAAGTTCTCGAGTGTACGTGAAGTGGAAGCTGCTGCAGGCGTAAAGATCGCAGCCCCCGGTCTAGAGAAAGCGCTGGCAGGCTCATCATTATATGTGATTCCAAAAGGTGAATCCTCAGAAGCTGCTGCCAGGATCGTCAAAGAAGAATTCGAAAGGCTGAGGATCGAGACAGACAGGAACGGCGTCGTCCTGAAGACTGATACGCTCGGCGCCCTAGAAGCCATAACAGCATCACTGAATCAATCAGGAACACCCATAAGACTGGCCGATGTGGGCGACATATCCAAACGCGATATCATTGAGGCAGACGTGGTGAGAGAGAAAGACCGCCTGCTCGGAGTTGTTCTAGGCTTCAACATCAAGGTGCTTCCCGACGCTGAGGAGGAGGCGATAAAGAGAGGCACCAAGATTCTGCGGGCGGACGTGATATATGACCTCCTTGAAAGCTACTCAAGATGGGTCGATGCAGAAAGAGCCGCCAGCCTCAAGGCCGAGTTGGATAGACACGTAAGACCCGGGAAGATGCATGTCCTGCCCGGATACGTATTCAGACATAGCAAACCGGCAATATTTGGAGTAGAGATACTGGCCGGCACTATAAAACAGAAGTACCCACTGATAAACCGAGACGGGAAGCGGATCGGCACCATCATGAGACTTCAGGACAAGGGGAAAGACATCGATGAGGCAATAACCGGAATGCAGATAGCCATATCGGTGGACAAAGCGATCATGAACAGGAATGTCTTTGAAAACGACACACTCTACGTAGCAGTCCCAGAGACTTCAGCCAGAGAGTTCTCCACAAGACTCAGCGAACAACTGAGTCCCGAAGAAAAGGGAGTTCTCGACGAACTCACCGCAATAATGAGGAGAGAGAACCCGCTCTGGAACATATAGAGCCTCAGAACTTGCAGACAGAGACCTCGACAGATTAATATGTTTGTCATCGGGCGTAGTAGAGTACCTGATCTGACGAGTCGGTGCAATTGGCGAAGTTCAAGGTTTCGATCTCCGATCCTGAAACGGGAAAAGCCTCAGTGGTGGAGCTAGAAGGGGCGAAGGCCAAACCCCTCCTTGGAAGGGGGCTGGGAGACGTACTAGATGGTGCTCCGATCGGAGTCTCCGGAAAGAAACTCAGGATAACGGGTGGAAGCGACAAGGACGGAATACCGCTGAGGCCAGATGTTCACGGTGGAGGCAAGAAGCACCTTATACTGACCAAGGGTGTGGGGTTCAGGGGAAAGAGCGGCAGTAGAGAGAGGAAGCTGGTGCGAGGTCGCATGATAACTGATGAGACCTACCAGGTAAATCTGGCGATAGTGAAGCCGGATGCAGAAAAGAAGGTGACGCCGGAAGACTCAAAGAAGTGATAGGAAGGCGTACAAGGCATATGAAAGCCAAAGTCATAGAGGAAAACCGCAATCCTGTATTCAAACGTAAGGAGATGCTGGTCGAGATAGCGCATGACGAGAATGGAACCCCAGATAGAATAGCTATCAAGAAGCTCCTAGCCTCGCAGCTTGACGAGAAACCTGAGAACCTATATGTTGTCAAAGTCGAAGGCAAGACAGGAACAGATCACTCACTCTGCCAAATCCAGATCTACGAGTTAAAGGAACTCGCTGTCCAGACTCTTCCCAAATACATAATCACCAGGAACTTGCCACCAGAAGAACGAGAAGCCAAGAAGGCTGAAGCAAAGCCTCAGGAACCTAAGAAAGCCAAAGCGGCGGAGAAGCCCCGGGAGACCAAGCCTCAGGAAGCGAAGAAGGAGAAGGCAACTGAGAAAGCTCCAAGCCAAGAGACTCCGAAACCCAAGAAATGAGAAGAGTGAGTTATCTTGAGCCAAGAGAAAGAGAAGACACCGACGAAGAAGAGGAGACGAGGCCTCGGTACCCTGTATGAGTACAGCTACGAGAAGAAGACTATCAAACTCAAGAATAGAAAATGCCCCCGATGTGGGAGCATAATGGCTCATCACAAGAGCCCGACACAGCGATGGACCTGCGGATCCTGTAGCTACACAGATTACGTTAAGGCTCAGCCCTAGTCCTAATCACAGACCTTGCGTCAACAATGGCCTTTGCAAGGCTCTTCTTGTCCCTGTTGACCTTCACCACGGTCACCCCTGCTTGAGGTGGCAGGCCGTAAGCGACAATCGAGTTCTCCGAAGCCTCAATGATCGCTGGTAGCACAAGCAGATCCTCCTCGCCCCTAACGATCACCAGAGAACTTTCATGTTTGATCGCTTCAGCAACCGCCTCCCAGGCCAGATAATTTATCGTTCCCTGTTC
>Ga0116202_10002704_pt1 | contig 10616 bp, 11 predicted proteins | sample LakKivw325mmetaG_FD_94479 | JGI IMG/M metagenome (GOLD analysis project Ga0116202, IMG submission 94479) | Anoxic lake water microbial communities from Lake Kivu, Rwanda to study Microbial Dark Matter (Phase II) - Lake Kivu water 325m metaG | ecosystem: Environmental > Aquatic > Freshwater >... | reverse complement strand
GGGCTTTATCGAGGTACCGCCCAACTGCGGCCAGGAGCTCTTCGACGTTGTGCAGATATCGGATTCCGGAGCCAATCAGTCGGCCGTTTCGTTTCGTGTAGTCGGGATTCGCTTCGAATATAATCCTAAGCGGGCGAAGTACGAGCATAGGCTTATCCTGGGAGCGCCATAAACAATAATCGTTGAATCCTTCACTACCTATGCTGCCGCTTTACCGAAATGGTATATTATAGGCGTATTTTGCTGTGGCTCGATTATTATAAAAAGATGAGCTTTAAGAACAAAAATATTTTTATAACCGGCATCAGCGGCTTTGCCGGCTCGCATATTGCCAGGCATCTGCTTAACAACGGGGCCAACGTATATGGGTTGCTGAGGAGGCGGGCTGACGGCAGCCTGCCTCAAAATATAAAATATTTAGGTATTGAAAACAGCATTGAACTGCTGGAGGGAGACGTAAGGGACATTTCCAGTATAGCGGCTGCGCTGGACCACAGCCAGCCGGATTTTATCTTTCACCTGGCTGCCCAGTCGTTCATACCGAGCTCATTTATTTCTCCCACAGAAATCATGGATACGAACTGTGGGGGCACTGCCAATTTGCTGGAAGCAGTCAGGACCAGTGGGATGGACCCGGTTATCGTTTTTGCCGGCAGCAGCGAGGAATACGGCTTGACATTTGCCTCGGATTCTCAATATAAACGCGCCCTGGAAAAGTACGGCGCCATTTTCCCGCCGCCGATTGCCATTCCCGAGTTACCCATTACTGAAACCAGTCCTTTACGCCCGATGTCTCCGTATGCTGTATCCAAGGTTTACGGCGATTTTATTATGAGGAACTACCATACCTGCTATGGAACGAAAACGGTCATCTCCAGGAGCTTTAATAACGAGGGAGCCGGCAGGGGCAAGATGTTTGTAACGGCGACGATTACGAATCAGGTTATGCAGTACCAGCGTGGAGAAATAGATAAAATCATGATCGGTAATGTAAACGCGTTCCGTGACTGGTCGCACATAGACGACGTCGTGAGCGGCTACTGCCTGCTGGCCCAAAAAGGTACATACGGCGAGGTATACAATCAGGGCTCACAAAGAACAAACTCCATCCTGAGTTACCTGCTCCTCAGCCTGGAAAGTGCCGGTTTTACAATCGATAAGATTAAGGCTATCAAAGGCGGCAAGACCGTGGAAAATCCCACCGAAATAGACGTCTCGGAAGCATTCGGGTTGCGTTTCGAAAAGACCAGGGCGGATAAATTACTGCTTGACGGCAAGATAGAATTTCACCTGCAGGATTCGGGGATAATTGTGTTTACAGATAAAGGGAAGATAACTATAGGATTCGACGCCGATAGGTTCAGACCGGCCGATGTGCCGATACTGCTGACCAGAACCGACAAGATCCGGCAGCTCGGTTTCAAGGCAAATCACAGCCTGAAAGATATAATCAGCGACCAGTTGGATTACTACGGGGACCCGGACAGATAAATGCCTGCAGGCAAGAAACTTAAACTCCTCCTGGTGTGTCCTTATCGTGCCGTTTGCCACAAAGAAAATTTTCTCCGTTAATTAAAAATAATCAAGTGTTATAGGTAATATGATGGAACCTTTGACCGATTCCCTGCGAAAGATAGCCCGTGGCACCGGGGTTGCCCTGGCGGGCACGGTCCTGGCGTTGCTGCTTGGTTTTTTTGCCAGAATAATAATCGCCAGATACGGCTCAGCGGCCGATTACGGAATTTATTCGCTGTCTCTGGTAATAGTTGTATTCTTAGTTACGCTGGTTAGCCTGGGGCTGCCGGACGGAGCCGCCAGGTACGTAGCCTATTTCCGGGCCAGAGGGGAAACGGATAAGGTTAGAGGCGTAACTTCAGTATCGATTCAACTATCGGCCGTAGCCGGCGTAATCGTCGGTATGGCTCTCTTTTTCAGCGCTGATTATCTGGCAACCGCCATCTTTCATACACCGGAGCTGGCAGGCGCTTTGAAAATAGTTGCCGCCGGCATACCTTTTTCAGCGCTCATAAATATAATGGTCTCGGTCTTTCGAGGCTTCGACAGGATGGAGCCCCAGGCCTACTTTCAGTACGGTGTGTTTAACGGCCTGTTTTTGCTTTTGATAGGCGCACTGGTTATTTTGCGTTTACCATTCGTGGATGTATTTTATGTCTACGTAGCGGCACTTATAATGACTTTCGTCGCCCTGCTGATTTATACATCTAAGAAGGTGCCGCAGCCGATTTCCGTAACCGGATGGCGGTCAAATGCCGTTGTTAGAAAAGAGCTTCTTGTTTTTTCACTGCCGCTTTTAGCGACCGGCGTACTGGCTGCGCTGACGCTCTCGGCGGATACTTTTTTGCTCGGCTACTTCAAGACGCCTGATGTTGTAGGCCTGTATAATGCGGCACGCCCTGTGGCCCAGTTTATCTCGGACCCGCTTGCCCTCATGATGCTGATATATGCACCCGTGGCTACCGGATTATACGCCCGGAATTCTATGGGTGAATTGAGGCGCAGCTACATCATATCGACCAAGTGGATTGTCTCCCTGACCCTGCCATTTTTCCTGGTGCTGCTGCTGTTCCCGGAAGCGGTGCTCAACCTTTTATTCGGTCCGAGCTACGTGGTCGCTGCGCCCGCCCTGCGTATATTAGCCATAGGCTTTATTGTCGGCAACCTGCTGGGCCCGAGAAACGCCACACTGATAGCGTTCGGGCAAATAAGATTTATTTTCTGGGTTAGCCTGGCTCTGACTGCAGCATATGTGATATTGAATATGGTGCTTATTCCACCTCTTGGGATAACCGGCGCCGCCATTGCCCTGGCATCATCGCTGACTCTGGGCGGCATTATTACTGCGGTAAAAGTATACACGTTATGCCGGACGCAGCCTCTGAGCCTTAACCTGATAAAACCAATTGCGGTTTCTGTAGTTCTGGCACTTGTTTTCAAATTTGCCACGCACGGGCTTATCACCGTTACCTGGTGGATGCTGATATTATTTTTTGTATTGTACTATGCGATTTATGGGATAGCCGTCGTGCTCACCAGAAGCTTTGACCGCGAGGACATCGCCCTGCTTCTGGAAATAGAGAAGATGAGCGGAGTAAATGCCGCCGCCGTAAAAAAGGTACTGAAGAAATTCGTATGATTTATCGAAGAGCAGCAGTTTACGAACGGTACTGATTCACAGGCTGTAAACAGGAGGAGATAATACTTGGAAAATCTAAAAGTAGTACGCAGGGTCTCCAGCGCCTGGCATGGATTAATTGACCGGCCTCAGGATGCCTTCTTCGACCAGCATAAATTATTATCGAAAATAAAAGTTGAAAACATATTTGATATTGGTGCCAACGTAGGTGACACCGTTGATAGATATACCAGGCTGTTTCCGGAAGCCACCGTCTACGCTTTCGAGCCGTTCCCCGGCACGTTTGACAAGCTTCAAGCCAGATTTTCTGGAAATAAACTGGTTAAACCCGTTCAAAGCGCCGTTTCTAATGTAGATGGACGAAAGAACTTCAACATTCTTAAACACGCTGCCTCACACTCCTTGCTTTTGCCCGCAGAAGGGGCCGGTAAATGGATGTATCCGCAGGCGGATGAAAATGCAGTGGAAGTCACCGGCGAGATTGAAGTTCCCGTAACGAAGATAGATAGTTTTTGTAAAAAAGAAGCTATTGGCGAAATACATATTTTGAAGTTGGATATCCAGGGTGGAGAGTTAATGGCGCTGGAAGGGGCTAAAGGAAAACTCCGGCAGGGCGTAATACCTTTAATTTATACAGAACTGCTGTTTGTTCCTATCTATGCGGGGCAGGCTTACTATTATAATGTTTGCAGCATTCTGGCCGAATACGGATACCGGTTATTTAACCTTTACGGTTGTGCCTACACAGCAGACAGGCAAATAAAGTGGTGCGACGCCATTTTCATAAATTATCATGTCGCCACCAGTTGACTACCTCGTTATCCTTCAAGGGGACGTCAGATTTTGAGAGCCTGCGTCTTAATGCCGAGGCCGGGTCTACCAGCTTGCCAAAGCCGAGTGCTCTCAGCAAACTGGCCAGCGTGACTATATTAAACAGGTAGGGACGGTATAATCGAATGGCTTGGTAGAGACATCTTCTGGCCGCCTTCCTGTCACCGATATTTATAAAAACGGAAGCCTGGTTTCTGTATGTCCCGGCGTAAGCCCGACTTTGCAAAACCCCAATTTCCGAAGGCAGGCCGGGTTTTTGAAAAATTTTGTCGAGGACAACTCTCTGCTGTGGCGCACTTTCCCGGGCAAAGCCAGGACTGGCGCTCGTCTGGTCAGTGCGTTTCCTGAAGATACCGAATGTTTTCGGCACGTACTTAATGGGAAATTCCAGCCCGATGAGAGCCCATAGCTCCCAGTCGGGCACCATACTGCATTCCAGTTTGCCGCCGATGGCTTCTAAGGCTGATCGCCGGATAAATGCCGAGGGGAGGGGAATGGTTATCTCAGTACACAGAAGGGCGGGATAATTAAAACGGCGTCCTCCTCCCCGGAAGTACTGAATAACCCTGCCGTTCATATCGACAAAAGCGCAATTACCGAATATTACCTCGGCATTCGCATGCCGCATCATCAGAGCCACCGCTTTGCTGACCGCATCGGCGCTGTAATAGGCATCATCGGTGTTCTGGATGGCCAGTATTTCCCCTGACGACATGCTGATGCCCTTATTGATGGCATCGGTAACTCCCTCATCGGGTTCTGAAATCCAGCGGACATTTTTATACTTTCGTAATATATCCACAGTGGAATCCGTCGAGCCACCATCTATGACTATGTGCTCGATGTTTGGATAGTCCTGACCTTTAACACTGAGGAGATTATCTTCGATAAACAGGGCGCTGTTTTTGGAGACGGTGACAATGGATACCAGAGGATCTTTCATTTCTCCGCCTCAACATTGAGGCTGATTAAAATGCCATGCTCTTTATCCATGTGGGGGATATAAGCCTGGGACAGGTCGTCGTAGTCTTTATGAACAGTCTGGCGCCAATCATACCGGCGAATGTTTTTAAATCCGGCGGCCGTGAGCACTTCGCTGAGGTACGCATAATCGAAAATCATGAAGTGGGTATTCTCTGGATAATCCTGCCGGCCAAGCAGTGGACCCAGCAGCAATTTAAGGTCCCTCTTCTTTTGATAAACTTCTACCAGCTTTTCGAAATCAGAGACGGCCAGACGGAGTATGCCGCCCTGAACCAGAACGCGATACCATTCTTTAAGAACGATATCCACGTCGTTTCGCCCGAGATGGTCCAAAATATGGCAGGCATAAATCAGGTCTACCGACCCATCCTTAAACATATCCAGTTTATGTGCAGGAGTAACATAGTCCACATGGGGCAGTTTCCTGGCGTCGATGTGGATGAAACCCGGTATATATCTTTCACCGCAACCAATGTGTAGTTTCACTTCTTTTTTCAAGTGCTATTCCCCCGGCTATTTTCTTCTTATAATCTTTGAATAAAGCGCGGAAATTACCGGTAATACAGTATATATCAAAGGTAAAAAATTCCGAACCATGTTGCCCTTTTTATTGAAGGGAATACACATCCATATATGGCTTCCTTTTTTATATACCGGCCTGAATCCGTGTTTTTTATATATATGCAGAGCTGCGTCATATTCGGGTCGCTGCCATGTATCCAAGCTTAAGAAATTATATTTCTTCCGGGCATAGGATATATTCGTTTCCAGCAGCTTGTGCCCCAGGCCCAATCCCTGGTATTTTTCTTTTACGACTATAAACAGACTGGGTATGAATCCGTACTGGGTGCGGATTCCGGTGAGGCCTGCCAGCTCCCCCTGGCTTCTGGTCCCGGCAACGAAATCACAGGCCATTACGGCTTCCGCGGTCATCATGACCAGTTCCTTCTCCCGCCCCAACGAGTTGAAAAATTGCGAAATCTCATCAAGTTCTACGTTCAACTGTAATATATTTCCTACTGATATCCTCTAGTATTTTATCATTAATTAGTGTGAATTCTTTGCCTTGTAATTCTATATACGCACCATTATGAGGAGGACACCAAAAAGCCCGTATTTTTCGTTCTATATCTGCTAAGGTATCTGTAGTACCCACCTTTCTTAAAATTTCAAAATCTTTCTTTGAAATATAACGCCCATGACCTTGTGGTAACCTGGGAAGAGCGCCATCTTTACTGACGAGATCTATAACCTCTTTAAATAATTTTAAAAGCGCCTTATGGCTTTTTTGCCTTAAAGAGAAAGCGGTCTCATTTTCTGGTTTAATACTGAATTTAGAGACTTTTATCAGAGCACCGGTATCGAATGTTTCATCGACGAAATGAGCAGATACTCCCCACACCTTAATATTCTCATATATTGCGAAATTGTAAACACCACCCATACCCCTAAATTCGGGCAATGGAGCAGGATGAAAATTAATACAACCTATCTTGGGTAATTTTATAAGCGAAGCTTTAATCCGTTTCCAAAAACCAAAAGAGATGATAAGGTCAATATTATTGTATTTTTGCTGTTTATTAATCCGCTCATACAATTCATTATCTGATATAACATTTATTTTGTTTTTACAAGCGAATTTAGAAAGTTCGTCTTTATCGGGAGCAACAACAACAACCACATTGAAATTTTTCCCCAAAAGATAATTTAGTCCCGCTGCTGATGTCCGACCCTTTCCTAAATAAATTACATTCATTTTATTATCTCGCTAATAAAATTGGTAAGGCGCCCATTCAAATCCTGAACCTTACTGCCGTCCCATCTATAATCTGTATGGTCGGCGTCCAATCTTACCTTATCTGTTTTTGCCTTTAACCAGCAGACGACGCCCACGGTATGGACGCCAAAGCCGAAGGGGCCGTCGTCGAAGATGCCCTCATTTATGCCAAGCTCTTTTATAAACTCACAGTCAAGCCCTGTTTCCTGCCTGGCCTTGCGAAGTGCAGCGTGCCTTATGGTCTCGTTTTTGTGCAGCCTGCCGCCCGGCAGCCACCACTGTCCTTTAGCCGGCTGTTTGCCCCTTTTTAACAGTAAAAATTTATTATCATGAGTAATGACCAGGTCGACACAGCAGACCGGCATCACCTTCAATATTTCTTTATATGTCTGCTCGGGAATGTCCGCCATAGCTTTATGCCCTGTAGAACTTCCTGATGGCATCGGCGATGTATTTTATCTCGTCCTCAGTCAGTTTTACCGATGAAGGCAGCGATAAGCCTCTGTGGTAGGCATTCACCGAATTCGGGAATTTACCCCTGACTTTATAGCAGGGCTGCTGATGCAGGGGGAAGAAAAAGCGCCTGGAGCCTATACCCTTTTCATTAAGGTAGTTGCTCAGAGATTCGGGGCCGTCCACCAGTATATTTATTCTAAAAGGGACGTTGAATCCTCTGGGGTCCACATAAGGAAATTCTACGCCATCTACATCTGTCAGAAGGTCCCGGTACAGCTTTTCGTTCCTTTTCTTTCGCTCGATAATAGTCGGTAACTTGGATAACTGCCCCAGGCCGACAGCGGCCTGCAGGTCGGTGAGCCGGAAATTGTAACCGATGTGCTCATGAAAATACATGCCCCGGCCGGTCCTGCCCTGATGTTTCATTATGAGGCATTGCTCGGCCAGCTTATCGTCGCTGGTCAGAACCATGCCGCCCTCACCGGTGGTCATGGTTTTATCGGCATAGAAGGAAAGGCAGCCCACTTCGCCAAATCCACCGACGGGCTTGCCGTTAAACTCCACTCCTACTCCCTGAGCGGCATCTTCGATTATCAGGAGGCGTTGTTTTTTAGCTATAGCACAAATTTTGTCCATGTCCGCCGCCTGGCCGTAGATGTGCACCGGCATGATGGCCCTCGTTTTACGTGTAATGGCCTGCTCGATACTTTCGGGGTCGATATTGAAAGTCTTCGGGTCGATATCGACCAGAACCGGCCTGGCGCCGGCCATAACCACCGAGTTAGCGCTGGCAATGAAGGTAAAGTCAGGTACGATAACCTCATCGCCATCGCCTATGCCCAGCGCTTTAAGGCCGACATAGAGGGCCAGGGTGCCGTTGCATATAGCTATAGCATGCCTGACGCCGCATAGCTCGGCTATTTGCTTCTCGAACTGTTTAACCTTGGGGCCGCCGGTTATCCAGTTGGCCTTAATGGTTTCGGTTACCTGAAGCAGTTCCTCTTCGCCGAGCCAGGGCTCGAATTGGGGTATCATTTTTCCTCTCATCTGGATGTCGGGTAGTGCTCTATGTACCAATCAACGGTTTGCTTGATTCCGTCCCACAAGGCTGTCGGTGGGACCCAGTTAAAGATCTGTTTTAATCTATCGTTATTCATAGTTTTATAAGGGGCGCCGTCGGGCCTTGTCCTGTCGAGTACGATTTGCCCTTTATATCCCGTTGTCTGCTTTATTAATTCGGCCAGTTCCATGACGGCAATGCCTTTGCCCACACCGACGTTTATCGGCTCCAAGGTGAAATCTATCTCCAGCGCCTTCAACATTACTTCGACGGCATCATCGACATAGAGCCATTCCCTTACGGGATTTCCCGTGCCCCAGACTACGACCTCCGGCTGATTTTTTCTCTCCGCTTCGACGAATTTCATAATCAGTGCGCCCAGGGCATGGGAGCGGGCTTCGTCGAAGTGGTCGCCGGGGCCATACATATTGGGCAGTATCAGATTTATAGCTTCAAACCCGTACTGTTTATAATAGGCCCAGCTCTGAACCCAGCTGGCTTTCCTGACGAAGCCGTAAACGAGAACCGATTCGTGAAGCGGCCCATTCCACCACTCATCTTCCTTGAAGTCCTTGACCAGATTCTCCGGGTAAGAACAATTTGATATCGGATTGATAAATCTTTTTACTCCGGTCAATCGTGAGGCTTCCATGAGGTTGGTGGCCATCAGTATATTATTGTAGAAGAGCTCTGCCGGCTTTTCGTAACCGAATTGTATGCCCCCGACAAAGGCAGCGCAGTTGATGACGGCGTCAAATTTTTCTTTGTCGAATAGGGCCTTTGTCTGGTTGACGTCGCGGAAATCGGCTCCGTCGGTTAAAGACAGAGAAACAAAGCCGGCGTTTTGTTCTGCCAGTTTTCTTACCACCCTGCTGCCCAGAAATCCGGTGCCGCCGGGGACAAATATTTTATTGAAATGCCGGCTAGTCAATTCGCCACCACCTGTGGGGAAATTTCTTCTTCAATATCTTGTCGCCTTCACCGACGGGTTTCAGGCCAATGGCGCGCATGTCCGCGTCTATCATGATTTTTATCAGGTCGTGGAACTTGATAATGGGGTCCCAGCCAAGACTTTGCCTGGCCTTTGACGAGTCGGAAATAAGGTGGTCCGCCTCGGTCGGCCTTAAATATCTATCATCAACCCGCACGTACTTCTTCCAGTCAAGTCCGACGTAATCAAAGGCCGCTTCGACCAGTTCCCTGACCGAGTGGCTCTCGCCTGTGCCGATGACGAAGTCATCCGGGGCCCCGGTCTGAAGCATCTTCCACATTAGCTCCACATATTCTGGCGCGTAACCCCAGTCCCTTTTAGCTTCAAGATTGCCCAGGTAGAGGCAGTCATGTTTTTTAGCCAGGATATGGGCGATGCCGCGGGTCACCTTGCGGGTCACGAAGGTCTCTCCGCGGCGCGGAGATTCGTGATTGAACAATATGCCGTTGCAGGCGAATAGTCCGTAAGCCTCCCTGTAGTTTCTCACTATCCAATAGGCAAATTGCTTGGCTACAGCGTAGGGGCTCCGGGGATAGAACGGGGTGGTCTCCTTCTGCGGAATCTCGACAGCTTTACCGAAAAGCTCGGACGTGGATGCCTGGTAGAACTTTACCTTCAGTCCGGTCTCTTTGATGGCATCCAGAATTCTAAGCACGCCCACGCCGTCCACCTCGGCGCTATATTCGGGCAGCTCGAATGATACCTTGACGTGGCTCTGAGCGGCCAGGTTGTATATCTCGTCCGGCTGTACCTGCTCCAGTATCCTGTTCAGGTTGGAGGAGTCAATCATGTCACCGTAGTAGAGGACTATTTCCGGTTTACTTTCGCCCTGGCCGTCGAAAAGAAGATGGTCGACACGGCTGGTATTTATGGAACTGCTTCTGCGGATAACGCCGTGTACCTGGTAACCTTTAGAGAGCAGGAACTCCGTCAGGTATGAGCCGTCCTGCCCGGTGCAGCCGGTTAACAATGCTTTTTTAGGCATTTTTTTCTCCGATTAGCCGCTTTTGGTTGCTCTTAAATCTGCCTTAGATTGTAGCACAATTTAAGGGGCGTGAGCACAGATAGTGGTGGCTCTTATCGGCCATTATAACGCTTTAACTTAACGGGCTTGCCCGGACGCGGAATGATAATTCAGTAGCAGAATGATGGGGTATCTATGTTATGCCATCACGTCGGATGGAACTGATTGATGACAACTTTATTCGGTTAAGGCCCGCTGCTGCCCCAGCCGGCGAGGAGGGCGATGATGCCGGAGGCGGAGTTAAATCCGGAGCCGGCGGGGTCGGGGAAGGTAAAACCGGCGTAAGGTGCGGACCTGTAGCGGATGGTGCCGCCCGGGGAATAGGCGACGCAGTTAATG
>Ga0116202_10002700_pt1 | contig 10628 bp, 7 predicted proteins | sample LakKivw325mmetaG_FD_94479 | JGI IMG/M metagenome (GOLD analysis project Ga0116202, IMG submission 94479) | Anoxic lake water microbial communities from Lake Kivu, Rwanda to study Microbial Dark Matter (Phase II) - Lake Kivu water 325m metaG | ecosystem: Environmental > Aquatic > Freshwater >... | reverse complement strand
GCCTCTTCCTCGGTCAAGTGCCCCAGCCTGACCTGCTCCGCCACCCACGAGTGGTCCTCGGTCAGCCGGCGGACTTCATCGCCCCGGATCAGGTAGGCTCGCGAGTCGCCCACATTGCCCACCGCCACCTCCTCGTCCGTGCACACCACCAGCGTCAGCGTCGTACCCGTGTCGCCGCGTAGGTCCTGCGCGACGGCCCACTCGTAGAGGCGCTGGTTGACCCGCGCGAACGCTCCCCGCACCACATCCGCCGGCTCGGCGCTCGGGAAGCCGCTCGCGAAGTCCGAGTGGTCTTCGAGCTTGGCGGCGAGCACCTCGGTCGTCGCCTCCACCGCCAACTGGGCCGCCTGGTCGCCCTGCTCGTGGCCGCCCATCCCGTCCGCCACGATCAGTGCCGCGCGGAAGCCCCACAGGTTCTGCGTGGGGTCCAGCACCTGCGCGTGACAACGATCCTCGTTGTGGGCGCGCCCGCCCGCCGCGCTCTCACACGCGACGGCGACGCCGACTGCCTCGGGACTCGCCATCCCAAACCTCGCAAGGCCGCCAGTCTACCGCGGGCCAATTGGCCGCCCGTCGCGGGAATCCTCCCCGAAGTGTCACAGGGATCACGCTTTTGGCTGGGAGGAGGCCTGGAGGCGCAGGGCGAACGGTAGACCCGCGTTGGCGCGATCCACGGCAGTTCGAAGGGAGACGTGTGCCTGATGAAACCACTGGATGTGGGTGTGTTCCTCTGTTCGACGGCCATCGAGGACCCCTTTGAGTCGGCGACCAAGCTCCATCAACTGGGTGTCAACAACACGCAGATCGGCCCGCTGCCGCCGGACTTCTACACCGACGCAAACGCGGACAAGCTCAAGGCGCACCTCGCCGCGCTCGGCATCACCCCGACCACGCTGTTCGTCGGCTTCCCCGGCGAGAGCTACGCGAGCATGGCGGCCGTGAAGGCCACCGTGGGGCTGGTGGTGCCGGACAAGCTCGCCGAGCGCGTCGCCATCATGAAGCGCGCCGCCGAGTTCACCGCTCGCCTGGGCGCCCCTCGCGTGGCCTTGCACGTCGGCTTCGTCCCTTCGGACACCACCGATCCGCTCTATGTGACGCTGGTGAAGGTGATCCAGGAGATCGCCGACTACTGCGCCGGACTCGGCCTGGGCCTCAGCCTGGAGACCGGTCAGGAGACCGCCGAGGAGCTGCTCGAGTTCATCCGGGAAGTGGACCGGCCGAACATGGGGATCAACTTCGATCCGGCGAACCTGATCCTGTATGGCAAGGACAAGCCGATCGAGGCTCTGGCCGGCGTCGCCAAGCACGTAGTCAGCTGCCACTGCAAGGATGGCGTCTGGCCCACGAAGGAAGGCGAGCTGGGCAGCGAGATGCCCCTCGGGGAGGGCCAGGTGGACATCCCCGCGTTCGTGGCCAAGCTCAAAGAGATCGGCTACCAGGGCCCGCTGACCATCGAGCGCGAGGCCGGCGACGACCGCATCGGCGACATCGTGCGGGCCAAAGCGCTGCTGGAACGGCTGCGGGGCTAGGGCGGCGTGGCATCGGCGAGTCGCCGATACGAGGCTCCGTCATCTGTGCAGATCGCCGGACGCGGCCGGCAGGTCAAGGAGGCCCGGCATTCATGTGTGTGGCCGATGACGAGCGCGAAGCGCCGAGGGAGACGCGCCCCCGCTGGTTCCCGGAGGCGGTGAATCAGGCTGCCGATCTCGTCTTCCTGACGGATGAGCGCGACCGCTTCGTGTACGTCAACCGGAGGGCGATTGACCTGCTCGGCGCGGCGCCCGCCAGGCTGGTCGGTGAACCGGTGCCGGCGGCGGTGGCCCCGGAGAACCACGCCCTGATCCTGGACGCGCTCCGCGCGGCGCGGCTGGGCGATCCCCCGCCCACCCAGGTGATCGAGTGTCTGTTCCTGGCGAAGCACCTCGAGGAGCGTGTCCCGCTGGAGGTCACGCTGCGCCCGGTCACCTCGCGACGCCACGTCCTGGGCTGCATCGGGGTTGGCCGCAGCCTGTCGCAGCGCCGTGAGAGCGTCGCCCAGCGCGTCGCCTCCGAGCGCGTGGCGGCCATCGGGGAGCTGGCCAATGAGGCGGCCGACCGCATCAATAACCCCTTGGCCGTGCTGGCCACCCATCTGAGCCTCATCGAGCGGGCCGCCGCCGAGGGCCGACCGGTGGAGGCCGAGTCCATCGAGCAGATGCGCAACAGCATCGCCCGCATCGCCGAGGTCACCCAGGACCTCGCGACCATCGCCGATACCTCCATCCAGAAGCTGGTCCTTGGCCGGCCGATCGCCGACCTCGCCGGCGGCCCGCCCGCGCCGTCTGACGTCTGAAGGTGCCGTCGCATGGACCTCACGCTGCGCTACGGTCGTCGCGGTCTGCCGGTCGCACTCCCCGATGACCGCGTTCGTCACGTCCTCCGCTTTCATCCCCTGCCGGTGATCGAGGCCCCCTCTTCGGCGATCCGCGCCGCGGTTCGTGCGCCGATCGGCTGCGCCCCGCTGCGCGAGATGGCCGCCGGTCGCCGGAATGCCTGTATCGTCACCTCGGACCTCACGCGACCCGTGCCGAATGGCCTGATCCTCCCGGTGCTGCTGGACGAGCTGCGCGCGGCAGGCCTCTCGCCGGAGGGCGTGACGGTCCTCATCGGAACGGGCCTCCACCGCGCCAATACGCCGGGGGAGCTGCGCGAGATGCTCGGCTCCGAGGTCATCGAGAGCGGCGTGCGCATCATCAACCACGTAGCCCGCAACGCGGATGAACAGGTCTACCTCGGCGAGACGCCCCGCGGCACCCCCGTGCACGTGGACCGCGTCTGCGTCGAATCAGACCTCAAGCTCGCGGTCTCCCTCGTCGAGCCTCACCTCATGGCCGGCTTCTCGGGCGGACGCAAGGCCATCTGCCCCGGCGTCTGCGGCCTGGAGACGATCCGCCGCTTCCACGGGCCTCGGCTGCTGGACCCCGACGAGGCCTGCGCCGGCCTGCTCGACGGCAACCCGGTCCACGAGGAAGCCCTCGCGGTGGCGACCCTTGCCGGGCGGCCCGACTTCACCGTGAACGTGACCCTCGACGAATCGCGCGCCCTGACCGGCGTCTTCGCCGGGGAGCTGCAAGCCTGTCACCTCGCGGCCGTGCAGCGCTCCGTCGCGCAGTCGAAGGTCGCCATCCCCGAACCCGTGGATGTGGTCGTCACGACGAACGCCGGATACCCCTTGGACCTGACGTACTACCAGGGGATCAAGGGGATGATCGCCGCGGTGCCGATCCTGAAGCGGGGCGGCACGATCCTCATCGCCCACGAGTGCGCCGAAGGGATCGGTGGCGCCGAGTTCACGGGCCTCATGCAGTCGGTAGACGACCCTCACGACTACATCGCTCGGACCTGGGACGACCGCGTCTTCTGCCTCGACCAGTGGCAGCTTCACGAGCAGGTCAAGGTTCTCCGCTGGGCCGGCGAGGTGCTCAACCTCAGCGGCGGCCTCACCGCCGAGCAACAGGCGCAGTGCTTCGTGACCCCCCTCGAGTCCCTCGAAGAAGGGGTCGCGCGCGCGCTGACGAAGCACGGCCCCAACGCCACCCTCGCCGTCATCCCCGAAGGGCCGTACGTTCTCGCGTGTCTAGCGGGGGACCGCATCGACCGGCAGAGGTTCGGCGGATAGCCCGTCAGCCGATTCGCAGAAGGACGGCTCGCAGGTGCTCATCGAGCGGTATCTCAAGGCCCTGGCCGGCAAGACCGAGCTGACCGAGCGCGGTTTCTACCCCGTGCTGGCCAAGCATATCGTCGAGGCGCTCTGGGGCTATCCGGAGGGGTGCTATCGCGTCGAGCCCAAGCGCGGGGCGGGCGTGCCGGACCTGGAGTTACTGACCGACGAGGGTGTTGCGTGGGTGGTCGGCGAGGTCAAGCTTGACGATCAGCAGATTCTCGACGAGGAACGTCAGCGCGCCGTGTGGGACGAGCAGGCTGCAGGCTACCTCCAGCCCGAGACGCTCTACGTTCTCCTGGCCTCCCCGCGCGTGCTGTGTGTGCTCGACGTCTCCGGTGAACTCCAGGCCGGGGTTCACCTCGAGGACGACGCCCTGGTCGATCTGCGCACCGGCCACGCACACGACCTCTCGGATGACCGCCTTCGTCTGCTGGTCGGCCTCATCTCCTACGAGGAGGCCTGTAGTCGGCGCAAGTACGAGCGCTTCCGCCGCGGCGAAGCGCCTTGCGGCTACCTGCCCCTGTCGGACCGGACGCTGGCGCCGTTTGAGGCGACCTTCGAGTACGCGTCCGAGACGCTGCTGCAACACGCCCGCCGGGCCTGGGACGCGCTCGAGGCGAGCTACGCGCAGGCCTGTCGGGAGTTGCAGCAGATCGAGGCGGATCGCACCAAGCTCGCCGGCGACGACGTGCGCGGCCATCAGGCCCTCAACAGCCTCCGGTGGCACACCCGCAAGCGCCACGAGATCGCGCTGCGCATCCACGAGGAGGACTACCCGCAGTTCCTCTACAGTCAGGCCTATGCCGGCACTCAGGGCGCCGACCGGCTGCGCGACATCTTCCTCACCGATACCGTGTACGTCGTGCTCAGCCGCCTGCTCTTCGTGCGGCTCTGCGAAGACCTCGGCCTGGTCAAGAAGAAGGTCAGCAACCGCGGCCTTGCGGCATGGCGGGAGCTGGTCACCAATCTTCAGGGCCGGTACCAGGACTTGCTCGACGTGGCGTTCAAGGACGCCGGCCTCATCTACTCGCGGCTCTTCGAGGCGACCGTCTTCGATTGGTACACCGACATCGACGGCGAGTTGTCCGACCTGCTCGAGCGCCTCCTCTACCGGCTCAATGCCTTCAGCTTCCGCGACGTGGACCGCGACCTGCTGGGCAAGATCTACCAGCGCTTCCTGCCCGCCGAGAAGCGCAAGCGCCTGGGCGAGTTCTACACCGATGACGAGGTGGTGGACTACATCCTCTGGCGGACGGGCTTCGCGGACGATCCCGACATGGGTTCCCGACTGGTCTTCGATCCGGCCTGCGGCTCCAGCACCTTCGGCGTGCGTGTGCGGGCGGCCGCCTGCTCTCGCGGTTTGCGGGCAGCCCGCCCGACCATCAGATCGAGCGCCTCCGCGAGGTCCTCATCGGCTGCGACATCAACCCCTTCGCCGTCTTCATCGCCCAGATGAGTCTGCTGTTTGGCGCGCTGTCGCTCTACCGCGACGCCAAGGAGGCCGACCCGAGCTTCCGGCTGCCCTCCTTCGACGTGCGCCACGGCAACTCGTTGCTCGACTACCGCCAGCCCGACCTCGCCGGCGTGCATCGCGGTCTCCCCAACGGTGACCCCGGCCCTGCCACCTGCGATTATGTCGTCGGCAACCCGCCGTACGTGCGCAACGAGCGCGTGCCCGAGCAGGACCGGGAGATGCTCGCACACTCCTACGCGCCCATCCGGCACAGGAACACCGACCTGGCGGCTTACTTCATCTATCGCGCTGTCACGCATTGGCTCCGGCCCGGCGGCAAGCTCGGCTTCGTGGTCTCCATCGGCCTGGCGAACAGCGAGGCGACGCAGCGCTTGCGGGCCTCTCTCCGGCAGTGGCGCCTCGATGAGATCGTCTCCCTGGAGTGGATGGCCACCGAGCTGTTCGCCGGCGCCGACATCGTCCCGATGCTGCTCTTCGCCTCGCGGACCGAAGCCGCGCCCGACGACACGGTCTCCCTCGTCACCGGCCTCCGCGAGAAGGCCGACCTCGCCCGCTGCATGGCCGACCCGACCTTCCGGGCGCGGCACACGACCTCCCTCCGCCGCACGGACTGGGAGCAGCTCAGCCCCTTCGGCGACTGGTGCCTCGAAGTCACCGCCGCCGACCTGCCCCTCCTCCGGACCCTTCGCGCCGCGCCCACCGTCCGCCAGCGCAAGTGGGGCCTCGCCAAGTACGGCATCAAGCTCGGTACGAAGGCCTCGCACACCGATGTCGTCCTGCCCAAGAGCAAGGCCCCGACGTCGGGGACCTACGTGCCGTACCTCAAAGGCAACGACATCGCTGCATATGGGTGGTCGGAGCCGCTGGACTCTGTTGACATCGACCGGATCACAGAGACCGCTGGCGCATCGGTGTGGGGCAACGAGGCACGCGGCGAGGTGGTCGGGGTGCCCGTCATCCAGGTGACACTGTGCGCGTCCGTCCTGGACAGCAAGAGTGTCGCGACGAACGACAGCGTGCTGGCAGCCGTGCCTGTTCAGGCCAGCGCCTACGCACTCGCCGGACTGATCAACAGCCTCCCAAGCCGCTACTACTCGTTCCTGGCCACGAGGGCCGCCATTCTGCTGCGCCGACGCAGCCACTTCTACCCGCGCACCATCGAGCACCTCCCCTGCCCTGACCTCGACGAGGCTGGTGTCCGGCGGCTCGATGAACTCAGCCGCGAGGCGCACCACATCTGCGCGGAGGCGGACGTGGACGAGACGCGGCTGGTCGGCGTCGCCGCGTCCGAGTGGCGGGATACGCGACTCGCCTCGGTCCTGTTCGATTTCGCCGGCTGGCCCGACGCGCTGAGAGTTCCCGCGCAGGACGTCCGACAGGCGACCATCGACGGCGGTGCGCTCGTCCTCGGAGATGCCGCCATACGCGGCGACGGAGCGGGGCTCCAGCTTCTGGTATGGCTCGCCGAGGCCCAGGGGCGCGACCTCGGCCGCGCCACGGTTGCCGCGTTCAGCGTGCCTCGAAGCCCGGAAGAACGCTTGCGCGCGGTCGCGGAGATCGAGTCACGCGTCGCCGCTCGCGGGAGGCTCCTGGACCGCCTGCGCGAGGTCGAGGACGAGATCGACGAGACCGTGATGGAGGGCCTGGGTCTCTCCGCGGAGCAGAAGCGCACCCTCCGGGAGCGTTGTCAGGAATTCCCGCTCTCGGAGACCGTGATGCGCCCCCGCTACCTCTGGAGCGAGGACCGCAAGCGACAGAAGCTCCGCCGCTACGAGGACGGGGAGCGGTACCGGTAGCGCGACTGTGAAGATTGCCCAACTCACCTATTCCTACCAGCCCCTCGTCGGCGGCGCGGATGCGTACGCCGACCTGCTGTGTTCCACGCTGCGTGCGCGCGGCCACGAGGCGTGGGTGTATCAGCGCTGGGCGGATACGGACGACCCGTTCGTCCGTGTGGCGCCGCGCTGGCAGGCCCGCCTTCGCCCCCGCGATTTCTGGCTGGTGCCGTACTGGTTGCGGGGGCGTCGCCGTGAGTTGGCGGCGATGGAGGTGCTGGTGGCGCACTACCCCAACTACTGCCGGGCGGGCTACTGCCATCCGCGCCTGGTCGGGCTGTCGCATGGGGTGACGTGGGATGACGCGCCCGCCGCGTGGCGCGCGCGCCGGAAGCGCCGCATGGCGCGAGAGGCCTTCACGCGGTGCGCGCGGTTCGTCGCGAATGACACCTTCTTCCTGCGCGAGATGGGCCTGAGCCTCGCTCCCGGCGAGCGCCCCTTCGAGGAGGTCGCTCCGGGACGCTGGTTCATCCCGAACTGCGTCGATACATCGGTCTTCCGGCCGCCCGACTCCTCTACGGAGCGCGCCCCGCTCATTCTCGTGCCCCGCAATGTATACCGGAACCGCGGCGTGCATCTCGCGGTGCGGGCGTTCGCGTCCCTCGCGGCGGACTTCCCCGACTACGAGATGGCGGTCGTCGGCGTCGTCGGCCAGCCGGAGTACGCCGCCGAGGTCCGCGCGCTGGTCGATCGGCTTGGCCTGATGGGCCGGGTAGCCTTTCCTGGCGGCAGGCCCTGGCGCGAGATGCCGGCCGTCTACGGTCGCGCGCGGCTTTGCCTGATCCCGTCGCTGTGCGGAGAGGGGACCTCGCTCGCCGCGCTCGAAGCGATGGCCTGCGCGACCGCCACCATCACCACCGACGCCGGCGGCCTGCCTGATCTCCCCGCGGTCCATTGCCGTCCCACTGCCGAGGCTCTCGCCGATGCCATGCGCGACGTGTTGCCGCGCTGGTCCGAGATCGCCGCCACACAGCGAGCCGCCGTGCTCGCCGGTTTCCCCCTCGACCGCTGGCAGCACGCCTGGGTGCACGTCATCGAGGACTGGTAGGAGCGGCTTCAGCCGCGCCGCCGTCGCCTCTCTCCTGGCTCCTGACTCCTGACTCCTGCCGTCCCGCCTTCTTGCATTTCGCCTCCCCCGATGCTATCCTATGGCCTCCTACGGCGCCTTGAGACGCCGGTTGCCGTGCGCAGGGAAGGCAGGAGCGTTCCATGGCGACACGCTTGGCTAGGTCGGTCGTTGAGCTGGCCTCTCCGCCGCTCGGGCGGCGGCGCAGCGTCGTTCGGCTCAGCTCAAGGGACAGGCATGTGCTGGTCCCCTCGCGGATGGCCTTCGAGCCGCCCACCGATGTGTACGAGACGGAGGACGCCGTCATCGTGCAGCTCGAAGTCGCCGGGCTGCGCGGCAATTCCGGCGAGATCACCGTCGAGGTGCGGGGCGACGTCCTGGCGATCTCCGGCGAGCGCCTCGACCCGGCCCGCGGGGCCGCGCGCCGCTACGAGCAGATGGAGATCGAGACAGGTGCCTTCCAGCGGTCCCTCCGCCTGCCGTGCCCCGTGGACGAGACGGCCGCCGTCGCGCGCTATGACGACGGCTTCCTCATCGTGAAGCTACCCAAACTCAAGCGCCCGCGCACCGGCACGATGATCGTCGCCATCGAGTAGTCCGCCCACCGCCCTCGCGTTGCCGTACAGGAGTACGGTTCGTCATGGAAGCACAGCCGCCGCCCGAGGCCGAGATCCCGGCGCAGCTCCCCATCCTCCCGCTGCGCAACACCGTGGCGTTCCCCTTCATGGTCGCGCCTCTGGTGGTCGAGGAGGGGCCGGAGGCGCAACTCGTCGCCGATGTCGCGGCCACGCACAAGACCTTCGGCCTAGTCACGCTCAGGAACCCGGAGCTGGAGAAGCCCGGGCCGGACGACCTCCACCCCATGGGCACCGCGGCCCTCCTGCACCGCATGATCCGGATGCCCGATGAGTCGCGGCACCTCCTGGTCAAGGGCCTGGCGCGCCTTCGCATCCTGCGCGTCGTTCGGACTGAGCCGTACCTCATCGCGGACGTCGCCAAAGTCGCGGACGTGCTGGTCGAGGATGACGAGTTGCAGGCCCTGCGGCAACAGCTTCTCGGTCTCTTTCAGGAGATCGTGCGCCTCTCCCCTCACCTGCCGGCCGAACTCTACATCCAGGCGCTCAACATGGAGTCGCCCAGCGTCCTCGCCGACCTGGTCGCCGCCAACCTCATCACCAACGTGCAGGAGAAGCAGGGCGTCCTTGAGACCATCGACGTGAAGCTGCGCCTCAAGACCGTCACCGAGCTGGCCAGCCGCGAGCGGCACATGCTGGAGCTGACGCAGAAGGTGCAGGAGGAAGCGCGCGGCGAGTTGGACGAGGCCCAGCGCCAGTTCTTCCTCCGCCAGCAGCTCAAGCAGATCCGCAAGGAACTCGGCGAGGAAGACGACGGCGCTCAGGAGATCGAGGAACTCCGCCAGAAGATCGACGCCGCGAACATGCCCGAGCGCGCCCTCGAAGCCGCCAACCGCGAGTTGGGCCGCCTCGGCCGAATGAGTCCCGCCGCCGCGGAGTACACCGTTGCCCGCACCTACCTGGACTGGCTCATCGAGCTGCCCTGGTCCAAGGCGAGCGAGGACAAGCTCGACGTCAGGAACGCCCAGCAGATCCTCGACGAAGACCACTATGACCTGGTCAAGGTCAAGGAGCGCGTCGTCGAGTACCTCGCGGTGCGCAAGCTCAACCCGGACATGAAGGGCCCGATCCTCTGCTTCGTCGGCCCGCCCGGTGTCGGCAAGACCTCCCTCGGCCGCTCCATCGCCCGCGCGCTGGGGCGGGAGTTCCACCGTATCTCGCTCGGCGGCGTGCGGGACGAGGCGGAGATTCGCGGCCATCGCCGCACCTACGTCGGCGCCCTCCCCGGCCGCGTCATTCAGGGCATCCGCACCGTCGGCACGAATAACCCCGTCTTCATGCTGGACGAGGTGGACAAGCTCGGCATGGACTTCCGCGGCGATCCCTCCGCCGCGCTGCTGGAGGTCCTGGACCCCGAGCAGAACCACGCGTTCAGCGACCACTATCTCGAAGTGCCCTTCGACCTCTCCCACGTACTGTTCATCACAACCGCCAACGTGCTCACCACCATCCCCCCGGCCCTGCTCGACCGCATGGAGGTCCTGACGCTGCCGGGCTACACCGAAGAGGAGAAACTCCTCATCGCCAAGCAGTATCTGCTCCCGCGCCAGCGCAAGGCGAACGGCCTCACCGCGAAGCAGTTCGTCATTTCCGACTCCGCGCTCCGCACGGTCATCCGCGAGTACACCCGCGAGGCCGGCCTGCGCAACCTGGAGCGCGAGATCGGCACGCTCTGCCGCAAGACCGCGCGCAAAGTGGCCGAAGGGAACGAGCGTCCGCCCCGCATCTCGAAGAAGGTCGTCCGCGAGTACCTCGGCCCACCGCGCTTCTACGCCGAGGTCGCGACCCGCGCCAACGCGCCGGGGATCGTCTGCGGGCTGGCCTACACGCCCAACGGAGGTGAGGTGCTGTTCGTGGAGGCCACCCGCATGCCGGGCAAGAAGAGCCTCACCCTCACCGGGCAGCTCGGCGACGT
>Ga0116202_10002699_pt1 | contig 10628 bp, 7 predicted proteins | sample LakKivw325mmetaG_FD_94479 | JGI IMG/M metagenome (GOLD analysis project Ga0116202, IMG submission 94479) | Anoxic lake water microbial communities from Lake Kivu, Rwanda to study Microbial Dark Matter (Phase II) - Lake Kivu water 325m metaG | ecosystem: Environmental > Aquatic > Freshwater >... | reverse complement strand
GGGATGTAGAACCGCGCGGCCAGGCGCGGCCAGGCGCGGCCGTTGGGGCGCGTGCCTGCGGCCTCAGCCTCGGGTCTGGCCGTCCCGCTCCCGGCGGCGGCGGGCCAGCTCCAGCGACAGGCGGTAGCCCTCCAGTCCCGCGGCAGTGTCCACGATGTGCTGCACCTGCGCCGGCGTGCGGCGCTGCCACGGCAGTTGCGCGTCGGCCGCCAGCCGCAGCACCAGCCGCGCGCACACGGCGGCGCCCTCCTGGAGGTCGGCCAGCCGCACCTTGTCCACGGTATCCCAGGCCGTGTGGCCGTACCCGCGGCCTGCCGGCGGGCGCTCCGGATCCCCCAGACTGCCAGTGGGCACGCCGGCCAGCAGAAAGGGGAAGTGATCCGAGGCAGAGTGCACCTTCTGGCCGACCGGGACCTCGCCGGCCAGTTGCGCGGCCACGCGGCAGAAATAGGGCTCCAGCTCGGGGCAGGCGTGCAGGACGAAGCCCTTGCGGCCGGCCCCGCCCGCCCCGTCCAGGTTGAGCATGAAGCGCCAGCGATCGGCCTCGTCGCCGTGTGCCGCCACGTAGCGGCGCGAGCCCGTCAGCCCGATCTCCTCGGTGCCGAAGGCTACGAAGCGCACGGTGCGCCGCAGTCGCGGCCGGGCGTGCGCCGCCAGGACGCGAGCCATCTCCAGCATGATCGCCACGCCCGAGGCAGGGTCGACGGCGCCCTGGGAGATGTCGTGGCCGTCGTAGTGGCAGCCGACCAGCACGAGCTGGCTGGCCTGGTCGCTGCCCGGGCTGGCGGCGAGCTCGGCCACCGCGTTCCACGACGTGCGCGGCGCGTGCCGATCGCTGGCCACCAGTCGCAGCCGCAGGGGGCCGTGGCGGCGCGCCAGGCGCGCCAGCAGGGTGCCGTCTTCCAGGGCCACCGAGAAGCCGGGAATCGGCGCCACGGCATCCGACTCCAGCGAGCCGGTCTCCGGGCCGGCGCCCGCGATCTCCCCGACGAACAGGAACGCCGCGGCACCAGCCAGCACGGCCCGCTCGTACTTCTCCTTGCGGTGGATCCAGCGACCGTAGCCGGGCGGCGAGGCCGAGCTGACCATGACGATCCTGCCCGGAATCAGCGCCTGGCTGCGCGCGAACGCCTCGGGCGTGCCGCAGCCGAGATCGAGCAGCTCCGCCTCCACCTGACCGGCCGGGCAGTAGGGCAGCGAGATGCAGTCCAGGGAGCGGGCCGCCGGCGCCAGGATCTCCAGCGCGGCCGGGCCCCGGGTCCAGCCGGTGTAGGCGTACTCCTCCAGGCGCGCGTTCTCCAGGCCGACCGCGCGCCAGTAGTCGGCGACGTACTCGACGGCTCGCCGTTCGCCAGGGGTCCCCGCGAAACGCGACCCGCAGTCGTCGCACAGCACTTCCAGCACGTCCATGGCAGTGCGCGAGGTCATGATGTCGCCGACGAGCAGGCGATCCACGTCGAGGTAGGCATTGGGCTCGGGCGCAACAGCGGCAGCCGGACAGGTCATCGCATCCTCACAGAAGAAGGGGGCAGCCGCAGCGGCTGCGAAGCGGGCGCCGAGGCGACAGCCGACCAGTAGGGCGCCTGCAGCGTAGGTCGCGAGGTCCGTGCCGTCAACCGGATGGCTGGCAGCCTGCATCCGGGGCCGGACTTGCGCGAGGGCCGTGCCTGCCCTATCCATGCCGCCCAGCGACCGCCGTGGCCTGCTCGCCACGGCGCGGATCCTCTGGAGACGGTCCTCTGCAGCTTCTATCGGCACCCATGCGGTGGTCTGGCGCCTGGCGCCGCAGCCTCGTCCTGCTGCTGCTGGCCGGTCTGGAGGCCTGGTTCTTCCGCGGCGCACTGCCGGCGGGGCGGCTCATCGGCGACGCGGGGGACGCGCGGCTGAACAGCTTCCTGCTCGAGCACTGGTTCGCGGTCTGCCGCGGCCGGGCCGCCATCGCCGCGCTGCCCATCTACCATCCGCAGCGCGGCACGCTGGGATACGGGGATCTGCTGCTGGGTCTGGCCCCTCCGTACGTCGCCCTGCGCGCGGCGGGGGTCGACATGCTGCTGGCGAACAAGCTTGCCCTGATCGCCGTGCACGCCGCGGGCAGTGCGTGCCTGTACTGGCTGCTGCGCCGCGAGCTCGGGTTCGGGCTGCTGGCCAGCCTGGCAGGGACCATCGTGGGCGCGTACGGCAGCGCCTACTCGGTGCGGGCCGGGCACACGCAGCTGTTCGCCTTCTCGCTGGTGCCGCCGCTGCTGATCGCGGTGGTGCGGTTTCTCGGCGCGGCGGCGCGTCCGGGCCGCCGCCAGGCGACCGCCGGCCGCCAGGCCGCCGGCGTGCCGACGGGTGTCCCGGCTGCCGGGCAGTCGGACGGCCCGCTCGGGCCACGCCTGGCCAGTGGGTTCGCGGTGGTGGCGCTGATCGCGCTGCTGTGGTACACCAGCTACTACACCGCGTACTTCGCGGCCCTGTTCGCGACCACGGCGCTGACGATCTGGGCGGTCGTGGGCAGGCGGTGGGGCTGCCGGCCGGTCGCCGCGGTGAGGGCCTTCGTCGCGGCCCATCCGGCAGAGATCGGGCTCTACTGCCTGTTGCTGGCGGTGCTGCTGGTGCCGCTGGCCCTGCTCTACTGGCCCGCGTTGCGGCTGTGCGGCTGGCGCGACTGGCAGGACGTGTGCCGGTACCTGCCCCGCTGGTGGCAACTGCTGTGCGCCTCGCCGCACAACCTGGTCTATGGTTCGCTGGCGCAGCGGCTGCCGGTCGCCAACCCCGAGCAACAGGTCGGCTTCCCGCTGCTGACCCTGGTGCTTGCCGTCGCCGGGCCGGTGCTGGTGTGGCGGTCGAACCGGGCCCCTGACGCGCCAGGCGCGGTGGCGGCTGCCACGCCCCGCTGCCGGCCTGGCCGCGACTCGCTGGTGGGTGCGTGCGGCCTCGGCCTGGTGCTGTCCATGCTCGCCATCGTGAAGTGGGGGTCCTGCCGGTCGGCGTGGCGCCTCGCCCATGGCCTCTTGCCGGGCGCGGCCGCCCTGCGGGCCGTCGCCCGGTACCAGCTCATACTCACCCTGCCGGCGGGGTTGTGCGTGGCTGCGTGCGTGGACGCCGGCATGGCGCGGGCGGCCGCGCGCGGCGGGCGCTGGCAGCCGGCGGCAGCGCTGGGCGGCGCGCTGCTGTGCCTGGCGCTGGCGCTGGAGAACAGCGTCGAGGCCGGGGCCATGGCTGGCTGGACGGTCGCGGAGGCGCGTCAGGTCACCGCCGGGATGCCGGCGCCGCCAGCGGCGTGCGCGGCGATGTACCTGTACTGCCCGACCCGGCCGGCGGGCGAGCCGGCGGATGCCCGCCGGCTCACGCGGCTCCAGCTCGACGCCTGGCAGATCGCGCAGCACTTCGGCCTGCCTACCCTCAACGGGTACTCGGGGCAGCGCCCGCCATCCTGGAGTGCGCTGTGGGAGGTGGACGGGCCGGAGTACCTCCAGGCCGTGGACGGCTGGATTCGCCGGCACGACCTCACCGGCGTGTGTGCCTGGGATCGGGCGCGTCGACGGTGGGCGTCCCACGCGGAGCTCATGGGGGCGGCCGGGCCGCCCTGATGGTTCGAGCAGTGGCGGCCACCCCCGCGGCTGCGGTGCGGGCGCGGCGGCCCGGGCGAGCCGGCCGGCGCCGGCCAGCCGTCCGCGGCAGCCGTGGCCAAGACGAATCGGCCGGCGTAGGTTAGGCGCGGGTCTGGCCCGTCGGGCGGGCCCGCCGGGGCTGCCGGGCCGGCAGCAGGAGACTCGGGGAGACAGCGACCATGCACACGATCACCGCTGGCGGGCGGAGCATGCCGCCTGACTGGGCGATTCAGCAGCGCCATCTGATGTGCCTGATGGAGGCGGCGGCGCCGCGCTTCGTGGCCAAGTACACCCGGCCGGACGGCACGTTCATCTGGCGCGAGGCGTGGCCGGGCATGGATGGCTCGGACGACGGGTACGAGAGCTATCTCTCCTTCCCGCTGCTCTACATCCTCGGCGGCGGCGAGCCGCTCCACGCCATGGCGCGCCGGCTGTGGAACGCGGTGACCTGGCAGTTCACGCACTTCGGCACGGTCAGCCGCGAGTTCGCCGGCTACTACGACTGGATGCACCACGGCGAGTCCTACACGTTCCTGCACTACTTCGGGCTGGCCGACCCGGAGCACTACGTGGATCGGCAGCGCGCGCTCAAGTTCGCCGCGATGTACCTCGGCGACGATCCGCTGGCGCCGAACTGGGACGCCGAGCACAAGCTCATCCGCTCGCCCATCAACGGCTCCCGCGGGCCCTGTTTCGCGATGACGGCCGAGGACTGGCTGACCCACCGCGAGCACCTGTCGCACTACCTGGCGCCGTACGAGGACATTCCCGGCGTGGATGCGGCCGATCCCTTCGCCAAGGCCGACTGGACCGACGAGGCGGTCTTCGCCCAGATCCTCCGCCTGATGAACGAGCGCATGGTGCCGGGCGACGTGCCGCTGAACCTCAACGCGACCAGCCTGGTGACCAACGCCTATCTCTACACGGGCGACGAGCGCTACCGGCAGTGGGTGCTGGACTACCTGGCGGCCTGGATGGAGCGCACCCGGGCCAACGGGGGTCTGATCCCCGACAACGTGGGGCCCAGCGGCAAGATCGGGGAGCGCCTGGGCGGCAAGTGGTGGGGCGGGTACTACGGCTGGCGTTGGCCGCACGGAGGGACCGTGATGCTGGAGGCGCTGTGCAACGCGGGCTGCAACGCCACGCTGTTGACCGGCGATCCTTCCTGGCTGGAGCTGTTCCGTTCGCAGGCCGACCGTCTGTGGGAGATGCGCCGGGTGGAGAACGGCCAGATCATGATCCCGAATCGGCACGGTGATCGGGGCTGGTTCCAGTACATCCCGCACACCGCCAGCCCCGTGCTGCGGTTGCTCATGCACGCGTACGCCGTGGGCTGGCAGCAGCAGGACCTGGACCGGATCGAGGCGCGCTACGGCGACCGGCCCCTGCCCGGCGATCAGCCCCTGCCGCGCTGCGGCAAGGCCGGCAGCTTCGGCATCCACGAGTGGTTCGAATACGCGCTCGGGCGCAACCCCGACTTCCCGCGGCGCGTCCTGCAGACCACCCATGCCGAGATGCAGCGGCGGCTGGACCGCATCGACGGCGAGAGCGTGGACTGGACCACCTGGAACGACGGGCCTGCCTGGCAGGATGTCCATCACTGGCAGAACATCAACCCGGTGGTCCCCGAGGGCCTGCTGCAGATGGCCATGGGCACGCCGTGCGCGGTGTACCACGGGGGGCTGGTGCACGCCGCCGTGCGGTACTTCGATCCGGCCGCGCGCCGCCCCGGACTGCCGCCGGGCGTGGCCGCGCTGGTCGACGAGATCGGCGCTCGCCACATCCACGTGCACCTGGTCAATACCGACATCCTCGACGGTCGCGAGGTGTTGCTGCAGGCGGGCGCCTGCGCCGAGCACGAGTTCAGCGACGTCGCCGCCGACGGCAGCGAGGCACCGCCGGCGCCCGTGCACGAGCGCCACCTGCGCGTGCGGCTCGGCCCGGGGGCGCAGGCGCGGCTGCGCCTGGGGCTCGAGCGACTGGCGCATCGGCCGACGTACACGCGTCCCTGCTTCGAGTGAGCGCGCGGGCGAGCGGCCCGCCGGACCGGCGGCGGGCCAGGGCGCGCGGTGCCGCTGCCGCGGTGTTGCCGCCGGACGACGGCGGGCGGGGGCCGGCCCATGACGAGTGAGGCGCTGGAGCATCTCGGCGGTCAGATCGAGCGGGTCACCTTCCACAGCGACCAGACCGGCTTCGCCGTGCTGCGCGTCAAGGCGCGCGGCCACCGCGACCTGGTGACCGTGGTGGCCACCATGCCGGCGGTGAGCGCGGGCGAGTGGCTGGAGGCGGAGGGCGCCTGGGTGGTGGACCGCGAGCACGGCCAGCAGTTCCAGGCACAGACCGTGCGCACGGCGCGGCCGGACACCGCCGAGGGCATCGAGAAGTACCTGGCCTCGGGCCTGGTCCGCGGCATCGGACCGGCATTCGCCCGGCGGCTGGTGGCGGCCTTTGGCGCCCGGCTCTTCGATGTCATCGAGCAGGATCCCGCGCGCCTGCGCGACGTCGAGGGCATCGGGCCCAAGCGGCAGGAGCGCATCCAGGCTGCCTGGGCCGAGCAGCGGGCCGTGCGCCAGATCATGGTCTTCCTGCACAGCCATGGCGTCAGCACGGCGCGGGCCTACCGCATCTACAAGACCTACGGCGACAGCGCCATCTCCGTGGTCACCGGCAATCCCTACCGGCTGGCGCAGGACATCTGGGGCATCGGCTTCCGGACCGCCGACCAGATCGCCGCCAGCGTGGGGGTCGAGCCGCAGGCGCCCATCCGCGCCCGCGCCGGGGTCGAGTTCGTGCTCGGCACGCTCACCGAGGAGGGGCACTGCGCTTTTCCGCGCGCCGAGCTGGCCGAGCGGGCCGCGCAGATGCTGGAGATACCCGCCCCGCTCGTCCACGAGGCCGTCGCCACGCTGCTGGCCGAGGGGCGTCTGGTCGAGCGCTGCCTGCGGCCGGAGGCGCCGCTGGTGTACCTGGCGGCCCTCGATGCGGCCGAGGAGCGGCTGGCGGCCAGTCTGGTGGGGCTGGCGCAGGGGCTGCCGCCCTGCCCGCCCTTCGACCTGGACCAGGCGATCGAGTGGGTGCAGCAACGTGTCGGCATGACCCTGGCAGCGGCCCAGCGCGAGGCCGTGCGCCTGGCGTGCACGCGCAAGGTGCTGGTGATCACCGGCGGTCCGGGCGTGGGCAAGACCACGGTGGTGCGGGCCATCCTCGAGATCCTGCAGAGCAGGCGGCTGCGCGCGGTGCTGTGCGCGCCGACCGGCCGGGCGGCCAAGCGGCTCGCCGAGACCACGGGCATGGAGGCCAAGACCGTCCACCGGCTGCTGGAGTTCGAGCCGCAGACCGGCCAGTTCCGGCGCGATGCGGCGCGGCGGCTCGCCGGCGATCTGTTCGTGGTGGACGAGTCGAGCATGCTCGACCTGGTGCTGGCGCACCAGCTCATCCGCGCCGTGCCCGACCACGCCGTGCTGATCCTGGTCGGCGACGTGGACCAGTTGCCCTCGGTCGGTCCCGGCATGGTCCTGCGCGACATCATCGACTCCGGCACGGTGCCGGTGTGCCGGCTCACGCAGGTGTTCCGCCAGGCCGCGGCCAGCCAGATCGTCACCAACGCGCATCGCGTCAACCAGGGACAGATGCCGGAGTACCCCCGCGCCAGGGTGGCCGATCCGGGCGAGAGCGATTTCTACTTCATGGAAGCCGCGGCCCCGGAAGACGCGGCGCGACTCGTCCTGCGCCTGGTCACCGAGCACATCCCCCGCAAGATCGGCCTGGATCCGCGCGACGACGTGCAGGTACTGACGCCGATGCAGCGGGGTGTGCTCGGCGCGCGCAACCTCAACCAGGCGCTGCAGCAGGCCCTGAACCCGCACGCCCCCGGCATCCAGCGGTTCGGCCTGACCTTTCGCGTCGGCGACAAGGTCATGCAGACCCGCAACGACTACGAGAAGGACGTGTTCAACGGCGACATCGGCCGCATCGTGCGCCTGGACGACGAGGAACGCGCGGCGACCATCGAGTTCGACGGGCGGCCGGTGGTCTACCTGTACGACGAGTTCGACGAGGTCACGCTGAGCTACGCGGTGACGGTGCACAAGAGCCAGGGCTCGGAGTACCCGTGCGTGGTGCTGCCCATCCACACCCAGCACTACATGATGCTGCAGCGCAACCTGCTCTACACCGGCATCACGCGCGGCCGCCGGCTGGTGATCCTCGTGGGCACGCGCAAGGCGCTGGCGATCGCGGTGCGGCGCACCGAGAGCCGCGGTCGGATCACGACGCTGCGCGAGCGGCTGGTCCGCGGCGCGGGCGGCAGCCCGGCCGCGCCCGTCGCGTGAATCACGGCGCCGGCCCCTCTCGGCGTCTCCTTTCTGCTCCCGTGCCCAGGTAGTCGATCAGCGCCTGCACAGACCCTTCCAGCTCGTCCAGGCAGGCGGTCAGGGCGCGGGCGTCCTCTTTGGCCAGGGCCCCGTACCCGCCGAGGCGCTTCGGCTCCAGCTCCGCCAGAGTGGTCAGGACGCTCATCAGGCCGGTGCGGGCGGCCCAGCGGCTGCTGGCCCCGGAAGACGGCAGCGCGATGCCGAGCCGCTCCAGGGCGGCTACCATCTGCGCTCGTATCTGCGCGATGCCTGCGGCAGTTCTCTCCCGCTGCGGCCCGCTCAGATCGTCTGCATGGCGCGCCAGCGGGTTGACGTCGCCACGGCTGGCCAGCAGCGTCTCGATGTGGCCGAGCAGGCCGTCCACATGGATGAACGAGGACAGCACGTGTCGCCTCTGGGGCTCGTTCAGGGCCATCGGCCTCTCCGGGGTTGTCGCCGGCCCGTGGCGCGCCCGGCCCGTGGCGCGCCCACGACGCCTGCCGGGGCGCGCCTACTCGGGGACGAGCAGGCTGTCGGCCACGCGGCGGAGCGCCTCGGGCGAGGCCATGTCGGCGCGGCTGCGGGCCGACTCCTGGAACCCCTCCAGGGCGTTGAAGTGGCGGTCCACGGGGTCGCCGGCGAAGCTGGGCACCAGGAAGATGTGGGTGTGCGGGATGCGCCGGCCGCGGGCGTACTGACAGACGAAGTCCGGTCGGTACACCACCATCAGGCGGCGGGCCACGCGCCGCGCCAGGCCGAACAGATCGGCGGTCTCCGCGGCGTCCAGGTCATGCCACCACTGCACGTGCCGCTTGGGGATGACCAGGCAGTGCCCGGCGGCCAGCGGCTGGATGTCCAGGATGCACAGGCTGGACGCGGACTCGGCCACCCGATAGGCGGGCGCCTGCCCGGCCACGATCGCGCAGAAGACGCAGGGCGGACGGTTCTCGGTCATCTGAGGCGCTCCCGGTGGTGCGCAGAAGAAGCGCCATCGGGGCGGCCAGCGCCAGCGAGGCCTGGGCCGCGATGGGCCCACCCGGCCCCCGCGCCTGCCCCTTGCTCGCCGCCCGGCGCTTGGCGACCTTGGCGAGGGCAGCCCGCACGGGGCGGCGCCGATCCGGAGCTGGCCCCGCGCAATGCTCGCCAGCGCGGCGCTCGACCAGGAGCTGCCTGCATGGCACCCCGGCTCGTCCTCGCCCCATCCGCCGCTTCGCGCCCGGCCGCCGTCCGCCGGCGCTGGCGCCGGGTCGGCGTCCGCGCGGCCACGCTGCTGGCCGGCACGCTGGGGCTGGGCTGCGGCGGCGACGCCGGCACGGGCGCCCCGGCGGGAGGGGCGGTGGCGGAGCCGGTACGCCTGAGCATCGGCGAGGTCGTCTTCCAGGTGGATGGGACGCCCACGGTGCTGCTGGTCACGCCGGACAGCCAGGCGCTGCTGGTGCCGGTGAGCGACTGCGAGGGGTACAACATCTACACCCGTCTGCACGGGATGGCTGCGGCGCGGCCGCTGACTCCTGACCTGTTCGCGGCTGCCGCCGAGAGCCTGGACGTGCAGGTGGAGCGGGTCGAGCTGGACGCGGCCGCCGGCGGGCGGCCCGGCCCGCCCGCCGCCACGCTGACGCTGCGCGGATCGGCCGGGCGGCGGCAGGTGCCGGCGTCGGCGGGCGATGCCCTGGCGATCGCCCAGCGTGCCGGCGCGCCGATTCTGGGCACGGCGGCGCTGGTGGCGGCATACGCGGTTCAGCCTGGTGTGACCGGCAAGCATGCCTGGCCTGTCGCGGAAGTGCCCTCGTCGCTCCCGGCAGCCCGGCCAGCGGGGCCGCTGTGCCAGGCACTTCCGGAACAGGTCGAGATGCGGGTCCTCGACGTGACGCTGACCACCGGGCTGCGGCTGGTGCTGATCGACGCGGCCGAGAGCGTCGCGCTGTCGTTCGCGATCGGCATCTGCGAGGGCAGCGTCATCCACGCGCGGCTCCATGGCGAGTCGCTGGCGGCGATTCCCCCTCAGGAGGTGCTCGTGGAGCTCCTGGCGGCCGGCGGGGCGCAGATGGACCATGCCGGCATGCTCCGCGTCGAGGGCGGCGTGTTCATCGGCGAGGTCGGGTTGCAGGGACGGGACAGACGCATGTGCGTCGACGCGCGCCCCAGCGATGCCATCGCGCTGGCCCTGTTCACCGGGGCGCCGGTGTACGTGGCGGGCGAGTTGCTCGCGGCGTACGGGGAGGACCCGGCCAGCTACGGTTGGCTGCTGGACCGGTAGGTAGCGGTGGATCGGTAGGTAGCGATGGCCAGCGGGCCCCGGCAACGCCGGGTGCCGCCGCAGGCATCCGCAGAGGCGCCCGCCGGCCAGCCGCGGGCCGGTCAGTCCAGTCGAGAGCGAGGATGAGCTTCCGCGAGCGAGCAGTGCCAGCGCGGCTGGATCCCGAGGCATTTCGCCAGCCGGAGGCAGCGTTCCGGCCGATGATCATGTGGCTCTGGAATGCCGACGCGGACCTGGCCACGCTGCGGCAGCAGGTGGCGGACATGGCTGCCAACGGGTTCGGCGGCTTCTTCGTCCACCCGATGCCCGACGACTTCCGCAAGGGCGACTTCATCGAGGGCATCCGCACTCCGTACCTGGGCGAGAGCTTCCTGGGCTGGGTGGCCGCCGCGGCCGCGGCGGCGCGCGCGCACGGCATGTTCT
>Ga0116202_10002695_pt1 | contig 10633 bp, 5 predicted proteins | sample LakKivw325mmetaG_FD_94479 | JGI IMG/M metagenome (GOLD analysis project Ga0116202, IMG submission 94479) | Anoxic lake water microbial communities from Lake Kivu, Rwanda to study Microbial Dark Matter (Phase II) - Lake Kivu water 325m metaG | ecosystem: Environmental > Aquatic > Freshwater >... | reverse complement strand
TTATTGGACTGTTTGTTTTTCTTTCAGCAGCGAAACTGACTGCGCTTTTCATTCCCGGAGAACCAGAAACAATTTCCAGGTCCGCATATTTCATAAAGTTGATGGCTTTTACCTTTGGTTTTATGGCTGTATACCAGATTGTAAGCGGCGCGTTTATTGGCTCTGGCAATACTCTTATGTCAATGACCCTGTCTGTTGTTTCGCTGTGGCTGTTCAGATTTCCTGTCGCCTATGTCTTGTCCCATTTCACAGCTCTGGCTGAAACAGGAATCTGGATATCTTTTCCCATCACAAACATTGTTACCGCAGCGATAGCAATACTCTGGTATTCAACAGGATCGTGGAAGAAAAGGAAAATCACTGAAGAAATAAAACTGACCTCAGCAACAGTAGAACAAGTGATTATTGAAGAGGGAACAGATTCTTAAAACAATTTTTTCTTGAAACATCCGTAAAAAAAAAGTAAGATAAAGAAGGTTATACCCGTCTGTCCGAAAGGAGACAAACATGCAGGTATCATGGCATTCAGAAACCAGTTCAATCATTGAAAAGGCAAAAAGATGTGGACTGAAAACAAGGATGCTTTATGAGTGCGTGATAGAACTTGCAGCTGAAGGACTTCTTACTGCATCCTGTGTAAACGCAGCAGCAGGCATTCTGCTTACTGATCTTGGCCTCCCGCAATACTTCTTCAGAGGTCTTTCAAAAGATTCTTTGAAAACTGTATTAAGGGTAATAGCAAGCAATCTGCGAATTGAGAATAACCAGTATGTTTTAAGAAGTGAGGTCTCAGAAGTTCCGCTCGAAATGGAAGGCGGTGTTCAGGTTAGAATTGCCACCGACGAAAACAGGGACAGGATGGAAAAGGTTCTGAATCCTGTGATGTCGGGTAACAGGATTGAATACTACTACGGGAAAAAACACCAATACTATACATATATCATAAGGCCGGAAAAATGTAAGGAATTGAATGAATTAAAAGAAGGGGAATCCCCTTTTGCCTTTAACAATATTGTTTCAGGTACACCGATCCCTGAAGCCACAAAGAAAAGATACCACAGGTTTCTTGAATTATCAGAAAAAAATTTTGTTCCGGTTATCTCAATTTCAAAAGCAAAAGAAACAGGTGAAACAAGAATTATGTTTAAGGAGGATTTTGCAAAATCCATTCTTTCTGTTATCAGAAAGATGCTTGAAGAACTCGGGATAACACTGAATCGGGCTTACTGGGAAACATACAGGGGGAAAACTAACAGAATCGAATCAATATGTTCAATCTATCTTGAAGGCACGCCACCGAAGGACAAGCTTCATGCTGCCATTGAAAGATTGCAATTTCTTCTTGCAATACAGCCATCAGACCTTGATGAACTTTATACACAGGGGCATCTGACATTTTTTGAATACATTTTTTCAATGGTTGCAGCGATATTTGTTCACACATTTGTCCACAAAACAGAATTGATAGACAGACGTATCATGCAGAACCTTGAAGAAAAACAGCTGAAAGATGGTTTTTCCAGAAGAATTTTTGAATCCAGCAGGGCAGAATACAGTCGCGCAGTAATTCTGTCAGCGATAAAAAATAATCCACAGATTATAAAGAGGATATTCTCCATATTTGACAGGCGATTCAATCCCTGCCGCAGAAAGTCAGACATAAACCAGCTTATGCCTGAAATTCAGGCATATAAGAGAAGCGTTGAGATTGCTCTGGCTGACGATAAGACGGCCGCGGATATTTTTATGTTCATGAGTAAACTTGTAACAGATGTCTCAAAAACCAATTTCTATATGAGAATTAAACGTTCTTTTGCTTTCAAGCTGACAGATTCAGTACTTGACCCGCTTGTTTTTCAAAAAAAAGTGGAAAGCATGTTTTTTGTTATAGGTTTTTATTCCATCGGCACTTACATGCGGGCGGAAGAGATTGGTCGTGGAGGTATCAGGCTGATCAGGATTACGAAAAACAACTATGAAACAGAGCTTGACAATGCACCGCTATTGAACTATGCTCTTGGTCCTGTTGCACAGAAGTTGAAGCACAAGGATATAGCTGAAAGTGGAGCAAAGGTAGTGATTGTTCCACATCCGGAGTATGCCGGCGACGGACTGGAATCCACTTTTGACTTTGCAAATGGAATACTTGACCTTGTGCTTCCTTCAAAGCAAATACTGGACTACTATGGGAAAAAAGAGATGGTATTTTTCGGCCCTGATGAAGGTACAGGTGGTTTTATGGATTCTATTGCCGAGCTGGCAAGAAAACGAAATTACAAATTCTGGAGGACCATAACGACCGGTAAATCATCCGGTGTTCCACACGACGCATTCGGACGCACACTTGACGGAAAGGTTTTCGGGCTATTTGGTGCAAGAGATGGTACAGTTCTTTTGATGGAAGGCAGAAAAATACTTAAGACACCAGAGACAGAAAAAATATATGATGTTATTGGAGGAAAGATTCATTCCAGCGGAATGACCACAACAGGAGTTATGGCATGCCTGAGAACACTTTTCAAACATACCGGCATAAAAGAAGAGGAAGCAAACCTGATGATGACAGGGGGACCGGATGGAGATCTCGGTGCAAACCAGATACAATCATTCAGAGGAAAAATCAAACTGATTATTGATAGTGGCAGTGTTCTTTTCGACCCTGAAGGACTTGATAGAAAAGAATTGATGAAACTTGCTTTTGCAAGACATACCTGTCCGAGATTGAATTCGCTCTCGTATCCGGAAAACAAAATCAGTTCAAAGGGATTCAGAATTCCGAGAGTGAAAAAGCAATTCAGACTGCCTGATGGAACACTGATAGAGGATGGAACCTTTTTCCACAGAAATGTTCTTTCAGATACAGAACTGAGAAGATTTATTCAGGATGCCGGCATCAATGTTTTTATTCCCTGTGGCGGATTTAAGGATACAATCAATGCGAGCAATGTTGAATCTTTTCTTGAACTTTTCAAAGAATTAAAAATTATTGTTGAAGGAGCAAATGTGTTTTTTGATGATACGGCGCGCGATATCATTGCTGAGAAAGGAATCCTGCTTATAAGGGATTCTTCTGCAAACAAGGGCGGGGTTACAAGCAGCTCAATCGCAGAAGTCCTTCCATCCTTTCTTTTCGGAGAAAGATATGAAGAAGCATTTGTTAAGAATCAGGAAACAAGAACAGCCCTTGTTAAGTCTGTTTTCTCAATTATAGAGAGAAATGCTGTGGATGAAACAGAAATACTGATAGCTCTCCGGGAAAAAACAGGAAAGAAATTGCATCAATTGAGTATTGCAACAAGTGAAATGCTGCTTGATTTGCAGGAATTTCTTTACACAAAACTGAATATTATAGAGAGAAAAAGGCCGCTTGTTGAAAGAATTATCAGTTCGTATGTTTCGGAAAATCTTGTTAAATGCCTGGGTATAAAAAATATAACAGGTATTCTCAACACAGGCAGGTTGCGTTCTTACAGGAATGCAATAATAACAAAAAAGATTGCTCAGGTTGCACTTTACAGGTATGCGCATAACTGGGATTTTTTCGTAAAAAGAATACAACAGGACACCTTAAAGGTTGTTGAGGAACTGTTTTAGACCTGAAAATAAAATAAATTTTTTCCGGTTTTCCCGAAATTCTTGTATAATGGAGCAACTTCGGAAAGGAGAAAAACATGAAAATTTCAGTTTATTCTCTGTCTGCTTCAGATAAAAAGGTTTCTGAAGTAATTGATCTGGCATTGAAATATGGATGTGATGGTATTGAATGGTGGTGCAGGGAAAATGCGCATATTGACCTTAACGATCTTAAAAATTCTGCAAATGAGGTTATTAAATTGATGGATGCTTCAGGACTTGTTTGCGCTGGAATAGCGCCTTATTTCAAATACAATGAATCTGCTGACTATATCGCAAAAATCTTCGAGGCAGCAAATATATTGAAAACAAGAAATGTAAGGTGCCATAGTTATATTTTTGATGGAAGTATTCCTGTTGATGAATTGATGCAGAAACAGAGAAAGTGGCTTGAAGAAGTTGTAATGCCTGAGGCTGAAAGGTTTAATGTCAGATTGAACATTGAACAGCACCATATCCATATCTGCTGTACTCCAAATGCATGCAGACAGCTTGTTGATGGACTTCCCGAAAAACATTTTGGCATTATTTTTGACCCCGGCAATTCAGCCGTTGAGGGCTTCACAAGACCGGAATATTCCATAAGTGTTTTCGGTAAATACCTTGCGCATGTTCATGTTAAAAATTGCAAACAGTCCCAATCTTCTGAAGGTGCAGTTTCTGGAAGAAGATACAAAATGGATTTTGGTTCTCTTGCTGAAGGAGACCTTGACTGGATCGGAATAATGAAGATGCTTAAAAAAGCAAACTATGAAGGCTTTTTATCCCTTGAAGCGCTTGATAAAAGACCTTCTGAGACAAAATTTGAGCAGGATATCGTTTTTCTCAAAAATGCCTTGAACGAGATCTGATTTTTGAGGGAGCCTTTATGGATAAAAAACTGCACGGTCTCATTCCAGCCATTGTCATTCCTTTTGACCAGAATTATAAGACAGGGATGGATGTTCTTGAAAAATATGTTGAATTCGTCTGTTCGGTGCCAGTGGCAGCGATAGCGATGAACACAGATGCAGGAGAAGGAGCATTTTTACCTCAGGAAGAAAGAGAAAAAATTTTGAAGATTGTGAAAAACAAAGCAGGAAATATTCCTGTTGTCTGCGGGCTTGGTGGAGCAACAACATATCAGGCTGTTGAATTTGCAAAAAGATACAGAGATTGTGGCGCTGATTATTTTCTTGTTTTCCCACATTTTGCTTTCAGGGGTTCAAAGGGAAAGGATAAAGCGGTTATTTCCTATCATCAGGAACTTTCAAAAATAAAAGTGCCGCTCATTCTTTTTCAGCTTCAGGAAGATCTCGGAGGTGTTTTCTTCTCTGATGAAACAATTGCTGAGCTTGCACAGATAGAAAATGTTGTGGCAATAAAGGAAGCAACATTTGATGCGTTGAAATTTAAAAAGATGAAAATACTTCTGGATTCTCTGCCTGAGAGAATCTCTCTTCTCACAGGTAACGACAACTTTATCATAGAATCATTTATTCTCGGTGCAGATGGCGCTCTGATTGGATTTGGTTCTGTTTTTCCGCATATTCAGGCAGAAGCAATAAACCTGGCTCTTTCAGGCAAACAGAGAGAAGCGATTGAAAAGTTTGCTCCGATTGAAAAACTCTGTGATTACTGTTTTTCAGCACCTGTGAGAGACTACAGAATCAGAATGAAACATGTTCTTGTAAAACAGAAAATATTCAAACATGCATATGTTCAGCCACCATTGCAGCCGATTGATGCAGATGAACTAAAAAAGCTTGATATGATACTTAAAAATATTACCCTATGAATGAAAAGCTTCAAAGATTGAGCAGAGAACTGCTTTTTTCTGATATACCGTACAACTTCAGCACCATTGTAAAAGATGAACTCGGTCTTGATATTACTGCTGAATATGGAAAGATTAAACTGAAAAATCCATTGCTTGTTGCACCGGGCCAGATGACAGTTTCTCTCTCTCAGATTCTTAAAATAAAAAAAGCAGGTTTTGCCGGCTGTGTTTTAAAATCTGTTGTTGCTGAGGATGAAAATGGTAATTGCTCAATGATTAAATACAGGCGGAAACCAACCTTTGTTGAAACTGTCTATGACGAAGATGATACAGAAGGAGAATTCCCCATAATCCACTGGGACGGTGGACTTGATACAAGAAATCTTGACCAATATTGTGATTTTGCTGTTTCCTGCTGGAAACACATGAGTCCTGACTTTATAATTATAGCATCCCTGCTCGGACATCTTCCTTCATATCAGGAACCGTTGAATGAAAATGAATGGCTTTACACAACGAAAAGGCTTTATGATGCCGGATACAGAATTTTTGAGATTGATTTTTGCCCTTTTCTCAGGGAACAGAATCAGCTGATGAATCAGAAAACGATTTTGAGATGGTACAGATGTATCCCTGAAATGATGAAAACCCGCTTTAAGGATATTTTGGTTTTTCCAAAAATTATGAACCTTGATTATGGAACTGAATTCCAGATGAAAATGGTTGAAAGTTCCATAAAAGCAGGTGCGGATGGAGTGGTAATAGCCAACAGAATATACATAAGCGAAATTGGTTCCGCTCATGGAGGAAAACAATTAAGACAGCGCAACCTGATTCAGATAAAAAAAGTTCACAAGATGCATCCAGATTACACAATATCAGCGACAGGAGGAGTTTACAGGGGTTCTCACATGCTTGATTATATTCAGGCAGGCGCTCAGAACATTCAGATTCTCAGCTTTTTGATGGGAAAACTGAAAAAGCCTCTTGAAAAAAAGACCGACAGATTCCAGCAGGTATTCTACAAACTTATGCTTGACCCGGAAGATGGTTATCTTGCCGGTCTGTTAAAAACAGAGGGGAAAATATGAAAATAGTTGAAAATGGAAAAGCCTTCTGCAGTATCCATATCCCTGAGAACTTTTATACTGTTGAACTTTTTGCCGCAAAACAGCTTGCTAAATATCTGAAGAAGGTGTCTGGCGCGGATTTCAGGATTCTGAAGGGAATTCCAGAATCCACACCCGCCATTGTTCTGGCAGAAAAAAATCATCTGGAAGAAAAAAGGGTTATGGCGGATGAATCAGTGATGAGATTTGTTGATGGACAAAAATTGTTTCTTGTCGGAGCGGATACAAGAGCTGTATTGCTCTGTGTCTATGATTTTCTTCACAGAGATATCGGTTGTATTTTTGCCCAGCCGAAAATTGAATACATCCCTGAGAAAAAGACAATAGAAATAAAAGATGATTATTTTTATTACCATCAGCCATTTATGAACTCAAGATATATACTTTCTCATGGCGATATCTATTTTATTGATTGGTGCGCAAAGGTGATGATGAGCCATTCAGTTGTGCCATCAGAAATAAAAACACCGGAATTTCAAAGAGAAAGAGAGATAATCTCATCGGATGCGGCAGAAATAATGCTGAAAGAATCAATTGAAAAAAGAGGAGAAAAAGGTCTTTCAATAGGGCTTCATGTCTTTGAAACAATAATGCCTCCATCAAAGTATTTTGAACAGCATCCTGAGTATTTTGCCTTTGATCCGGATCAGAAGCCGGATGCATTGCACAGAATAAAAAATGGAAGAAATTCATACGGAATCTGCTGGACGCATCCCGAAGTAAAAAAGATTTTCATTGATTACCTTCTGGATTTTTTCAAAAAATATCCTTATATAAAAAGGCTTACCTTTTTCCCCAATGATGGACAGGGTCCATGCTTCTGTGATAATTGCAGGAAGATTGAAGAACCATGGACCGGAAGAACAACAAAGCAGCTACAGTACACAAAAAACTATGTTCTGTTTTCAGCAGACATAGCAGGAGCCATCGCGAAACATTTTCCGGATGTGAGGCTTGGAATTGGCAGTTATGACGGGCATACTGAACTTCCTGATGATTTTGATCAAATTTTACCGGAAAATATAGATGTAATTTTTTGTATCTACGAAAGAAAATGGGATAGGGCGCTTGATAATCCTCCTTCAGATGAAGAATTAAGGCGTACGCTTGCTCAAACAACTATTTCAAGCTATGAAAAAGACGCAATCAAATATACGATATATCCAGAGATTTTTCAAAAATGGAAGAAGCATATAAAAGGGAATATGCGATATTATGACTACCTTACAAGTACTCTCGGTTCAATGGGAATGCTTTTTCCGGTAAGCAGGGAAACAATCAGAACAATAAAGTTTCTTAAAAAATCCGGTTTTTATGGATATGGCTCTCAGTGGTTCAACTCAAAGACAATATGGACATCCTATGGACTTTCACTTTATGTAACATCCTGGGCAGCGTGGGATGAAAATGTTAAATGGGAAGATGCTGCATTTGAATACTGCCTTGCGCTATATCAAAAAGCCGCACAACCAATGTTTGATTATTACAAAACTCTTGAAGATTCAGCAATAAATGTAAGATTTGGAATGGGAATTCCAGAGATACTTCAGATTTTTGACCGAAAAACTTATTCAATTTGCAGAGAAAAACTGGAGAAAGCATTTAGGATTGCAGACTCAAACACAGTCAAAAAAAGAATCAGAGACCAGAAGGTTCTCCTTGAATTCGGCTATCTTTTCTGGCAGACAAGAGAAATTGAGAAAAAAATTGAAGAAGCTCTCAGCAGGGATAATCTGGATGAATGTTTCTTGCTTCTGGCAGAACATGCAAGGATCGACCACAGAATCCAGAAACTTTTTAACTATCCCCTGCTTTCAAATTACAAAAAATGGCGAGGAATCCTTTACAGACATATTCTTGGTTCGCAGACAGATAAAAGAGGACTCATCCATGTGATAAACCTTCTAAAGAATGCCACGAATGCAAAATTTGAAAATCTCTGGTATAAAGATTGATTACTGAGGAGTTATATCATCGTCTCTGACAATCCCCAGGTCAAATGCAATCTTCAATGCATACATTGAGTGTATCCATCCAATGGGCCATTTTGCGCATCTGAAAGCAGCCCTTATGAACTTTTCAATTCTGTCAAACCAGCTTCTGTCTCCGGTCATGTAGTAAGCATAAGCAGCAGGATTGATATCACTTACCCTGTGATAGGCAAAAGGAGTCATAAATTCTACTGATAATCTCCATTCAAACTGGCTCAATAAAAAATCCTTAACCTCAGGATCACCTGTAATTTTCCAGTACCAGAAACAGCCTTCCCATGTTGCGTAATCGCCGTATCTTACAAGCTTTAATGGCATTGAATGCGGCTTCGGGACCTGCATCTTTCTGTATTTTTTAACCTGTTCCATCAGATTTTGTTTTATTATCTTTTCACACGCTTTCAGGTATCTATTGTCCCTGTTGAATTCATAGCACCAGGTAAGATTTATCATCGGCTGACCTGATTCTCTGTGGTCTGCAGAAACAATCCAGAAGTACCGGTCAATCCATAGAAGCAGATTTTCGCATATTCTCAATGCCGCGCGTTTAAATTCTGTATCTCCTGTTAAAACATAAGCAAACAGCAGTTCAGTGAACCACATATGAGATGGATATACCGCTCCATCATTGTGGTTAAGGCAATGAGCGACCATTCCTCCATTTTGAAGGACATCCACACTGAAATCAACAAAATCAACCTCAAGAATATGCCTGGCTATTGCGATCCCGTTTTCAGCGCATGTCCAGTTTCCTGTTCTCAGATGATTCTGGAAATAGACATGTCCGAACATCTCTTCATTATTTGCTCCATTGTCTCCATAATCCCACAAACCAGCCGGTGGCATCGGAATTACCTCTTCTGTCCATCCAAGAGTGCCGTAAGAAACGCCTATCCAGCTATCAAGTATCTTCTTTTCAAACAGGGGCTTATTTTTAGGATCATATTCCGGTAGCATATCAATCCCAAAGACCCTGCATTTTCTCACATGCTCAATATCACAGCATATCTCAACAGGATCCTGAGGAATCCATCCAGGCATCATTGGAACTTCCCAGTTTAGGTAGCGGTCCTGAATTTCCATATCAGAGATATTCGGGTTTATTGCTGAAAGAAATACTGTGCGGGAACGTCCTGCGCCCTGAGTGATAAAAAGTTTTTTTGCCCAGTCAGGCCATATGCCAAAAAGAAAGGTGCTGCCTTTTTTGTTAAGTTCCGCTGGATGAAGCGCATTCATCTGGCTGAAAAATGCCAGAATACCGAGTGTTTTGTCAATTGTTGCAATGTATGGAAACACAAGCCTGTGCCCGACACTTGTTCTGTATTTTACATTTTGCATAAACCATGGTTTTTCTTCCACAGGATCATGCAAAACCTTTTCATCCCTGACAAATACCGAAGCGTATCTACCTTTTTCGTGTTTCTTCCCAAAATTTTCAATCTCAGAAGTATCAGAAGCAATTATTGACACATCCTCATTGACCCTCAGAAACCCTGGTTTGTAATATCTTGTAAGGTTTTTTGCGGCAAAACAATTTTTACCATTTTCTACAGGGCAGTTAACCTCCATATAAAAGGAATGGATTTTAATCCCCGGAACAGGCAATTCTCTGTTTCTGAAACTGTATGTGATTTTTATATCTTTTCTGCCGGCAAAAATTTCAAACCTTAAAAAATAATCAAGCATCTCCTTTTTTCCACTGCTGTGTTTACCATCCATCCTTACAACACATCTTAAAGGATTATGATGCTCAACTGTAATTGTTCTGCTTCCTTTTTTTGCTGAAAACCTTTTTCCTTTTTCATCCCTGAAGTGGATATCAAAACCATCAGGTTTTATCATCTGTTTCCCATCCGCTATCCATTTTTTGATGATACCTGTTTTTTCAGCTGACAGAACAAGTTCCATCAGACCATTTTTAATGATAATATCTTTATTTTTCCACTCAACCATTACAGGATTTTCAGGCAGAATCTGCCTGGCGTTCTCAACAGATTTTACCCATACTGACTTTTCTGAAGATTCATCAAGATCAGTATTGAAATCCAGAAGGGTCCACTGTATACTGCCATCTTCCCATCTGTTCAGGACCTTCACGCCGGCTGGAATCTGTTTTTCTT
>Ga0116202_10002693_pt1 | contig 10634 bp, 9 predicted proteins | sample LakKivw325mmetaG_FD_94479 | JGI IMG/M metagenome (GOLD analysis project Ga0116202, IMG submission 94479) | Anoxic lake water microbial communities from Lake Kivu, Rwanda to study Microbial Dark Matter (Phase II) - Lake Kivu water 325m metaG | ecosystem: Environmental > Aquatic > Freshwater >... | reverse complement strand
CACCATTTAGCAAATATTGTCCTCTTTGACAGGTTTAGGATCAGAGCGTTAATCCTTTCTTGAAGGCGGCAAGGTTCTCCTTGAGATGCGCGCGGGGGAGGTAACGGGTAAGCGTTTGAGGAGTCGCTTTGAGTTTGTTGCTTGTGATAATTCTTCCCAAGAGAACCATGTTCGCCGGCGCTTCGATATCTCCTTTGGTCAATTCAGCCAGCAGGTTCCTGTCGCCGAGGTCGTAGGTAACATCGGCTTCCTCGACAAGAGGATTTTCAATCTTTTTATCAGAGAAGACAACTGTTGCTTGGCTCTCTTCAGCCCGTGCGAACGCGCTGTACCTTCCTGTCACTGCCACCTCGTAGCCGTTATCCGCCAGGATTTTGGCAAGTACCTGACTTAATAGCTGGATTCCTTGGCCCGCCTGTCCCTTTAAGATGATGCTTGTCATTTCTTTATCATCACTCCGAACTCGTCTGGTTTGAGTGGCTCCTTGCCGTCGGTCATCCGATATCGCGCTTTAACATCTTCGAAGACCTTAGCGGCAGTCTCCATTCCCATCCTTCTCCCGTAGTTAACGATACAGGGGTTGATGATTTCAACGAAAGCGAAGCCTTTGTGTTTCACTGCCCGGGTTAAACACTCCTCGAGGTGTTCTTTATGGATAATGCTTGTCCGGGCGTAGAAATGCTTCTCGTTGGCGGTGATAAGTGCTTGGGTATTAACCGGTGGGACGGCGCTTCCTTTTGGGGTGGTAGCGGTTATACCGCCGATCCGAGTGGTGGGGGAGAGCTGCCCGCCAGTCATAGCAAAAACTTCATTACTGTTACAGATAACGGTAATGTCATCGTTTCGGCGGGCGGCATGGACAAGGTGGCCGACACCGATACCTAGTAGGTCCCCATCGCCGGAAAAGACGACGACATTGAGCTTGGGGTTAGCCCTTTTAATTCCTACCGCTAGCGGGATTGCCCGCCCATGCAGCCCATGGACGGAATCGAGGTTGAAATACCCTGCTCCTCTTCCGGTACACCCAATGCCGGAGACAACGACAGTACTGGCCAAGTTTAATTTGTCAAGGACTTCACACGTAGAGTGGAAAAGGGCGTGCAAGCCGCACCCGGGGCACCACTTTAGCGGCAGGGCCTCTTTTCTAACAAATCTTTGCCAGCTCATTTTTGATTTCCTTCAACGAAACGCGCCCCCCTAACTGGGAGATCAACTCAATGTCTCTCTTTAGAAATGCTTCCAACTCGCCTTGATACTGGCCGTCATTCATCTCGATGGCAACAATCTTCTTGTATTTTGGGGCAATTTTCTTCAGTTTTGGAACAATCGGGAACATCCTTATCGGGCGGAAGATAGAGTGCTTGTCTTTGAGGGGGAGAATAGCCCGCGAGGTTATTCCGTAGGCAACGAGCAACGTATCTGCCTTTTCGTTTTCTAGATATTCGTAAAAGTCGTAATTTGCCGCCGCGTCTAAGATTTCCTTCTTTCGCGCCCAATACCACTGGCGATACGCGTCTGTGTCTCTAGTGGCCGAAAGGTTATTTTTTGAAGTTAGTCCCGTGAAGTGCCTTGTCCCCGATCCCAGAGGCATTGCTTTCCTCTTTTTAAGACTTGTTTTCTTGGGCAACGCGGTGGTCTCATAAAGGCGGCTTAAAAGTCCGTCGAGCAACAAGATCACGGGACTTAGCGACTCTTCGGCAGCATTTAGCCCCTCGATGGTGTACTGGTAGCACTCTCTGACCGAGTTGGGGTAGAGAACGATATTGGTGTAATCGCCATGGCTCCCATGCTTTGCCTGAAGAATGTCCCCCTGCGCTTCCAGTGTTGGCATTCCGGTAGATGGACCAACCCGCTGGGAATCTACAATCAGGAGAGGGGCGCCGATTTTGAAGGCAAAACCAATTCCTTCTTGCATTAGGGAGAAGCCGGGACCGGAAGTGGCAGTCATCGCTTTAGCGCCGGCTAGCGACGCGCCAATGCAGGTGTTGACTGCTGCCAACTCGTCTTCGGCTTGGAGAAACTTGATATCCCGCTCTTTCGCGAGGCCGTGCATTATCTCTGACGCAGGGGTGATAGGATAGCCGGAGAAGAAATTAACTCCGGCTGCCAGTGCTCCTCGAATGACCGCTTCGTTGCCCGATATCAGCTCTTTTTCAACCATTAATTATTATCTTACCATTAACAGTCGTGGTAAAATTTGTCTAAGGATTCCAGATTGCGGGCGTGGTTCAATGGTAGAACACCACCCTTCCAAGGTGGATACGGCGGTTCGATTCCGCTCGCCCGCTCCATAAAGCTATGTCAAGATATAGCCGTGAAGGATTTAATTGTTGGGTAAGGTCGTCGAGAATGAGTCCAGAAGAGGCTGAGGTGGCGTATGAAGAGGAGCGAGAAAAACATGCTTGGCGTAGGGGAGGGGGTAGGGTTAAGAAACCGAAAGATGGCGTACGTGGATTCGGTCATGGTGAGAGAGCATCAGCGAAGCGCCGTGCGGTAGACACGGGTCGTGCTCAGGAGGCGCGGGTAGAAGAAAGAGAGCTACTTCTGACTAGACACCTTGGGAAGGTTATCACGGATGGCAAGAAGGCCGAGCTTTACGCCGCTTGGCTTAGTGACATTCTTGATGGAGGATCTCCATTTCGTGTGAATGATGTGGATGTCACGGAAGGAGAGACGAGGAGGCCTTCCGAAGAGGTCGAGGGTAGGATCACACGGCTGCAAAGACATTCGAAGGGGGGCCAGAAGCAACAGAGACACGGAACGTCATACGAAGCTACTCATGTCACGACGGGGATAACTATTGTTGAGAGTGAGGGCCGGGGTGGTCCCGAGGTTAAGAGGGAGAAGGCGCTGCGCAGATTGGAGGACGCGGTAAGAGGATTAGCCGAAGAGTGGCGGAAATATGCGCAGGACGCTGGTCAGGCCGCTATGAGCGCCAGAGAGGTGGGGGAACCTGTCGCTGAGCCTTTCGAAAATGCAAGAGATTCGGAGGAGGCGGGTAAGATAGCGGCATTTGAGCTTTTCAGGGAGGTAACGGGTTTCGAGGTCACGTAGGGCCAGCGCTAATTTTTGCCAAGCTGTCATCAGAAATATTCCCATTGCGCCGGCGGTGAGTAACCAGTTGCGGAAAAGAATAGGGCGATAGGTCAATTTCCGGCTGTGTTAGAATTTGGATGTCTGTCCGAGCCTCCGTAGCTTAGTGGATAGAGCAACTCCCTTCTAAGGAGTAGGTCGTAGGTTCGAATCCTACCGGAGGCACCATCCTTCGACCCGCTTGGTTTCATAAATTTGTTATAATTCCTCTGTGCTCGCACAGGTTCCAGGAAATTCAAAACCTACTGGTAGTCCGGAGGAAAAGCGGAGGGAGCTTGAGGATTTAGTAGCCAAAGTTAAGGAGCAGTACCGAGGGCAGGTTGAGAAGGCTGAAGAAGGGGAAATTGCCGGGAAGGTTGGCGACGAGAAAAAAGCGATCTTTCCCCGAGCAGAGAAGGGGGCTGCCGGCGAACCTTCTCCTTTAGCAAAGGAGTCGCAGTCACGACCAGAGGCGGAAACACGTCCCGCCCCATCGCTGCCTTTGACCCCTGTTGAAATCGAAAGTTCCCGGAAGTTGCCGCTCTTCCATGAGCTGCGGTGGTTAGGGGAGTGGTGCGTTCGCCAAATCCGCAAACTCACGCCGGGCGCATTCAACGAGCGAATTAGAGAGTCGCTGCAGATGGTGTTCTTTGAAGTGCTTCTTCCCCGAGATAATGAGATTGAACCGAAAGCGGCCGATCAGATGTTTGCCAACCTTGCCGGGCTTTTCCGGGGTGGATTCATGTCCCAACTGCGTTATCAGCACGTCATCAGTTTGGAAATTGTCGCCGCCGCCGGGGAAATTCGCTTTATCGTGGGGGCGCCTGTCGCTATAAGCGATTTTGTGACTAAGCAGATTTACGCTTCTTACCCCAGTGCTAAGATACTGCAGATACCCGAGCACAATATTTTTGGGAAGGAGGGAGCGGTTGAGGTGGCCGTTCTTGAGAAAACTGGTCCGGCCTACTTTTCGATATTAACGTATGGTGACGATCTTCCTGTTGATCCATTGAATGCGATTACCCAGTCACTTAGTCGCCTTCGAGCAGGGAATTCAGCCGCTATTCAGATCTGTATCAGTCCCGCCGGTTCCGAATGGCAGAAACGTGGTCAGGCAGTGGTCTACAGCTCCCAAAACCCTACCGTTGAAAGCTTACCCCGAGCTCTTCTTGGTTCCTTCGGCAAGGCGTTGACAGGCCGTGTCCAAGAGACGCCGGCTGAGAAGCCGGTGGCGAGACTAGGTGAGAAAGTTATCGAGGGAATTCAAAAGAATGTGTCGAGACCGGGGTTTAACACTGTTATTAGGATTGTTGTTACCGCCAGCGACCGCGCCGCCGCTAGAAAGCACCTCAGTAACATTGCCTCTTCTTTTGAGCAATTTTCTAATCCGCATCTTTCCTCGTTCAGGCGGCGGGGCGTCTCCCCCGTCAAGCATTTTATGGTTGACTTTCTCTACCGGTATACACCGCGGTGGCGGCGGAACATTCTCTCGTCGGCGGAGCTAGCGACCGTCTTCCACTTCCCCAATAAGAACGTTCAAACCCCTGATATTAAGTGGCTTCTTTCGAAAAGTGCCACCCCGCCGCGGAACTTACCAACCAGCGGGCTTTTCCTTGGTCTTTCAACTTTCAGGGACGAGGAAAAGAAAATCTTCATCGAGGAGGATGATAGGAGGCGCCACGTCTATATCATTGGGCAGACCGGTACCGGTAAGTCGGAGTTAATGAAGCATCTTGTGTATCAGGATATTGTCGCCGGTAGGGGGCTCGCTTTTATCGATCCTCACGGCGATGCCGTTAGAGATGTGATCAGCATGGTTCCCGAGGAGCGGGTTAACGACGTTATTTATTTTAACCCCGGTGATTACCAATACCCCCCGGGTCTAAACATTCTCGAGGCGGAAACCGAGGAGGGAAAGCATCTCGTTATCAACTCATTTATTGCCCTCCTTTACAAACTCTATGATCCTAATAGAACAGGAATCATGGGGCCACGGCTCGAGCGGGCTCTTCGGAACGTGATGCTTACGGCAATGAGCGAAAAAGGAAATACCCTCGTCGAAGTTCTCCGTCTTTTGATAGACCCGGATTTTGCTAATTCGAAGCTGCCGCTAATCAAAGATCCGCTGGTGAAAATGTATTGGACTGAAGAATTGGCCAAAACTAGCGACTTCCACAAGAGCGAAGTTCTAGGGTACTTCGTCTCCAAGTTTGATCGGTTTGTCACCGAGAAAATAATGCGAAATATCATTGGCCAGACGAAGTCGGCGTTTGACTTCCGGAAAATTATGGATGGGAAGAAGATTCTTCTCGTTGATCTTTCTAAGGGAAAAATCGGGGAGGAAAACTCCAACTTCCTTGGCCTTATTCTAATTCCGAGAATATTGGCAGCGGCGATGAGCCGGGCCGATTTGCCGGAATCCCAAAGGAAGGATTTTTACCTCTACGTTGATGAGTTCCAAAACTTCACCACCCCCGATTTTGTCACTATCTTTTCCGAGGCGCGGAAGTATCGATTGAATCTTACTGTCGCTAACCAGTTTGTCAGTCAGCTTTCTGATGAGATTAAGAACGCTGTTTTTGGGAACGTGGGAACGAGCGCTTTCTTCAGAGTAGGACCGGATGACGCTGAGTTTTTGGAACATCAAGTCGAGCCCTTCTTTACCAAATCTGATCTTATGAGCAATCCCGTTGGGACCTGCTACATGCGGTTGTTAATTTCCGGCCAACCATCAGTGCCGTTCAGTATGAAGGCAGATTGGAAGGCGATTCAGGCTATTCCGCGAAGCGAGGAACGAGTACAGCAGATCATTGCCCTCTCGCGCGAGAAATACGGGAGACCTGTTGCCGAAGTTGAGGAAGAGATCCGATCCCGATCCAATTTCTAGTACGAAAGTGCATATCGCGAAGGAGAAGCTTTACATTGATGGTGTAACAGTCCCCTGTACCCAATTTGGGCCGGACGGCGGAAAGCCGCTTGTAATTGTCCACGGCTGGGCAGGGTGGTGGGAGACATTCACGGAGGAGATTCTTCTGAAAGAAGCGTATCGGGCGGGCATTCGCGTTTTGGCGTTGGACTCCCCATCTTGGGACCCCGAAGCAGTTGAGAATTCGTACGAGAAGTTCCGCGGCATTATCAGGGAAGTGGTCAACCGTACTCCGGTTGAACGGGTAAGCATTTGCGGCCAGTCGGCCGGATCTCTTATTGCTGCTCTTTTTGCTCTGCATTATCCGGAGAGGACGGAGAAATTGATTCTTGCTTCGCCGCCGGCTACCATTGTGAATGGTCGCCGAGGAAGAAAAATTACCAAGGACACCATTGCTGTTATCAGAGGGAACCCGTTTCTCTTCAAACTGGCGAATCGGGTTCAAAAGGGCCGCCTCTATAACCTTGTTGGGGCGAGAATTGCTCTCCAAAACTTCGATTGGAAGCTTTTCGAGACGCATATTTATCCAGCGGCGCTTCAATGTGATCTGCGAGTTGCTCTGCTTAATAACGAAAGTGCTCTTAGCTTTGATTGGGAGAACATTTATCCCCGGATTTCGGCTCCGACAGCGATCATCACCGGGGATGGCGATCCCGTATCTCGCGTTTCGGATTGTGAAAAGCTGTGCCACCTGCTTCCCGATGCCAGACTTTTTGTTATCCCTCACGCCCGCCACGGGATAATGATGGAAAAGCCGCACGAATTTGCTAAACTTATAGTGGACTTTGTCGCCGATTAAAATTTTGTTGCGGTGGACGTAGCTCAATGGCAGAGCTCCTGGTTGTGGACCAGGCGGTTGTGGGTTCGACCCCCATCGTCCACCCCATCGGATTTGATTCTGATCTGTTTGCCTTTGCCTACTTTTCCGTCCGTTTTGAGTAGCGCACCCCTGCTTGACATTTTCGTCCCCCCTGCTACTACAAGGCTGCCTAGTTTTCTCCCGGGGGAGGGAGAAGAGGAAAGAGGAGGAGGAAGATGAGAGGGAGAGTAGTTTTGATGGCGTCGGTGGTGGTGCTGCTTGCCAGTGCCATCTGGAGTCCAGCAGCCTGGGCGCAATCGCCCATTAGGGTTGGCTACTCGTACAGAATTGCCCCCGGTCAGGTTGTCATCGCTTACACCGTCGACACTAACAACGTCGTACGGTTAGGTGGAGGTTCCTTCCTAACCGTAACCGGTACGGATGGGGATATCGCCTATGTGGAACTTCGCCTCCCGGGGGAGAGTTACGGGACGTATTACACGGAGTCACTATGGCTTAGCCAGTTGGCGCTGGCGACGAGCGTTACCTGCATAATTGCCGGTAGCGGGACCGTCGGCGAGCAGGTTGTCGGTGCTGCTCAAGGTGGCCTTCCCTACCGGGGGGAGGCGTGGACCTTCCGCCTGGAAGGAACTTGCCCCAGGGGAGTGGACAAGTTACAACCACTACAGCTCCATTTACCCCGAAGGTTTCGCCCGGTACACAGTGGAGTACCGGGTGCAGACCGAAACAGTGACGGTCTGGACCGAAGTGTGGGTCCGGACATGGCGAGGCTACGAGCCCTATCGGGTTCCGGTCCAGCAGCAGCGCACGAAGCGATGGCTTGTCATCACTTGTTGGGGAGCGAGCAAGAGAGCAACTCGCCCCCTTTTGTTAAAATTAGTTTTGGGCGTCTGTAGCTCAATGGACAGAGCGACTGGCTTCGGACCAGTAGGTTGCAGGTTCGAGTCCTGCCAGACGCACCAGAATTTGACTTTCAGGAATTTTGCCGACCAAACCCGCGGCGCGATGCGCCGCGGCAAAGGGAAACACTGGCTCGCCGCGCTTCGCGCGGCCGAATCGGTCGGGCAAAAATCGGAAAGTTTGATATTGGTGGAATTATACAACTCTGCTCGAACCTATTTTAGCAAAAACCTCTGACAGAAACCAGACGCTCCGCCCCGCCGCCGCTCGCTTGTCTATGGCAAAAGTTCAAAAAGTGATATAATAAATTTATATGAATACCGAGCCCAACAAAATTGATAATATCCCCGATAGCAATACATCTGCTATTCCACCCACACCGGAACAAAAACGAAAATTACCCCGCTTTGTTGTGGTAGCCACAATAATAGCAATCGCTATCATTACAGCTGGCAGTTTTTATTTTTATTCTACTCAACGCAAAGCAGAACAGCCGGTTATTTCAGAAAATCAATCGAATCAGAAACAATTAAATGTTCCTGACGATTTAATTTTCTCCAAAGGATTTTCTGTCACTGGATTTGAGTGGACTGACCCACCACGAGCATATCAGGAAGGCAAAAAAAATAATCCGCAACTGTGTCAGCAAAGACAATCTTACTGTAATCAAGTTGGATATAAATACGCAGATTTTGGTTGTGATTGTTTTGTTTTTCATTATTATGATTCTTACAATACTTATGCAAACGAAGGTGAAAGATTTACGGTTTATTACCCGACTCTCTGGCAAAAAGATTTAGAGCCGTCAAATTACGGATATACGACTAATCCGAAAGTTTCATTAAAGCGGCAAGGTGCTTCATGCGCTCTAGTTTATGGGCTTGTTGATGAAAACAAACTTTTATCTTTTAGCAGCGCTTCTACAACCAAGGTAAATTTTGGGAATCAAGCGTCAGGCGGCACGGCTTCCGAAAATAAAGGACTGACTAAAATTAGTTTGCCTTTTAGTAGAGAACTTACCAACGAAGAAAAAGCGGCCGGGTATACTGATACAAAACTTGTTGCCGTTCCGCATTTTCCGTACACTTCCAGCCCGCTCGGTTTTTTGATAACAAGCGGAGATAAACAACCACTCGTCGAAGCGTGCGTTCAAGAATTCGACAGTATATTAAACAGTAGGGCGATAAATTATCCATCCGCAAAAATATCTAATCAATCAAATGGTTTTCTTTCGCTCCAAGACATTTTGTCTTGGTTTGAGAGTTATGCTAATATTCCGCAAAAAATCACTCTTTTGTTTGAAAATTCCACAACAGGACGAGAAGAATCCATTGTACCCGAAGCATTTTCTGGCGCTCAACGAATCTCTGATCCATTTTTGAGCGACGGAAAATTATTTTATACAGAAGGGCCCATGGATAATCCTGTAATTAAAACTATTGATATTTTCACCGGTGAAAACAAGACAGTTCCATTGTCGTATGACGCAACAAAGCCGATTCATTCTTTCTTCGTAAAAGGAAATATGCTGTATTATCTTTCTGGTAAATTTTGTAATGAATATCTTGCAAAATGCAAAGATATGAGCCTCGTAAGTTACAATCTGACTTCCGGTGCCAGCGAAATATTGACAAGCAGTTCTAAATCACGAGATATCGACGGATTTAATGCGACTGGAGATACACTTATTTTGCGATGGAGTGATGGCGACGCTGGATATGGTTGGGGTTCATATGAATCTTATACATTTTCCGATAAACAACTAAAAGACCTCGGTTCATATTCACACTGCGAGGGCGATACCGATAGCTCGTATCTTAAGTTTAGAAATCTTGTAGCTGGTTCTGGCAGTTTCAATTATCTCGTTGTGAAAAATGGAAATATTTTTGCTCCAAGCACAACGGATACATATTCAGGAAGAATCAATATTCGAGTCAACACTACAGAATATTCGTTTGATAAATAACTTTTGCCATAGTCAAGCTATCGGGCAAAAAATGGAGGGGTTTCAGGGGAGGAAATTTTTTGCCCGCTATCCGAAGCGAAGCCCCGCCGCCTGCTCGTTCAGAGCAGAAGCCAGCAAAAAAGTTTTCTTTTCCTTTTAGAAGAAAAAATCCGGCACGCGCAAAATAAAAAATGTAAAGAAAACTTTTTGCTGGCTGGCGAGCGTTAGCGAGCGGCGTCGGGGCGGTCAGCTTCTTTCAAAATAGGTTCGGATTTGGTTTAATAAATGCACCATGTTTGTTTGTGAAGTCTGAGATCAGGCCCCGTTAGCTCAGCGGTAGAGCAGTCGCCTCTTAAGCGATTGGTCGCAGGTTCGAGTCCTGCACGGGGCACCAGTATTAAACTTTCAGGAATTTTGCCGACAGATTCAGCCGCGCGAAGCGCTTGGTAGGGATGAGGGGGGGGTAGTTACCGGCGGGTGTGGCGGAACGGTATACGCGCATGGTTTAGGACCATGTGGGAGTTAATCCCTTGAGAGTTCGAATCTCTCCGCCCGCACCAGCGAGGAATTGTCAAGTTTGCCTCCCCCGCTGCGCGGGCTCGGCAACCAAATTGTAGGGAATTTTGGGTGAAAAAATCAATTGGCGGTTTTGTCGCCCTGAAAGGGCGGTAAAAGAAAATTTTTACATTTCGTTCGTTCGCAGGAATCTCGAGAATTTCTGCTTTTTTGTTCATTCAAGCGAATTTTAGCCATTTTCCCCTCCCAACCATCGACAAATATCTTATAGTATGCTATACTAAAGTTGTCCAGAATTGAGAGCGAGTTTTTGGAAAAAGCTCCAAGAATTTCGCTCCAAATCTGATTAGCACATTGAAAAGACGAGAGAGAAATCACTTCTTCCTTTGCTGCTTAAGTGGGTAGCGCCTTGAGTATCAAAATTCTTGGTATTCAGCGCGCTACTCACGGTGAGT
>Ga0116202_10002692_pt1 | contig 10635 bp, 10 predicted proteins | sample LakKivw325mmetaG_FD_94479 | JGI IMG/M metagenome (GOLD analysis project Ga0116202, IMG submission 94479) | Anoxic lake water microbial communities from Lake Kivu, Rwanda to study Microbial Dark Matter (Phase II) - Lake Kivu water 325m metaG | ecosystem: Environmental > Aquatic > Freshwater >... | reverse complement strand
CCCCCCATCCCCCCATTTATTGAGATGAGACGATGCACACCTGTTTTGCCAGAAAGCCTAGAATGATCGTGTTGAATTCTTGCGGGCACTCCCAACAAGTAGCGTGTCCCGCGCCGCGCAGGATGTGGTACTCCGCATGGGGGATGTTCTTGCGCAGGATTTCAGCGTAGCGGATTCCCTTGAGGCGATCCGCTTCGCCAACCATGATGCAGGTGGGGACCTCGATCTCGCCCAGGCGCGCGGTGAAGTCTACACCGAAGAACGCCTCGCACAGGCGGATAACGGCTGGAAAATCCAGCAGGCCATAGCGCTTTTTGGCGTCTTCCAATAACGCCGGATTGGCAGCGATGAACTCCGGCGAGAAATTCCAGGGGACTGTGGCATCGAAGAAGGCAAGCGGATCATCCGTGCGCAGCGCATCCACCCAGCTTTCGATCACCAAGTGCAGCTCAGGCCCGATTTCGCTGACCGTGTCAATCAGGATCAGGCTGCGGGCTTTTTGGGGGTATTTCAACACGAACGCCTGCGCCACCTCGCCGCCATAGGAGATGCCAGCGATGTGAGCCTTCTCGACTTGCAAAGCTTCCAACAACGCAGCAAGGTCATCGGCATGTTGTTCCATGCTGTACAGGTTTTTAGGGTGGTCAGACTGCCCCTGCCCGCGACAATCGTATTGCAGCAGACGATAATGATGGGACAGCGCCTTCGTTTGGAAAACCCAACTGGAGGCAGCATTCATAATGATGCCATTGTTGAGCACCAGCACGGGAGAAGCCCCCCCTCCATAAAGCTCAAAATACAGATTTACACCGTTGACTGCGACCTTTGGCATGATCGGCCTCCCGCCTTATCCAGTTGCTCGAAAGGCCAGGTAGGTCCTTTTCTTCTCGCCCTCACCGAACTCGATAAAATCCACCATGAGCCGGGCACCGACCCGGATAGTTTCGGGTCTCAGCGCGTCCACCCCGGTAATTCGGGCACTGATCTTGACGCCTTCTTCCAGCTCGACAATGCCGGATACATAGGGGTTTTCACGCCCGAAGCCCTGCTCTATCATGAAAGTTGGGGCAATGTAAATTACGGTAAAGCCCGCCAGTTTCCCCTTGCCGCTGGTCTCGACCCAATCCATATTTGCGCTGTGACATTTCGGGCAGATCGCGTGCGGCGGCAGGTGCATCGAATTGCAACCGGCGCAGCGTGAAGCCATCAACTTACCTTCGGCAAGATACTGGTCGAAGGACGCCGCGCTGAAGGGACGGATTGTTTCGCTTGTTTCGTTCATGTCAGCCTCCTAGTCACGCCGCTCGAAGATGTGGACGACGCAGGTCGAACCGGTTGCGCCGACGTTGTGCGTGAGCGCGAGCGGAATATCGCCTTTAACCTGGCGCTCGCCTGCCTCGCCCCGCATCTGCTTCCAGATTTCGACGACCTGAGCCACGCCCGAGGCGCCCACCGGGTGCCCCTTAGACTTGAGTCCACCGGAAGTATTGATGGGTTTGGCGCCGTGACGTGCAGCCAGGCCGTTTTCGGCAACACGGTATCCCTCGCCGGGCGCAAAGAAGCCGATATCCTCGCTGGCCGCCACCTCAGCGATCGTGAAGCAATCGTGCACTTCGGCAATACGGATATCTTTTGCGGTCACGCCGGCCATCTCGTAGGCTTGAGAAGATGCAAGCTTGGCAGCCGGCAGGGTTGTCAGATCAGCGCGGTCGTGCAGTGAAACGTCGGATGCTTGAGCCGAGCCAATGACATAGAGGGGATGGTCGGTGAACTCCCTGCCGCGCTCCTCGGCAACCAGCAGGAGCGCGGCGGCTCCGTCCGTGATGGGTGAGCAATCGAATAATCGCAGCGGGTAAGCCACCATGGGATTGGCCGAGTCGTCGTGGAGAAAATCCCAGATGGTGGCCCAGTTCGGGGCAGGTTTGCCCTTCTTGATCGCCGAGGCAATCCGCCCTTCCATCCACTTTTGAATGGTGACGCCAAATTGGGCATTGGGGTTGAGTGCGCCGTTATCGTGGTTCTTGATGGCGACGTTCATGAGATGCTCAGGTTTCATGCCGTAGCGCGCCATGTAGGCGGTGGCGATGGCCGCGTAGAAGCCAGGGAAGGTGAAGCCGGCGGAGATTTCGAAAGGCCCATCGGCAGCGGCGGCCAGCGTGTCGGTGACATCCGCGGTGGGGAGGTTGGTCATCTTTTCCACGCCGCCAACCAGGACCGCATCGTACATTCCTGAAGCAATCGCCAACAAACCCTGGCGCAAGGCAGCCGCACCGCTGGCGCAGGCATTTTCTACTCGCGTGGCGGGGATGGGAGTCAGGCCGACGGCGTCCGCCATGAGCGGGGCGCAGTATGCGCCTGGTGTTCGAACTGGTCGCTGGAGAAGTTGCCCAAGTAGAAAGCTTCAACGAGGGACGGGTCGAAACCTTTATCCACCGAGGCGGACATGGCCTTGAAGGCTTCCATGAACAGGTCACGGCTGTTTTTCTCGGCGAAGGCTCCGAATTTGGACATCCCAGCGCCGACGATGGCAACGCCGCGCGGTAGTTTGGTGAGGGGCATAGTGGAACTCCTTATCTGGTGATGAAAACCGATTACGAGAATTGTTCCTTCAACTCACGTTTGAGAATTTTCCCCGCCGCCGAAATGGGCAGGGCCTCCATGAACGAAACCGATTTGGGAACCTTGTACTTCGCCAGCCGCGTCGCCATAAATTCTAGCAGTTCCGCTTCGCTAATGGTCACGCCATGTTTGAGCACCACGCAGGCTTTGCCCACTTCGCCCCATTTGGGGTCGGGCAGGCCGATCACGGCGCACATGTGGATAGCGGGATGTTGGTAGAGCACCTTTTCGATCTCGGCCGGGTAGACGTTTTCGCCACCGCTGATGAACATGTCTTTTTTGCGGTCAACGATAAAGAAATAACCTTCTGCATCGAAACGCGCCACATCGCCAGTGTGGAAATAGCCGCGCTCGTCCACGGCAGCAGCCGTCGCTTCGGGATTGTTGAAGTAACCGGAGCAGTACGAGGGGCCTTTCAGCACCAGCTCGCCTTCCTGTTCCGGGCCAAGGATATTGTTGTCATCATCCATAATTTGGGCGTCCACAAAAAAGTTGGGACGGCCAATCGAACCGGCTTTGCGGATAGCATCCTCGGGGGCGAGGGCAAAGATACCGGGACCGAACTCGGTCATGCCGAATCCTTGCTTGAAGCGGATACCCTTCTCAGCCGTGTACTTTTCCACTAGCGGGACCGGCAGCGGCGCGCCGCCCGAAGTGCAGAATCTCAGCGAGGACAGGTCCGCTCCCGCCCAGTTGGGCGCGGTGGTCAGCATCTGATACATGGTTGGGACGGCGGCAAAAATGGTCACTCTCTCGCGCTGGAATAGGGTCAGCACCTGTGCCGGATCGAAGGTACGGATGAGAATCGTCGTGCCGCCGAAAATGACCTGCGGCAGGGTATAGACGAACAATCCACCGGTGTGGAACATCGGGAATACGTTGAGATAGATGTCGTTGTGGGTCACGTCGTGGATGACGGTGTTGAGCGTATTCCAGCCAATCATGCGGTGCGAGACTTCCGCCGCTTTAGGCAGGCCGGTGGTGCCGCCGGTAAAAATCAGCGCGGCGATATCCTCGGCTTCGAGCATTTCACAGGTGACGGGGGAATCGGGCGAGGCCTGGAGGGTTGACTCAAAGTGAAGGCTCCCAGTAATTCCGCTTCCTTCGAGATGGAGAGTGGTCAGTGGGTAGTGGGTAGTGAGTTCGGTAACGTTGGCTTTGAAGTCATCGGAGAAGATCAGAATTTTCGGTGTGGTGTATTGGAAAATTTCGAGCAGTTCGTGCCAGTTGAGCCGCCAGTTGAGCGCGGTGTGGATCGCCCCGAGTTTGGAGCAGGCGAAGAACAAGTCCAGGTGTTCGTAGCCGTCGCGAGCAAGGATCGCTACCCGGTCGCCTTTGCCGACGCCCTGCGATTTGAGCCAGTTCGCCAGCTTATTGGCGCGCCGGTTGGCCTGGCGGAAGGTCAGCCGCCATTCGGGGCTTTTCCCGGCGTCAATGAATGCCAATTTGTCGGGGGAATACAGTTCGCGGCGGGCGAGATAGTCACCGATATACATGTTTCTTCCTCTACTGCGCCGTCCAGCGCCAGACCGAGGTAGCCATCGAAATGCCGCCGCCGCTGGCGCAGAACAACACTACCTGGCCGGGCCTTGGGCCGCATCCCTGGGCGATGGCATCATCCAGCGCCATGGCCACGCAGGGCGAGGTGTAGCCCCACTTGTCCATCACCCAGTGGGTCTTTTCGATAGGCTGCCTGAGCAGTTCCATCATGTACTCAATCGTGCGCAGGTTGAGCTGGGTGAAGAGGAACAAGTCCACATCATCGAATGTCAGACCGACCTTGTCGAGCGCGCCCTGCATCAGTTTCGGCCAGTACTCGGTGTTGAAGGTCTTGGGAAATTTCTTGACAAACTGGACTTTGGGCGGGCCGTACATCTCAAGATTGGCCGGGGTGCAAGGCCGGAACGCGCCGCCAGTGTAGATGCCCAGCGCGTTGTGGAATTCGCCGACGGCCAGCAGGTTGCTGGCCAGGAAGCCAGGTTCTTCCCCGGCCCCCAGCACGACCGCGCCGGCTCCATCGGCAAACAGGTTGGCGGTCTTCTTGTCCTTCAGGTCGAGGAAGCGGCTCATGCCGTAGCCGCCAGCCACGAGCACGTACTTCATGCCCGGCTCGGTCATCAGGTAGCGGGCACCCTGGTCGAGGGCTGTGACCCAGCCGGCGCAGGCCGAGTTGACATCGTAACAGCCCGCCTTGTTCGCACCGAGTTTGTACTGTACCACCACCGAGGTGCCGGGTGATAGGTAATCCGGCGTGTCGGTCGAGACGATGACCAGGTCCAGGTCGGCGGGCGCGAGGCCAGCCTTGCCGAGGGCTTTTTTCGCGGCGGCAGTTACCAGGTCCGAGGTGGTCTGCTCCGGCGACATCCAGCGGCGTTCGCGAATGCCGACGTTTTCGAGCAACCACTGGTTGGTGGATTCGCCCAGCAGGGCGTCTATCTCCACGTTGGTGACGACGCGTTTGGGGACGTAACTTCCAGTAGAGAGGATTTGTGCGTGACGGGCCATAAAGTTCTTCCTTGCAGGTGACAGTCACCCGAAGCGACTGTCACCTACGTGCCAACGACGATGCCCCCATCCACGCGCAAGGTCACGCCGGAAATAAAGCTGGCTTCGTCGGAGGCCAGAAAGAGGTAGGCGTTGGCAATGTCGCACGTCTCACCCATGCGGCCGAGCGGGGTTTTGGCAACCATGCCCTGGAGGACGTTCTCCGGCATTTGCCTGACCATCTCGGTCAGGGTGAATCCGGGTGCGATGGCGTTGACGCGGATGTGGTAACGGCCCAGCTCGCGCGCCCAGACCTTGGTCATGCCGATCACGCCGGCTTTGGAAGCCACGTAGTTGGTCTGCCCGAAGTTGCCGTCCAGCCCGACGATGGAGGTGGCATTGAGAATCACGCCGCCGCCCTGCTTGATCATATAGGGTGTGACAGCCTGGGCGCAGTTGAAGGTGCCTTTCAAGTTGACGTTGATAACCAGGTCGAAGTCGGCCTCCGGCATTTGCTTGACCAATTCGCCATCTTTGACTTTGACGAACAAGCCATCCCGCAGAATGCCGGCGTTGTTGACCAGCACGTCCACCCGGCCATACTTCTTTACTACGTCATCTACCCAGGCTTGGACCTCCTGCCGGTCGGCCACGTTGACTTTGTAGAAATCGCCCCCAATAGCCGCGGCGACCTGCTTTCCGCCTTCCTCGACCAAGTCGCAAATGATGACTTTGGCCCCTTCCTCGGCAAAACGCTCGGCTGTGGCCTTGCCAATCCCAGCCGCGCCGCCGGTGACGAGACAGACTTTGTTTTGAAGACGCATAATTTTCTCCTTGTATCTCGAATTGTTCGCTCAGTTCTTATCCAGTTTGGTCTTCGGTCTGACTATGGCCGTGGCATCGCCCGCGGCTACAATCTGCTCTAGCGGTACGTAGCATTGGATGAAATCCACCGCCTCGGCCCAACAAGTGAACGATGACTCTTGGTCGGTCTGGACATGCCGGATTGCACCCCGATAACGAGGAATGCTAGAGGCTTCATCAACCGGCTCTCGTATAAAACGAATGACGAATGAGACGATGTTGGGGACTGAATCGTTGCCCATAAAAGCAACCCTTTGCTCTCAACAAGATAGCAAAGGGTTGTTACAGAGAAGTTACAAGGAACGGTCAACGCTCAAGCGTTCGATGTCAAATGTCTATAGAGCGCCTCTGTCTCTGGGGCAGGGGAGACGTCCAATTCTTTTTTCAGAGTTTCCAGACAGCGTTGATAAGCGCGCGCAATCTGGCCGCGATCCCCCAGGCAGTGATAGGCCAGCATCAAGTAACGATAGGCGCGTTCCCAGCAATTATCGTTTGCCAGGATACGCGAGCAGGCGTTAATCACCTCTTCGAGATGATTTTCCCCCAAGCACAGGTCACAGTAACGATCAGCGGCATTCAAAAACAGGACGGCCAAATGCTCTCGTTCGGCTGCCGCCCAGGTTTCATAGCGAGCATCTGGCAAGAACTCCCCCTGGTAGAGATCAATCCCTTGCCGCAGCAACAGACGGACCTGATCCGGCTTACCCTCCAGGAATCCTTCCACCTCGCGGATGATAGAAACAAAGGCTTGGGCGTCTATCCACATGTCGGCGCCGGGCCGCAATCCATAGACCGAGCCCTCTCGCAAGATATAAGCCGATTCGCTGCCAGGGTCGCGCTCCGGTTCGAGCGTCTGGTAGAGCGTGTTGAGAGTGATCTTGAAATTGCGCCGCGCGGCCGCCGGATCGAATCTGGCCCAGAGGTATTCGCAAATCTGGTCGCGGTCGAGGGGAGCGTCTCTGAAAGTCAGCAGGAGCTGGAACAACTGCTTTGCCTTTTCACGCCGCCAACCGCTGACCGGCATGGGTTCATCGCCGCGCCAGACCTGGAAACTGCCGAGTGTTTGCACGCGCAAGCAATAACCCGGATGTAGTTCCACGCGGGGTAGCCCCATCGCTTCGAGCAGGCGGAAGGCGTAGGCAGCTTCGCAACCTGTTTGACGGGCGTAGATCAACAGGGGTACGAATATCCGTTCGTTGGGTGCACCGACCAAGGAGGGCCGTATCAGTAGAAAATCGTAGCCACCTTCGCGGCAGGCAGCCAACACTTCGGGGAGGATGCGCTCCAGACGCGCAGTCTGTTTTTGTTTGAACCAACTCATGCACAACCACAGGCGCGCTGCCGTGCGCCCAAACACGTCGCTGCATTCCTGGAATCCAGTGGAGGCGCGGTTGAGCCACTCTTCGGCGGCCTCGTAACGCGCCGCCAGCGTCAAACTAGCGCCCATAGTCAGGCGTGTCAGCGAGGCAATCCACTCGTCCCCCGCCTGCGTGGCAATCTCGATCGCCTCCTGCGCGTGAGACTGAGCGCGGGCCAGATCACCCTGGTAGCCAAAGGCGCGACACAAGCCCCAATCCGCTTCGACGAACAAGCGCGGTACCGCCAGCGTTCGGCTGATTTCCTTGCTCTTCTCGAACTGCTCACGGGCGTGGAGGATGTTCCCGGTGCGCGCCGCGCCCTCACCTGTCAACATCAGCGCGTGTCCTTGCCGCATGTAACCCACCGCGATCACAAAGGGGGAATTCAACGTCTCGCCGCGTCGCGTCCCTTCCAAAGCAGCCTGGTACGCCATCTCTGGCTCACCCTGGAGAGAATAAATGAGCGAGAGAAGGAGCATTGTTTCACGATGGGCGCGCGGCGTCTGGACAGGTTCCTTTTTCTCCACTTCGGCAAGCTCTTCCAACCCGCGTCTTGCTTCGTCAAAACGCCCCGTGCGCAGCCATACCCGGAACAATAGCTGATCGTTGGACGGCCCTTCTCGGCGCAAGGATTCGGCACGCTGGCGCAGGCGCTCGGCTTCGTCCACGTGACCGGCATTGAGCTTGTTTTCAGCCAGTAATTCGAAGAGACGTACCTGGGCTTCGCGATCTTCGAATCCGTCACTCAAGCGGATGGCTTCTTCGAGCAGTTGCTCGGCTTTTCTGGGGTTGACCGTATCGAGATAGACGCGCGCCTGTCCGCGCAAGGAGCGCGCCACACCGTCCTGCTGTCCGCGCGCCCGCCAGATGGTTCCCGACTGCCTATACCAGCCCAGGGCTGCGTCGAAGCGGCTATGCAAGCGCGCCAGCTCACCCAGGTCAAAGAGCAGGAAGGGGTGCGAGTTGAGGGCTTCCGGGGGTAGTGCATCGAGGTAGGCTGCAAGCGTGTCAAGCCGCCCGGCAGCCAGTAACACTGCGCCGAAAGTATCCAGCAGATCCGCGGCCTCGTTCCAAGCCTGCCCCTCGAGCAGGTGGTAGATGGCGGCCTCCTGGCTATTGTGGGAAAGAAAATAATCAGCAGCCAGACGGTGCCATTGGCGCTGTTTTTCTGACGGTGATTGTTGCCGCAGGAAATTATGGAAGATATGATGATAGCGCAATATGCCTTCGGCGGTCTCCACAACGAACAGTTCCTGGCGCCGCAAGTAAGCGAGCATCGCAGCGCTGTCACCGGAAAGATCTCCTGCCATCCTTCTCAGAGCGTCACAGGCCTCCGGCACCAAGTCCCGCAGCGTGGAGGTGACCAATAGGAAGTCGCGGATGTCTGCCGGTTGGCGCTCGAAAACTTCGCGGGCGAGAATAACGAAAAGAGCATCCAGTGAATCCGCCTGCCAACTAAGCGGAAATTCGAATGTCGAAGGCGATTGACTGCGCAGATTTTGCCAGATGAGCTGTAGGGCAATTGCCCAGCCTTCGGTATAAGCCAGTAGCGAATCTACCTCGTCACCGGTAAGCTCGAGGCCATACTGTTGAGCAAACAGGGCCGCAATTTCAGCCGCGTTGAAAGTCAATGCGGACTGATCGAGCATCAACACATCTCCCTTGGCGCGCCAGCGGGAGAGGTTGGGCAATTGGATGTAAGGGCGTCCAGAAAGCAGGCTGTGCAAATGCGACGGCGCCAGACCGGTGAGACGGTCGAGGATATGCGGGATTTCGCCGCTTTCGGTCACCAAGTGGATGTCATCCAGCACCAGCAGAGTCGGCGCGATGAGGTATGTGCTCAAGAGGTTGATATATTGATCCAACACCCCGCGCCAGGGAAACGGTCCTTGCGAACCGTCCCAGGCTTCCAGGTAAGCAACGGGCAGGTCGGGCATGTCAGGCAGTGCCAGCCGAGTCGCGTAGAAAAGGTGCAGCAGAAAGACGAGCGGATCACTGTCTTCTTCGCTGACCTGGTACCAAATGAGCGGTTGGATTTCTCTGGCCAGTTCAGCCAGCGCCGTACTTTTTCCGTATCCTGCACCTGCCTGAAGGATGGTCAGACGGTACTCCAGCGCGCCCGCCAATATCCGACTGACGCGCGGGCGGGGAAGCGTGCGCGCATTGCGCGGCGGCGGGATGATCTTTGTGCGGACGATGCGGGAAATGGCCATTGGTTGTCCAATTATAGTTATCGTTGGATATTATACACTCCCACCGAGAATAGCAAATTCCATAAGTGAATTCACAGATGGGGAAAATGACCCCAACTTATAGAGAAGTATAATAGAAACGTCAGATACGGCGGTCATACTCGCAGCAAAAAACAACGAAAGGATTGCTCAAGTAAAATGCAAAATAGCAGAAAACCTTCTGTCGGTCTCCTCCAACCCAACTCGCGCCATTGCTTTGTTTGCGGCATCGAAAATCCCGTGGGTTTGCATCTGAGATTCTACAAAACCGGCCCAGGGGAGGTGACAGCGGACTATACCGCACCCGAACATTTCCAGGGCTACCCTGGTGTGCTGCACGGAGGCATCGTCGCCACCATCCTTGACGAGACGGCCGGTCGCGCCCTGATGGGCGACCCGGCGGCTCCGCGCTTCATGTTCACCGGCAAGCTGGAGGTGAGATATCGCAAGAACGTTCCCGTTGGTGAGCCGTTGAAGGTAATTGGAAAAGCGGGGAAGGCCAGAAGCAAAATGGCCGAGGGCTGGGCCGGGATTTACGACGAGCAGGGCACACTGCTCGCCGAGGCCGATACACTACTCATTGATGTGCCGCAGGCCGTGCTGGATACAGCGAATCTGGAAGAGCTAGGCTGGAAAGTGTACCCCGACGAATGAAACCACAGACATCCGGGGGTTTTCAAGACGCCGGGTGTCTTTCCCTCTATAGGGATGGAGGGGAGTGTATAATAAATGCGCGAATCCTGTGATTGCCAACTTCATGCTGGAGCGCTTATGATTACCGAATATCATCGCCCCAAAATTCTCGAAGAAGCCATCCAACTCTTGTCGAAATCGAACACCTACCCTCTCGGCGGCGGGACTGTACTCAACCGCCCCTCAGCGGAGCAATTCGCTGTCGTGGACCTGCAAGCGTTGGGTTTGAACACAATCCACAAGAGCGGAAACAGCCTGGAGATCGGCGCGACAGTCACCTTGCAAGCCCTGCTCGATTCAGTGCATATTCCACCTGCTTTGCAAGAAGCTATCCGCTTGGAAACAACCTACAACTTGCGTCAAATCGCCACCGTCGCTGGGACGCT
>Ga0116202_10002690_pt1 | contig 10636 bp, 8 predicted proteins | sample LakKivw325mmetaG_FD_94479 | JGI IMG/M metagenome (GOLD analysis project Ga0116202, IMG submission 94479) | Anoxic lake water microbial communities from Lake Kivu, Rwanda to study Microbial Dark Matter (Phase II) - Lake Kivu water 325m metaG | ecosystem: Environmental > Aquatic > Freshwater >... | reverse complement strand
TTTCAATTCTGAATTCTTCCGCCTCACAGAATATCGTTCCATCTGGCGCAGATACCACAGGTCCGCCCGATGCCCTGTACTTCTGCGCAGGATGAATATCTGCCATAAGGTTGATGACCCCTGCTATCAGAAAAAAGAAAACAAAATTATCAATTCTTATCATAAAAGCCCTCCTGTTTATAATCCCACATACGGGAAAAATTGAGCCACTGTTCCGGATATTTCAAAATATACTTTTCAAGATACCTGGCACCCTGCTGGACAAGAGACTGAACCTGTTTTTGCTGATCCTGGTTTTCAGGAACTTCCATGGGTTTATCAAAAACCAGCATGTATTTCCCTTTTTTCTCCCTGATCAAAAAGCCCGCGAGATAACCTGCCTTCCATTTCACCGCGAGAGTCGCAGGTCCCCTTGGAAGATATGTATCCTTTCCCATAAATTTTACACAGACCCCTTTTTCTGTAAAAAGCCTGTCTCCAAGAATCGCTATCACGCTATTTTCTCTGAATGCCCTTAAATATTCCTTTGGATTTGCACCAGTTAGTATCACATTAACACCCATCAGTTTGCGTCTTCTGACAAAAATCATGGCTATCCTTTCATTTCTGAAAGGAAGGGCAATCGCTGAAAGATTGTATCCGAGCAGACTTGTAACAACACCTGCCAGTTCCCAGTTTCCTAAATGTCCTGTAAGAACAATTGCTCCTTTTGATCTGGCAAGGACCTGATCCAGATAATGGATATTGACAACCTGGACCTGTTTTTTAACACGTTCTTTATTCCATTTCGGAATCTGAAAAAACTCAACCATATAGATTCCAAAATTCCTGTATGCACCTTTCACTGTTTTTTTCAGAACAGTTTCATCAAAATCAATTTTTTCTGTTTGCTGCCTGTAAATAAGAACCTGTCTTACATTTTCTGTGATAATCTTTCTCAGACCGGGGCAAAAAAAATATCTCAATTCAGCTATGGCTCTTCCTATAAAAAGGGAAAGCCAGTCAGGAAGATGCATTCCAAGAAAACAGAAAAATCTGTAAACAAGGTATTCCATCTCAAAATAGTATTCTATTTATGTTTTGATCCTGTTTTCAATAGATTTCCTGAGGGTTTCAGGATCAGCGTATTCAATTTCAGCACCAACCGGGATACCGGTTGCAATTCTGCTAACAGGATAATTATACTTTTTGAGAATTTTTATTAAATAGATTGCTGTTGATTCACCTTCAGGTGTAGGGTTGGTGGCTATAATGATTTCTGAAAATTCTTCATTTTTTAGTCTTTCAAGCAGATTTCTTATTGAAAGGTCCTCTGGTTCAACCTTTTCAAGCGGGTTTATCCTTCCACCGAGCACATGATACTTACCCCTGAACCCGGCTTTTTCAAGTGCGATGACATCTTTAAACTGCTCAACAACTGCAAGGTTTTTTTCCCTTGAAGGGTCTGTGCAGACCTCACAGATATCGCTGTCTGAGATTGAAAAACATCTTTTGCACAGTTTCACGTTTTCCTTAAGATTTTTCAGATTTTCGGCAAAAGATAAAAGCTCTGCCTGGTCCATTTTTAGAAAAAACTCAACGATTCTTTCAGCGCTTTTTGAACCAATTCCTGGAAGTTTTTTCAGCTGTTCAATAATTGAATTTATTATCTTTGGATAAGTTTCCATCAGAATGGTAGATTGCCCAAATCGCCCAGCATGTTCCTTGTTTCTTCCTGAATAATCTTTTCAATCTCTTTTTGCGCCCTCTGCCATGTCTGGAGAAGGGATTTTTCAAGCTTTACCTTATTATCCGGGGAAAGTAAATCCGAAGAAATATCAATATAAAGCAGTTCCATCTTGCCATTAACTTTTATCAATATTTTCCCATCAGGAGAAGAAACCTCACAAACCCTGCTTTCAAGCAATTTCTGAAACCTGCCTGCCTGTTTCTTTATCTGTCCTGCCTGCTTGAGCATCTCAAACATATTTGCCATTTATTCCTCCGTTTCAACAATTTCTCCACCGCCAAAAAATTCAATAATTTCTTTTACCCTCGGGTTTTCATTCAGCGGAGTTTTTTTTTCTGAATTCGAAACAAAACACCTTATAGTATAATGGACCCCGAGAAACTTTTCAAGCGTCTTTTCAACAATCTGCCTGTTTTCTGTCACCTTCTGACAGAGAAAACTGAAATTTGCACCAAAGGCGATGTGTATGCAATTGTCTTCAATTTTGACAGGTCTGCCCTCTCTCAATGCCGCATAAACAAGCGGCTTGCCTTTCTTTATTCGCAGCAGAATTTCGTCCCAGCTGTTTATAATTTTTGAAAGAGGCGTATCTTCTGAAACCCGCTCTTTTATGTCAGAATCAGACAGCACATTTTGTTTCTTCTCCATCTGCTCATTTTGTGTTTCCTGCTGTGCGGCAGTATTATCAGAAACAATGGTTGTTTCAATTTTTTCTAAAGGGGTCTTCAATGTTTCAACAAGGTTGAAACACAGCAGTTCCGCAAGCACAAGTTCCAGCGGTTCATAACGTATCTTTTCTTTTGTCTGCATCACAAGTTCAAGACCTCTTATGAATTTTCCTGCACCAACAGGTTTGAAACGCTCAATCCATATTTTATCAAGTTCTTCATCAGTTATGTTTATGCCATAAGCGTTCCAGATAAAAATCTGCATCTTTCTTGCCATGGCACCCAGCAAATTTGTGATGTCTTTTCCTTCAGAAACCATTCTGTGCAGAAATAAAATCGCCTGTTTTGCGTCACCGCTGACAAAGGTATCAATCATCTGCCAGACATTTTCACCGGAGGCTATACCTAAAACCTCCCTGGTAAGAACCGTTGTGATTGTTTTTCCTTCGGCAAGAACGATGATCTGGTCAAGATATCCAAGAATATCCCTCAATGAACCTGAACCCGTCTCGACCAGTTTTTTCAAAGCCTCATGCTCAATTGTATAACCCTCACTTTCAACAACCATTTTTATCATATCCGAAATCTCATCAAAACCCAGCGGTTTGAAATCATAACGCTGACATCTTGAAACGATTGTTGGTGGAATTTTTTCCGGAGCTGTTGTGGCAAAGATAAATTTTGCATATTCAGGAGGCTCTTCAAGGGTTTTCAAAAGTGCATTGAATGCCTCTCCTGTGAGCATATGGACTTCATCAATGAGATAAATTTTATACCTTGCCCTTGCGGGTCTTAAAGATACTGCTTCTCTGAGAGAACGAATTTCTTCAATGCCGCGATTTGAGGCGCCATCTATCTCAAGAAAATCCATTGAGGTGCCTTCGTATATTTCCCTGCAGAAAATACATCTGTTACACGGTTCAACGGCAGGACCTTCAGCGCAGTTTAATGCTCTTGCAAAAATCCTTGCAATTGTCGTTTTTCCAACGCCTCTTGGTCCGGCAAACAGAAATGCATGCGGAACTCTGTTATTTGATATTGCCTGCTGGAGTTTTTTTATAATAGCGGTCTGACCTGCTACTTCTGCGAAAGTACGGGGCCTGTACTTGCGGGCAAGTACCTGATAAATTTGGTTTTCCATTTTTCTTTATATGCTGCCGAGAAATCTTAAAACATCAAAGAATAGTACGATAATACCTATTCCTATAATCAGCCCAATGATAACGATCATAATTTTTTTTATGTCAGGGCTATAAACCTTCTGAGGAGGTACAGCTGTATCAAGAACCTGTATGAAGGGAGTGTTCTTTGTCTCATCAAGCTTTGCTGTTTCAAGCTGTCCGGTCAGGAATGAATAAACGCTTTCCTGAGCCCTCAGTTCTCTCAATATCTGGGTAAGATGTGTCTGATAGGATGTCATCCTGTCAAGTTCTTTTTGAAGGTCTCTTATTTCTGCGTTCAGCAGTATAATCTCCGGCTGGTCAGGTTGATAGACTCTTTTCATTTTTTCAAGCTCAAGCTTTTTTTCTGACAGCTTTTTCATCAGTTCTGTGGCAAGTGCACTGATTTCTCCAGTGTCCTTGATTGCAAGCAGTTTGTTTGCCTGCTGAAGCTGGTTGAGGTCTTCCTGAAGCTTTTCAAGGGTCCTGCCTGTGTTGATAAGCCTTTCTTCAATAAACATACGGTTTTTCTTTGCTGTTGTAATTGTCATCTCCTGCAAAAGCCTGTCCAGATTTTTCCAGAAAAAGTTTGCCATATCGGCTGCCCTCACAGGATCCCTGTCTATCACGCTTATTGATATAACCCTCTGGCTTGAAGCTGAAATGGAACAACTCGCCTGCAGAATTTCCCTGACCCTGTCGGTGTTGGAAATACCGTAAACAGAAGAAAGATTGAATTTATTAATAATATCATCATACATCCTTCTGCTTGTCAGTATGGACATAAAAAGCTCTGTGCCTGTATCCTGTTTATCTGTGGTCTTTGATTTCGTTGCCACATCAAGCGTTTCAATGTTTCCTATGGGTTTGAGAATTGCTGCGGTTGCCTTATAGTACTTTGGAGAAATCATATAGTAAATGATACCGAGTAAAATACCCAGAATAAGAAACAGAAAAATGAACAGTATGTGTCTCTTAAAACTCAAAAGTACTCGTTGATTTCTTGATATTTTTCCCATTATTCAATGATCATCTTAACATAATACAGCATCTGTAAAATGTCTTTGAGAATCTTGCCTGGTCTGTCTTTTGCGAGAAAACCAACAACTATAACATCTCCGGGGTCTATCTTTTTCAGGTTGCCTGTAGCTGTACCATCCGTTTTTACGACAAAAATGTTTTTCTCATCTGCGTTTTTGGTGAAAGAGCCTGCCTTTTTGATATAGTAGATGTAGTCCTGACCATTTTTGTAAAGAACATTGGCAGGATGGTTTACCTCTCCCACAACACTGACAATGGTTGGTCTTGAAGGAATATTTATGGCATCTCCATGTTCAAGGACCAGGTCGGATTCAGAACCGGCAAATTTTTCCCATGGTTCAAGATGAACAACAACCCTTCCGGTGACCGGCGCCTGAGCGAGCTGTTGAAGAAGGGTTTTGCTTTTTTCAATGAGGGCTTTTTCTTCCTCGCTTTCTGTTCTTCCTGCTTCTTTTTCAAGTGTTGCCTGTTTTTCCATTATGAATTTTTCTATCTCCTGTTTTTCCCTCTGCCTTACAGAAACCCTTGTAAAAACAACTCCTGGAAGATACGCCTGATCTGTGAATCCACCGGCTCTTTTTATCAGAGAACTCAATGTTTCACCAGAAACAACAGTGTATTCTCCAGGAAATTTTATCTCTCCGGTAATGGTTACTTTTTTTACAGGTCTTTCCCTGGATCTTATGACTATTCTGTCCCTGGGCTTCAGTTCAATATCTTTTACTTTTTTTACAGCATCTATCAAAGAAAATTGAATTATTTCTCTTGATCCATCGAGTTTTTCCCTTATGATTTCAGCCTGCTCTGTAAGGGTACCGGGTAAAAAGTCAGATTCTCTGATAATATCTGCAACCACAATATTCTGTTTCCATTGATATTTCCCTGGATTTTTTATCACTCCTTCAACACTAACAAAGTCAATAACATCCTTGCTTAAAAATGAAATTTCCACCTCATCACCATCTCTCAGGATAAAACTGTCAAGATTTATTCCTTCACCTGTTTGCGGAAAGATGTCTATTATCGTTCTTCCTGCCAGTGGGTCACTGCGAAAAACCGCAATTCTTCTTTTATCGGCTTCAGGCAGAAACCCGCCAGCGTATTCAATAAGTTTCTGAAGAGAAATGCTTCCTTTCATTTCATAAATGGCTGGTCTTCTCACCGCACCTTTTATACCGACAAAACTGGTTGCCAGAGGCACATAGACAATGTCTTCTGGCTGAAATGGTATCTCTGGGATGGAACTTCCGAATAAAACAGGATACAGATCTATTTCCTGTTTTTTCCCATCCTTCCTGATGATGTTTATTGTTCTCAAACTGCCTCTTGCGGTGATGCCACCTGCCATGGCAATCACTTCAAGAATTGAACTGGCAGGAGTTATTGTATAGGCTCCTGGCTTTGATGCTTCTCCCATCACAAAAACAGGTATGAGGCGTCCCTTAATAAGTGTGAGCTCAACCCTGACATTTTTGTAGGTTCTGTCAAACATTTCCTGCAGGTACATTTTTGCCTGAGTGAGGCTCTTGCCCGCAAGATAAATCTTACCTATTTTTGGAATCAGGATATTTCCTTCCCTGTCAATTTCCATCTGCTGGCGAATGTCTATTACGCCCCATACCAGGATTTCAATCTGATCACCGGGTCCGAGAAAGTATTTTTCCGGCATGAATCGTGATGTTTCAGAACCGGCAAGGCTCATGTTTGCAAAGAAATCCTGTCCGAATATTTTCAGATTTTCTCCTGAGGCAGTCAGAACACCCAGCAGAAGACTGACAGCGATTGGGATAATTTTTTTCATTTTCTTCCCCGTTGTCCTTTATCCATAAAATACCACTGCAGGAAATTTAGTCAAGTAAGTGTTTAAGGAAAACGGGCACAGCTTCCGGTAGATGCGTAAAAGCATGTGCCCTGAATTTTTGACAAATTATTTCATATACGCCTTTGCCACCTTCTCAAATGCATCAATATAAAGTTTCATATGGCTCTCATCATAAACCGGATGTGTGAAAAAGCTCATTGTTCTCTCTGAAAGCCATCTTGCTTTTTTGCACTCAACCTTTGTATAGTCAATCTGCCTTGCGTTAGGATCCTTAAATGGATATTTCAATCTACCAAATCCATTCTGTTCCACATACGCCTGTTCTTTATACATTTCAGGCCACTGAACACCATAAACAGGTACCCCTTCTGCTTCCATTGCCTTTACAAACTGTTTCACCGGCACCTTCAGCTTTTCGGCATCAAGAACAAAAGGAGCCCACCAGAATGCATTCTGCCTTTCTTCAGTATCAAGAGGCGGATACATTACCAGAGGATGGTCTTTTAATGCATTGATAAGATACCTCCCATTTCTTTTGCGATTTGGAAGGTTCCATGTATCAAACCTTTCAAGTTCGCACAGACCGATAAGAGACTGAATCTCTGTCATCCTGTAATTGAATCCCACCCTTCTGTGGATATAGGTAAGTTTTGCTTCAAGTTCAAGAAGTTTTAATCTCTGCTGTACATCATAACCATGATCCCTGAATGATTTACATTCCCAGTTAAGATTTTCATCGTTTGTAATAACTGCTCCACCTTCACCACCTGTTGTAAAATGCTTGCTCTGACAAAAACTGAAACAACCTATGTCTCCGATGGTTCCTGCTTTCTTTCCCTTATAAACACCGCCAAAACACTGCGCGCAATCCTCTATTACAAAAAGATTGTGTTTTTTTGCAATCTTAATAATCGGGTCCATATCCGCAACAACACCATAAAGGTGCACAACAATGATAGCTTTTGTTCTCTCGTTTATGTGCTGTTCTATACCATTTGGATCAAGGGTATGAGATTCATCAACATCTGCAAATACAGGAAGTGCTCCTGCCTGTAAAACACAGAAAGAAGAAGCAATAAATGAGTATGAGGGGCATATCACCTCATCACCGGGACCTATACCAAGAGCGGCAACAGCTGTGTGAAGAGCGCTTGTTCCGTTTGTTGTTGTTATTGCATATTTTGCACCGTTCCATTCTGCCCATGCCTGTTCAAACTGTGTACCGTAATTACCTGTCCAGTAATTCACTCTTCCTGTTTTCAAAGGTTCTACTGCTTTTTCAATGGTCTTTTCTGAAAAAGAAGGCCACATTGGAAAGGGTTTATCATTAATTTTTGGTCCACCTTCAACAGCAAGTTTTGACATTTTATACCTCCATTTTGAATTTTCTTATTATTTTATTTTTTGTGACCGGCTTGTCAAAATTCCTCACCCGAGAAGTTTTTTGAAATTGATCAAACATCTATTCACGCATTCAAGCGGCTCATAAGCGTAGTTTTCCTGTTCAATGATGTACCACTGGGTATTACCGATTGTTGAACAGAGTTCAATCACCTGTTTCCAGGGAATATCTCCTTCTCCTATAATAGCCTTTTCATCCTTAGCTGAAAACTCTTTTATATGGATTGTGTCTGACCTGCCAGGAAATTTTTTAAGATACTCAACAACCTTGCCGCCTTTTCTCATAGCATTTCCTGTATCAAATTGCATGATAACATCCCTGGAAGCCCTTTCAAAAAATACATCCATCGGGATTTTGCCTTCGAGTTCTTCAAATTCTATCCAGTGGTTGTGATAGCCTGTTTTCATACCATATGGTTTTAACCTTTCTGCAATATGATTGAAAATTTCCGCGGTTTTTTCCCAGGCGCTTATGGAATCTCTGTATTCCTGTTTCAGCCCGGGCACAATCAGATATTTGTTTCCCAAAATTGCGTTGAATTCAACAGTTTTAAGAAGGTTATCACCGAGAAGTGTTTCAAGGCCAATATGCGTACCGCAGCAAACAAGATTGAGGTCCTGCATAATTTTTCTGAGTTCTTTTGCGTCTCTACCCTGATATCCTGCAAATTCAACACCCTCATATCCCATCTTTGCAACCTTTGAAAGCGTGCCAGCAATATCCCTTGCAAAATCCGTTCTTACCGAATAAAGCTGAAGTCCTATCTTCGCCATAGTTCTCCTTTTTCAATATCTGTTATTATTTTCTCAAAAGAACAATGTCAGTGAGCCCATTAAAAGGCATTGAAAATGATAGATAGCCCTTATCCTGTGTGAATTGAATATTTCCGTTTTCAATTGATTCAACCTGTTTTATACCTTCTGCCTTAACCCTGATATCAATCTTTTCAAGTGGTTTTCTTTCAAGATTAACCATCACCAGAGCATATCCTTTTTCTGACTCCAGTAAATTTGCTTCAAAGGTGCCACTTGAAATTTCCACCATTTTTGATACTTTTGAAATTAAGCAGGGAAGGGCAACGATTTTTCTTGCGTCATAAGGAAAATTTGAAACAGGTCCTTCCTTATTGAGTTCTTTTACATGGTTGAAAAAACTATGACCTGGCATAAAAGCATAATAGATGACAGCACCTTTCTTTATCCTGTTGTATAAAATAGCGGGACTTCCATCTGAAAACTTTCCAATGACCTGACCTTTTACACTTCCTGAAATTTGCGCTTTTCTGAATGTTAGATAAACATCATATTCGGATTCCATACCTGCAACAGGATTTGTGGAAATCTTTTCTTTTTCAATCTCTGCTGCAAGCAACCTTACTTTTGGCTCTGCACCAATCAAAGATGTGATTATGTTTGTCGTTCTGTCGTATTCATCTTTTTCACAGGCAAGAGGAAATAAAACAAGCGTTCCACCATTTTCAACAAATGTTTTTAATTTTTTCATCGCATCCAGAGGCAGATGAGTATCCATCAGATAAATAACCTGGTAACCGGATAAGTCCTTTTCAATAACAAGTGTTTCATCAATCACATCTGCGTGATACATCTGCTGTGCCAGCGCTATATGGAGGTATTGTTTTTCATGACCTTTGGTTCCATCTGAATCCCATATTTCACTTGTGGTGCTGTAAATAATGGCAATTTTTCTTTCAACCGGTTTTCCAGGATATACGAGTTCTTCTGCTTTACCTATGTCCCTGACTACTTTTGCAACGCCCCTGTACTGAGAAATACTGTCAGACCAGTAATTCTCTGTGGCAGAATATGTTGGGCCATAATAGAAATAATCAATAATTTTAACCCCGTGTCCTATCACTGTAAATCCCTTCATTCTTATTCCATCCTCTCCATCCATTGTGTTATAAAATCCAAGAGGCTGATTATGTTTGCTTGCGGCAGATCTCAATATATCACACAGAAACCCGAGCCTCTGATAGAGCCCATTTCCCCAGGACCGAATACCACCATACATCCAGTCCTCGGTCCACATAAGGGTTGTTGCTCTTTGTAAACCCATCTGAAACCAGTCAGGGCTTCCGGGTAACATTACTCCGCCGAGTATCAGGGGATGGTCTGTGTAGTTAACAAAGGTAAGAACCCCTGGATTGTACTCTTTTTCAAGTGTATCTGTTATTTTTTTGAAATGGTTGATTGTTATTTGCTGGGCAAATCTGTGAGTCCAGTAATACGCTTTTCTGGCTGCTTCTCCGTATTTTGGCCCCCAGTTAAACTCAATCTTTTCAATCTCTTTCCTGTCAGTAAATGGCTTTATATCTGACCAGTCTTTCGCATTGAAATCTTTTGGTGTCAATCCATTTAATTCAAGAAATCTATGGAAATTTTCCACCGGCTCCCTGCCGAGCTGGTGAAGACCGAGATTTCCCGGTTCATCTGCAAGTACAACAGCCTGGATTTTTGAAAATGCCTCTGGAATTTTCTTTTCATTACCCGCCTGATTCACATTACCGGGATTATGTGTGATGAATCTGGTGAAACCAAGCTCTTTATAGATATCAAACTGGCTCTGGTCAGAGGGATATCCTGTCCCATTAATACCAAGCAACCTGAGAGTCTTCAATTCATTCTTCCATATCTGCTGGTCTTTATACAGGCTTCTGTAGCCGCTTGCGCCTGTGTAAAAAGAAAATTTTTCCGGCATTTTCTCCTGTGATAGATTAAGAGACTGTGCCATCTTAAGATGTTTTTCTGATTCCTGCCTCACGGTCAGAATTCCATCAGGATTGCTGTAATAATC
>Ga0116202_10002689_pt1 | contig 10637 bp, 7 predicted proteins | sample LakKivw325mmetaG_FD_94479 | JGI IMG/M metagenome (GOLD analysis project Ga0116202, IMG submission 94479) | Anoxic lake water microbial communities from Lake Kivu, Rwanda to study Microbial Dark Matter (Phase II) - Lake Kivu water 325m metaG | ecosystem: Environmental > Aquatic > Freshwater >... | reverse complement strand
CTAGTATCAGCTCCGCGGGAAAGGCTGCTCGGGAGGAGAGAATGACCAAGCCTGCAAGCACGGAAAGCCAGAGAGTCACAAGGGTGCTTCTTCTCAGTAGCCCGCAGTTTCAGTCTGCGTACGACGCGGTAGGCGGAGTGACAAGCAGTCCAGCTTCTGATTGGCAGAGTCAGTACAGGGAACTAGAGAAGAAGGTCCTTGAGGACCTCGCCGCTAGATGGAAGTCCCGGTTTGCGCCGGAGTGCCGCATCTCGACCCTCCGGTCTCCAAGTTTGTTGCCACCCCCCGAGGACAAGGCGGCGAACGCTGGACTCGTCCGGGCTGTGCTCGTACGAGAGACTGGCGCGCTCCCAGAATCCACGTATGAGCGCATAAGAATGGGCCCACCTTTTCTCTACTTCGACTTTCTTGCCATCTACGTATACGCTAGTGACTCAGCCACCAGAGAGACCGGCAGCCGCAACAGCTGGTTGAGTCGCTTCGCTCCCTCGCCAAAGGATGGTAGGGAGAAGGATTCAACAAGTGGCTCTCTATCAAACGAGGACGTCGCCAGGGTCGAACAGGCTACGTCAAGCCTGCAAGACCTGGGATTCCGTGTCATCTTCGAAGACGAGAATCGCCGCTGGGCGGTCAGCAAGTCCGGCGCGGGCACGACGTACTGCTACTCAACGCCGCAGCTGGACGCTCTGGCAGAAGCGGAGGTCCGCCGTGGCGAGCGGCGCCCCCAAGAGAGCAATGCCGACCCCGTCAGGGAATTCACGATCCCTTCGCACTTCGCCCCGTACACCGGACCCGTGGGGGAAGATGTGAAGGGGCTGATCAGCGAGCTGTTGAGGATAGGCAGTGTCGACGGCTACCTATCTCTGAAACCTGGGGGAGCGTTCAACGCGCAGCGTCGTAACGTGCGTGCCCGTGAGATCGGTGAGGCTCTCAACGAGCGCGGCGGGATAGGGCTAATGCAACTGGCCTGCAAGAGAGTGTCTTCCACCCTCGGAGTCGGGCGCGGCCGCGAACTTGAGGCTGCCTGGGCCGACATTGGCGACTGGAGACCGTGATCCGTCGGCATCACTCGACTGGCCCGGCGCACTGCAGCGTCCCGCACAGCCTGTCGAGGAAAGGAACTTCCGAAGGGCCGTCTATCCTCTGCGGGGCTCTTCTTGGACTTGCGTCGTTACGGGTCCGGCGTTCCGAAGGCGGTAACCGAGGAGGATTGGGCGAAGCCGCGCGCCAGGTCAATCAGCTCCGGCAGAAAGGAAGTCACGGGACCTTCGCCTAGATAAGGCTGGTACTTCGCCTCTGTCTCGAAGGGCAGGCTGCCATTGACCCGGGAATCAGCTACGAACGTCGTCCCGGTGAACTCGAAAACCCCCACCCTGTATCGGTGCGGGCAGAAGTGGCACTCGTAGACCTCGGCTCCGTAGGTGGAGTCGATGACCTTCCCGTACACAGGGTCAATCTCAAGAATCTCGGCGCGACCGTCGTCATCCACGTCGGCCAGCGCGTAGTCACCGATTTCGCCGACCGAGCGCTTGACGTCAATGACCATCTCGTACGTGCCCGTAGAGGGGTTGAATCGCAGGATCGCAAGCGGCCTGTAGGCTTCCGGCCACCACTGCTTGCCTAGCCACACAAGCGCGATCTCGGGTAGACCGTCTCCGTCGAGATCACCGGTACCCACAAGCGAGGCCTGGAAGAAGTAGGGCAGTAGGTCTTGAGGAAGACTCGCACGACAGGAGAACGCTTCGGAGCCTATCTCAGTGGGGAGGGCAGCAGCCGGCGACTGCTCTGCTCGGACATAGACATCGCCGGGGGCAATGAACCCCGCGACCTTGTCTGCGGTCCTCGCCCCGATCCCGACAATCGTCTCTTCCTTTCCATCCCCGTTCAGATCGACCGCGATGGAGAAGGTCTGCTTCCCGACGAACTCCGCGGCCGCGGCATCAGAGGCGGCAAGCGGCTCACGCATATCGGGCGCCATCTCTCCGCCGCCTGATGCAGCCACGAAGAGTGGGCTCTTCGAGACGACTGCTTCAATCTCAGCGCGGAAGGCTTCTGCATCTGGGAATGGGTAGTAGCGAGCTAGAGCCGCCCACGCCTCACTCGCACGTCCGGAGTAGAGATAGGCAAGCACCAGCGGGAGCACGAGACAGCGCCCCGTGGGGTCTTGCTCCTCGAAAGCCGCACCCGGCCAGCTTTCGGCTCTCGCCCGGTATCCCAGAATGTCGGGATCATAGATCTCGGGGAACTGCGAACTGGCAGGGATGTATCCCTGTTCTGGGTCGTACCTCAACACCACCGTTGGCAGAGGCGAACTGGCGCAGGAGCAGAACCGGCAGTGAAGGACATTATCACAGGCAATCACCTCGAAGATACCGTCCCTGTCAAGATCCCTGAACGTCGCTTCACACGGAGTGTCGAGAGGCAGATCGATGCTCGTCAGCTCCTCGCCGAGGGTCAGCACGACGTAGGAGAGGCAGCAGCTTGCCCCGCCCGAGTACCGCTCCACCACGAGTTCGGAGACTCCGTCCCCGGTGATGTCACTCCCCGAGACAGGATCGATGCGACTCACGAAGTCGATGATCCTTGTCTCTCCTTCTGGCGTTGTGATCTCCACCATCGAAGAACCGAACTCCCACAGCCGCCCTACGGGGGAATTCCACAGCTCCACTCCATGACCACAGATGACGCGTCGCTCAACAAGGACTGCGGCGGGGGCACTCGCCGCCGCCTCGCCGCCTGCTCGTCCCGGCGGAGATCCGCTGTGGGGCGCAGTTACGGCGAAGACTGCCGCCTCCACCTCGGGGCTCGCGGGAGCAACTTCCGCAGGGTGGGACAGGAATGCGGATGCAAGAAGCAGGATGTAGACGCCTCCCAGGCAAGCCAAGGCAATCGCCACCGAACGTAGGCTTCGACCCAGATTGAAGCGAGCCATGCCATGACCTCCCGGCCCACCGTCGCCAAGGAAGAAGCTTAGTCCTCAGAGAGAGGCAGTCCCTGGGACTCGGTGAGGGAGCTGGCGGCCCTTCGTCCACTCTCGCAGGGAGGACATGGGGGCAAGTCCGTCTTGCTCGGCGCGGTCTTGCCCGACGATGCATCGTTCGGGCGCTGGCGGCCGTGACCTGAGCCCGAATCACCGGTCCAGAGAGCAGGTCACTTCTTCCCGATCCTAGCTCTCAATCCGGACCGCTCCGAAGGAGGCACTTCATCAGGTCGCTCCCCCATCAGCGCAGGCACTCAGTCCACTCTGCAGGACTTGGGACGTGCTGAAGATTCACCAGCGCAGTAGCTTTCGCTGCTCCCGAGACGTGATCAGCTTACGTTGGATCCTTGTCGGGATACCTGTAGGTCCCACCAAGCTTGCTCTGCTGCACTATCTCCACGAATCTCTCCACCAGCCATCGGGCGCGCTCACCGAGGTCTGGAGGGGTGCGGATCTCGCGCTCTCCCTTCTTGCCATCCCTGATTCCGAATTCCCCCCACTCATCAGTGTCATCTTCGCCGGCGATGTTGATCAGCCGGTGGGTTGCACGAAATCCGCTCCCGACTTCCTCTGGAGCACTCTCCGACCGCTCCTTGGCCTTCTCTTCGGAGTCCAGGCCACGCCTGTCAAGCTTATCGCGCATCGTCGTGATGATATGGCTGTCGGAAGCAGGCAGTTCCGCAGGCAGGAGAAAGATCGAGCGCACCTCAACTCCAGCATGCTTCGCTGCGGCAGTCAGCTCCCCGAGGAACGTGTGATAGACCTCAGCGAAGACGAGATCGTTGCCGTCCAGCAGATCCGCCACATGCCCCATGTCAAGCGCCTGCCAATCACCCCGAACCCTGGCCAAGACCATGTCGGGCGCGGCCGCAGCCGCGAGCGACCTGACTTCAGAGGCTGGCAGGAAGTAGTAGTCGCGGCCGTGGAACTCCCCGGGCCTTGGGTGTCTGCTGTGGTAGAGGACGGGGCGACACGACAGAAGTCCGGGATAGAAGCGCTCCACTGCCTTCTGAAGAGGCCCCTTGCCGACGCATGAGGGTCCGGAGAGCGTCACGAGCACTTTGCCGTTCGGCACAGTCGATCACCTCTCTTCACTCTAGTGGGCTGAGAGAACGCAGTCTAGGCAGTGCGACCATCTGTCTCGATTCGCCACGCCATCTGGCCGAGGTCAAAGAACGCCCAGATCAGCACGGTATCATCGCGGATGTGCGGGAGACAAGCAGAGCGCATCGCGGCAGCTGGAGAGAGATTCAGCCCGCAGCTATCCCTCGGGTCTGCAAGTCCCGGAACCGGGTGATACAGCATTCACACTCCTACAGCCTATCGGTATGCTGGCAGGCATGACTATGGTCGCCAGCGTTCGGCTTCAGAGGCGCGCTAGCAGTGACAACGTGCGTGTACCGGATGCGTCCTGTGGTTTGATTGAGACGCCGACAACGAAGCGGAACCTGCGTCTGGTGGCAGAAGCAGTCGCCCGCAGCGAACCCGTCATGTTGGAGGGGGAAACGGGAGTGGGGAAGTCCGCCCTCGTCCGCTACCTCGCTTACTTGACCCAAAGCCCAGTCTACTGGGTCAACCTGTGTGAGCAGACGGACCCTGCCGAGTTGATTGGCAAGTACACCCCCACCTCGGAGAAGGATCGCTTTGTCTGGGTCGATGGCGCCCTCATTCGCGCCATGAAGGAAGGGGCCTGGCTCTTCCTAGACGACCTGAATCTTGCTTCCGCGGCGATCCTCGAGCGCATGAACTCGCTGTTGGATGACGATGCGTTCATCACCGTGACGGAGCACCTCGGGGAGACGGTGACGCCAGCAGAGGGCTTTCGGCTGTTCGCGGCACGGAATCCTCTGAACTATCAAGGACGGCAGCGGTTATCCGCAGCATTCGTCAACAAGTTCATCCAGGTCTACGTCGCGGATCAGACAGACGAAGAGAGAGTCGAGATCCTCACCCGGCGTGGCCTGAGCGCGCCGGTGGCAAAGGCGATGGTGGAGCACGCAGCGAAGCTGGTAGCGACTCTAGAAGAAGAGAAGCTGAGTCGCAGCCGGTTGGGAGGGTATCGATTCGGGCTACGGGACCTTGTGCGGTGGGGCGAGTACATCACGGCGTATGCGTCGGAAGAGGGCCTTTCGACGTCGTTTGGGCGTGGGGCGATGTACGTGTACTACGACCGGCTGGAGGGAAGAGAGGCGCGGAAGGCGTGCTTCGACTTGTTGAGCCAAGCGAACGTGGGAGAAGAGGAGTTTGATCTCGAAGCGGTCCTCGACGGGCGAGACCTCGCCGCCGACATCAAGCCCACCGTGGCCGAGCTGTTCAGCGAACTCACGAAAGGTGTCAACCATTGGACCGCCGGTATGACTACTGCGCTGCTTCGGTCGCCGAGAGAGGAACTCGCGCTCGAGGGCCTTCGGGTGGTCGCGACCTACCCTGTTGCAGGAGAGGCTCTTGCGAAACAGCTCGTGGCGGAAGTTCGGGGGCGAATCAGCTCTGGTGATGGTTTCCTGCGGCAACAGGCGATCTCGGTGCTCTCGGAGTGCAGACCCATCGAGAAGGAGACAATCTCAGCTCTCTTGTCCTGCCTGGAGACGGATGAATCTGAGACGGTGCGGCGAGAAGCCGCACTTGCTCTCGCCAGAACTCAAGTGAATGATGACGTCGTGGTGGCAGTCGTCGCCCGTTGCCTATCGACAGAGGGGTCATGGTTGATCGCCGGCCAGCTATGTGAGGTTCTGGGGAAGGCGGGCCGCAAGATACCAGAAGCCATATCAGCTCTCATCGACCAGCTGAAGCATCCCGAGGCGCGGCTCCGGCGTGGCGGAGCCGCCAAGGCTCTCCGAGAGCTTCGCTGCTCTGACCCCCGCGCAGTCGATGCCCTTCTCGCTGGGATTCCGGACAGCTCGAGTGCGGCAGATGCCCCTCACGAATCGAGGTCAGTGATCGAGGCACTAGGCCATCTAGGGCAAGCGGATTCCCGTGTGGTTGAAATCCTTCTGCGGTTCCTTGGAGACGATAAGCCAGGGCTGAGGGAGGCTGCTGCAGAAGCTCTCGGCACGCTCGGTAGCTGCGAAGAGCGGATAGTGGAGGCTCTCGTGGCCGGCCTGAGGGACATCAACTCCCGAGTCTGCGAGAGTTCGGCATACGCCTTAGGCAAGCTCGGGCAGAAAGATGACAGGCTCCTCATGACCCTCTACCGCCTTCTCGAGAGCGAAGACACCGCAGTGCGGGCGCATGCCGCGGGCGCTCTGAGACACGCCATTCCTGGCGATCCGGGCAGAGAAGAGGAGGCACTCCGTCGGCTGAGGGCCACCCAGGACCCCGAGATGCGTTCCGCACTGCTCCGCGTCCTGTCGCCCCGCCCCCGCGAGCCAGTCGCCGCGCAAGTTGTGGACGTTGTGCTTGAGCGCGCGACTTCTGACCCAGAGCCGCTTGTCCGTCTCGCGGCGGTTGGGTTCCTAAGGTCCATAGCGTGCACGCATATCTGGCCCGGGTTCTCTGCAGCCCCAGCGGTCAGGGCACTCCAAGAAGCGGCGGTCAGAATGCTTCATGAGAAGGTCGATCTCCTTCTACAGAGGCTTGGAGAGGAGGATGACAAGGTGCGCCAGCATGTGGCCCTGCTACTGGCCGACCTCGCCTGCGTCGCTTCGCCCGTCGTGGACACGCTCCTAGGCGGGCTCAGCTCCGCCGATGCCCAGGAACGCCGCTCCGCCGTGCACGCTCTTGGCTCTGCCGTATGCGGAGGTGCTCGCATGCTTGATGCTCTGCTGGATCGGGCGGCTGGGGACTCAGATGTGGCAGTTCGCCGAGAGGCTGGCATTGCCCTCATGCAGAACAGCCGACCAGATGCTCGGGTAGCCAGCCGCCTTCTGGAAGCCTTCCGCCGGGAAGAAGATCCGAGCGCGAAGGCCCTGCTGCTGCAAGCCACAGCAGGCTGGGGAAAGGGAGAGACACAAGTCCGCTCAGAGCTCTTGACCGCCCTAGCGTCCGGCCCCGTCGAGGTGCGAGACGCTGCGTGTGCGGCGGCGAGCAGCTTCAGCGACACCAGTGCTGAGATGCTGGGGGCGCTGCTACGGATCGCGCACTCGTTCGACGAGAAGGACTTTCCCCATCCTGAGGCAGGTTTCCGTGCACTCGCTAAGCTCGCCGAGGCAGACCCTCAAGTTGTCACTTTGATGTGCGATAGGTGGTACACCATCGGATGGAAACACTCGGGATATGGGCCATATCACGACTTCATAGGGTATCTGGAACTCGACCGATTGTCCGAAGCTGCGCGCCTTCGACTCGTGCAGACCATAGAGAAGGACAGGACTGCCCTAGCGCGACGCGTGGAGCCCGTGGCTACCGACTACGGCGGCACCATCGCGCGAAAACTCAAGTTAGCTAAGTCTGATGAGGCAACTCGAAGCGCGCTTCAAAGGAATCTTCGCCGGGTTCTCCTGTACGTCCGCGAAGCAGCGCCGGGGGCGAGGAAGCACACCGAGTCGGGAGCACGACAGCAGGTTTCGTGTAGCGCTGAGGCTTTCCAGCAGTTGGGGAGCGGAGGCGGTCTGATCCTCACTCCTGGCACGGTAGGTCGTCTTCGCTCGATTCTTCCGGCGATCAAGCTGGGGCACCCTGTGGCGCTGGTGGGGGAGACGGGAACTGGGAAGACAGCTCTGGTGCGCTACCTCGCACACTCGACGGGGCATCGCTATGTACGTATCAACCTCAAGGACATGGCGGAGGTCAGTGAACTCGTGGGAGGCTACGTCCCAACCGAGGATGGCTCTCTCGTGTGGAAAGATGGTCTTCTGGTAGAAGGAATGAAGAGTGGCTCCTGGGTTGTGCTTGACGAGGCGAACTTGGCGGGACCAGGCGTTCTGGAGCGACTGAACCAGCTCCTGGATCGGGGCGGCTACCTCGAACTGCAAGAGAGAGGCGAGGAGGATGGACAACCGATCCGCCCGCACTCGGAGTTCCGTTTGTTTGTGACGATGAACCCGACAGACTACGCCGGCCGAACAGCATTGTCACCAGCGTTTGTGAACCGGTTTGTGGTGAAGTGGTTCGACAAGCCGACGGAGCGCGAGCTGGTTGGAATCCTGACGGAGAAGTACGGGGTGAGTGAGCAAGTGGTAGAGAGCGTGGTGCGGTTGCACGAGAACGTGGCGAACCTAGCGGAGCACCGGGAGCTGGGAAGGCTACGGTCGGAACGGTACGTGTACACGCTGCGGGACCTGCAGGCGGTGATGCGACGGGTTAGGGACCGGGCAGAGGGAAAGGGCGAAGCGGAGACGATGGGGGAGGCGGTTTCCTGCGTCCGGGACGTGTACGCGGCGCGGCTGTCACACCAGGAGGATCGAGACCTGTTCGAACAGCAGATGAAGGTTTGCTTCCCGCAGGTGCCGGCAGGAGGTGATGGGCGTGAGTCCGCGGGATCCTAAGGCGGTCGAGAGAGACGAAGAGCTGCGGCTCGAGCGGCGGGAGCGTTTTGCATCGCAAATGGACTCAGAGGCCGTGATGCAGGCAATCCGCCTTCGAGGACTAGACCGCGACCTCACCGAAGACGAGGAGTCGGACCTCGACAAGAAGGTACGCCTCGTGGCGGCCGTTGCTCGCAGTCTGGGCCGTGATTTCAACCTGAAGGTCGAGCCGGGAGAGGCGTGGGCCTACAACCTCGAAACGAATACGTTGACGATGCCCCTTCTGGAGGTTCTGCAGACTGAGCCCAATGTGTGCGTTGCCCTCGCTATACACGAGGCTGGCCACCGCCAGATCACTCAGGTGGTAGATCGCAGCTTCTACACGCGGGAGTCCAAACGCCTACTCCTGAACGCGGTCGAGGATCCACGCGTCAATGACTGGATGATCCGCGAGTACCGGGGAGTAGAGAGGAATTTCATGACGCCGCTCTACGACCGGCTGTTTCCTACCGATGAGACATCGCCTCTGCTAGAGGCGTTCGAGCGCAATCTCCCGCATGTCCAGTACGTGTACGGCCTTATCCATCACTGGGCTCACGGAAACGAGCAGCCAGCAATCACAAACGAGAATGTTCTGGAAGCGCTTCGTGAGACGCGCCCGGCGGTGCAGCGGGCGATTAGGACCTTGCCCGAGGGGATGCCCCCGAATCAGCAGCAGCTGTACACGGCGGCACAGCAGACGACAGACGTGGTGCGAGAGGAGATCTGGCCAGTCTACGAAAAGCTCGTCAAGAGGTCGATTGGGATTCTCGAAGAGGGGCTAAGGGACGGGTCGATCAAGCTGGGCAGCGATGGGCAACGCTCGGGGCTGTCGGCATCGGAACTCCCGGAGGAGGCGAGGCGACTTGTCGAACGTGCTTCGGGGAAGTTGGCCACGGCGCTAGGCGGCAAGATCGAGAGACCCGACTCGGACGACCTGGACGAGTTGGGCGAAGAAGAAGAGCCGCTGCCCGGGGACGGCATCGAAACAGAGCTCTCTTCCGGCCCGGACAGCCCAGGGGGGAAGGACGGAGGCGCCGGGGTAGTCAGTGAGAAGGGAGCCGGCAAGTCGGCGACGCCCGTCGCTGTCGTTCGGACGGCGACAGAAGAGGAACGTGCCGCGGGACTGCGCACAGCAAAGAGACTCACTCACGAGCGGGCTCCATACTCGAAGTACCTGGATGAAGTTGCTCCTCTCGTTGAGGAGTTGGCGGGAACCCTGGAGTCCATTCTTGAGCCGGACAGCGCCCCAAAGAAGACGGGTTTCTACCGCAGCGGAACATCGATCTCCGTCCCTCGGTTGATGCAGCGCCGAGGAAGCGGCTCTCCCGTCCGGGACGTATTCCTGCGGCGGGCAAGACCTTCGGCAAGGGACTACCGTTTCTCACTCGTCCTCGATGAGTCCGGCTCAATGCGTGAGGGGCGAAAGGACTTCAACGCGATCTGTGCCACCGTGCTGTTCACGGAGGTCTTGGAGAGACTGAAGATCCCATTTGAGATCGCAGGGTTTCACTCCAATCAGATCGTTCACAAGCAGTATCAGGACGCCCTGACGGCGCAGGCGAAGGACAAGCTCGCGGACGAGATCCACCGCTCGATGGGCGGCGGGAGCACGCACGACGTGCGTGCTGTTGACGAGGCCGTCGATCGCATCGGGGAGGCATCGGGGACGGAGCGCTTTATCTTGGTGATCACTGACGGTGAGGGGAATGGCCCGGGGAAGATGCCCGAGGCCATCGCGCGCGCCGAGCGTGAGGAGACGCGCATCGTAGGAGTTGGTGTTGGGGAGGGCGTCGACCACGTGGCGAGGCAATACCCGGAGTACGTGCAGGTGCGTCGAGTCCAGGAGCTGCCGTCGGCTCTTGCGGGGAAGATCGAGGAACTGCTGCTAACGAACTGAGTGAGGACTGAAGGATGCGTGCGGAGGCAGTGACCTGCTCCCCGAAAGTCGGTCCACGGGATGGGTCAATCCTAGCCTAATCGAGATCGCGGTGGGGCGGAGCGCCCCGGAGTTCAAGAGTTGCTGCGAGGTCTATCTCAGAGGCTGCATCAATACGCATGTCCCGGCACTACTACGCCCGGAGGGATTTGTGACCCCGGCCGCCCTGCGGGGCGGCTTGCGAGTTCGCATGAACGGTCGCTGCGAACTCAGGGGATTCGAGAGCATCCAACCGTAGAAGTGAGGGGCGGCCGACATGTGCGGGCCGCCCCTCACT
>Ga0116202_10002686_pt1 | contig 10648 bp, 9 predicted proteins | sample LakKivw325mmetaG_FD_94479 | JGI IMG/M metagenome (GOLD analysis project Ga0116202, IMG submission 94479) | Anoxic lake water microbial communities from Lake Kivu, Rwanda to study Microbial Dark Matter (Phase II) - Lake Kivu water 325m metaG | ecosystem: Environmental > Aquatic > Freshwater >... | reverse complement strand
GTACGGACGCGAGCCTGTGGGAGCGGCTGAAGGTGGATCGCGTGGTGGGAGGAAGAGGCAGCTCGATTGCGTACGGGGTGATCGTCCCGGGTGGTTGACCCTCGCCCGAACAGTGCTGCGACAGGGAGCATCTCTGAGTTGACCGCGACGCGAGCCATCGTTATCCATCCCGCCGATGATGTTGCCGTGGTCGTCGGGGACGTACCGGAGGGCGGCGTGGTAGAAGCCCAGTCCTCCGCGGGCCTCCGCACGATCACCGCGACCCAACCCATCCCAACCGGCCACAAGATCGCCCTCCGCGATGTGCCCTCGGGCAGTCCCCTCCGCAAGTATGGCGAGAAGATCGGCCTCGCTCTCCAGGACATCCGCACCGGCGATCACGTCCATCTCCACAACCTCGCCAGCGACCGCGTTAGGGTCCCTTAGCCGTGCGGTCTTGTCGTTTCCATCAGCTCCTGGCTCCCTGACGTCCCGAGAGGTCCTCCTTCCCTCGGCCGGGAAGCAGCTTCTGTTCCGACTGACGAGCACGCGAGGCACGCCGGTGCCCGACTTGCCGCTCGACCTTCCGCCGCGTGAGAAGCGGAAGCGCCGCCGTCATCCGCAGCGTGCGGTGCGGGTCCGCAAGCAAGAGCCGACGCAGCTCACGCTGTTCCGCGCGCCGGAGGTGCAGCGGTGCGGCTTCTGCGGGGCGACGGTGACGGTCCTGCAGGATGCCGCGGCGTGCCCCGAATGCGGGGGCATCGTGTCACGAGGAGAGTAGAAGGACGTCCACGGAGGCTGCATGATGACCAAGAAGCAGGCGTTCGTTGCGGCCGTAAGCGGAGGCCAGCCTGACGTCGTGCCCGTCGCTCCGCTGATCCACTGTCGGTATGCTAACGAGGTCCTCGGGCGCAGCGACTGGCGCGCGGTGTTCGAGGTGCACCAGATGATCGGGTCGTGTCATCACCGGGGTCCGATCGGCGTCGGCGTGCAGGGCTCGTTGCCGGAGGGCTGGGGACGCGAGACGGTGGCTCAGCACACGGACGAAAGCGGCCGCACCGAGACGGAGTGGATCATCCGCACGCCCGGCCGCGTCATGACCGGCCGCGACGTGACCGGGATGATCCCTCACGACCCGCTGGTCGGCAAGACCGTCGAGTACCCGATCAAGGATGTAGACGACTGGCGCGCATACCTCCGGCTCCTGCAGTTGACGCTCGAGGGCCTCGGCGAGCCGGCCATCGGTCACGTGCAACAGGTCGTGGAGTTCATGGGCGAAGAGGGCATGCCCAGCGTGGGCCTCGGGCCGGCGTACACCATGCTCGGCGCCGTGCGGGGCATGCAGGAACTGGTGATGGACCTCATCGACTACCCGGACCTGATGCGCGAACTGTTCGCGGTTGCGCGGGAGATCGAGAAGAGGCACGTGGGGGCCTTCATCGCCGCGCCGACCGAGGTGGCGTGGCTGGACATCTGCTGGGCGACGGGCTCGGACCTCGGCCCGCAGCGCTTCGAGGAGTGGGTGCTGCCGGATGTGGTCGCTGCGATGGAGATCGTCAAGCCCCAGCCGGGCAAGTATCTGGGCCTCTACACGCTGGGCCACATTCGCGACCTCTGCCCGATGCTCGTCGATGCCGGTGTCCACTTCATCGAGACCTTCGAGCCGAATCAGGGCGACATCACCCTCGCCGAAGCGAAGAGGCTCTACGGCAGGCGCACCTGCCTGATGGGCAACTTCGACTGCCTCGTGCTCGCCTACGGCAGCGCGGACGACGCCCGCGAGGAAGCCCGCCGCTGCCTGCGCGAGGGGATGGAGGGCGGCGGCTACGTGATGGTCACCGGCGACGAGGTGCCGGCCGACGCGAAGCTCGACAACCTGAAGGCGATGGTCGAGGTCGTCGAAGAAGAGGGGAGACACTGACCATGCCTTACCGCTCGTTTGGCGAACCGGAACTCGCGCGGTTAGAGGAGGTCATCGAGAGCGGCGATCTGTGGCGTGGCACGGAGGGGCGGTTCGTCGGGGAGTTCGAAGATCGCTTCGCGGAGCACACCGGTCGCGAGTACGTGCACGCCGTCTCGGCGGGTACCGCCGCCAACGAGGCGGCCCTCTTCGGGGTTGGCATCGGGCCGGGCGATGAGGTCATCGTGCCGCCCTGCTCGTTCATCGCCTCCTCCATGGCGGCGGTTGTGCTCGGCGCGGTGCCGGTGTTCGCCGATGTCGATCCGCGCACGATGGGCATCACCGCCGAGGCCATCGAAGCCGCCCTCACGCCGCGCGCGAAGGCCGTCGTAGTCGTGCACCTGTGGGGTCAGCCGGCCGAGATGGACGCGATCCTCGAAGTGGCGCGCAAGCACAACCTCAAGGTCGTGGAGGACTGCGCCCAAGCATATGACGCGTACTACCATGGTCGCATGGTCGGCACCCTCGGCGACGTCGCCTGCTACAGCCTCCAACAGAGCAAGCACATCACCTCCGGCGAGGGCGGCATCATCGCGACCGATGACCCGGAGGTCTACCAGCGCGCGGTGCTCTACGCCAACTGCGGCATGCCATGGTTTCGGCACGGGCTCGAGAAGCCCTCCGCGGAGCCGCTCGCCGGGATTCCGACGCGCGGCCACTTCGCCTGGGGCCACAACTACCGCATGAGCGAGTTGCAGGGCGCCGTCGCCTGCGCGCAGCTTGAGAAGATCGACGAGTTCAGCGCGCGGCGACGCGAGATCGTCGCGGCCATCGAGGCGGAGATCGCCGGGGTAAACGGCATCGCCCCCGCGTGCGTCCATCCGGATACGCAGCCGAACTACTGGGTCTATCCCCTGTGGGCGGTCGGCTGGTCCGCCGACGAGCTGCGGCAACGCGTCCAGGAGAAGACGGGCGTGGGCCTCGGGCGTTACGCCGAGATCAACTACCTGGAGAGCGTGTATCAGGAGATGCAGGCCCAGAGGCGCATCTCGCTGGGCACGCCGCTGCCCGACTACGTGCAGTACACGCCGGGCCTCTGCCTCCAGGCCGAGAGTGCGGCCCTGCACTGCATCCCGATGGGCTGCCACCACCAGCTCGATATCGAGGGCGTCCGCGCCCAGGCCGCCGCGATCCGGGAGGCGTTGGAATGACGGCAGGCTACAGGCCGTGGGTGACACGCGGTGGTCTCGGCGGACGGCGGCGGGGCGCCCCCTGCCTTGTCGTCGCCGCCTTGTCGTTCCTGTTACCTGTCACCTACCACCTGTCACCGGCCGCTGCCGCCGACCCCATCGAGTGCGAGGGGGGCCGGCGCGAGCGGATGAACGGCTACCTGGTGCTCCACCTGCAGGGCACGCCCGAGGAGATGGGCCGCCAGCACGGGCTGCTGTGCAAGCGCGAGACCCAGCGCATGGTGAAGGACTTACTGCTGGAGGGCGAGTGCCCCTCTCGCGAGCAGCACACCCGCATGGTGCGGGGCGCGATGGTGATGGACCGGTATCTTGAGCCCGAGTTCCGCCGGGAGCTGCGCGCGCTGGCGGAGGCGGCTGAGGTGGACTACGGCGACATCGTTCTCGCCCAACTCTTCGGGGACGTGCAGCGCGCCCAGCGGGCCAGCCCCGTGCGCTACACGCCGACCTGGGACCCCCTCGGCGACCGTGGGACGGGTGGCTCGCCCATGAACGACCCCTGGCAGTGCACCTCCTTCGCGGTGTTCGGCCCGGCGACGCGCACGGGTGAGTGCATCGTCGGCCGGAACATGGACTTCTGGGACCACGGCGTCAGTTCCTGGGGCGGCGTGCTCATCCACTTCCGGCCCGATCGCGGCCTGCCGTTCGTGACCACCTCCTGGGTCGGCATCATCAACGGTTGGACGGCGATGAACACGGCGGGGATCGTGTCGGCGAACAACAGCTCCTTCGACGGCAAGTCCGACTCGCTGGAGGGCCTCAGCACGTGCTTCATGGTCCGCAAGGTCGCGCAGTACGCGAGAACCGTGGACGAGGGCGTGGAGGTCGTCAAGAGTACGCCCCGCGCGTGCGGCACGAACCTCATCATCGCCGGCGGCAATCCCCCGAACGCGGCGATCGTGGAGTTCGACCACGAGGAGGCTGTCGCCCGGTACGCACAGGAGGGCTGGGTCGCGGCGGACAACAGCTTCCAGGCGCTCTACCAGCGGCCCTCGGCGTACAGCTACCTCGGCTATCGCGCCGAGCGCCTGAAGGACCTGATCGAGGAGAACTACGGCAAGATCGACCGCACGATGAACTTCGCTTCGGCCGAGGGCGTGCCGATGCGATCGATCAACCTGCATTCTGCGATGCTGTTCCCGAGCGACCTGCGGTTCAACGTGTCGATGACGCAGAAGCGCGCCGCCGACCACTGGTATCGCCCGTTCCGCCTGACGCCCGACGGCTTGCAGGCGGTGCGGCTGGATGAGGCGTGGCGGGAGGCGTGGAAGTCGGAGGGTGACGGATGACGGACGCTGCTTCCGCCGCAGCCGTCGTAGCTGGGCTCGGCCTGTTGACCTTTGCGCTGACTCCCGCGCCCGCGGCCAGCCTCGGCGAGCCGCGGATCAGCGTCAGCCGCGACCGCCTGCGGGACGAGCCGATCTCGCCGCTCATCTACGGCAACTTCATCGAGTTCCTCGATCACCACGTCCAGGGCATGCGCGCGCAGATGCTGGACGATGTCAGCTTCGAGGGCATCCTGCCCCCGGCGGAGTGGTGCTACTGGCAGCGCGACAAGGACGTGGATGACCACCCGTGGCTGCCGACCGGCGATGGCGCCGCGGACGTCCTCTCCGAGGGCGCCTTCAACGGAGCGAAGTGCTGCCGCCTGCAGTCAACCGGGGGCCCCGGGGGCTGCGGCATCCGCCAGGGCGGTCTCGCGGTGCACGCGGGGATGCGGTACACGCTCTCTCTCTACGTCCGCCAGGAGAACCTCTCCGGGCCTCTCACCGTCAGCCTCGGGCGCGACCAGGGCCCCTTCGTCGCCTCCTACGCCGAGGGTCAGATCACTGACATCGGCGCTGAGTGGACCAAGCGCACCGTCGTCCTCACACCCGATACGGACGACCCAGACGCCGAGGTAAGCCTCCGCATCGCCGGCCCGGGCACGCTGTATGTGGATCAGGTCACGCTGGTGCCGGAGGACAACGTGCAGGGGTGGCGGCGGGACGTGGTGGAGGCCGTGCGGGCGCTGAAGCCCAACTGCCTGCGCTTCGGCGGCTCGGCGGTCATCTACTACGACTGGAAGCTGGGCATCGGCGATCCCGACCGGCGCGTGCCCTTCGCGAACCAGCCCTGGGGTCGCATGGAGCCCAACGATGTGGGGATGGACGAGTTCCTGCAGTTCTGCGCGCTCGTTGGCGCGGAGCCCCTCGTGTGCGCCAGTTACAACGTCGGCGGCCCCGAGGACGCCGCCGCCCAGGTCGAGTACTGCAACGGGGATGCCTCGACGAAGTGGGGTCGCCTTCGCGCCGAGAACGGTCACCGCGAGCCCTACCATGTGCGCCTCTGGCAGGTCGGCAACGAGCAGGCGGGCGAGGAGTATGAGGCCCGGTTCGCGAGCTATTGCCGCGCGATGCGGGCCGCCGACCCCTCCATCGAGATCTGCTCCTCCTTCCCGACGGACGCCCTCCTCGAACGCGCCGCCGATCTGATCGACTACCTCTCGCCCCACCACTACACGCCGTCGCTGCAGGCCATCGAGAACGACCTCCAGGCCCAGCGCGGTCGCATCGCGCGGCTCGGGCGGGGCCGGCGGGTTCGGCTGGCGATCACCGAATGGAACCACACCGCGGGCGACTGGGGCGGTGACCGCGCTTTTCTTGCTACCCAGCATAACGCACTCTTCTGCGCGCGCGCCCTGCACGTCTACCAGCGCAACTCCGACCTCGTGGCCATCGCCAACCGCTCGAACCTCACGAATAGCTGGTGGGCCGGCGTAGTGCAGACCACGCGCGACTCGCTCTTCGTGACCCCGGCCTACTACACGATGCAGCTCATGAGCAGCCACTGCGGCGCCTGGCCGCTGAAGGTCACTAACGCCGCCGGCGGTGAGACCATAGGCGCTGCGGGCGGCAGCCCGCTGGATGTGATGGCGACGACCTCTGACGACGGCTCGCGCCTCACGATCACCGTGGTCAACGACGGCCCGGACGCGATCACCGCCACGCTCGACCTGTCCGCGCACCTGAAGGCGAGCCGCCGGGCGCAGTGCTGGGTCCTCGCCGCCGCCGGACCGAACGAGATGAACGACGCGCCACGCCCGAACCGCGTCCGTCCCGTCGCGACCCGGCCTCGCGTCGGACCGACCTTCCGGCACGAGTATCCGGCCTGGTCGCTGACGGTGCTCGTGGTGGGGCGAAATCAGGTCCTCCCATGACCCATCGCGAGCGTCTCTTGCGCGCCGCGCGCGGCGAGCTTGTTGATCGTGTACCGATCTCTCCGCCGATCGGGTTCGACCCGATTGCCTGGGACGAGCGCGGCGAGGAGACGCGTCCCGGCGATCCGCTTTGGACTGAGGTCGCTCGGCTCTGCGCCGAGCACTGCGACTGCCTCGTCCACGTACCCGCCGTGGGCGTCCTCTTCGACCGTCGCTTCCTGCTGACGCCGACGAAGCACATCGAGCGCCTGCCCGACGAGCGCGAGGGCGAGTGGATCGTCCAGCGCCACATCGTGCATACGCCCAGAGGCGACCTCACCACCACCGACAAGCACCAGCCCGGCATCGGCACGAGTTGGTATACCGAGCCATTGGTGAAGACCGTCGAGGACGCCGAGGCGCTGCTCTCGGTGCCATACGAGTTCGTCCCGCCCGACCTCACGCCCGCGCTGCAGTACATGGAACGGGTCGGCGAGCGCGCGTTGACCGAGGTTGGGGTATCAACACCGCTCGTCTCCGTCTCTCGCCTCATGCACTTCGACCAGTTCCTCCTCTGGTGCGCCATCGAGCCCGACCTCCTCCATCGCCTCATGGCCACGATGGCGGAGCGTGTCCGAATCGGTCTGGAGTACGTGCTGAAGGCGGGCGTCGGGCCGTCGTTCTGGTTCGGTGGCTCGGAGCAGGCCACGCCGCCAATGATGGGCCCGGTGATGTATGATGACTTCGCCGTCCGCTACGACGCGCCGCTGATGGACCTCGTGCACCAGCACGGCGGCCTCGTCCACGTGCACTGTCACGGCAAAGTGCGCGGCATCCTGGACCGCCTGGTCGCGATGGGCGCGGACATGCTCGACCCCGTCGAGCCTCCGCCCGATGGCGACGTCACGATGGCCCAGGCGCGGCAGTTGACGGAGGGGAAGATCACGCTGCTGGGCAACATCGAGTTCCGCGAGCTGGAGTTCGCCTCACCCTCCCGCATCCGCCAACTCGTCCGCACCGCGATTGCCGAGGCCGGCGAGCGCATGATCCTCTACCCTTCCGCCACGCCGCACGAGAAGCTCACACCGAAGTACCGCGACAACGCACTGGCGTATGTGGAGACCGCGCTGGAATACGGAGGCCGGGCAACCCAATGACTTCCCGCGAACGCATCCTCGCCGCCCTCAACCACGAGGAGCCCGACCGCGTCCCCATCGACCTCGGCTCGACCGCGGTCACCGGCATCTCGGCCAGCACCCTATCGAAGCTCCGCCTCGCGCTCGGGCTTGACGGCCCGCGCGACCGCGTGAAGGTGGTCGAGCCCTACCAGATGCTCGGCGAGGTCACCGACGATCTGCGCGAGGCGCTCGGCATCGACACGGTGGGGCTTGGCCGGCGCGCCACCCTGTTCGGCTTCGAGAACGTGGACTGGAAGCCGTGGGAGCTGTTCGACGGCACGCCCGTGCTCGTGCCCAGCGCGTTCAACACCCAGCCCAACCCGGACGGCAGCCTCTACATGTACCCGCAGGGCGACCGGCACGCGCCGCCGAGCGGCAAGATGCCCGCCGGGGGCTACTACTTCGACTCGATCATCCGTCAGGAGCCCATCGAGGAGCGCCGCCTCAATCCACAGGACAACCTGCAGGAGTTCGAGCCGATCTCGCGCCGGGACCTCGCCTCCTTCGAGGCCGAAGCGCAGCAGCTCTACGAGACGACCGACCGCGCGATCGTCGCGAACTACGGCGGCACGGGCTTCGGCGACATCGCCCTCGTGCCCGCGCCCTGGCTGAAGCACCCGAAGGGCATCCGGGACGTCGAGGAGTGGTACATCTCCACCGTCGCGCGCCGCGACTACGTGATGAAGGTCTTCGAGGGCCAGCGTGACGTCGCGCTCGCGAACCTCGCGAAGATCGGCCAAGCCGTCGGCAACCGCGTCGCGGTTGTCATGCTGACCGGCACCGACTTCGGCACCCAACGCGGGCCATTCATCTCGCCGCAGACCTACCGCGACCTCTACCAGCCCTTCCACCAGGCCCTCAACGATTGGGTGCACGCCAACACCGCCTGGAAGACGTTCATCCACACCTGCGGCGGGGTCGAGCCGCTCATCAACGACTTCATCGACGCGGGTTTCGACATCATGAACCCCGTCCAGTGCTCTGCCGCGGGCATGGACCCGCGCCACCTGAAGCAGGAGTACGGGGACCGGATCACCTTCTGGGGCGCGGGCGTCGATACCCAGAAGACCCTCCCCTTCGGAACGCCCGACGAGGTCCGCCGCGAGGTCCTCGAGCGCCTGGAGATCCTCTCACCCGGCGGCGGCTTCGTCTTCAACCCGATCCACAACGTCCAGGCGAAGACGCCCGTCGAGAACCTGCTCGCCATGTTCGACGCCCTGCGAGAGTTCGGAGGCTGACCCTGATGAGAGTCACTCACGGTTGCTCCTTTCTGCTCGCCGCCGTCTGCGGGGTGCTGATTGCCTGCGGCTGCGACGCCGCCCCCCTTTCCTGGCGGTGGGTCTACGTCTCCCGCAACCTCACGCGCGACCAAGACGTGACCGCCATCGAGCAGATCGTCAACACCGCCGCCGACCACGGTCTGAACGGCATGGTGCTGACCGGCGCGTTCGATTCCCTCGACTTGCGCGATGAGGCCTACTTCGCCCGCCTGGAGCGCGTGAAGGCCATCTGCGCCGCGAGGAAGGTCGAGATCATCCCGATCCTCTTCTCCGCGGGCTATGGCGGCGGCATCCTGGCGCATGACCCCAACCTCGCCGCCGGCCTCCCGGTCACCAACGCCCTCTTCGAGGTACAGGGAGGTGAGGCCCGACTCGTCCCCGACCCTCCCGTCGCAATCGCGAATGGCGGCTTTGAGACCTTCGCCGACAACCGCATGGCGAGCTACCAGTTCCATGACGAGCCGGGCGTGCTCAGCTTCGCCGACACGCAGGTCTTCCACGGCGGCGCGGCCTCACTGCGCTTCGAGGACGTGGGGCGCAATCAGCACGGCCACGGCCGCGTCATGCAGGAGGTCGCGGTCGCTCCGCACCGCCAGTACCGAGTGCGCGTGTGGCTCAAGACCGAGGACCTCCAGCCGGTCACTTCGCTCAACATCCAGGCTTACGCCGGCGACCGCGCCATCGCCGGCCGGCGGCCCGTGATGAAGCCCACCCAGGACTGGACCGAGTGCGGCCTGCTGTTCAACAGTCTCGATGCCGAGAAGGTCCGCGTCTACCTCGGCATGTGGGGCGGTAAGACGGGGAAGCTATGGGTGGATGACCTGAGCTTCGAGGAGATCGGCCCGCTCAACATCCTCCATCGGCCGGGCACCCCGGTGACCGTCACCCTTGCAGACTCGGGAGAGGCTTGCGAGGCGGGCAAGGACTACGAGGCGCCCGTCGATCCGAAGCTGCTCAACTCGGACCTCTCCCGCGAAGCGCCTGTCATCAAGACTCCCGCGGGAAGCACGCTGAAGGACGGGGATCGAGTCCGCGTCTCGTACTACCACGCGGTGGTGATCGGCGACGGCCAAGTGAGCATCTGCATGTCCGAGCCGGAGGTCTACGACATCTGGGAGACGCAGTCCCGCCTGCTGCACGAGCACCTCGCGCCGACGAAGTTCCTGCTCAGCATGGACGAAATCCGCGCCGGCGGCTCGTGCGCCGCGTGCAAGGCGCGCAACATGACGATGGGCGAGATTCTGGGCGACTGCATCACGAAGCAGATGGCGCTCCTGCGCAAGTACAACCCCGATTGCCAGGTCCTCTGCTGGAGCGACATGCTCGACCCGAACCACAACGCGCACGGCAACTACTACATGGTGGACGGGGACTTCACCGGCTCCTGGGGGCACATACCGCAGGACCTCATCCTCGCCTGCTGGTACTACGACAAGCGCGACCAGAGCCTCCCCTTCTTCTCCCAGCGCGGCTTCCGCACGCTCGGCGCCGCCTACTACGACGGCGACGACCTGACCAACTGCCAGGGCTGGCTCGAATCCCTCAACCACACCCCCAACGCCCTCGGCATCATGTACACGACCTGGCGCAACAAGTACGGCCTCCTGGCGGGCTTCGGCGACCTCGTGTCGAAGTAGCAGGCACCGGCTCGGACATCCTCGTTGGCGTTGCCGCAGGGGCGCTGGCGCGCCGCATGTACTCTCCCGCGCGACCCACCGGGGTCAGCGCTTGCGCGCCGCGACCTTCACCGGCTTCCAGATGCCGCCCTTGAGCGTCCGGTCCAGCACCCTGACCGCAAGCAGGTGCTTGCCGGGCTGGGCTCCCGAGGGCAGGTCGATGCGGAAGCGCTGGTTCCAGCCGGCCTCCCCTTCGTCGTGTTGGCCGAT
>Ga0116202_10002684_pt1 | contig 10651 bp, 10 predicted proteins | sample LakKivw325mmetaG_FD_94479 | JGI IMG/M metagenome (GOLD analysis project Ga0116202, IMG submission 94479) | Anoxic lake water microbial communities from Lake Kivu, Rwanda to study Microbial Dark Matter (Phase II) - Lake Kivu water 325m metaG | ecosystem: Environmental > Aquatic > Freshwater >... | reverse complement strand
GCGCAGTCCGGCCTTGGCTCGCTCATTCTGTGGATTGATCTCCAGCACGCGGCTCAGGTAGGCCAAGCTGGCCCGCGGGTTTTCGGATAAACCGGCCAGCCATAGCCAGGCGGCCTCGTTGCTGGGGTCCAGGCTCACAATCTGGCGGAAGCAACGCCGGGCCAGGGCGCGGTCACCGCGCCTAGCGGCGGCTATAGCTGCTCGCATCAGAGCTATCACCTGGTCGTTGACTTCAGCCATTCCCTATCTCTCTCGTTACCCATTACTCGTTACCCATTACTCGTTACCCATTACTCGTTACATCTTACCACAAACCGCGCCGTCTGGCAACTGCGCTTGCCCAGTGGACGGAAATGGAGTACAATTCGAGCAGTAGGCTGCACTTGAACCAATGATTAACTACGAGACACAGAGGATCTCTGCTGACAACGAATGGTGAAGCGAATAAACGAATATCGGACCATTCGCTTATTCGTTAGCATTCGTTGACAGAGTATATGGACCGAGTCCAGAAAGGAGATTGTTTCATGCGCACACCAATTATCGCCGGTAACTGGAAGATGCACAAGACCATCGAAGAGGCAGTGGCCTTCGTCCGCGAGATTCGCTTCAAATTGAACGAGATCAAGAGCGTGGACAAGGTGCTCTGCCCGCCCTTCGTCGCCCTGGCTGCCGTGAAGGAACTCCTGGGCCCCACGGACATTGGGTTAGGGGCGCAGAACATGTACTTCGAGGAGAAGGGGGCTTACACCGGGGAGATCTCGCCGCTGATGCTCAAGGGCCTGTGCCAGTACGTGATCCTGGGCCACTCGGAGCGGCGCGCCTACTTCGGCGAGACGGACGAGGGGGTGAACCGCAAGATCAAAGTCGCTCTGGCCCACGGCCTGACGCCCATCGTCTGCGTGGGCGAGAGCCTGGAGCAGCACGACGCCGGCCAGACCGAGGAATGGGTCAGCGGGCAGGTGCGGGCCGCGTTGGAGAGCCTCACCGCCGAACAGGTCCGCTCCCTGATCATCGCCTACGAACCCATCTGGGCCATCGGTACGGGCAAGGCGGCCACCGGCGCCGGGGCCAACGCAGTCATCGGCCTGACCATTCGCGGCACCATCGCCGACCTGTACGACCAGGCCACCGCGCAGGCGGTGCGCGTGCAATACGGCGGCAGCGTTAGCCCGGCCAACATCGCCGAGTTCATGAGCCAGCCAGACATTGACGGCGCGCTCGTCGGCGGGGCCAGCCTCAAACCCGACTTCGTGGACATCGTGCGCATCAGTGCCGAGGTGAAAGGCGTGTAGCGTTTACCCTCCCGCAGGCTTCACCGTGAGCGTTCAGCCGAACGGTTTTGGAACCTGCGGGAGGGGTTCTGCACCCAACTCGTGGTAAAGTACAGTTGAATACAACGCGGCACATCTACCCCGTATGCAAAAACGAGAGGGAAAAAGCCGGTGAGTGGCTACCTGCCCGCTACTCGAGGGCACCAGGACGGCTATCCCTTCCCGGCGTCGGGAGATGGTAGGGAAATGGAAGTTTTTAACCAATTGGAGCAATGCCAGCGCTGTCGAGAATGTTGTTGGAATCCATATGGTAAAATGACCGTTATCTTCACAGACGCAGAAATTATGTCCATCCGGGAAGTTTGCCGGGTAATGCCTCGTTTTCGGCCTTACAGAGGTTCAAATAAGGTATTCCAGGTTGAGTTAAGGCGCGTAACAGCGGATACCGTCTTCTATGCGTGCCCTTTCCTTGACACGAAAACCCACGAGTGTGTTATTTACGAGAAAAGGCCATTCGATTGCCGCTCCTGGCCTTTTTTCTTTTCCGAAGGAAAGATCGCGGGAACCGTCACATTATCCTGCTTCGCCGGGGCCTGCCCGGCGATGCGCGAGGCCGCAGAAGAAGATTTGATCGCCTACCAACAATACATGATCAACCTGCTCACCTCGGAAGAATATCTGGGGTTGATCAGGAACTACCCAGAACTCATCTGGGAGTACAAAGACAATAGCGCCTGTCAGTTGATGGAAGTTACCGACCTGTTGAGACTCAAGCACGGATAGACGATCACCCTACTTTGCCAATTTGGTTCCGGCCTGTCCGGGTGTTCACTACCGGACACTTTTCCTGGGAGATCGAATCCTTATCACGAATAGCACGAACTCTCCGAATCTCACGAATGATTTTTCAAGATTGTGACCCTACTTGTGTTATTCGTCCATTCGTGTCATTCGTGATTTAAAAAGTGTATAGTAGCGAGTCCGGGTGAGGGGTGATGATTCCATTTAAGTCGTGCCACTCTCCACTCATCCCAGGTGAAAGGAAGAGCAAGTTGGAAATGGTCTAGATTGACCAGGGGACTCATTTCGCCCATCAAATCAACTACGCTGACTCCTTTCAGTCGCTGGCGGGCCTCTCGTTCTCCATCCGCCGAGCAGAAGACCAGGTCCCTGTCCTCGGGATCAAACGAGATTCCTACTTGCTCTCCCTTCCACAGCACTACCAGGCCATAGGTCTGTTGTCCCAGGGAAACAGTGCCAACCTGGCTGATCTGTCGAAACCATCGTCCCTTGGCGAGATAGGCGTAGACCCGCGACAGCTCCAACAGTTCTTCTTCCCACTCTGGGCGATACAAGCGGCGGGGGTGAAAGGCGTGTAACGTTTACCCTCCCGCAGGTTTTGCCGTGAGCGTTCAGCCGAACGGTTTTGGAACCTGCGGGAGGGTTTTTGCCGCAAAAAGGGTTGACTCCAGACTCAATTTGTGGTAAAATGTGATTGAATACGACGTGACACATCTACTATGCACGCAAGAACGAGGAAGGAGAAAGCCCCGTGAACGATTGACGGCCGGCCCCTAAGCCGGGAGCGATGTCGGTGAGTGGTCGGCTGTTTGTTAGTTGAGGGGCAGAAGATGCCCAAAGCGACGATCCCTGCCCGGCGCTGGGGAATGATGGGAAAAGGAGTGGCAGGCACATATTGGACTGGTTTGGCGAAGACGTGATCGGATGAATCTGTATGTCCGCATATAAGTACGTTTGTGGTCATTTGCGACCACAAACATGTAGTTGGGCGCACAAGAGTTAGGAGAGGCTGTTACGGTGGTTTAGTTGAAGGTTCTGTGTGCTTCAGAAATTGCCTAATAGTCTGCCAAAGTCAGTTGTTGGAAAAGGAGGCGCATCATGGCCACGAAAGTTTGCCCTAAGTGCGGGACAGAAAATATAGATTTGGCATGGAAGTGCAAATCTTGTGGTACAGAATTTGTATCACAGCAGAACTTGCACACGAAACCCAAACGAAGCAAGAAAGCTAATGATAACATTTACTTGGGGATATTTCTAATCGCTATCAGTTTATGTAACCTTATCAGACTTGCCACTGGCAAGTTCGAGTTGACATCCGATGCTTCATCTTACGGGATATTCTGCTCCCCAATTCTTCTCATTATCGGCATCGGTGTTCTTGTTAAAGGCCTGTCTGAAAGTTCTGACTGAGACAGAGGTTTCAAGACCTGAATACGAACAATGAGGCCAAGCGTTTCAGACAAATTTCAAAGTTTTGGCGCCCAACACCGGCTCCACCGGACGGAGCTTCGCCCCGAGAGTCTGCGGTGCGTTCGCTGAGTTTCGTGCCATAATGATTGTGTCGGCTCGTCAATCCGCCCCGCCGGTGAGCCCAGCCGTTGGGCAGCATGGAAAGGAGGAGCTTGTGAAGGAAGAAGACTTGATCACTTACTGTGGTGGATATGGCGGAACCTGTGCGCGATGGTGTGGTTACAGTAGATTCAGGGATCTTGTTGCTCTTTTGGCTGAATGGGTAGATGCACAGGCATATCAATGCTGGATGCCACACGAGACGCAGGAATTTGACTACAATGAGTTTAGAAAGGGACTAGAGTTCTTCGGTAGCAACGACTCCTGGCTTGTCTGTCACAGGTGTTGCAAAGGGGGAGATGGAAATCCCGACTGTGAAATACGAAAGTGTTGCCGAGAACGTGGACTTGACATCTGTTTCGATTGCAGTGAATTTCCATGTGTGAAAGTCAGAGAAGATTCGGGGATGATTGAGCGAGCGCGGCAGTATAAGGCGCAGGGCAAGCTTGAGTGGTTGCGACAACAAGTCGAGAGAGCGAACCGCGGATTTGAGGGTCATACGAATAAGTTCTATGAGATTAGTGCTAGAGAGGATCTGCCCAACGCCTAAATGTCGCCCAAGTTATGGTCGTGCGACCCGTTCGCTCGAAACTGTGTAGGTACGTGTACACGGGAGATGAGCGGGAAAGTTTGACAGTCGGCAAATTCGGCTCGCCGACGAAGAACTTTCACAACTGTGTGCCCATGTAGGTGCGGCGAGGCAGTCTTACCATCTGCTTCGTCTACCCCTACCCTCCAAGTGGTGGAGTGACGGCATCACCCTACTGCGTGCGACTGGTCCTCAAGCGTGGGAGTGCAAGGGTGAAACGGGGCTAAACTGCTAGCCGAGAGCGGCGACCGCCTCTAGCCAGTGACGATGGACAGGCAACGAAGGTATGTTGGAAGCGTCGTGACTTAGAACCTGCCAAATCGGCTGTCCGTTAGGGAAAACAGGCAGGCCCAAAAGGGAATTGTCCCCTTCGGCCATCTAGTGACCATGTAGATGGTTAGCCACTCGAATCGTGGGACACGGCGTATAGTATCGTCCTAAGGTCACGTCAAATGGGCACACGGAACGGAGTAACCTGTTCAGGCTCTCTCACAGACCGACGAGCGGAGAGAGGTCTCTGCACGGCAACTAGAGTGGAGCAGGCGACCAGGCCGGATGCCTGAACAGTGGAGGATACCCCAAGAAGCAAAGGCTTGAGGGAAAGCCTCAAGATAAGCTGACGTGGGGCTGCTGCACGAGAGGACACCGGAGCAAGAGGGGTCTGAGTCTTATGACAGACGCGCAAGCGTATTGAAGACCGGACATCTGTCCAACTCCAAAGGCGCAGGTGTCAAACCCTGGGGATGAGCAATCATTCCCAATAGAGCACCTGTATGACAAAAGGCTCGTGTGGCAAGGAGCCGTGTGAGATCGAAAGACTCATGCACGGTTCTGAAGCAGAAGTGGGGGGAGGGATTCCCTTGCTTACTGTAACGGCGGGGCCAGCCTCAAACCCGACTTCGTGGACATCGTGCGCATTCACCCTCCCGCAGGCTTTGGAACCTGCGGGAGGGTTTTTGCCGCAAAAAGAGTTGACCCCAGACTCAATTTGTGGTAAAATGTAATCGAATACGACGCGGCACACCCTGCAATGCAAGAACGAGAAGGGAGAATGCCCGATGAACAGTTGACAGCCGACCCCTAGACCGGGAGCGATGCCGGTGAGTAGTCGGCTGTTTGTTAGTTGAGGGGAAAAGATGTCCAGGATCGTCGTGCTCATAGTATCACTCAGATTTTGCGCAAAAATCGGGGGGTATCAAATCTACCCCGGCACTTTGACAACTGGGGTTGAATCCTGGCCCAGCACGGGCTATGGCCAGCCAAAGTGATCCAGCAGGCGTTCCAGTCCGGCAGCGACCTGGGGGGCATATGGGTGCAGTTCGTTCAATTGCACCTCGACCAGTCGCTCCTGGTTGAAGATCAAATGCCCTGGAATCGCCAGCGCGTCCTCAATGAGTCGCGTTGTGCCGAAGCAAGCCAGCGGCCCATTGGAAAACATCCAATGGGAAGCCCAAGCCAGGGCGTTATGAGCCACATCCGTTAATAGGACAAGCGCCTCCTGGGCAGCAACTCGTCTTTTGCGTCGCTTGCAAAGTCTCAACCCACTTTTGTCTGCTTGGATTTCGGTCTCACAAGCGCCCCGGTCATCGTAGTGCTCGATCACCTGAGCCATTGACCAGTCCAGGACGGAGCAGACGACGGTGCTGTGCTTCAACTCTCCTGTTTGTGTCCGCCAACGCAGCACCAAATGCTGAACTGGGCGCACGTAGGTGGGAGGAGCTACGGCTCGCGCGACCCAACGGTCGTCAGGACGCCGGGTGAGCCAGCCGTCGGATGGAATCTGTCGGACAAAAGCGCCAGGCCGACGACCTCCACTGCCTTTCGTCAACACCTGCCACTGTTCTTCCAGGGCGTGATTGATGTTGTGGTCACCGCCAAAGCCTGAGTCGGAGCGTAGGATGGTGCGTTGTTTCTGTGCCTGACTGAGTCCCAGGAACTGATCCACGGCTCGAAACACGGGTAGATACGTTGGGGCGCTGTGTTGTTTGCCAGGGTATAGGCGGGAGAACAGGGTTTCCTTGTACTGTGGGGCGTGAACTCGCGCCAGTTGGCGTCCATATCTGTTTTTTCCCCACCGATCTTGCCCTTGGTGCTCCCTTCGGCGTGTTTGGAGGCGGGCAAAGGCGTCAAGTCAATGTCCAACCACAGCCAGTCCTGAGCAAAATCGTGCCGCAATGCCCGACTCTCGCGCCGGAACAAGGCTTCGCTCCCTTGACGCAGTTGGGCAACGTGCTGTGGGGAAAAGGCATCCAATGTGCGGGCCAGCGCCAAGTCGGGACGAATCCGGGTGTTCACCTGGGAGATCGCTCGACAGCCAGCAAGAACGCTGACGAGCACGTCCAGCAGTTTGATCACAGGAGGGTAGTCAACCTCCTTGAGCGGTAAGGTCAGATCGGTGAACACGGGGGCAAGAAAATTGGTGCGTGTCAGGCAATACCCCATTACTCCCAAAGGCGCGAAGTTGGTATCCTGCGGCATCTTGGTCAGACGAATTATCGTAGCCATAGCACAGCTCCTTGCCAGGTTTTTTGCTGTGTATTCTAGCATCAGTTGTCAAGGTTCACAAGACCCGTTTGATACCCCCCGAATTTTGCGCAAAAATAGGGTGTTAAACAAAAATGTCCCATGAGGGTCGGCTACACCTATCACAGGGAGCTTGACAAAAACGCCGATATAGAAGGCGCCTGCGCCGTTGTAGTTTCAGCTTGAATCTCGTGGGGGTGGGAGAAAGGCGGAAACGGTGGAAGATGTTGATACTTTTCTAAGAGAAGGGATTGATGCTGTAAGAGCTGGACAATGTGCAAAAGCCAAAGCATTGTTGTGCGAAGTTATCAAGCAGCGCCCAAATGATGTAAATGCGTGGTTGTGGTTAAGCGGTGCAGTGGACACGGATGACGAACGACGTTTTTGTTTGGAAAGAGTTTTGGCGATTGAGCCAAAGAATTCACATGCACTAAAGGGCTTGGAGAGGCTATCTTCTGCCATATCCTCACGCACGACTTCTGAACCGTCTCGGATTTCTAATGGCGAGTTTTCAACTTCTCGATCCGAAAAAGAAAACTGTCCACATTGCGGTGCTACAATCCAGCGAGGGAAGAGGTTTTGTGCCATCTGTGGGGTAGAATTGGCCACACCGGTTGGGACAAGGGCAAAAAGACAACAGCACGAAGTCGTGCCAGCGGGTGATGAATCGCCAGCCCGTAAGTCGGCACCAATGGCTAAGACTCAGCGACAGGCCGCTACCAGGATGATCTTGACGAATCAAGGCCAACTGACTACGCTGCTAGGAGCCGTTGGGCTTGTTGTCGGAGCGCTTTTGCCTTGGGTCACGGTCGCGAGCGTTTTCGGTTCCATATCGGTCAATGGGTATGAAGGCGACGGCATAATCACTGGCGGCATTGGTCTTTTGATCCTAATATCAGCTTTGCTCACAAAAGGTAAGGCGGGCAAGCGGTACTCTGTTGCGAGTGCGATTTTGGGTGTCATTGCTACCCTGTTGGTCTTCTGGAAAATCTCAGATGTTGGGAGCTTGGCTGCTGAGAATACCGACTACGTGAGGACGTCCGTTGGCTCAGGATTGTATTTGAGTGCGGTTGGCACAATTCTAATCATCGTGGGCGGGTTACAACGTACACCCAAGATGACAAAATAGCGTCATTCACCCTCAGCAGCTTACGCCAACAAGTAGATGACTATGGCTGATACATGGCGAAAGCAAAAATGATGTGCGCGCCTAACCGGTCACTGCGACCAGCGGATGTGGCTATTGAGAATCCCTCAAAGTGCAGTCTTCGTTTGCGGGCGTTCTGGCGGTTGTAGAGCACACCGTGTCAGCCGCCACGCCGCTGAGCTCCAGGCCGTCGGGCGCTTTCTAGCGAGGTCATTATGACAGGCAAAAACCTGAATTCGATAGTTTCCGAAATCAACTTACTGGCGAAGACCCACCCGATAGGTAGGCTTCAAGAAATCCGGAGGGAACTGAAGGGGTTGCAACGCCTGCCCACGCACAACATCTTCACTCCATTAACCATTTCAGAAGAATGGGCCTTCCACCATGGCGGACGGCAAGAGCTTCAGTTCAATATTGGCATCGAGCGCTTAAGTAGCGCTGATGAGCTGAGATATGGTGTCGCTTTCTCGCTCGAAACAAGTCAAACATTGCCCAAGATTGATGTGCTTATTCCAAAAGTGAAGCTCTTCAATGATTTCATACAATTGTACCCGGAGCAGTACGCAGACATGCGTATGTGGCATTATTATGGACAGCGAAATCATAAACAGCGAAGCACCGATTATATGCCGACTTCCATCCCCCCCGAACTCATAACTGAGGGCGTGTTCATCTTTCTTGGCGAGCGGCAACCTCTCGAACAACTAGATTACGAAGCCCTCCTAAATTGCCTCAATAGGCTCTTGCCCTTGTATCAATACATTGAGGGCGGTGGCGTTTTGCAGCCAATTTCGACCGTCACGGTGGTCCCGTTCGAGTTCCGATCAAAGTTTACACCCAAAACACCATCCACGCCAGCATCTCGCGCTGCGAAGGAGCTTGACATCAATCTGCGGCACAATGTTCTCCAAGAGGCGCTATACCATAGATTGGCAGACGAGTATGGTACAGAGAATGTGGGCGTTGAACTGCCGAGTGGGGTAGGTACCAGTATTGACGTTGTAGTCCGTCATAAGGGCAAGTTTCACTTCTACGAGATAAAAACTGCGCAGTCACCACGCGCCTGCCTCCGCCAAGCTCTCGGGCAACTTCTTGAGTACGCGTTTTGGCCCGGCGCGCAAGAGGCCATCCGTTTAGTTGTAGTCGGGGAAGCGGCATTGGATGAAGAAGGTGCAGAATATCTGCGTACATTGAAGAAGCGGTTTTCCTTGCCCGTTGAATATGAGCAGATTGTTGTCTAGCCACGAGGCAGCGCAATCACGCCTAACCAGTCTGTAGTGCGACCCGTTTACCCGAACCTGTGTGACACAGGGGATGGGCAGCAAAGAATTCAGTCGTTCGATCGGTCAAGACCAACTTTCGAGCCGACGTAACTACCCTCCCGCAGGTTTCCCGAACCTGCGGGAGGATCTGTGAAGGGAGGAAGACGTGGAAGAAAAGATCGAAGCACTGCTCGGTCAAATGACCATCGAGGAAAAGGTGACGATGCTGGCCGGCTCGGCGATGTGGTACACCACGCCCGTTCCACGGCTGGGCATCCCGGCCATCAAAGTGACCGACGGCCCCAACGGCGCGCGGGGTAGCGAGAGATTCGCCGGTGGCATGACGTCGGCCTGCTTTCCGGTGAGCATCGCTCTGGCCGCCACCTGGAACACGGCCCTGGTGGAGCGCGTCGGGCGGGCATTGGGCGAGGAAGCCAGGACTAAGGGGGCGCACATCCTGCTGGCCCCGACGGTCAACATCCACCGCTCTCCACTCGCTGGCCGGAACTTTGAGTGTTTTTCGGAAGACCCGTACCTGTCCGCCAGGATGGCGGTGGCGTACATCAAGGGGGTGCAAAGCCAGAACGTGGGCACGGCGGTCAAGCACTACGTGTGCAACGACTCCGAGTTCCAACGGACCACCATCAGCTCCGAGGTCAGGGAGCGCGCCCTGCGGGAGATATACCTGCCGCCCTTCAAAGCGGCGGTGCAAGAGGCCCACACCTGGTCGGTAATGGCTTCTTACAACAAGATCAACGGCGTCTACGCCAGCGAAAACCGCTACACCTTGATCGAGATACTGAAAGAAGAATGGGGTTTCGATGGCCTGGTCATGTCCGATTGGTTCGGCACCAAGAGCACCGTGGACGCGGCGAACAACGGCCTTGATTTAGAGATGCCAGGTCCACCCGTATGGCGCGGCGAAAAGCTGCTCCAAGCTTTCCGTGATAGAAAAGTGAGCGAAGAAGCGATTGACGATAGTGTGCGCCGTCTGTTGCGCATCATCATCAAATCGGGGGCCTTTAATCACCCAGAGGACCGCCCGGAGCAGGCCGTTGACAAACCGGAACATCGCGCCCTGGCCCGCCAGGCGGCTGCAGAAGGGATAGTGTTGCTCAAGAATGACAGGAACGTCCTGCCCCTGAGCACCGATAGGATCAGGTCCCTGGCCGTCATCGGCCCCAACGCCAGGGTGGCGCGGATCATGGGCGGTGGTAGCTCCCACGTGAACCCCCACTACGCCGTCACCCCCTTTGATGGGATCGCTGGCAAGGTCGGCGACGCCGTGAAGATCGGCTTCGAGGTGGGGTGCACCAATCATAAGCTGCTCCCTTTGGTCAACCCGGCCTGGCTGACCCCGTCCGGCGGCCAGGTTGGTCGGGGCCTCACCCTCGAGTTTTTCAACAACCCCGATTGTTCCGGCCCACCCGTCAAGACAATGGTAGTCGAAGCCACCGAGCAGACCTGGTTCGGCGAGTTCACCCCG